>Ga0182742_1003515_pt1 | contig 15259 bp, 9 predicted proteins | sample eDN5th37CBELigMG_FD_128880 | JGI IMG/M metagenome (GOLD analysis project Ga0182742, IMG submission 128880) | Enriched Miracle-Growth compost microbial communities from Emeryville, California, USA - eDNA 5th pass 37_C BE-Lig MG (version 2)... ...
CCGTGCCGCCCGCGGAAGCCCCTGCCCCGCTACCGCCGCCCGACGGCGGAGAGTCCGAGTGATCTCCCCAGGTACGAGCGGCGCAGCCGATGGCGCCCATAGGGACCCCAGAATGACAGTGACTGGATTCTTCGTTCGACGACGGGTGCGGCTGGCCGCATGGGCGGCCCTGCTCACCGTCGCCGGCACGCTCGCCTCAGCGCAACAAGCGCCTCAGGTGCAGCAAACGAACGGGCAGCGGATCACCCTCAACTTCAAGGACGCGGACATCATCCAGATCGCGGATGCAGTCAGTGCCGCCACGGGTAGAACGCTGCTGCTGGATCCGCGCGTGCGCGCGCAGGTGACGATGCTCTCGAACACCCCCATGGCGCCGGACGCGCTCTGGGAAGCTTTCCTGTCGATCCTTCAGGTTCACAACTTCGTCGCCATGCCTGCGGCGAACGGCGTGTACAAGATCGTTCCGGATGCGAACGCCCGCAGCATGCCGGGCGACGATCTGCCGGATCGCATCAACAGCGAGTCGGACGCCATCGTCACGCAGGTGGTGCAGGTGCGGAACGTGAACGCCGCGCAGCTGGTGCCGACCCTGCGCTCGCTCATGCCCCAGAACGGCCACCTCGCCGCGTATCAGCAGTCCAACATCCTGATCATTTCGGATCGCGCGGCGAACGTGAACCGCCTCATGCGCATCATCCGGCGCATCGATCAGGTGGGCGACTCCGACGTCGAGATCGTGCCTCTGCAGAACGCCTCGGCTGGCGAAGTCGTGCGCGTCCTCAGCACGCTCACCCAGCAGGCGCAGCAGGAAGGGGCGGCGAGCCCGATGAGGCTGGTCGCGGACGATCGCTCGAATAGCGTGCTCGTCAGCGGGGACCCGCAGCAGCGCCTCCGTATCAAGACGCTCATCGCGCACCTGGACACGCCGACGCAGACCGGCGGAAACACCAAGGTCCGGTACCTTCGCTACGCGGACGCCGAGAAGATCGCGCCGAAACTGAAGGAGCAGATCACCGGCCAGGCGCAAGCCGCGCCGGGTGCGCCGGGCCAGGCGGCAACCCCGCAGGCGATTGCGGATCGCGCCACGCAGATCTGGGCAGAGCCCGAGACGAACGCGCTCGTCATCACCGCGCAGCCGGCCACCATGCGCCAGATCGACGCGATCATCGACAAGCTCGACATCCGCCGCATGCAGGTGCTGGTCGAAGCCATCATCGCGGACGTGAACCAGGACAAGACGGCCGAGCTCGGTGTGAACTGGGCGGTGTTCTCGAACGAGGACGACACGCGCGTGCCGCTGGGTGGGTTCATCTCGCCGGTGGGCGGCAGCTCACTGGTCGATCTCGCAAGGCTGGCGGACGATCCGGAAGGGGCTGCGACCGCAGGCATCACGCCCCCGTCGGGAACCACTCTCGCCCTTGGTCGCATCGCCGACACGGGCACCAATTTCGCCGCGATGCTTCGTGCCATCCGCAGCGACGGCAACACGAACATCATCTCGACGCCGCAAGCGATCACGATGGACAACCAGGAGGCGGAGCTGAAGGTCGCTCGCGAGGTTCCGTTCCTCACCGGCTCCTACTCCAACACCGGCACCGGCGGCATCAGCGGTGTGAATCCGTTCCAGACCATCCAGCGCGAGGAAGTCGGCACCATCCTCAAGGTCACCCCGCAGCTCAACGGCAGCAACACGGTGATCCTGAAGATCGAGCTGGAAAGCTCGGATCTGGACCAGAGCGCGAGCGGCCTGGGCGCCGTCGACCTCATCACCAACAAGCGCACCATCAGCACGAACGTGATGGTCGAGGACGGCGGCATCGTCGTGCTGGGCGGCCTGATCTCGGACGTGGATCGTCGCGGCGAGTCGCGCGTGCCCTTCCTGGGTCGCATCCCGATCATCGGGCTCGCCTTCAAGACCCGCAGCGGCACCGCGCAGAAGCGCAACCTGATGGTCTTCATCCGTCCGAAGATTCTGCGCGATGGCGTGGAGACGGCGTTCGAGACGGACGCGAAGTACAACTACATGCGCGAGCAGCAGAAGCAGATGAACCGTCGCGAGCTTCTGCCGATCCTGCCGGGCGTGTCGAAGCCGTCACTGCCGCCGCCTCCACCGCCCCCGCCTCCGGGCACCGGTGAGGTGGATCCGCGCATCCAGCAGGAGAAGCTGCGCGGCGGCCAGGGTGATGCCACTGCCACCAGGGAAGACGAGCAGCAGCAACAGCAGCAGCCCGCGCCGCAGCCGCAGCCTCAGGCGACGCCCGGAGCCAGGCCGAGCCCCGAGGGCCCGCCGCCGCAGGCGACTCCGGCACCGAGGCCGAATTGAAGCGCGATGCGTTAACGTGATCGACTTCCGTTTGAATAGAACCGAACGCGGGATGACACCGTGTCTGTGACTACGCCAGAGCGTCGCCTCTCCTTCGCCTTCGCGAAGCGGCATGGCGTGCTCGTCAAACGCTTCGTGGATGGCGTGGCGGAGTGCGCCTATCGCGCCGATACGTCGCCGACGGCGCTCGCCGAAGTGCGCCGCTACCTCCGTGCCCCGGTGAAACTGGAGCGCGTGGACGAAAGCTCCTTCGACGCCCTGCTCCGCACCGCCTACGAAGGCGGCAACAGCGCGACGATGCAGGCCGCGGAAGGCCTCGAGGAAAGCACGGACCTTGCGCACCTCGCGCAGGAACTGCCGGACCAGGCGGACCTGCTCGAGAGCGAGGACGATGCGCCGATCATCCGGCTCATCAACGCCGTGCTCACCCAGGCGGTGAAGGAGAACGCGTCGGATATCCATGTCGAGCCGTTCGAGAACCGGCTCGTCGTTCGTTTCCGTGTCGACGGCGTGCTTCGCGAGGTCCTGCAATCCAAGCGCGCGGTCGCGCCGCTGGTCGTCTCGCGCATCAAGGTCATGTCGAAGCTCGACATCGCCGAGAAGCGCCTGCCGCAGGACGGGCGTATCAGCCTGAGGATCGCGGGGCGTGCGGTGGACGTTCGCGTCTCCACCATTCCTTCAGGGCACGGCGAGCGCGTCGTGCTCCGTCTGCTCGACAAGCAGGCCGGCCGGCTGGAGCTCGGCTCGCTGGGCATGGATCCGCAGACGGAGAAGCTCATCGACGAGATGATCTTCAAGCCGCACGGCATCCTGCTGGTCACCGGCCCCACGGGCTCCGGCAAGACGACCACGCTGTATTCCGCGCTTGAGCGGCTGAACGACAACACCCGCAACATCATGACGGTCGAGGACCCGATCGAGTACTACATCGACGGCATCGGCCAGACGCAGGTGAATACGAAGGTGGAGATGACCTTCGCGCGCGGGCTGCGCGCCATCCTCCGCCAGGACCCGGACGTGGTGATGGTCGGCGAGATCCGAGACCTGGAGACGGCGCAGATCGCCGTGCAGGCATCGCTCACCGGACACCTCGTGCTCTCCACGCTCCACACGAATACCGCCGTGGGCGCCGTGACCCGATTGCGGGACATGGGCATCGAGCCCTTCCTGCTCTCGTCGTCGCTCATCGGCGTGGTCGCGCAGCGTCTGGTGCGCGTGCTGAACCCGGAAACCAAGCAGCCGTTCCAGGCCGGCGAGTACGAACGCCGGCTCCTGAACCTGAAGCCGGGGGATCCGTCCCCCACCCTGTATCGTCCGGCGCGCGATGCGGGCGGCGGCTATCGGGGTCGCACGGGCATCTACGAGCTCGTCGTGGTGGACGACACCATGCGCACGATGATTCACGACGGCGCGAGCGAGCACGAGCTCGAGCGCCATGCACGAACGCTTACCCCTTCGATCCGCGACGACGGTCGCTCGAAGGTGCTGAGGGGCGAAACCACAATCGAGGAAGTGCTGCGCGTCACTCGCGAAGACTAGTCCATTGGAAAAAATCGCCAGCGATTTTTTCGGATCCGGGCTTCGTTCCAGCGGCAAAAAGCGTGGTTTTTGCCGCCTGGCGCACCGCGTAGCTACGCCCGGGCGCAGTGTCGCGCGTATCAATTCTGAGGGGATTCGTTAAAGATGGGGGCATTCGAGTACACCGCGCTCGATGCGGGCGGTCGCGAGCGCAAGGGCGTTCTCGAAGGAGATACGCCCCGGCAGGTGCGCCAGCTCCTGCGTGAAAAGCAGCTCCTGCCGGTCACCGTCACGGAAGTGGCACAGAAGGAGGCGGCGGAGCAGAAGAAAACCCGCCTGTCCTTCGGAAGGCGCGTTTCCGCGTCCGACCTCTCGCTGATCACTCGCCAGCTCGCCACGCTTGTACGCGCGGGCTTGCCGCTCGAAGAGTCCCTGCTGGCGGTTTCCCAGCAGACGGAAAAGCCCCGAATCCAGAGCATCGTGATTGGCGTTCGCGCCCGCGTGATGGAGGGACACACCCTCGCGGACGGCTTGTCCGAATTCCCGCGGGTGTTCCCGGAGATCTACCGCGCCACGGTGTCCGCGGGCGAACAGTCCGGCCATCTGGACACGATTCTGGAGCGGTTGGCGGATTACACCGAAAACCGCGAAGTCATCCGCCAGAAGATCGTCGGCGCCATGCTCTACCCGATCGTGCTCACGATCATGTGTTTCGGCATCGTGTCCGGCCTCCTCGTCTACGTCGTACCGAAAGTCGTGGACGTATTCGAGTCCAGCAAGGCGGAGCTGCCGTTCATCACGCGGGTGCTCATCGGGACGAGCGATTTCTTCCAGAACTACCTGCTGTATCTCTTGGTCGGGCTCGTGGCGGCGTTCTTCGGATTCAGGGCCTGGCTGCGCAATCCCAACAACCGGCGGAAATGGCACCGGCTACTGTTGCGCCTGCCTCTCATCGGGAAGCTGTCGCGCGGATTCAACACCGCGCGGTTTACCCGCACGCTCAGCATCCTTTCGGGAAGCTCCGTGCCTGTGCTGGACGCGCTACGCATCGCAAGCGAGGTGGTGACGAACCTGCCGATGCGCGATGCCGTCACCGAAGCGTCACAAAGAGTGCGCGAGGGCGCGGCCATCGGCCGTTCGCTCGGACAGAGCAAGCTGTTCCCGCCGATGACCATCCATCTGATCTCGAGCGGCGAGTCGAGCGGCGAGCTCGAGAGCATGCTCGAACGTGCGGCGATGAATCAGGAGCGCGAGCTCGATGGTTTGCTTAATGCGCTGGTCGGGCTCCTGGGACCGCTGCTCATCGTGACGATGGGTCTCTTCGTCATGGGCATCGTTTTTGCAATGTTGCTGCCCATCTTCGAGCTGAACCAGCTCATCCGCTGACCTCGTCACACGTCGCGAATGGGAGCCATTGCACTCGTACGAAAATCGAATTAATTTTCCGCCGCGCGTACGGTGTCGCGCGAACGTTCATACGCCAACAGCCGTTGAATCCATGAACGAGAAACCGGAATCGGACGAGTTCGAAGAGGACGAAGACGCCGAACCTGTCAGCGACGGGGCGGACATCGACCTGGACCAGGTCAACAAGGAGCTGGACCTCGCGAAGCGGCGCGGCCAGAAGCTGGGAGACCCCGCCTGGCGACGCCTGGAACGCATCATCGAAGACAAGCGCGTCGCCGAGCTCACGAGCGACTTCGACGACTACGACATCGGGATCGACGACGAAGAGGACGAAGGGCACCGTCCCTCCATGCGCTGAAGGGATCCGGCGAGCTCTTTATCCCGCGCCGTTCTTGCCCGGCGAGTTTTCAACCGCCGGCGGCTCCGCTCTTTTCTGTCTTTTCTCCGAGCCGCCCAACGATTTCCTCCTGGCCGCGTAGCTCGGGGAGTTCTCCTCTCTTCTCTGAGCCGCCCGGCGATTGAGGGCTTCTTCGCCTTGTCTACGAAACGCTGACGGTCGTCGCCCCGGCCCCGTCCGCAGGAACCGCAGCAGGCGCCGTTGCGGTAGCCGCCACGAGCCCACCGAGCCCGTTCTGCGACAACCCCACTTCCTGCAACAGCTTGTCCAGCACAGGCGCATAGGCTCGATAGCGGAGCGCCGCCCCCACCGCCTGCTCGGCGAGATTGCCTGTAGGCGCGGCGACGGCCCCATCGTGCGAGCCCGCCGGGCCTCCCGCGCCATTCAAGCCGTCCACCTGCATGATCCGGATGCTGTCGATCTTCTCCATCGGCTTGACCGACTCTTCGATGATCTTCGGCAAGGCGTTGATGAGCGCAAGCTTGACCTGCAAGTCGATCTGCGCGTTCGACAGCTTGTTGATGGCTTCGTTGATGGCCTGCTTGCCCGCCGCCTCGACCTCGTAGTTTTCGCGGTTCGCGCTGGCAAGCGTGCGGATGGCTTCGGCACGGCTTTCGGCCGCCTCGCGCTCGGCTTCGGCATCGACCTTGAGTCCAATTGCGCGTTGCTCGGCTTCCTGTGCAGCCAGGACGAGCGCGACATCCTTCTCGCGGCTGGCGATGGCGATCTGCTCAGCCGTGATGACTGCCTGCGCCGCCTTCACCGCCTCGGCACGAGCGGCATTCGCGCGCGCTTCGGCCTGGGATTGCTCCTCGGATTTCTGCGCGATGGAAATCGCCTTGTTCTGTTCGGCGATCTGCGTGGCGCGCTGCTGCTCCACTTGCGCGATGGCGACTTCGCGTTCGGCTTCCGCCTGGCGCTGCCTCACCATCTGATCGCGGACCACCTCCGCTTCGCGCACCTGTCGCTGGGCGGCAATCTTCGCCTGTTCCGCATCGAGCTCGCGCTCCGCGCGAATCTTCGCGACGGTGGCGGCCTGCTCGGCTTCGCGCGCCGCGACTTCCTGGGTCTGGGAGAGCTCCGCGAAGCGCTTGTTGCGATCGATCTCCAGCTGCAGCTGCGTCGCCTCGAAGTTCTTCTTCGAGATGGCGACGGCTGTATCCCGCTCGATCTCGTTGCGCTCACGTGCGCGGCGTTGAGTCGCCTCTGTAAGGCGAGTGAGACCCTCCGCGTCAAACGCATTGTTGGCGTCGAAGAACTGCATGGGCGTCTGATCGATGCGCGTGAGCGACACGCTCTCCAGCTCGAGGCCGTTCTTCAGCAGGTCCTCGCTCACCGCGTTCTGCACGCCCTGGATGAAGTCCTGACGCTTGTCCAGCAGCTCCTGCATCGTCATGGCGACCGCCGCGGCGCGGGATTAGTGGAAATCTCGGGAGCGGGCGAGCAGCTCGCCAATGAGCCTGGAGCGGTCGATCATCCGCTCGGCGATCACGTGCGTCACGCCGTGCATTCGCTGCAGCTCCCCCTGCACTTCGAGCAGCCGGGATTCGAGCATCGGCCGACGCTGCTCGTTGGCGATCCGATTCCACACGATGATGTTCACGACCCCCGTCTCGTCCTCGATGGTCATGAACGTGACGCCATTCGCGCTGCCCGGATGCTGCCGCACGAGCACGATGCCCGCGACGCGCACCTTCGCCCCATGCTTCGTGTTCTGCAGATCCACCGATCGCAGGAATCGCGAGCGCTCCAGCCGTTCTCGTAGCAACTTCAACGGATGCGCGCCGAGCGTGAGGCCTGTCGAGCTGTAATCCGCGACGACGGTTTGCCAGTCCGTTGGCGTCGTGAGCAGGGGCCTGCCCTCCTCCTCGTCCGCCGTGCGCCCGGTTCGCGGCGCCAGCGGCAACGCGCGCTCGGTTCCCGCGACTTCCCAGAACGCGAGATGCCGATTCCCGCTCAACGTCGCAAGCGCGCCCGCGGCTGCCAGCGCCTCCAGATCTCCGCGATCCAGCGACGCACGCTCCGCAAGATCCTGCACGCTCGTGAACGGACGAACGGCACGCGCAGCGGCAATGCGCTGAGCACCGGCCTCCGACAGCGACTTCACCAGCCTGAAACCAAGCCGCAACGCCGGCGTGCCATCCTCACGACGCTCGAGCGTGCTGTCGTAATGACTCCTGCTCACACACACCGGCCGCACTTCGACTCCATGTTCTCGCGCATCGCGCACGAGCTGCGCCGGCGCGTAAAAGCCCATCGGCTGGCTGTTGAGCAGCGCGCATGTGAACGCCGCCGGCTCATGACACTTGAGCCACGCGGAGTCGTACACGAGCAGCGCGAAGCTCGCCGCATGCGACTCAGGGAAACCGTATTCGCCGAAGCCGAGCATCTGCCTGTAGATGCGCTCGGCGAAATCGAGCTCGTAGTTGCGTTCGAGCATGCCGTTGATGAGCTTGTCGCGGAAACGACCGAGACCGCCTTTGCGCTTCCACGCAGCCATGGCACGACGCAGGGCATCCGCTTCGCCGCCGGTGAAACCCGCCGCGACCATCGCGAGCTGCATCACCTGCTCCTGGAAGATCGGCACGCCGAGCGTGCGCTCGAGCACTTCCTTCACCTGCTCGCTGGGATAGGTGACCTTCTCCTCGCCCGTGCGCCGGCGCAGGTAGGGATGCACCATGTCGCCCTGAATCGGGCCCGGACGGACGATGGCCACTTCGATGACGAGGTCGTAGTACTTCCTCGGCTTCAGCCGCGGCAGCATCGACATCTGCGCGCGCGATTCGATCTGGAACACGCCGATGGTGTCCGCCTTGCCGATCATGTCGTAGACCACCGGATCCTCGGCCGGCACCTCGCCCAGCGTGAAGCGCTTCGGGTACTTGCCGGAGCCCGCCCAGTAGTCGTTCACGAGACCGAATGCCCGGCGCAGCGCCGACAGCATGCCGAGCCCGAGGAGATCCACCTTCAACAGCTTCAGCTCGTTGAGATCGTCCTTGTCCCATTGCACGACCGTACGGTCCGGCATCGTCGCATTCTCGATCGGCACGAGCTCGTCGAGACGGCCGGCGGAGATGACGATGCCGCCCACGTGCTGGGAAAGATGCCGCGGGAATTTCATCATCTCCGTCGCGAACCGCATGATCTGCAGCAGCACCGGGCTGTTCGGGTTGAGCCCTGCCTCGCGCACGCGCTGCTCGTCCACCTTGTTCCCGTCCCACCAGGTGAGCGTTTTCGCGAGGCGCGAGACCTGCACGGGATCGAGACCCAGCGCCTTGCCGAGGTCGCGCAGGGCGCTGCGCGGCCGGTACATGATCACCGTGGCGGCGAGAGCCGAACGCTCGCGTCCATATTTGCGATACACGTACTGGATGACTTCCTCGCGCCGTTCGTGCTCGAAGTCGATGTCGATGTCCGGCGGCTCGTCGCGCTCGCGCGAGATGAAGCGCTCGACCAGCAGGCACGCCTCGTTCCGCTCGGGATCGATGGATGTGACGCCGAGGCAGTAGCACACCACCGAATTCGCCGCCGACCCACGTCCCTGGCAAAGAATGTTCTTGCTGCGCGCGTACCGGACGATGTCCTGCACCGTGAGGAAGAACGCTTCGTACTTCAGGTCCGCGATGATCGCGAGCTCGTTGTCGATGGTCCGCCGCGTTTTCTCGGACATGCCCTCCGGCCACCGCTGACGCGCGCCCTCCTCCACCAGCTTGCGCAGCCAGGTGGTCGGAGTTTCCCCGCTCGGCACGAGCTCGCGCGGATATTCGTATCGGAGCTCTTCGAGGTTGAAAGTGCACCGGCGGGCGATGGCCACCGTCTCAGCGAGCAGCTCCGGCGGATAGATCTGCGCAAGACGAGTGCGCGAACGCAAGTGACGTTCGCCGTTCTGGTACAGCCTCCATCCGGCTTCCGCGAGCGGCACGTTGTGGCGGATGGCGGTGAGCACATCCTGAAGCTCCCGGCGCTGGCGGATGTGCATATGGACATCCCCCGCCGCCACCAGCGGCAGGCCCAGCTCGCGGCCCATGTCCTGAAGTCGAGCGAGCCGCTCCCGATCGTCCCCCTCCAGCAGAAGCTCCACAGCGATCCAGACGTTTCCGGGGAAAAGCCGCGATAGCCACCGGGCCTCACCAGGATCCGGCTCTTCCCCCGGCAGCCACAGGATGAGGCACCCCGACAGGATCGCCTGGACGTCCATGCGATCCAGCGAATACGTCCCCTTCTTCGCATTCCGGCGGCCGCGCGTGATCAGGCGGCAAAGCCGGCCGTACCCGGCGCGATCCGGCGCGAGCGCGACGAACCGCAGCCCGCAGGTGAGCCGGAACTCGGAGCCCACGATGAGCCGGATGCGACGATCCTGCTCCTCCAGCTCCTTGATGGCGATGAGCGCGCGCACGACGCCCGCGATGGAGCATTCATCCGTCAGGGCAATTGCTTCGTATCCCTGTTCGTGGGCACGCTCCACCAGCTCCTGCGGGTGGGACGCCCCTCGCAGGAACGTAAAGTTGCTGAGGCAATGCAGCTCAGCGTAGGGCACGGGAGCTTCCGAAGCGTGCAGGGTCATCGCATCGAACTGAGGTTTTTCAGGGAGCGGGCCTCCGGCTGGCGAACGGACCTGGGAACCGGCAATGGTCGTCGTTGTGCCGTCCATGTGCGCCACTTTCGTGTCGCCGTTCCCAAGCGCAACGCCCACACCGGCAGGGGGTCCGTCCGCTTCACCGAAGACCCGCTCCCTGAAAACCCTTCAAAAATCCCTTTCGAGATCCCTTCTCGAAAGCTCATCAACCGAACACTCCCTGCATGAACCACGCGTGCGTGGCGGCGCGCGCGGCGGCAGCGGTATGCGGATCTGCATTTGCAGCGCCACCGGAAGACCTGCATTCGCGGAACACCCACAAACGCACTCCCCGCGCATCGCGGGCGATGTAGTAGTCACGCGCAACGCTGCACTGCCCCGCCCCGCCGGCCTCGATGCGCTCCGGCCCTGACAGCAACTCAAGGGGACCGCGCAACCTCGGCGCTCCATTCTTTTGCGCAAGAGGCGCGGGCTCAGGCAGCAACCAGAGCGGTCGCCGATATGGCCGCCACCGGACAGGGGCTGGCGCTGTTTTCTTCGACTCGCCGGCCGAAGCGAGATCCGCCGTCGCCCAGGCTCTTTCAGGACGATGATCCTCGACCACCCGCAGGCCATACACGGACTCATGCCCCAGCCGTGCGCGCAAATGCTCGATGAGTTCCGGAATCGCGGCGCTGTGGCCGCCCCCGTGCTCGCCGGGCTGCCACAGCGCTTTCGCATCCGGCGCGTGCGGCACGAGATCTCCCGAGCGCAGCTCGCACCAACGCACCGGCTCGGGTAACGCAAGCGTCGCGAGACGCTCGCCCACGAGCTTCGCGAAATGCCGCGCGTTGGCGGCCGGAGCTGCGAGCTTCAGCACACAGCGAGTTGGCGGAACATGACGATGGCCGAACAGGCACGCGACCCGCGTGACACCGCACTGTCGCGCTTTCAGGAATTCCCCCAATTCCTCGAACAGGGGCTCCAGCACCCCGGAGATGGCTTCGTGATGCTCCAGCTCGAAAAGCAGCTCGCGCTTGTGGCGGAATCGTTCGCGCAGGTTGAAGCGCTCGCGCAGGTCACTGTCCCTGCCCGTTAAACGATCCAGCTCAGCAAGCTGCGCTCGGCCGAAGCGCCGCGCGAATCCCGCGCGCGGCAGGCGAATGGCCTGGCCGATGGTGTACACGCCGATCTGCTTCAGCCGGTCCGTCACCTCGACCGGCCAGCGCAACGTGAGCAACGACAAGGACGATATCGAGCCAATGAGCTGCGAGGGTTGCGTGATGAGCCGCGGCTCGCCTGCCCGCGCGCAGGCGAGCGCCGCAAGCGGCGTAGGCGCGATCGTGACGAAAGGTTTGGCGCCCGCTTCGGCGCATCTCGCCTCGAACGCCTGACAAAGACTTTCCACTCCGCCGAAGAGATGCAGGCTTCCTTTCACTTCGAGCAGAAGCCCATCCGGCGGAACGAGGCTCACGCGCGGCGTGAAACGGTGAGCAGCAGTGGCGAGTTGCTCGAGCAGCTGGCGTTCGCGCACGACGTCGCGTGTTGCGATATCCAGGTCGGGAACGAGCGCGAGAGCCGCAGCCATGCTCATGCCGGGACGCACGCCATACCGCTGAGCGCGCTCGCAGGTGGCCACCACGAACTGCGCCTGTCCCTGCAATTCCATGATGGCGCGCGGAGGCGGCCTCACGACGGTTCTCTCGTTGCGGGTGGCACCTGGCCGCTCGGCAGTGCGGGTCGGATCCGCGGCATTCGCTGAATTCCCCGACTCCGCGTGAGGGGCTGAAGCTTGCAGCGCCTCGATCGCAAGCCAGGGCAGATGCACGCCCATCCACAGCTCCCGCGCTTCGCTTTCCGGCGCCTCCAGCGGCAATCGCAGCGCTGTGGGAAGGCTGACCACCTTCTCGCGGAGGCGGGGAGCCCCCGGCCGGGCATGGCCGGTTCGTGTGGCACGAATGCTCATCACGAGCCCTTACTGGGGAAATGGGGTGCGACGTGCGGGGCCGACGAATCGGAATGAGGACCTGCGGTGTGTGCGGTGTTCATGACGCCCTCCTGGCTTTCCGGCCTGACGGCGCATCCATGCGCCTGCTTCGCTCTCGGGCTGGCGTGCCACTCGAGAACGATGTCGTCGCGGCTGCCGCCACGACTCTTCAATAACGTGATACGAGCGCCTTGTTCCGTGGGTTCCACGGCCGCTCTCAGCACGGCGCTGGAAGACTCCCGCGAGGCCTCTCTCGGACGAAACAACACGCCCAGCGACCTGCCCTTCTCCGCCGCGAGTTGCAAGCGACGGATGTCTCGGGCAGGAATACGCGGAACCCATGCGAGCGCCGCTTCGCACGCCCCGGAGGCCAACGACTGTTCGAAGGCCCACAGGGGACTCTCCGTACGCGCGACGAAAATCCTGTCCAGCGCCAGACCATGTGCCGCAAGAGCGGGCGCGAACGGCTCGAAGGGCGGCGCGATCCAGGCACACCAGCGCGCGGCCTGCTGCCGCGTGAGCGACGCAAGCGCCGGCAGGAGCACGTACAGCTCCCCCGAGCCCAGATGTTCGACAAGGATTTCGATCAACCCCGTACGGGGCCAGCCACCGCCGGGCAGCGCTGCATCCAGCCGCGCGAAGCCCGAGGAAACGACATCCACCTGCGCGGCGCTCCGGCCGCGCCAGATGGCGGGATGCCGAAGCAGCGCTTCCAGGCCTGAAGGAAGGTCAGCGTCGGAAGAAGAAACCTCCGGGGCGGCAATGGCGACCATATGACGATTCCACGCTGTACAAGCCGCCTATGACCCAACACGCTGTCTAGAGCCACGTTCACCCACGTGACTGAGAGCCACCTGCCCGGGCGTAGCTACGCGAAAAAAGAGGCGGCAAAAGTCACGCCTTTTGCCGCCGGTAGCGAAGGCACTGTCCGAAAAAGCGCGGGGCCGCCTGAGGCCGAAGGCGACTTTTTCCAGTGCACAAAGTACGCCGGCAGATGCGGAGGGATGCACTTACATCATCCCCACGGTCTTGCCACGGCGCAGGACTCCTACCACCACTCCCTCAATGAGCAGCTGCTGCTCCTTGAGGTCAACCTTCAATGGCTCGAACTCTTCGTTCTCGGGAAGCAGCCACACGACAGAGCCTTCCTGCCTGTACCGCTTCACGGTGACTTCGTTTTCGAGACGCGCAACGACGATCTGCCGGCTGCGCACCTCGGGCGTGCGATGAACGGCGACGAGGTCCCCATCCAGGATGCCGGCGTTCTTCATGCTCATGCCGGTGACCTTCAGCAGGTAATGCGGCTGGGGCTGGAACAGCGACGGATCGATCTGGAAGCGAGCCTCCACATGCTCTTCCGACATGATGGGCCGGCCGGCGGCGACCCGACCGATGAGCGGCAACCCCATCTGCTCCCGCATGGTGTCCATGAGCCGAATGCCGCGGGAGGTGCCTGGCACCAGCGAAATGACGCCCTTGCGAGCGAGCGCCCGAAGGTGCTCCTCGGCTGCATTGGCGGACTTGAAGCCCAGCTCCCTCGCGATTTCCACGCGGGTGGGGGGCATGCCCGTCTCGCTGATGAAGCGCTGGATAAGACGCAGGATCTGAGTCTGCCGCGGTGTCAGGTCTGACATGGGACTGCCTGTTCGTTTATACAGTAACTGTGAGTATATACAGATCGAGCCCGAGCGCAAGCACCCTGTGTGTATCCATCAGGCGCTCCCCTAACCCGACCTTTCCTGGGGAATCCTTCAGTGTCCGGTTCCGGTCATGAGACGGCTGTTTGCCAGCGTGCCCTCCGCCTCATGTCGAAACTCCAGAACAACTTTGCGAGCGCTGCTCACACGAATTTCTTGCGCGGAAAAATTGCTTTCTGAGAGCAACCAATGGCGCAACCTGCGCGTTACTGCAGCCAACACAGATTGACTTGCCGCCGCTATCATTCACGCAATTCACTCCCTCTCCGCCTTACGTGTGCGAACGAATGCATGCTCGAACGCGAGCGAGCTATCGCGACGAAAGTCCGCAGCGGACTCGCGCACTACGCTCCCTGCGTACGAAAATCTTGCACGGGTTGGCCTAAGTTCCCTCTGCCTTTACACGTGTTCCGAGCACGCCACCAACTGTCGCGACGCACAGACACGAATGTTCAAGGCGACGAGAAAACCGCAGCTAACTAGTTGCATTTGCGTGGCAAATTTGATGCAGTTGCGCCGCTGCGAAAGGCGGTACGTCGCTTGCGCTCCGCCACGCAACCGTTTCAGGGATAACTCCCGAATCAACAACCCAGAAGGGGAAGCTGTATGAAGTGCGCGATCGTTGTGAAGATGGCTGCTGCGGCAGTCGTGGTGGCCGGACTCGCGGGTTGCACGGACCTTAAGCCCCTGCAGGCTGAAGTCGATGCCCTCAAGGGCCAGGTCAGCAAGCTGCAGAGTGACCTCTCGGCCGCTCAGTCCGCTGCCAGCTCGGCGAACAGCGCGGCCCAGTCGGCCAGCCAGGCCGCCAGCGGCGCGCAGAGCACCGCCAACCAGGCTCTCGCCGCGGCCCAGGCCAGCCAGAGCTGCTGCGATGCTACGAACGAGAAGATCGACCGGATGTTCCGTCGCTCGGTCTCGAAGTAATCGTAGTCGGGCGCTTCGCGCGCCCACTCAAAAACGCCGCGCTTTTGCGCGGCGTTTTCTTTTGGGATGAAGAATTGGCTTTGTCGCACGCTGCGACTTGCTCGAAAAAGGTATTCGGGAGGCACCGGCCGTAAGACCGGTCCATCGGGGCCTCGGGCGAACGCATCCCTGCGTTCGCACGTGCCTCCCGAATACCTTTTTCGAACGAGCCGCAGCCTGTAGGGCGTCGTTTTGTTTTGGCTGCGGCCCAATGGGGGGGAGTCGTGTGGAAGAAGGCCGTGCCGGCTGAGAGCTCGCCGCGCGTGTGACGCTTTCCGCGCGTGTGACGAGCCTGACCTGCCGCCATACCGAGTGGCACTGCGCGCACGCCGAGCTCGCGCGCCTTCTTTCGAGCGCACTTCGCCTTCGAGAGCGCTTCGCCTCCCTTTCCCGCCGCCTCCCTTTCCCGCCG
>Ga0182742_1003517_pt1 | contig 15257 bp, 15 predicted proteins | sample eDN5th37CBELigMG_FD_128880 | JGI IMG/M metagenome (GOLD analysis project Ga0182742, IMG submission 128880) | Enriched Miracle-Growth compost microbial communities from Emeryville, California, USA - eDNA 5th pass 37_C BE-Lig MG (version 2)... ...
CACCAGCGCAGCAGGGTGACGGCGTCGTCGCCGTCGACGCCCGCGGCCGCGAGCATGCGCTCGCCCGCCGCGACCAGGTGGGCCCGCCGGGTGTCGTCGCCGACCGCGGCGTGGGCCCGTCGGACCTCCTCCGCGGCGTCGTCCCAGGCTCGGGGGCGCGTCGGCGGCACGGGCACCTCGGCCACCTGCCGCGCGCTCAGCTTGATGGCCGTGGTGGTGAGCGCCGCGCCGAGGTAGGTGCCCGCGGCCCACGCCGAGGTCAGCGGCGAGCTCAGCGCGGCGGCCACGTGCCAGAGGTCGTCGGGTGGGGCCACCACGCTGACCACCGGCACCGACGGCAGCCAGGCCCCCTCGGCGTCGACCACCGCCTCCAGGACCTTGGTCTGGCTGGCCACCAGCACCTTGGGCACCAGCCGGCTCCCGGCCCACGACCCGAGCGGCGTGGCCGCCAGCCCGTCGAGGTCGACCACCGGTCGGGCCCAGCGCTGCCCGCGGAAGCGGGTGGCCCGCCGGCCCCACCGGCACCGGGCCGGATCGATGAGCCCGGTGGTCACGAGCGGCGCCTCGGTCGGGCGGGGGCCGGTGTCGGCCGCCTCGTGCACGTGGGGCGCCAGGCCGTAGTACTGGTCGCGGAAGTCGGCCGCGGTGCGGGCGAGGTCGCCCAACCGCCCGGCCTCGGCCAGGGCCGGTGGCGGGACGGCCGGCACGCCGAAGGCGTCCCCCACCAGGTGCGCCCAGGTCGGGCGCCCGCGCAGGTCGCCCGCCGAGGTGACCACGTCGGGCAGCGGTGCGAAGGCGGGACCGGCGAAGCGGCGCACCCTGAGGGGCTCGGCGTCCCCGGCCGGGCGCGCCCGCCACGTGGCGACGCACGTGAGGACGGCGGCGTCGAACATCCGGGCGCCGGCCACCCACAGCGACTCCAGGGTGGCCGTCTCGGCCAGGCGGGCCCGGGCGCCGGCGGCGTCGCGCGCCGACAGCAGCGATTGGGGGAGCACCAGGCCGACCCGGCCGCCGGGGGCCACCAGCTCCAGCGCCAGCAGGGCGAAGACCGCGGCCGCATCGGTGTAGGCCGACACCGCCGTCCCGAAGCGGCGCCGCCAGGCGGCCACCTGGTCCGCGGTCGGGGCGGTGGCGGTGGCCAGCGGCGAGAGGTAGGGCGGGTTGCCGACGACCACGTCGGCGGCCGGCCAGTCGAGCGCGAAGGCGTCACCCACCCGGAGGCGGCCGGCCAACCAACCGGCGGGCGGCGGCCCGGCCTCACCCGTGTCGGCCCACAGGAGCGCGCGGGCGGCGGCCACGGCGGCCTGCTGCACGTCGGCGCCGACCACGCAGCGCTCGGCTGCCTGCCGCCGGCTCAGCCTCCACCCGGCGGCGATGCGGCGCACCGCGGCCACGAGGAACATGCCCGTGCCGCAGGCGGGGTCGAGGACCGTGGGCGGCGGACCGTGGCCGGGCGCCGGCAGGACCCGGTCGAGGACGTGCTCGACCAGCGGTCCGGGCGTGGACCAGGCACCCAGGGCGCGCCGGACGTCAGGCGCCAGCTCGGCCTCGTGGGCGGCGGCGACGGCGGCGGGGTCCACCCGCCCATCCTCACCCGGTCGGCGCCAGGCTGGAGGCCACCTCGCCGAGCGCCTCGGGCGGCAGGTCGCCGTGCACGGTCACGACCCACTCGGCCGACACCGCCCACAGGTGGGGCGGTCGCTCCGGTTGGAACACCAGGTGCCCGCTGGTCCCGGCCAGGGCGCCGGCGTCGAGCAGCACGTCGAACGGCCGCGTCACGACGCCCTCGGCGCCGAAGGGGTCGGACCAGCGCTGGGGGTCCCCGCCGGCCGCCCACGTGGTGACCACCACCCGGGCGGCACCGCGCCGGTACACCAGCTGGACCGCGCCCTGAGCTCGCGGGTTGGCCCCCTCCGCGCCCCGGCCGGAGGTCTCGTCGGCCACCGAGACCGCGGCCAGGCCGAAGCCCTCCGGCAGCGTGGCGGGCACCAGGTCGGCGTCGGCCTCGGTGCCGGGCCGCCAGCCGTCGTCGTCGTGGCGGACGGTGGCCCCTGCCGGCGGGTCGGGCAGGAGGGGGACGGGCGCGCCGCTGCCGGTCGGCTCCAGCGTGAGCGAGAGCTCCTCGCGCACCTCGCCGGCGACGCTGGCCACCAGCCGCAGAGGCACGAGGAGCTCCCGGTCGACGACGACCTCGACGTGGTCGACGCCGCCCACGCCGAGGACGTTCGGCTCGAGCGCCGTGGCCAGCCGCCAGGCGGGGCGGCCCTGCTCCTCCACGGCGGCCACGGCCGGGTCGCCCTGCTCGGCGCGGGCGGCGACGTAGCCGCTCAGGTCGCGCCAGAGGAGGTCGCGCGCCGGCAGGTGGAAGGGGTCGGCGGGCAGCCCGGACACCTCGACGACGGCCGCGCCGGTGACCTGGCGGCTCACCCCGGTGGCGGGGTCGAAGCCCTGGTCGGAGCCGTCGTCGCCGCGCACCCGCAGCCCGCCGTTGGCGGTGGCCGCCACCTCGTAGCGCGTGGTCTCCGCGTCCTCGCCGCCGGGCCCCTCCCGTCGGACGACCTCGAGCGTGCCCCGCCAGGCCGCCGCCTGCGTGGCCGCCGTGACCGACGGGACGCCGGGTTCGGCGGTGGTGCCGGCCGCCCCGCTGGCTGGTGTGGTCGCCGGGTCGTCGTCGAGCTCCGCCACCCGCCAGGCCAGCGCGCCGGCCAGCACCAGCACCACGGCGGCGGCCACGCCGACGGCGGCCACCCGGCGCCGCCGGGCCGGGTCGAGCCGGGGCCGCCGGTGCAGGCGCGGGGTGCGGCGCTCGAGGTCGCGGCGGGCCTGGAGGGAGAGCACCTCGGCCGGCTGGGACGCCACCGGGGGCTCCTCCTCGTCGTGGCCGACGGCCACCGTGGGCCGCCTGGCCACCTCCTGGAGCTGGTCGTTCAGCCGGATCCAGAAGCCCGGCTCGTGGTCCGGGACGGGGAGGTCGCGCAGGGCGCCGCCGAGCTGCGGATCCGGGTCGGTGTCCTGGTCGTAGAAGCTCATCCGAGCTCGGCCTCCCCGTCGGCGAGGGAGCTTCGCAGGGCGGCGCGGGCGCGCGACAGCCGCGAGGCCACCGTGCCCGGAGCGACCCCCAGCACCGCAGCGGCGTCCTTGTAGCCGTAGCCCTCGGCGTCGACGAGCAGGACGACGGCCCGCTGCTCGAGCGGGAGCCGCGACAGGGCCGCGTCGAGCACCATCCGGTCGCCCACCACGCCCGCCGGCCCGCGCTGGGCCAAGCGGCTCTCCGGCGGGCCGTCGCCCGAGGCCACCTCGCGGCGGTGGGCTCGGCGCAGCTCGTCGATGCAGGCGTTCCAGGTGATCTTCGACAACCACGCCTTCACCGACGCCCCCTGCCGGAAGCTCCGCAGGCCCAGGAAGGCCTTCAGGTAGGCCTGCTGGAGCACGTCGTCCATCAGGTGCCGGTCGCGCAGCAGGTGCCACGCCAACCGGCGCAGGGCCGCGTCGTGGCGCCGGAGCAGCGAGGCGAAGGCGGCCTGCTCGCCGGCTCGCGCCCGGTGCACGAGCACCTCGTCGTCGTCGTCCACGGGGGCGACCATCACGTGCGGAGAGACGGGGGGGAAGCGGGAAGCGTTCCGTCAGCCTCGCGCGCTGCGCTGCCCGATCCCGGTCAGCTCGACGGCGCGACGTCATCCGGAGCGGTCCAGCGCGGCGTCGGGCATCACCTCCTCGATGGCCGCCGCCACCTCGTCCGGCACGGTCGGGACGGGGCGCTCAGGAGGGTTCGGGTGGCACCGCCCACACGGCTCGGGCGCTGTCTTGCTGCGGCCGGAACACGACCCAGTGGGGGCCTTCGCGGGTGCGCCGGAACCACAGCTCGCCCTGCACCTCGGCGTGGCCCGGGAGGGGCTCGCCGGTGACGAAGGCGGCGCTCGCGAAGGCCGGCTCGGCCGCGATCCCGTCGACGTCCACCAGCGACCAGTCCTCGAAGGCGTAGGCCTGGCCGCCCTCGTCGCGGTTCACGAGCCGCACCGAGGCCCGCACCCAGGGGCCCTCGGGCGCCCCCGGCGGGCCCTCGGCCAGGTGCTCCACCGCCGTGAGCCACACGCTGAAGCCCGACAGGCGGGCGGGCTCACCGCCGACCTCGCGCTCCTGGTCGCGCTGGCGCACGTCGGGTCGGCCCGGGTAGCGCTCGCCGGGGTTCGGGTCGTCGCCCTCGCGGTCCACCTCGGCGGTCGGCCCCGACGCCGGCGGCGGGGCCAGCGTGGTGGCCGACGGCGCCGTCGTCTCGGCGGCCGTGGTGGTGGCGGTGGCGTCCGGGCCCTCGCCCGCCTCGTCGTCGCCGTCGTCACCGCCGAGGAACGCCGGGCCCAGCACGGCCACGGCCACCAGGACGCCGGCGAGCACCAGGACCCACCGCTTGCGGGCCAGGTCGGCGAACGCGTCGAGCACGCTCACGCCGACGCCGCTTCACGCGCCGCGTCGGTGCACCCCACGTACGGGAGCGTAACGGCCCTCCTTCGGTGGTCCTAAGGCCGAAGATCAAGTTGCCAGCGCGCCGCCCCCTCCCGAGACTGACGGCGTGCGGCCCCACCGACGCGGCTCCGCGCCCGACCACACCCACCACCACCGCGACGTGACGAGCGGCCAGGCCCGGGCCGCCGTGTTCGGCATCAGCGACGGCCTGGTGTCGAACGTGTCGCTGGTGCTCGGGGTGGCCGGCAGCGGCGCGGACGCCTCCATCGTGCGGGTCACCGGCCTGGCCGGGCTCGTGGCCGGCGCGGTCTCGATGGCCGCCGGGGAGTGGAACTCGATGAAGGCGCAGCAGGAGCTGCTGCAGCGCGAGCTCGAGCTCGAGCGCCGCGAGCTGCTGCGCAACCCGGAGGGGGAGCGGCGCGAGCTGGCCGCCATCTACGAAGCCCGTGGCGTCCGGCGGGCCCAGGCGCGCGCCATGGCCGAGGAGCTCATGCGCGACACCGACGTCGCGCTCGAGACCCACGCCCGCGAGGAGCTGGGCATCAACCCCCACGAGCTGGGCTCGCCGCTCGGCGCCGCCTTCTGGTCGTTCCTGTTCTTCGCGCTCGGCGCGCTGGTGCCGATCCTGCCGTGGTTCGCCGGCTCGGGCGACGCCGCCCGGGCCGCCTCGCTCGCGCTCGGCATCGTCGCCGCCGTGCTGGTCGGCACGGCCCTGGCCCGCCTGACGGAGCGCTCGCCGCTGCGCCAGGCGCTGCGCCAGGCGGGGGTGCTGGTGGCGGCCAGCGCGGTCACCACGGCCATCGGCAGCGCCGTCGGCTCCGGCGCCTGACAGGTCGTCCTCTCAGTCGATCCTGCGGAGCCCGGCCCGGAACACCCTCGCGTTCTCGAGGTAGTGGGGGACGCCGGCCGGCACCGAGTCGGGGTCGACGGCGTCGAGCCGCAGGCGGGCTGGCACGCCGAGCGCCATGGCCCCGGGTGGCACCTCCATCCCGGGCGGCACCACCGCGCCCGCGGCGACGACCGAGCCCGGCCGGCAGGTGGCCCGCGTCAGCACCACCGACCCCGAGCCGACCAGCACCCGCTCCTCGATCACGCACCCCTCGAGGTGGACGAGGTGGCCGACCACGCAGTCGGGGCCGATGGTGGTGGGCCACTCGGGCGTGGTGTGCACCACGGTGCCGTCCTGCACCGACGTGCGGGCGCCGACGACGATGGGACCGTGGTCGGCGCGCAGCACCGCCCCCGGCCACACCGAGGCCTGCGGGCCCAGCCGCACGTCGCCGATCAGCACCGCGTCGGGGTGGACGTAGGCGTCGGGGTCGATGGTGGGGACCCGCTCCCCGAGGGCGTAGATCGGCATCCCGTCATTGAAGCCGCCCGCGGCGACGGCCGACGAACGGCGCGCGAGCATGCCCAGGTGCCCCTCGGCCGTCCCCCCGCACCCACCCCGCGCGCCCGGCCGTCGCGGGTGCTCCTGGCCCTGCTGGCGGTGGTCATGGTCGTCGGCCTCGCCGGCCCGGCGGCTCCTGTCGGCGCCGCCGAGGCGGACGCCGGCCGGGCGGGCTCCGGCCGCGCGCCGATCGTCCAGCAGGGCGACGAGCTCGGGAACTCGCTGCCGAGGCCGAACTCGGGGCACGAGCCGACCCACGCGGGCGATCGCGGCGGCAGCGCCCAGCGGGTGCTGTTCGGGGTGCTGCTCGCGGGCACCGCCTTCATCGCCGTGATGGTGGTCCGCCAGGTGCGGCGCACCCGGCGGGCGGTCACGACCTGACCGTGCCGCCCGGCGCGGCGTCGGGCGAGGCCACCACCACGGTGCTCTCGCCGACGACGCGGGTGACGGGCAGGTCCGGGTCGCCGTCGAGGTAGCGAGCCACGACCGGCGCCTTGGAGGCCTCGGTCACGAGCAGCACCCGGTGGCGGCCCCGGTTCACCGCCGGGACGGTGAGCGTCATCCGCCGGCGGCCCTGGTACGGCCCTGCCAGGGCCACGTCGGTGTCCGTCACCTCCACCACCGGGTCGCCGGGCGGCCAGGAGGCGGTGTGGCCGTCGTCGCCGACGCCGAGGTGGACCACGTCGAGGCGGCCGTCGGGCGCCAGCCGGGCGAGCAGCTCGGCGTAGGAGCGAGCGGCCGCGTCCAGGTCGGAGGCCGTGACCGGCATGAGGTGCAGCACCGCTTCCGGCGGCGCCAGCGCCGCGATCATCGTGGCGTTGCGGTCGGGGTGGCCGTCCGGGGCGACCCGCTCGTCGACCTGCACGATGTCGACACGCCCCCACTCGAACGGCGTGGCCGCCAGGTGGCGCAGCATGGGCGCGGGTGTGGTGCCCCCGCTCAACGCCAGCGTCGCCCGCGGCCGCTCGTCCAGCACCTCCTGCAGGCGGGCCACGATCCGCGTGGCCGCCTCCGCCGGTGCGTCGCGGGCCACGACCAGCTCCGGAGGCCGCCGGCCGGCGCTCACCGCAGGTGCCCGACGTCGGCCCGGCCGTTCACCTCCCCCTCGTGCCCCGCGACCGGGCCGGCGCATGCCTGCGGCGCCATCACGACCGCCGGACCGGGTGGCCGCCGAACTGCTGGCGCAGCGCGGCCACCACCTTCATCGCGGGCGAGTCGGTCTGGCGGGAGGCGAACCGCGCGAACAGGGCGGCCGAGATGGCGGGCGCGGGCACGGCGAGGTGCACCGCCTCCTCCACCGTCCAGCGGCCCTCGCCGGTGTCGTCCGCCCAGCCGCGGATGTTGGCCAGCGCGGGATCCTCCTCGAGCGCCCGCACCAGCAGGTCGAGCAGCCACGACCGGATCACCGTGCCGTGGCGCCACGCGCCGAGCGCGCCCGGCACGTCGATGCCCAGGTCGCTGGCGGCCAGCAGCTCGTAGCCCTCGGCGTAGGCCTGCATCAGCGCGTACTCCACGCCGTTGTGCACCATCTTCGTGTAGTGGCCGGCGCCGACCGGTCCGGCGTGCACGAAGCCGCCCTGCGGGGCCAGCGCCTGCCACACCGGCGTGAGTCGGGCCACCTGCTCCTCGGGGCCGCCGACCATCAGCCCGTAGCCCTCGGTCACGCCCCACACGCCGCCGCTCACCCCGGCGTCGACGTACGCGATGCCCCGCTCGGCCAGGCCGGCGGCGAGCTCCTGGTCGTGGCGGAAGTGGTCGTTGGCCCCGTTCACCACCACGTCGCCGGCCTGCAGCAGCTCGGCCAGGCGGCGCACCGTGGCGTCGGTCGGCGGTCCGGACGGCAGCATCACCCAGATCGCCCGCGGCGGCTCCAGCGCGGCCACCAGCTCGTCGAGCGAGGCCACGTCGCGCCGGTCGGGCGCCAGGTCGAAGCCCACCACCTCGACGCCCCGGGCGCGGAGGCGGTCCGTCATCCCGGCGCCCATGCGGCCGAGCCCGACCATCCCGAGCTTCACAGCTGCCAGCTCACGAGGTCGTCGAGGGCCACCCGGCCGGCCCGCAGCCCGTGGTGCTGCAGGGTCTGCAGGTCGCCGGCGGCCTGGGCGTGCTTCAGCATCGAGAAGCCGAAGGGCTGCCCGGGGATGGGCACGTCCTCGGGGTCGTCGCCCACCGCCTGCAGGAACACGCCCGTGGGCGGGCCGCCCTTGTGGTACTGGCCGGTGGAGTGCAAGAACCGCGGGCCGTACCCGACGGTGGTGGCCACACCGAAGGCGTCGCGGATGCGCAGCCGGACCGCCTCCAGCTGCGCGGCCAGCGCGGCGTCGTCGGGGCGGACGTAGGCCTGCAGGCTGACGTAGTCGCCGGGGCGCACCTGGCTCAGCAGCTCCCCGACCGGGACGGCGTCCACGGGGGGCAGACCGGACGCCAGCACCGCGTTGGTGGCCGCCTTGGCCTCGGCCACGTTGGGCTGGTCGAACGGGTTGATGCCCAGGCCCGCGCCGGCCAGCGCGGTGGCCAGCTCCCACAGCATCACCTGGCCGCCGAGGGCGTGCTCGCCCTCGCCGTCGAGGTCGAGCACCACCACGGGGTGGCCCGCAGCGGCCAGCTCGTCGAGGCGGTCCCGGTCGGCGGCCTCGGGTGCGACGGCCACGAAGAGGCGGTCCTTGCCGTAGACCGATGGCGGGCCGAGCGCCTCGCCGGCGACGGGGAGGATGCCCCGCCCGTCCTTGCCGGTGGACTCGGCCAGGAGCTGCTCCAGCCACAGGCCGAACGTGGCCAGCCGGGCCGGCAGGACGAGCGTGAGCTTGTCGTGCCCGGCGGTGGCGGCGGCGGCCAGCGTGGCGCCCAGCTGCAGGCCGGTGGCCCGGCCGGGCTCGACGCCCGGCCGGTTGGCGGCGGCCACCGCCTCGGCGCCCGTCAGGAGCGCCTCCACGTCGAGGCCCAGCAGCGCGGCGGGCACCAGCCCGAACCAGGTGAGGGCGGAGTACCGGCCGCCGACGTTCGGGTCGGCGCGCCACACCCGCCGGAAGGCCCGCTCCTCGGCCAGGGCCTCGAGCTCGCTCCCGGGATCGGTCACGACGCAGAACTGCCGGCCTCGGCCGATCCTGGCCCAGAAGTGCTCGAGGTGGCTGCGGGTCTCGATCGTGGAGCCCGACTTGGACGAGGCCACCACCAGCGTGCGCTCGAGGGGCAGCGCCCGCTCCACGGCGAGGATGGCGCCCGGGTCGGTGGTGTCGAGCACGGTCAGCTCGAGGCCGCCCGGCGCCGGACCGAAGCTGCGGGCCAGCACCTCCGGGAACAGGCTGGAGCCGCCCATGCCGAGCAGCAGCACGTGCGCCAAGCCGTCGTGGCGCACCTCGTCGCAGAAGCGCGCCAGCTCGGCCGTCTTGGACGCCACCTCGGTGGGCGCCTGCAGCCAGCCGAGCCGGTCGGCCACCTCGGTGGGATCGTCCTGCCAGAGCGTGTGGTCGCCGCGCCAGAGGCGACCGAGCGCGTCCTTGTCGGACAGCTCCTGCACGGAGCGGGCTGCGTCGGAGGCCAGAGCGCCGAGGCGTTCGCTGGTCATGGTGCCACCTTCCCGAGCGGATCGGCCCTGTCTACCCCGGTGCGACCGGGTGTTAGAACCGCGCCGTGATGGAGCTGCGCACGCTGGGGCGAACCGGGCTGAAGGTGAGCGACCTCTCGCTCGGCACGATGATGTTCGGCGGGTGGGGCAACCCCGACCACGACGCCTGCATCGCCATGGTGCACGCCGCGCTCGATGCCGGCGTCAACCTGGTCGACACCGCCGACGTCTACGCCGACGGCGAGAGCGAGGTGATCGTCGGCAAGGCGCTGAAGGGTCGCCGCGACGAGGTGGTGCTGGCCACCAAGTTCTGGAACCCGATGGGCGGAGGGCCGAACCAGCGGGGCGCGTCGCGGCGCTGGATCATGCAGGCGGTGGAGGGCAGCCTGCGGCGGCTGGGCACCGACTGGATCGACCTGTACCAGGTGCACCGGCCCGATCCCGACACCGATCCCGACGAGCTGCTGGGCGCGCTCTCCGACCTCGTGCGCCAGGGCAAGGTCCGCTACATCGGCACGTCCACCTACCCGGCCGACCTGCTGGTCGAGCTGCAGTGGGTGGCCGAGCGCCGCGGGCACCAGCGGGTGGTCAGCGAGCAGCCGCCGTACTCGATCTTCACCCGGGGCATCGAGGCGTCGGTGCTGCCCGCCTGCCGCCGCCATGGCATGGGCGTGATCGCCTGGGCGCCGCTCAACGGCGGCTGGCTCACCGGCAAGTACCGCCGGGGCGCCCCGCCGCCGGAGGGGTCGCGAGGGTCGCGGCCGTCGCCCTACTTCGACCCGACGCACGAGGCCAAGCTCGACGCCGTCGAGCAGCTCGTGGCGCTGGCCGACGAGGCCGGCATGTCGCTCACGCACCTGGCCCTGGCCTGGGTCCTGGAGCACCCCGCCATGACGTCCGCCATCGTGGGCGTGAAGGCCATGGAGCAGCTGCAGGACGTGCTGTCGCTCGGGTCGCGCCGGCTCCCGGTCGAGGTGCTCGACCGCATCGACGAGGTGGTGCCGCCCGGCACGAACCTCGACCCCCGCAACGCCGGTTGGGTGCCCTTCGGCCTCGCCCGGGAGGCCCGTCGGGCTCGATAGACGTACGGAGGTGCAGCTCAGAGGGCGCGGAGGCCGTCCACCACCGACCAGACGGCGAGGGTGGCGAACACCACCGCGGCCACCTTGCGCACGAGCGGCAGCGGCAGGGTCCGCAGCAGCACCTTGCCGGCGGTGATGGCGATGGCCGCCACCGCCCACAGGGCGGTCAGGGCGCCGAGGGCCACCATCACCGGGTCGTCGGTGCGGGCCGCCATGCTCGCCGTGGCCAGCTGCGTGAGATCGCCCCACTCGGCCAGCAGGATCACCCCGAACGAGCCCGCCACAGCCGCCCGGGCGGTGGCGGGCCGGGCACCCCGGCCACCGGTCTCCTCCACGCCCTCCTCGGTCTCGGCCTGGGGGTCGCTCGTGTCGCGCCACAGCACGACGGCGCCCGTCGCGAACAGCAGCGCCACGCCGAACTTCACCGGGGCCTCGGGCAGCAGGCTGAGGAGCCGACCGGCGGCCACCGCCACGCCCACGTGGATGCAGAACGCGGCTGCGACGCCGAGCCAGACCAGCAGCGGCCGCCGGTAGCGCGTCGACAGCACCAGCGACGCGACCATCGTCTTGTCGGGGAGCTCCGCCGGGAAGACCGCGGCGAAGGCGCTCAGGGCGTGGGCCAGTTCCAAGGGGGAAGGTGGGTCTCGCGCTCGGACGGGTCAGCCGGCTGCGGCCGGGCCGACCCGCGGGATGCCGAAGTCGACGTAGGTGAGCATCGGCAGGTACGCGTACCCGCGGGCGGTGAACGCGCCGCGGGCGACGTCGCCGCGGTCGACCAGCGTGGCCACCGCTGCCACCCGCGCGCCGGTGGCCTCCACCGCGTCGCAGGCCCGCAGCGCGGAGCCGCCCGAGGTCACCACGTCCTCGACCACCAGCACCTGGCGGCCCGGGCCGAGCTCGGAGCCCTCGATCAGCTTGCCGGTGCCCCGGCCCTTGGGCTCCTTGCGGACCGTGAACCACTCCACGTCAGCCACCAGCGCGACGCCGTGGGAGAGGTGGTCGGCCCCCATCGTCAGCCCGCCCACGGCGTCGAAGCGCACGCCGGCCTCGTGGGCCCGCGCCACGATGTGCTCGCAGGCGGCCCGCAGGTCGGCGCCGCGCGCCAGCGCCTTCTTGCCGTCGATGAAGTCCTGGCTCAGCTCGCCCGAAGCGAGCTGCAGCGGGGTCTCGGTGTGCAGGTAGCCCCGGGCCCTGATGAGCTCGAGCAGCGCGGTGCGGTCGGGCATCGCCCGGGCACGGTAGCGGGAGGGCGCGCGGCGGACGTAGCCGAGCGTGCTCGCCGTCAGCGGCTCAGAGCGCGGCGGTCGTGTCGGCGTCGCCGGCGCGGAGGTGGCGGTTCACCGCGCTGAGCACGGCCTTCAGGGAGGCCGTGAGGATGCTCGGGTCGAGCCCGACACCCCAGGCCGTGCCGTTCGGCCCGACCGACTCCACGTAGGCCACCGCGGTGGCGTCGGCGCCGGCGCTCACCGCGTGCTCCGCGTAGTCGACCACGTCGACGTCCACGTCGAGGGCGGACCGCAGGCCGTGCACGAAGGCCGCGATCGGCCCGTTGCCCTCCCCCGTCACCGTGCGGTGCTCGCCGTCGACGAGGACCTGCGCGGTGACCCGCGCGACGCCGTCGCTCGTGGTGGTCTCCTGCGACACGAGCTGCACCGCGGGCTCGGCCGGCAGGTAGACGTCCTGGAACGTCTCCCACATGGCCGCCGGCGTGATCTCGGTGCCGGTGTCCTCGGTGATCGTCTGGATCGTGCGGGAGAACTCGATCTGCAGGCGCCGGGGCAGGTCGAGGCCGTGCTCGGCCTTCATGATGTAGGCCACGCCGCCCTTGCCCGACTGGCTGTTGACGCGGATGACCGCCTCGTAGCTGCGGCCCACGTGCTTGGGGTCGATCGGGAGGTAGGGCACCTCCCAGACCTCGTAGTCGGGGGGCAGGGCCTCCATGCCCTTCTTGATGGCGTCCTGGTGGGAGCCGGAGAAGGCCGTGTAGACGAGGTCGCCCACGTACGGGTGGCGCTCGTGGACCGGCAGGCGGTTGCAGTACTCGGCCACCCGGCGCAGGGCGTCGATGTCGCTGATGTCGAGCTCGGGGTCGACGCCCTGGCTGAACAGGTTCATGGCCAGCGTCACCACGTCGACGTTGCCGGTGCGCTCGCCATTGCCGAACAGCGTGCCCTCGACGCGGTCGGCGCCGGCCATCACGCCCAGCTCGGCGGCGGCCACCGCGCAGCCCCGGTCGTTGTGCGGGTGCAGCGACAGCACGACCTTGTCGCGGTTGCGGATCCGCCGGTGGAACCACTCGATCACGTCGGCGTAGATGTTCGGCGTGTACATCTCCACCGTGGCCGGCAGGTTGAGGATGATCGGCCGGTCGGTGGTGGGCTCCACCGCGTCCATCACGGCCTCGCAGATCTCCACCGCGTAGTCGATCTCGGTGCCGGTGAAGCTCTCGGGCGAGTACTCGTAGCGGATCTCGGTGCCGGGCACGGTGTCCTCGAGCTTGCGGCACAGCTTGGCGGCGTTGACCGCGATGTCCGTGATGCCGGCCTTGTCGAGGCCGAAGACCACGCGGCGCTGCAGCACGGAGGTCGAGTTGTAGAAGTGCACGATCGCCCGGGGGGCGCCCCGCAGGCACTCGTAGGTGCGCTCGATGAGCTCCGACCGGCACTGCACCAGCACCTGGATGGTGACGTCGTCGGGGATCAGGTCCTCTTCGATCAGCTGGCGCACGAAGTCGTAGTCGGGCTGCGACGCCGACGGGAAGCCGACCTCGATCTCCTTGAAGCCCATCTGCACGAGCGTGTCGAACATGCGGCGCTTGCGGGCCGGGTCCATCGGGTCGATCAAGGCCTGGTTGCCGTCGCGCAGGTCGACGCTGCACCACCGCGGGGCCTTCTCGATGCGCTTCGACGGCCAGGAGCGGTCGGGGAGGTCGAGGGCCAGCGGGAGGAACGGCCGGTACTTCTCGAAGGGCATCCGCTTGGGGGTCACGGGCTGCGGGGGCATCGGGGGTCCTCTCGTGCGCTGGCGCTGATGTGGTCGTGGGGCGGGTGGGGGTGGCCGTGGCCGATGGCGGCGCGAGCCCTGGGCCGAAAACTGAAGAACCTCCTGGCCCGGAGGCACAGGAGGTTCGGCGAGCACCGGGAAGGAGCTCGCCTAGGTGAGAAGGAGGAGGCCCAGGTCGCGGGACATCGCCGACTACGGTCGCACCGCTGGGGGAAGGCTGTCAACCCCCTGCCGCCCGGCCGGCGCCGTCCTCGGCCAGGTGGCGGCGCAGCCGTCCGAGGCGGCGATCCCAGCGGGCGCCGGTGTCGGTGAGCCAGTCGACGGCCGCGCGGAGCCGTTCCGGTTCCGCCCGGTAGCGGACCTCCCGGCCGTGGCGGGCCGACGTGACCAGGCCGGCCTCGCCCAGCGCCTGGAGGTGCTTCACCACCGCCTGGCGGCTGATGGGGAGGTCCCGCGACAGCGCGGTGGCCGTGTCGGGTCCTTCCTCCACCAGCCGGCGGAACATGGCCCGGCGGGTCGGGTCGGCGAGCGCCGAGAAGACGTCGTCGAGCGAGGGGGCCGCGCGCGGCGCCCGCTCGCCGGAGTCGGTCACACCAGGGCGGCGGCGCCGAGGCGCAGCGCGGCCCGGGCCAGGCGGTCCTCCCAGTGGGCGGCCCGGCCGGCGGCCCAGGCGTCGGGCGCCTCGTGGCTCGGCGACGCCAGGGCGGTCTCCACCACCGTGAGGCAGGTGGTCCCCTCTGGCGTGGCGGTGAGCTCGAAGGCCACGCGGCTGGCGGGCGCCGCCTCGTCCTCGTCGTCCTCGTCGGCCGCCACCGGCCACCACCGCAGGACCAGCCGACGACCCGGCTCCACCGCCTCCACCTCCACCAGGCGGACGATCCCGTCGTCGTCGTGCACGACGCCGGCCCCACCGGGACGGGCGTCGAGGCCCGCCGGCGCCCCCAGCCAGGCGGCGAGCTCGTCGTCGTCGGTCAGCGCGCGCCAGGCCCGCTCCACGTCGACGGGCAACTCGATGCTCCGGCGAACCTCCATCAGGGCTCCCTTCGTGACTCGCTGCGGCCTCCGGTTGCGCCCACCTGCTCCCGGTTGGTTGCAACTCTAGGGTTGCACATCTCCGGAGCGGCGGTACAGTCGTGCAACCGACAAGTTGCACCTCAACCGGAGGCCGCCATGCCCCAGCTCCTCGTGCCCACCGTCGTCGAGGTCACCGCCCGCGGCGAACGGGCCTACGACCTGTTCTCCCGCCTGCTCACCGAGCGGATCGTCTTCCTCGGCACGCCCATCGACGACAACGTCGCCAACCTGATCGTCGCCCAGCTGCTCTGGCTGGAGGCGGAGTCGCCCACCCGCGACATCAGCCTCTACATCAACTCGCCGGGCGGCGACATGACGGCCCTGTTCGCCATCCACGACACCATGCAGTGCCTGCGGCCCGACGTGGCCACCATCTGCGTGGGCCAGGCCGCCTCGGCCGCGGCCGTGCTGCTGGCCGCGGGAGCCAAGGGCAAGCGGGCCGTGCTGCCCAACGCCCGGGTGCTCATCCACCAGCCCCACGGCGGCGCCCAGGGCCAGTCGACCGACCTCGAGCGGGCCGTGGCCGAGATGGTGGAGCTGCGCCGCCGCATGGTCGACGTGCTGGTGGAGGCCACGGGCCAGACCCGCGAGCGCATCAACGCCGACATCGACCGGGACTTCATCCTGCGGGGCGACGACGCCGTGGCCTACGGCCTCGTCGACCACGTCATCCAGAAGGCGG
>Ga0182742_1003518_pt1 | contig 15256 bp, 13 predicted proteins | sample eDN5th37CBELigMG_FD_128880 | JGI IMG/M metagenome (GOLD analysis project Ga0182742, IMG submission 128880) | Enriched Miracle-Growth compost microbial communities from Emeryville, California, USA - eDNA 5th pass 37_C BE-Lig MG (version 2)... ...
ATGTTGTATTAAAATTTCAAAACAAACGTTTGGAATAAATAAAAGGGGCTCTTACATTGTGTATATATACATGACGTAAGAGCCCAAGTTTTTTCTATGTTTTTATTTTTTTAGTCTTGATTTGTATATTGGATTACACTTTTTGAAGGCCATAATGGATATTGGATAATCCCCATACTATAATCACCTGAAACGAAGGATCGCCATGCTTCTACTCCTGTCTGGTAAACAATGATGCTTACGATAAATATGGCAATGATATAGCCAATTATATCCAGTAACTTAAGTAGTTTTGGCGACATCCACTTCGTACCAATATCAATCTGGATATGACCTTTAACTCCTTGAACATAGGAAATACCAAAGAATACTACCCCTATAAATAAGAATTGGATTAATTCAAAGCCGCCTTTTAAGGGGCTATTAAATACATATCGCAGTAGAACATCAATAGAAATTAATGTCATCATAAATAGAATGATAGCTCCGGATATCCAGACCAAGACTAGTTCTAACTTTCTTAATCCTGCATCCGTTTTCATAATAAAATTTTTCAATTTAGAATCACCCCTTTGTTGACCACTAGATAATTTTGAAGTGAACACTTTAACTTCAGTAATAAAGTGTTCACTTCTATTTGGCAGAAAATCGTTAATTTTTCAGCATGAATATTATTTATAAGGATTTTCTTTTTCAAATTTGTTAATACTTTCGGTAAATGCATCAAATACCTTTTGTCCAGGGAGGCCTTTAGACTCTGCATCCTTCACCCATTCAGACCAAATCTCATTCTTAGCAATTTCTTTTAATTTGTTTAAATCCTCTTCACTAGCTTCTGTAATTGTAGCGCCTGCATCGATGAATTTTTGTAATGCTTCCTCATCTCCCTGAATCTGATAGATTTCATGGAATTTATTTGGATGAACCTCTGTTCCAATTTCCATGATCTTATCCTGAAGATCTTTTGGAATTGAATTCCATGTGTTTATGTTAAAGCCGATAATTCCGGCGGAACCCCCAACAGGAAGCTTCCAAACATACTTTGCAGACTGTTCCAAGCCGTATGTTGCTGCAGATGTTACCCCATAAAACACTGCGTCAACGGTGCCGCGTTCCATTGCTTCAAAGGATTCGGTAATTGGAATTCCTACAGGGGCAGCCCCTAAATGCTGGGCTAGAACACCCAACTGGCCAGTAGCTATGACTTTTAATCCTTTTACATCTTCCAAACTATTAACAGGTTTATTAGAAATAATGTAATATGTTGGTGTGGCGTATTGACTGACGAATTTTACATTTTGACCTTCCAATTCTTTCTGGAGCTCAGGAACTGTGTGGTATATTTCGTTGTAAGCTTTTGAACCAACCCAAGAATCAGCCCATAGAGCAGGATTTGAGGAGACAGTTGCTAACGGTATTTTACCTGGTGTATAGGTAGGAACAAACATGGAAATATCAGCTATTCCAGTTGATAGAGCATTTAATTGGTCCGCTGCTTTTGCTAAGGTTTCAGAATAATATCTTTCAAATTTAATTTGACCATCACTAATCTTTTCCACTTCATCTAAAAAGGCATCAAAGCCTCGGGATAAATGGGCTTTTGGCGGGGATTGAATACTTGATTTTAATGTGATTGTCTTAGTTTCAGCTTTGTTTTGGTCACTTGTTTCACTTGGTTTACTTTGCTCATTTTGAGTACTTGTTTGTTCATTGCTGCTGGAACATCCAACCAGCATGAATATACCAACTAGAATAATTGATAGCGCAGACATCCATTTTTTCATCGCTATTCCTCCTTAAAAGGTTTTTATTTTATTTTTTAGTGAAAACTTGGTTTTTTAGTACTCCTAAATGTTCTATTTCTAATTCGATGATGTCTCCGTCTTTTAGTTGTTTGCCCAATTCTAATCCACAGCCATTTCCTACGGTGCCGGAGCCAAATATATCCCCGGCTGATATATTTTCATCCTGGGAGGCGTAGGCAATCATATCGGTGAACTTACGATACATGGAATTGGAGTTGCCATCAGACCATAGCTCCCCGTTTATTTTTGCTGTCATTCTTAAATGATAGGGATCAGGCAGTTCATCCTTTGTGATGATATATGGCCCGAAAGCCGTTGCAAAGTCCTTGCCTTTGGCTGGCCCAAGTCCGCCTTCAGTCTCTTTAAATTGCATATCACGGGCACTGAAGTCATTCATAATTGTGTATCCGAAAATATGATCCTCAGCTTCTTCTTTACTAATATTCTTTCCGCTTTTTCCGATGATACAGGCCATTTCTAACTCGTAATCCATGAAATTAGAATAAGAAGGCCATTCAATCGCATCTTCCGGTCCTACAATGGAAGATACATTTCCTTTGTAATAAATCGGTATTTCATACCAAACAGAAGGAACTTCCTTTCCCCGGCGGGCTCTTGCATTTTTTAAATGTAATTCAAATGATAAGAAGTCTCTTAAACTATAAGATTTTTCAATTGGGGATAATAATTGCACCTCATCATCTTGAAAAGTTGTTTTTTCCCCTAATACATTGGTTTCACCCTCTTCTTTAATAAATTGTAATGCGTTGTGAGCTGCCTCCATGGAGAGGGGGCCGTTTTCGATGAATTCCAGCATTTTTCCAGGCAGCAGGGTATCGGCCAGGCGATAGGCACCTTCTTTCGAACTTAAATTCCTTGCGTATAAATAAGCCCGAAAGCTCGCGGCAAGGTCAACCACTATATTTTTTTGCAAAACACCAATGCGTGGTGGTATACCTAAACATTTTGGAATAAATCGAACTAGTTTCATTTCTTCTCCCCCTAAAATATTTGATTACAGTGATAATATATGATGGCTAAAAATATATATTAACTGGGAAGTATATATATTTTTAAATTTTCGTTACTTAGGTAGTAGGAGTGAGGAAATGGCAAGGTCTACAAAAACAGATAGGGTTTATGCTCAGCTGGCTGATGAGATTATAGAAGGGGGGATAAAACCAGGAACAAAACTGATCATTTCCCATTTGGCAAAGCAATTCGAAGTTAGTGAGATTCCGATTAGGGAGGCGATACAACGGTTAGCTCAAGACGGATTAGTCATACTCAAGGCTAATTCTGGTTCGGTTGTTAGCAGTTTATCAAGAGAGGATATCTTAAATATTTCCGAAATAAGAATTAACTTAGAGGGCTTAGCAACAAGGCTGGCAATTGATAATTTATCAAATAATCATTTTAAAGAACTAAGGAACATACTAAATAGTTCAATAGCTTGTTATAAAGAGGGCAATCAGCATGAATATCCCTATTGGAATCGCTTGTTTCACGAATCCATTTATCAGCATTCTAATAATGCCAGACTGATCACAATGATTAGTGATTTATGGAATCTTTCGAAAAGATACCCCAATATGTTTGTTGACAAAGAGAGTATGAAGCTTTCTATAAAAGAACATGAACAAATTTTAGAAGCGCTTATGTCTGGTGATTCGGATTTGGCTGAAAAGCTAATGATCCAGCATAAAAAGCGGGGTTTTCAGCAAGTTATTGAATTAGCCAAAGAGTTAAATGAAGATGAGATGGGGATAGAGGAGGAAGAAATGATATGAACGCTAAAATTATTGATTTAAGTGTGCCGTTAGATTCAAGAACACAGGACCCTACGCCACCAGACATTAAGTATTCAAACCATGATCAAACAGTGGAACGTGCGGCTCAACTGTTTGGAATTTCTCCGAGTGAATGGCCAGAACAAAGGGCATGGGCAACTGAAACGGTGACCCTTACGACACATACGGGAACCCATGTAGATGCCCCCTACCATTATTGGGATAAAACCGGTGAGAATAAATCTAAAACGATTGATGAGTGTCCATTAGAATGGTTTTATGGACCAGGTGTTCTATTAAATTTCACATGGAAAAAAGCGGGGGAGCAAATCTCAAAAGAGGATATCATCAACGAGTTAAATAGAATTGGTCATGTCCTATCTCCTGGTGAAATTGTTCTTATTCGCACTGACTGTGATAAGAAAATTTTTGAACCAGGATATGGGGATATCCATCCCGGAGCTAGTGCAGAAGCAACACGCTATCTCATTGAACAGGGGATAAAGGTTATGGGGACTGATGGTTACGGTTGGGACGTCCCTTTTAAAGTATCTGCACAAATGTATAAAGAAACCGGAGACCCTAGTGTCATCTGGGAGTCCCACTATGTAGGAAAGAAACTTGAATATTGCCAAATTGAAAAGCTGGCAAATCTTGATCAGCTTCCTAATCCAACAGGATTTAAGGTCATTACTTTCCCGATTAAGATTGCTGGTGCAAGTGGAGGCTGGGCTCGTACCGTGGCTATTATTGAATAGTCTGTTAAATATTTTTTAAATGAGGCGGTTACATGGATATAATCGGGAAACGTACATTACCGGAGTTATTGCTCGAATTAACGGCTGAACATCCTGAGAAGCGCTTGTTATTTTTCGAGGATATTAACGAAGATTTGACTTCATACACCTATTCTGAATTTACTGCTAAAGTGATTCAAATGGGTATTGTTTTTAAAGAAAAGGGTGTGGGGAAGGGGGATGCCGTTACACTTCATCTAACGAATGGTCCGGAGTTTTTAATAGCGTGGTTTGCCCTTTCCTATATAGGAGCCATTATGGTACCCACGAACCCGCAATCACCTGAAAAAGAAATGGAATATATCATAGAGCATTCCAACTCGGTTTTGGTGGTAACCGAAGAAATTCATCTTAGAAAGTTTCAAAGCATCAGACCAAACCTTTCAAAGCTTCGAGACATCCTGTTAGTCCATTGCCAGTCCAAAGAAAATGAAGAAATAAATCTAGAAAAATTGATGGCACAGGTAAATTCACATATCCCTTTTGAAAAAATGGATGGAGAAGACGTCGCAGCCATGTTGTATACCTCCGGAACCACTTCTCTTCCCAAAGCTTGTATGATTACCCATGCAAATTATTTATTTGCAGGTGAAGTAATGTCCAAGTCTATTAGATTGTCACCTGAGGATAGACAATTTATTTCTCTTCCATTGTTTCATGGGAATGCACAATATTACTCAACCATGTCGGCTTTAACAGTTGGTGGGAGTATTGCGTTGGTTGAACGATTTAGTGCATCAAGATATTTCAAACAAGCCAAACGTTTAAACGCTACAGTAGGCTCCCTATTTGCAGCACCGCTTCGCATGATTTTGGCAAAGGAATACGATCCGCTTGATAGGGAGAATTCATTACGTTTAATCATGTTCGCACAAACGTTAACGAAAGACCAGATGTCCCTATTAGAGGATCGATATAAAACAAAACTGATACAACTGTATGGAATGACGGAAACCATAGGAACTCCTTTAATCAATCCGATTGATGGAAAAAAGAAAAATCAAGGGATTGGAAAACCTGCCTTAGGATATGAAGTTAAGGTTATAGATGAATATGGAAACGAAGTATTACCTGGAAAAACGGGGCAGCTGATTGTTAAAGGAATTCCTGGGCGTACCATCATGAAGGGTTATTTCCAAAATGAAAAAGCCACGAATGAAACCATTAAAGATGGCTGGCTTTTTACAGGAGATAATGTGTCTTTTGATGAAGAGGGATATTTTTTCTTTGAGGACCGACTAAAAGATATGATTAAGCGTTCGGGAGAGAATGTAGCAACACGAGAGGTCGAAGATACGATAAAGGAGCACACTGGAGTTTTTGATTGTGCAGTCATCGGTGTCCCAGATGAATTACGGGATGAAGCCATAAAAGCATTTGTGATTCGAAAAGAGAGCCATCAGCACATTACCCAAAATGACATAATCACATTTTGCGAAGAAAGGCTTTCCAAATTTAAAGTCCCACAATTCATTGAATTTGTCCCAGACTTCCCGCGTACCTCAGTGGGAAAAATCCAAAAACATAAACTTCGTAAATAGCATGGACGGGGGGACAGGCACCGTGTCCATCCTTTCCCCTCTATTTGGGTGAAGGACAAAGTGCCTGTCCCTGTGTCCTTTTTGTTAGGCCTTCTATACAATGATAGATTTTTGCAATTATTTGTAAATCTATTATTATATAGAAGGTTTTTTTCGTGTTTGGGGAATGGAAGCGGGACGAAGGTCATTACCTGCCATGCAATTTCTGATATGATGAGTTTATATCTTTAATTTATGGAGGAAGAAGTATGGTTGGTGTAAAATCGATCATCATCGACGGGGAAACGATCTACACATTTAAAAGTGCCATCTATATTTTTGAATCCCCTTCCGGAAGCACTTTGGAAGTGGATATGATTGTAAGCGAGGTTACGTTAAAAAAATATAGAGATCGGGAAAGTCTGATTGCAGAGATAGAGTTGGAGGATGGAAGAGTTATTAATTCCTTTATGTTTCTAAAATCGGTGCCGGGAAAGCTGCCCCGGATTACTTTATTTTGTGAGCTGGATGAGGATGAAAGTTATGAGGGCATCCATTGCGTAAATGAAGATAATCTGTCATTTCCGGATATCGAAGAGGGCATTACATTAGAGGATATCAGGAAAGTAGAAATGCCTAATGAAAAGATTACCTTAAGATTGAACCTGCCGATTAATCAAGTGGAATGGCTGCAGAAGCAGAAAAATAAAGATTTAAATGGGCTTTTTAAGGAGATTTTGGGTAAGTATCTTAATTAGTGGCTTCAACACGGGGGCGGTTCGCGTTTTAAAACAGGGGAACCGTCCGTGTATTGTCGGCCCTGGGAACATTTAATTTTTATCCAGAGAAGATGTAGAACTCTTGTGTAAAACTTTTTCAATGAAGCAAAAAAAGACAACAAGGGAAATCCCGATGAGATCAGCAACAATATCATAAGCATCAGCCCCTCGGCCAAAAAAGGGCTGCAGCAACTCTGTCATGATGGCAAAAGACAAGGCAATAATGAAAGCTGTAGTTAATCTTTGAACATTTATAAATAACAAATAGGTTAAGATAGTAAACATTAGGGAATGACCGATCATCTCAAAAACACTAGCCTGTGCGAGGGGGTAAACTGGAAAATATATATCGGAAGAAGGACTAGGATTCATGTCAAAAGAAATATGTCCTTCTAACAGTAATGCATGAACATCCTTCGTAAATACCCCTATACACATAACCGTTACCCAAGCCATTAAAAGTATCCTTCGCATGCCTTTTCCGTCAACTCCTGATCTGTCCTTTATGGTTACCCATTATTGACAGGATCAGAAGTATGTAGACGTAGGAGGACAGGCACCTTGTCCATCCATTATCTAACATGGTAAATCAACAAAAAATAACTGATGGAAATTGCTTTTATTGTCTTCACCAACTTCACCAACTACTTTAATCTGAAAAGTCAAATCAACAAGTCCCCCATTATCAAAAATTATGTCCCAAGATCAAAAAAGGTAAGCCACTTATATTAGTAATGGGAATTTATGTGAATCATACAATAAAAGTAAATCTTAGGTAATAATAGATATGGTATAATTTAACTATTATTTTAATGAGTTTGGAGACCTAAAAATGAAGCTTTTTGATGTATTACCAGACCGTTTTTTCTCCTTATTATCTGGAAGTAATAAAGAGATATATGCTGAAGCAATACTAGAATTATATGAACAATACAAGATTAACCGAATTGGTATTGACTACTATATTATGAGAGATTTGTTGCAAGAGTTGATAGAGGTAAAAGAGGAATCTGGAGTTCAATTTGAGCTAGAAGAAGATAGTAATATAGACTCAGATGAAAAAGAAAATATGCATCGGGCTAAAGCGAATGCGCTATTAAGAAAACTTTTATATTTAAAATGGATTGATGTAGAGACTAGGAATAATTTTAAGCAGTATATCATTTTACCGCATTATTCTATTCGTATGGTAAGTTTTCTGCATGATCTTTGTCAGGTGAGAACGATTGAATACCAAAGCTATGCGTTAAGTACGTATCATCTTTTAAGTAACGATGGGATGGAACGACAGCCTAGTATTGCTATTATCGAAGCTGCACGGATTACAGAGCAGTTATTAGAAGAGTTACGTCTGCTGATAAACAATATGAAAAATCATATGGAACAAGTAGTAAGCAAACAATCTCTTCAAGAAGTATTAGATCACCATTTTGATGTATATATGAAGAAAATTGTAGATAAGAGCTATCATAGATTAAAAACGTCCGATCATGTTGCGAGGTATAGAAGTAAGATATTAGAAACGGTGCAAAAGTGGTCTTTAAACCAAGATTTGTTAAACATAGCAATAGAGGATGCTATAAAATCAGAGCTATATAAAAACGAAGATGAAGCGGAGCTTAAAATTAGGCAATCCCTACAATTCATTGAGGAAACCTATGACAGTCTAGATGAATTATATGAACAAATTGATATTAGGCATCATCAATACATTAAATCGTCTTATGACCGTGCTAGGTATTTAACACAACATAATCAAGGACTGGAACAGCAAATTGCTACCGTCTTAGAAAGTTATGAAAAAACACAAGATTATTGGGACGAGTTTTTAAGTAACATATTTCGCTTACATAATTTAAATCACTTATCAGAAAAGTCATTGCTTACCCCTCGTAAAAAGAAGGCTGTTCATCAAGCACAACAGCATATAGTTGTCCCTATTTCTGAGGAATTAAAAAAGAAAATCAGAGATAATAATATTAAAAGACTTGAAAATACCATTACTAAGCAAAAGATTAATGCTTTTGTGTTGGAACGATTAGGTGACCGTGATGAAATGGGGATGAGTGAGTTAGCACCGAAAACAGTTGAAGAGTATATTTATTTACCTTATGTGTACTTATATGGGTATGACCAACATTCGGAGTATAGACTAATGCGTAACAAAGAACAGCAAATCTTGCATATTGGCGAATATCGTTTTGATGATCGTAAGGTTATACGCAATAGCCAGAGGGGAAGAGGTGTTACCCATGTTTACAAGCGTAAGTGAGATAGAGAAAAAAGAGTTACAAGATATTATAAATAAATTAATCTCTACCAATTTTCTTGTGAAGGAGTTGGATCGTGCCTCATACTATTTAGCCAATCGGCACAAGGAGAAATTAGAAGGATTCTTTCAATTTTTAGGTTGGGATTTTGTTATTGATGATAGACATGAAACTATCTTTGTATCTTCTCCAAAGGGGAGTCATCGAAAAAAGCTAAGTAGAGAAGAAAGTATATGGATGCTAGTTCTTAGAATTATATATCAGGAAAAAAGGGAAGGGCTTTCATTATTAGAGTTTCCGATCATAACATTATATGAAATAAGAGCAAAATATGAGACGTTTCGTTTACCAAATTTCACAAAATCAAAAGTAAGTGATTATATACGTTTATGCATTAGCTATCAATTATTGGAACCAATAGATTCCGACTGGCATTCAGATGATTGTAGATTTTGTATGTTTCATAGCTGGTTATATATGATTGATGGCGAATCCATTCATCTATTAAATCAAAAGATATTGCGTTATGAAATGGAAACTGGGGAGGAGGATGAAAATGAAGTGGATGAAGAAACTGAAACTGATTAATTGGCATTATTTTAAAGATGAAGAGATTCCTTTTGGACGTCAAACGATGATAACAGGAAGAAATGCTGCAGGAAAATCAACAATTATTGATGCCTTACAGGTCTTATTTATTGCTAACTTGAAAATGATTCGTTTTAACTCCTCAGCCCATGATGATGCAAAACGCTCTCTAATCAGTTATTTAAGAGGGAAGATAGGAAGTGACGATCAAAGGTATGTCAGAGAAGGTGATTTTACCACTTATTTAATGGCAGAATTCTTTGATGAGAAGAAATATGATTATTTTGTGGTTGGTGTTGTCATCGATGTTTATCGGGATAATTCAACGGATCAAGAATATTTTATTATTAATAACTGTGGGTTGAATGATATTGAGTACTTGAAAGAAACAGACCAATTAAAAAACCGTGATGAATTTCATCGCTATGTAAACAGTTTAAAAAATCGTTCGGTATTAGAGAGAACAAAAGATGGTTACCAAAAAGCGTTATTAAATAGAATGGGTCAAGTGAACCATCGCTTTTTCTCTTCTTTTTCAAAGGCATTGTCCTTTAAACCAATACATAATGTAAGGGATTTTGTTTACGATTATATCTTGGATAAGAAAGAATTACAGTTGGACATCATGAAAGAAAACTTTGAGGTTCATCAAAAATATAAGCGTGAATTAGATGATTTAAGAAATAGGCAGACCAGATTAATAAAAATTAAAAGCCTATATGAGCAATATAAGAAATTGTTAGATACCGTAGAGCAACAGGAGTATGTAGTCAAGAGATTAACGGTCGCTAAGCAGGAAGAAGAACATGAAAAATTAGAAAGTAAAAAAAAGCAATTAGATGATAGGATTACGGAGTTAACTAATCAGAAGAACATTACTTCTAATCAACATAACGAGGCAAAAGACAAAAAAGTAGTAGCTTTTCAAAAATGGCAAAATAACCAGGAAAAAAAGAGAAAAGAAGAGTTACATAAAGATATTGATACAACGTCAAAAGAACTAGAAATTTACAAACAAGATTTAGTAAAGTTGATTAACGATTTACATCAGGAAAGAAACATGATTAACATGTTAATTAACATATCGGATAACGAATACTGGAAGTGGCAGACGGGAGAGCAAAGTAGTCTGAAAGAGGGTTTGCTGCTATTAGAATCAATTTCTAATGGATTAGAGTCATCGACAGATACAACAACACCATTAAAACAGCAAAAGTTAAATCAACTTGGTGAAGAATTATCAAAACTTTATAACCGCTTTATTATTGCAAAAAGTGATACAGATAAGCAGATAAAAGAATTAAAAGAGAAACGGGTTGGGTTAGTAACTGAGATAAGAAATTTAGAAAATAAGAAAAGAACGTATCCAGCTTCAATTAGTAAGTTAAAAGAATTGTTAGTGCGCAAATTGAATGGAAAATCAGAGGTTTGGATTTTTTGTGAGGAGATGGAAGTTTTAAATGAAGGATGGCGTAATGCCGTTGAGGGTTATTTACATACCCAAAAGTTTGATTTATTAGTGGAACCGGATTATTTTGAAAAAGCTTTATCTATTTATGAAGCTGAAAAGTGGAATCACAAGATAGAGGGCGTCGGTTTAGTAAATACGCAAAAAGAGCGTAAATATCTTGGCTCTATGAGGCAAGGATCTCTTGCAGAAGAGCTAGAAACAGTAAACCCTGTGATTCAGGCTCGTATTGAACACTTGTTAGGAATAGTAATGAAATCGAACTCTGAAAAAGAGTTAAGTCAGCATCAGGCAGCTATAACGAGTAGCTGTATGCTTTATCAAAACCTAGTAGCGAGACAAATTAAGAAAGAAAGATACCAAATACCTTTTATAGGCTCTAAAGCTATACCAAGGCAGATAGAACTTAAGAAAGAAGAGCTTAATAAAACGGATCAAGATATCAAAAAATTAGCACAATTGAAATGTCTTTATGAAGATTCGGAACATCAGCTAATTGAAAAACGAAGCTATTATACTCAACTGGGAAAAGACATTGAATTACCGAACACTATTAAATTATTAGAAGAAAATCTTGAAAAATTAAAAAATGAATTATCTCAACTAGACCTTAGCGGAATAAAAAAATTAGAGGAAGATTATTTTTATTGGAGGGATCGGGAGGAGAAATTAGAAGAGAAAGTTAGAGATCTTATTGGGAAGATCGAAGAGGAAAAAGTAAGATTTAACTCTTTAAAAGATTCGCTAAATCAATCTAAGAGAAACCTGGAAGAATACGAGCAACAAGTTGTTCATTGGCAGAATAAGCACTCCGAAGAAATGTATCGGCTGGCTTTAGAACGTTTAAAAGAAGCCGATAAACAAGATTTACCTTTAGACAAGAAAATAGAAAATTGGGTTAATAACCAAAAAGGTAATCGTACTCAAGCGGAGAATAGGTTAAATAAAGATATCAGAAACGAGAGATATGATTATAATGTTAAGCACAATTTTAATGGAGAAGAAGATGCTCCGCACAATGATGAGTATCAAATGCTTTTAGAGCAAATCGATATTGATATTGATTCCTATCAAGAAAAGCTAAATGAAGCTCTTAAGCAATCTGAAGAAGAGTTTAAATCGCACTTTATCTATAAAATGAAAGAAGCGATTGAAGGTGCAAAAAGACAGTTTCAACAACTTAATGATGCACTAAAAAGATTTCCTTTCCATCAAGAAAGTTATCAATTTGAATTTAAACCAAGTGAGAAATATAAAAGGTTCTATGAAATTATCATGGATACTCAAGTTGTAGAAAAAGGCTCCTTATTTGATATACCAGATGATGCAAAAGATCAATCTTTACATGAGCTGTTTGAGATTCTAATTAAAGGCGAGATTGGTGATCAGGAGGAATTCTCGGATTATCGTCGTTACCTTGACTTTGACATCATAATTACTACCACAAATAGTAGAATTAGGTTTTCACAAGTGCTTAAAGAAAAATCTGGTGGAGAAACGCAGACACCATTTTATATAGCGATCTTATCTTCATTTAACCAGCTATATAGCTCTGATAAAACGTTGCGACTGGTTGTTTTTGATGAAGCGTTTAATAAAATGGACGAAGAAAGAATTCAGACGAGCCTACGTTTAATTAAAAATATGAACTTTCAACTAATAGCTGCCGTACCGGATGAGAAACTTTCAAATATGGCAACAGAAGTTTCAACGGTCATCGTAGTACATAGAGAAGGCTATGAATGCTTTACGGATATGATAGATAGAGAGGTGAGTGATAGTGAAGGAATTGACCAAGGAACAAGAGAAAATCAAGGAGTACAAGAGCAAGCTTCTCTCTTTGCTTCTGAAGAAGTATGAAACAAGTAAGGCGTTTAGAACAGGAGAAGTAAGCTTGCAGCGACCACAGTTTGCGATAAAGAAACTGAGTAATTCACTTTCTAAAGATTATTTTGATGAAATGAATTATCGGAAAAGAGAGTGGATTCATCAAGCACTCGCTGAACTTCAAGAGAATGAGATTATTGAAGTTAAATGGCCAAAATATAAAGAGGGCGAAGAGATTGACAAAGTATATCTTAATTTTGAGGCTATCGGTAATGCATATGATATTGCGGGAATTATTCCTAAACAACAGAAGTTGGAAGATATCAAATCAACCCTTAGCCCTTTATCAGAGCATCCATGGCAATGGGTAAGGGATTTCTGGGATTACTATAATGAAGCGTTAACGAAGAATCAAACATCAGGTTTGGAAATTGATAATCCAAAAGGTTATGAGGATTTAGTCAAAACTCTTCTTTTTCTTCCGACTATGGATGAGGGGACGATGAAAAGAGTGCTTAGTCATCAATTGTTTAACGATACTAAGTATATAGAAAAACATGTACAGAGTAGATTAGTTTCTATTTATAAACGTTTTGGTGACATAGAACTTGACACTGATATCGAGTATCTGGATTCAATAGGTATTGTGGAAAACCCTCAAATATCTCTAGTTTCAGGGCCTTTGATATTTAATAGTAAAAATTTAAGTGTAGATGTTGCTGAGTTACCTGGGGGAATCGGCATTTCATTTGAAACTATTAAAGAGTTAGAAATCAAAGATATAAATGCTAAAGCAATCCTCTTTATTGAAAACTTAACAGCTTATCATGAATTCTTAAATGGGAAAATTGTAGAAGATACTTTAAGCTCTAGTAATTTTACAAACACTGATCATATACTAGCCATTTATACAGGTGGGTATCCGCATCATGCGCTACGTAAGTTTTTATTCAAGATTAAAGATTTCATTCATGAATCAAATAGTACTGTTGAGGTATATCACTGGGGAGATATAGATTATGGGGGGATATTAATATTTGAACATTTGCGTAGAAATTATTTTTCAAGTCTGAAGCCTTTATTTATGGATGAGTACACGTATAAGAAATACATTAATTATGGTATACAGTTTTCAACTGAATATGCTAATAAACTAAAATCCTTATTAAAAGATGATAGCTACGGTTTATGGCACAAACTAATAGATGCTTTATTGAAAAGTAAGATACGGCTAGAACAAGAAAGTTTAGTAATAAATATGAATATAGAATAGTATGAAGTTGTGGCTCATCACCTTGAGGCGGTGGTGGGCTTTTTTATTCGTATTCATTTATAAATGTATCTAACACGAAAAGGACAGGGGGACAGGCACCTTGTCCATCCATTATCTGTTATTTCCGCAAAGGACAAAGTGCCTGTCCCTGTGTCCATATTATAAAAACTCTAGCGTATCCCCAACCTTTATTTTCCCTTCAGTAAGAATTTCTGCATTAAGTCCAGCACGGTGAACCAAAGGTTTAAAAACCTTTTTTTCCAGTAAGCTTTGTTATGTAATCACAAGGAAAACTTAGGCGTACACCCCGAAGTACCACTTCCCCAATTTTGAATTCCCTGCCAACCAAATGGTTTAAAGCTACATTCTCTGTGATAATATTCCGTCTGCTCTCTCTAGGCTCGAACTCTATTCCAAAATCTCGGCGTATGGCTTCAAAGGTCTCACTTTCAATAAGGGTTACCTGCCGATCAGCTCCTTGTTTATGCGAGTAATATCCAGTCCCATTAAAATATCGATCCCCAACTAGTCCTTTGCCTGGAACAGCATGTACCTCTTCCTTAGGCTCCATCGGATTTCCAGCCTCAGGACAAGTGAAAATACCTATAATTCTTCTTTCATACATGTTTAATTGCTGCCTCCGTTCTTCTAATAGTTTCCCTTATTATAACATTTCTGAATATTTGTGAAAATACAAAGGAGGACAGAGGGACAGGCACCTTGTCCATCCTTTATCCGTTATTTAGGTGAAGGACAAAGTGCCTGTCCCCGTGTCCATTAACAGGTATCTTTTGATAAATGTAGAATATATTTGTGGAGTATTTAAGTGAGGAGGATGAATATGTTTCAAACATTAGATGGCTTTTTTACGTTATGGAATTTTGAAGCTGATGCTACTCAGAAGATTCTTGATCAGCTTACAGATGAATCCTTAACCCAAGAGGTAACACCTGATAATTGGACATTGGGAAGAATCGCTTGGCATACAGTAACAGCAATTGGGGTTATCACATCTCGAACAGGTCTTTCCTTTGACGCTCCTAATCAAGATTATCCTGTTCCAACTTCAGCCAAGTTCATCTCTGAGAGCTATCAAAAGGCAAGAAGTGCTTTGGCTCAAGCTATAGAAAATCAATGGA
>Ga0182742_1003519_pt1 | contig 15252 bp, 11 predicted proteins | sample eDN5th37CBELigMG_FD_128880 | JGI IMG/M metagenome (GOLD analysis project Ga0182742, IMG submission 128880) | Enriched Miracle-Growth compost microbial communities from Emeryville, California, USA - eDNA 5th pass 37_C BE-Lig MG (version 2)... ...
ATGCCGGTGTCAAGGTCATCGAGTTCAACGCGCGCTTCGGCGACCCCGAGACCCAGGCGGTCCTCGCGCGGCTGCGCACGCCGCTCTCCGAGCTGCTGCTTGCGGCGGCGACCGGCACTCTGGGAGGAATGCGGTCCCCCGAGTTCACCGATGAGGTCGCGCTCACCGTCGTCCTCGCCTCCGAGGGCTACCCCGAGTCACCTGTCACCGGCCGCGTCCTCCAGGGCCTGGACCGCGCGGTCGAGATCGATGGCGTCGCGCTCGACCACGCCGCGACCGCGAGGAATGCGCAGGGCGAGTACGTCGCAACCGGTGGCCGAGTGTTGTCCGTCGTCGCGACCGCACCGGACTTCGCGACCGCCCGCGAACGGGCATATTCCGCGCTCGGCATGATCGAGCTCGAGGGCGGGCAGTACCGCCGCGATATCGCCGCCGACGTCAGCTAGGACGACGCTCCACCGTCAGGCGGCCTCGCCCGGGCCCACCGGCTCTGGCCGCGCCCCCGCGCCGCGCACCCGCTCAATGAGCGGTTCCGCGTCGAGCCGGACGTTCTCGCTGTAATCGATGGGCACATCGACGATGTGGACGCCGGGGCGCTCAAGCACGTCCGCGAGCACGGTCGCGAACTCGTCCGCCGAGCCAACGCGATGCCCCGTCGCACCGAAGGCCTGCGCGAGCTGCACGAAGTCGGGGTTGCCGAAGTCGAGCCCGAAATCGTCGAGGCCCATCGACTTCTGCTTCCACTTGATCATGCCGTAGCCGTCGTCGTTGAGGATGACGATGACGAGGTCGATGCCCAGGCGCACGGCGGTCTCGAGCTCGGTCATGCCGCCCATGATGAAGCCACCGTCGCCCGTGACGACGACCGTCTTCGTGTGCGGCTGCACGAGCTTGACGCCGATACCGACCGGGACGCCCGCGCCCATCGTCGCGAGGGCGTTGTCGAGGAGCACCGTATTGTGCACATACGCGGGGTAGTCGCGTGAGATCCACAGCTTGTACATGCCGTTGTCGAGGCTGAGCACGCCGTCGCGCGGCATGACCCGACGCAGGTCCCGGACGATGCGCTGCGGCTTGATCGGGAAGGCGTCGGAGTCGGACTCGACGAGCGCGTCCTCGCGGTGGCAGCGCTGGAACTCCGCGAACGGACCCATCTCCCAGTGGAACGCCGCCGAGATGCGCGCGCGCAGCTCCCACAGCGTGTCGGAGATGTCACCGATGACCTCGAGGTCCGGCTTGTAGACGGTGTCGATGTCCGCGGCGGAGAAGTTGATGTGGACGACCCGCTGTCCGGCCTGCGCGAAGGCCGGCGGCTTCTCGGTGACGTCGTGCCCGAGCATGAGCACGAGATCGGCGGCGCGGATCGCCTCATGGACGAAGTCGTTGTCGCTGAGCGCCGTCGTGCCGAGGTAGCGATCGGAGTCCTCCGCGACGACGCCCTTGCCCATCTGGGTGCTGACGAAGGGGATCCCGGTCTGCTCGACGAGCGCGCTGAGCTGCTTGCCGATGAGCTTCCGGTTCGCACCCGAGCCGACGATGATGATCGGCCGGGCCGCGGACTCGACCGCGTGCACGAGCTGCAGGATGCTCTTCTCATCGGCGACGGATCGCCGCGTCTTCTGCCAGAGGATCGGCTGCTCGCTCGTGATGTCCTCGGCGATGTCCTCCGGCAGCTCGATGTGGACAGCACCGGGGCGCTCCGCCTCCGCGAGCCGGACCGCCTGATAGACACTGGTCGGAATGCGGTCGGCGCTGACGATCGTCTCGGCTGACTTCGTGATCGGCCGCATGAGCCCGACGACGTCGATGATCTGGAAGCGGCCCTGCTTGCTCCGCTTGATCGGCTTCTGACCGGTGATGACCATGAGCGGCATGCCGCCGAGTTGCGCATAGGCGACACCGGTGACGAGGTTCGTCGCGCCGGGGCCGAGGGTCGACAGCGCGACGCCGACCCGACCGGTGAGCCGCCCATATGTCGCAGCCATGAAGACCGCGGCCTGCTCGTGCCGGGTGGTCACCAGCTCGATGCTCGAGCCGCGCACCGCCTCGACGAAGGCGAGGTTCTCCTCGCCCGGCACGCCAAAGATGTAACGGACGCCAGAGGCCTCGAGGGACTTCACAAACAGTTCGCTGGCCTTCATGGTCCTCCTGTCAATGCCGTGCGCGGTATGAACCTACCTGCTCGCAGGGTCCCGGATGACGTGCCGACTCCGACAACCTGATGTCCCCGGACTACAGCCCACCGCTGAGCGCCCCGACGACGACCCCGGCTCGCCGCCAGCCGATCGCCAAGCCGACCTGACTCGAGGCGGGCCCCGGCAGGAACTGGCACAGCGCGACCGAACGACGTGACGCCGAGGCGCAGGAACGTGGGGAGCACCTCCGCGGACCGCCGCAGCATCACGGCCGCGATCCTAGGGGGTCGAGGTGTCCGGCCGGGGGCCGTCGCCCGGCGACACGACGCTGACGCGGCTCACCGTCGTCGCGCGGCGGCTGATGACGAGGGACACGACGAAGGCGATGACCGCGAGCCCGGCACACACGAGGAGGCCGGCCGGGCCGCGCGTGCTGAAGATGACGGTCGCGACGAGCGCGACGCCGACCGCCGAGCCGAAACGCTGCATCGTCGTGAGCAGACCGTTCGCGCCCCCGGCGACCGCGGCGGGCACCGTCGAGATGACGAACTGGATGTTGGGCGCGACGAAGACCCCGTTGCCGAAGCCGGCCACGATGATCGGCACCGCGAGCATGACGCCGTGCACCTCGGTGCCGGCCACGAGAAGGATGACCCAGAGCGAGACGATGCCGAGCGCGCTGAGGCCCGCACCGAGCGGCATGCCGCGCATCCCGATCCGGGGGCTCAGGACGGAGCCGATGATCGCACCGACGGAGAAGGGCATCGCCGTCAGCGCCATGTCGAGCGCCGACTTGCCGAGCTCGCTCTGCCAGTAGATCGAGATGCCGAAGAAGAACGAGGTGAACGAGGCGAAGAAGCAGAATGCGACGATGATGCCGCCGGTGAAGCTCCAGTGCTCGAAGAGCGCGGGCGGGATGATCGGGGTGCGGCCCCGGCGATCCACCCGCCGCTCCCAGAGCGCGAACACGACGACGAGCAGCGCCCCGAGGATCATGGCCGCGATGACCCACCAGGGCCAGCCGAGCCCCCGACCCTCGATGACCGGCACGAGGATGGCCAGCAGCGCGACGCTGATGAGCAGCAGGCCGAACCCATCGAAGCCGACGTGACGCTGGCGATCGTGCCGCGGGACGACGAACCACGCGACGATCGCGCACGTCACCGCGATCGGCACGTTGATGAAGAACAGCCAGCGCCAGCCGAGCTCCGGGCCGGCGAGCCAGATGACGAGACCGGCGAGCATCCCGCCGAGCGCCGCGGCGATGCCGATCACCGCGCCGAGCACGCCGAGCGCCCGCGCACGGGCCCGACCCTCGAACATGAGCTGGATGAGGGCCCCGCCGGACGGGAAGATCATGCCGGCGCCAAGTCCCTGGACGACGCGGGCGAGCGTGATCTGCAGCTCGTCCGGCGAGAGCCCGGTCCACAGCGAGCCCACCGTGAAGAGCCCGAGGCCGATGAGGAAGACGGCGAGGTGGCCATAGCGGTCGCCAATGCGCCCCGCGGGGATGAGGGTGAGCGCCATGACGATGGAGAAGCCCGCCGCGATCCACGCCGCCGTCGCGTCGCTGGCCTGCAGCGACTCCTTGATGCTCGGCACCGCGATGTTGACGACCGTGAGATCGAGGGTCGCCATGCCGAGCGCGGTGCACACGATCGCGAGCGCGACGCCGAGACGCGGGACAGGGACCGCACCGGTGCCGAGACTGCTCACCCCCCTATCCAACTCGGTCTCCGGACCATCGATGACCATTCGGCCGCTCGGACCCGTCCTTCGCTGCAGAATCCGGCGCGGATGGCAGCCGGACACCCCAAAACCGTCGCATGCGACAGGCTCGGCGACTGCGGGATGATTGAGGCATGGATCTGACCGGCTGGCACCACGACTACTCCGGCAAAGTCCGGGACCTCTACAGTCGTCCCGACCTGCCCGGTCGCGTGCTCATGGTCGCCTCGGATCGCATCTCCGCATTCGACCACATCCTCGATCCGGCGATCCCCGGCAAGGGCGCGATGCTCACCCGGCTGTCCCGCTGGTGGTTCGCCCGCCTTGACTGGCTGCCGAATCACCTCGTCGCCGATCAGTCGCCGGTGCCCGCGGCCGTCGCCGATCGCGCGATGCTCGTGCGGGTGCTCGCGATGCATCCGATCGAATGCGTGGTGCGCGGCTACCTCACCGGCTCCGGATGGCGGGAGTATCAGACGAGCGGGACGGTGTGCGGGATCGCCCTGCCGGCGGGCCTGACCGACGGCGACCGGCTGCCCGAGCCGATCTTCACGCCCGCGTGGAAGGCGCCGCTCGGCGAGCACGACGAGAACATCACCTTCGAGCGGGCGGTCGAGCTCGTCGGGGCGAAGACCGCTGCGGCGCTGCGGGACACCTCGCTGCGGCTGTACCGTGAGGCGTCGGCGATCGCCGAGGCGCGCGGCGTGATCATCGCCGACACGAAGTTCGAATTCGGCGCCGACCCGGCCACCGACGAGTCGATCGTGCTCGCGGATGAGGTGCTGACCAGCGACTCGAGTCGCTTCTGGGACAAAGCCGCCTACGAGGCGGGTCACCGCGGCGTCTCCTGGGACAAGCAGGGGGTGCGGGACTGGCTCGCCGCGCGCTGGGACGGCACCGGCGAGCCGCCTCGCCTCGACGGCGACATCGTCGCGACGACGTCCGCCCGCTACGCCGAGCTCCTCGACCGGCTCACCGCCTGATCCGCGGCGCGGCGGTAGGCTGGGGGCGTGGCCGTGATCGTCGTTGAAGTCATGCCGAAGCCCGAGCTCCTGGATCCAGCAGGCAAGGCGGTCGGCGGGCTGCTCCGTCGCCGCGGCGACACCGTGTACACGGACGTGCGGATCGGCAAGCGATTCGAGCTGACGCGCGAAGGCCCCGTCACGCGCGAGGTCCTCGACGAGGTCCGCGCGCTCGCCGAGGACCTCCTCGCCAACCTCGTCATCGAGGACATCGTGGCCGTGTATGAAAGCGGCGCGGAGGACGAGTTCGACGAGTTCAGCGGCGTCGTCGCCGGGGAGACCCGCTGACGATGGCGCGCATCGGCGTCGTCACCTTCCCCGGCTCGCTCGACGACCGCGACGCGCAGCGCGCCGTGCGCATCGCGGGCGCGGAGGCCGTGCCGCTGTGGCACGCCGACCACGACCTGCAGGGCGTCGACGCGATCGTGCTGCCGGGCGGATTCAGCTACGGCGACTACTTGCGTTGCGGCGCGATCGCGGCAGAGTCGCCGATCATGCGCGAGATCATCGACGCTGCCGACAAGGGCCTGCCCGTCCTCGGCATCTGCAACGGCTTCCAGATCCTCGTCGAGTCCCGGCTGCTGCCCGGTGGGCTCATCCGTAACGACCACGGCGCCTTCATCTGCCGTGACCAGATCCTCCGCGTCGAGAACGCGTCGACGGCGTGGACGAACGATTTCGCCGTCGGCGAGGAGTTCATCGTGCCGCTCAAGAATGGCGAGGGCGGCTACATCGCCACCGAGGAGACGCTGAAGGAGCTCGAGGGCGAAGGCCGCGTCGTCTTCCGCTATGTCGACGTGAACCCGAACGGCTCGCTCAACGACATCGCCGGCATCACGAATGCGCGGGGCAACGTCGTCGGCCTCATGCCGCACCCGGAGCATGCGGTCGAGCCGGGCTTCGGTCCCGACACCCCGGCCGCGATGCGCTCCGGCGTCGATGGCCTCCGCCTCTTCACGAGCGCGCTGCAGCACCTGCTCACCGTCTGACGGCGCCCGCGCATCCCTCTCCCTGCTCGCGAGGATGCACCAGATCGCCTCTTCAGGGGGTGAGCCCGTCAGAGGAGGAAGATCGGGACCGCGCCGGTGTGTGCGTGGACAATGACGAGGAAGACGATGAGGTCGAAGAGTAGGTGCACGGTGATGACGTACGCGAGTGACCTCGTCCGGCCAAAGAGCCAGCCCTGCAGCAGCGCGAACGGCACCGTCAGCAGCGGACCCCAGGACTGGTAGCCGAGCTCCCAGAGGAATGCGACGAAGACGATCGCCTGCAGGAGATTCGCCTGCCACATCGGGAAGTGGCGCAGGAAGAGCGCGAACACCGTGCAGATGAAGAAGAGCTCGTCCCAGATCCCGACCGCGTTGACCCCGACGAAGAGCCGCCCGATCTCGTGCCACTCGTGCACCGCGGGCCAGTTGCGGTAGACCCCCGAGGTGATGAAGTAGTACGGCAGGATGAGCCAGCCGGCGACGAGGACGATCCCGAGATACGCCCACTGCAGCGGTGACCACGGCCAGGCGCCCCGCCACGGGAAGCGCACCTGACGGTCGCCGAAGATCCGCCGTGACAGGACGTACGGCACCGCGACCGCGGCCGTGAAGACGACGCCGAGCAGCGCGATGTTGCCCCACGAGATGTCCGCCTCGACGGACACGGTCGACACGATGGCGAGGCCGACCCCGATGACGGTGAGGTCGGGCCCGAGGCGGGTCGTGCGGCCGAGGCGGTCAAGCCACCAGGCGAGCAGGACGGCGACCGCGAGGATCGCCCACCCCGGCAGCAGCAGCCGGTAGGGCAGCAGGAGCACCGCGGCGCCCCCGAGGAGCAGTGCGGGCACGAGCCCCCAGGACCACGGTCGGACCTCGTGCCGGACCCCCGTCACACCCATCCCGAAATACTGCCCGAAATCGCGTCACGATTCCCGGGTTCCGCCGTCTCTTGACGTGAACGACCGGTTTTCCGGGTACCCCACGTACCCATCCCCGGCGGTCCGGCGCGGACAACCCGCGCGCCGGGCCCCGGGAACGGCTCAGGCGCCGAATGCGGCGGGGAGCGTCGCGCGGTGGATCGCGGCGAGCTCGTCGAGCCCGATCGTGAAGCGGTCCTGGACCTCGAGCTCGCCGATCGCCGAGGTGACGCCGATGCGCAGCACCGGGATGTCCCGGCCGCGGCACAGGCCCACGAACTTGACGTCATCCTCACGCGGGACGCTCACCAGCATTCGTCCCGCTGACTCGCTGAAGAGCGCGGTCGACGCGTCGACACCGTCGCGCTCCATGAGCTCCTCGAGCCAGACGCGGGCGCCGACGCCGAAGCGCAGCACCGAGTCGACGAGCGCCTGGGCGAGGCCGCCGTCGGCGAGGTCGTGCGCCGAGCCGGCGAGCGACTCCTGCGCCGCGGCGCTGATCGTCGCCGCGAGCCGCCGCTCGAAGGCGAGGTCGACCACCGGCGGGCGCCCACCGAGGTGGTCGTGCACCACCCCGGCCCACGCGCTCCCGTCGAGCTCAAGGCGGGTCGTGCCGAGCAGGTAGATGTTGTGGCCGTCGTCCTGCCAGCCGGAGGGAATGCGACGGCCGACGTCATCGATGAGGCCGAGGACCGCGATCGTCGGCGTCGGGTGGATCGCGACGTCGCCGGTCTGGTTGTAGAGCGAGACGTTGCCACCCGTGACCGGGATGCCGAGCTCGAGGCAGCCGTCGGCGAGGCCCGTGACGGTGCGCTCGAACTGCCACATGACCTCCGGGTCCTCGGGGGAGCCGAAGTTGAGACAGTCGGAGACGGCGGCGGGGGTCGCGCCGGTCGCGGCGACGTTGCGGTACGCCTCCGCGAGCGCGAGCTGCGCGCCGACATACGGGTCGAGCTGCGAGTACCGGCCGTTCGCGTCCATCGCGACCGCGAAGCCGAGGCCGGATTCCTCGTCGATGCGGACCATGCCGGCGTCATCGGGGCTCGTCAGCGCCGTGTTGCCCATGACGTAGTGGTCGTACTGCGAGGTGATCCACGAGGGGTCGGCGAGGTTCGGGCTCGCGGCGAGCTGGAGGAGCTGTGCGCGCAGCGTCGCGCCGTCGAGCGCGCGCTCCAGGCGGGCCGCGCTGTCCGCATTCAGCGAATCGATCCAGTCCGGGCGCGAGATCGGACGCTCGTAAACGGGACCGTCGACCGCGACCGTGCGCGGGTCGACGTCGACGATCGTCTCGCCGTGCCAGCGGATGACGAGCCGACCGGTGTCGGTGACCTCGCCGAGGACGGAGGTCTCGACGTCCCACTTCTCCGTGACCGCGAGGAAGTCCGCGAGCTTATCGGGGTGGACGATCGCCATCATCCGCTCCTGCGACTCCGACATGAGGATCTCCTCGGGTGTCAGCGTCGGGTCGCGCAGCAGCACGTCGTCGAGGTCGATGAGCATGCCGCCGTCGCCGTTCGAGGCGAGCTCGCTCGTCGCGCACGAGATGCCGGCCGCGCCGAGGTCCTGGATGCCCTCGACGAACTCGCCGGCGAAGAGCTCGAGGCAGCACTCGATGAGCACCTTCTCCGCGAAGGGGTCGCCGACCTGCACGGCGGGGCGCTTGCGGCCCGCGCCCTCCTCGAAGGACTCGGAGGCGAGGATCGAGGCGCCGCCGATGCCGTCGCCGCCCGTGCGGGCGCCGAAGAGGACGACCTTGTTGCCCGCGCCCCGCGCGTTCGCGAGGTGCAGGTCCTCGTGGCGCAGCACGCCGACGGCGAGCGCGTTGACGAGCGGATTCGCCTGGTAGACGGGGTCGAAGCGGGTCTCACCGCCGATGTTCGGCAGCCCGAGGCAGTTGCCGTAGAAGGAGATGCCGGCGACGACGCCATGGACGACGCGGGCCGTGTCGGGGTCGCCGACGCGGCCGAAGCGCAGCGAGTCCATGACCGCGACCGGGCGAGCCCCCATCGAGATGATGTCGCGGACGATGCCGCCGACGCCGGTCGCCGCCCCCTGAAACGGCTCGATGAACGAGGGGTGGTTGTGCGACTCGACCTTGAAGGTGACCGCCCAGCCCTCGCCCGCGTCGATGACGCCCGCGTTCTCGCCCATGCCGACCATGAGCCGGGTGCGCATCTCGTCGGAGACCTTCTGGCCGAACTGCCGCAGGTGCACCTTCGACGACTTGTAGGAGCAGTGCTCCGACCACATAACGGAGTACATCGCGAGCTCGCCGCTCGTCGGGCGGCGGCCAAGGATCTGACGGATCGAGGCGTACTCGTCATCTTTGAGCCCGAGCGCGGCATAGGGTTGCACCCGCTCCGGCGTCGCCGCCGCGTGCTCGACCGTATCGATGTGCGCGAGCGAGGAATGCGGGGGCGGGGTCACCGCTCCAGCCTACCGAGCCGCGATCAGGAGTTCGCGATGCGGAGGTTCGCCACCGGGCGGCTGTCGATGTCGGCCGCCGGGGTGAGCACGGGCACCTCGATGCTGACGGTGTCGCCGGCCGGGATCCGGACGGCCGTGCACTCGAGCGGGTTCGTGGGCGCGGCGGGGCAGGTCCACTCGGGGTCGCCATCGATCGCTCGGGCGCTGTCGACCTGCATGCCGCCCGGCAGTCGCAGTTTGAGGGCCGCGTCGATCGGCACCCGCGCGGTGTTCTTCACCTCGACGATGATCCGGCTGGTGCGGGTGCCGTCGCCAAGGCCCGCGTCGCCCTCGTCGACGACGTCGAGAAAGAGAGAGGCCTCAGGCGGGAGCGACTGCGTGGGCACCGGCTCGGGGGTCGGGGGCGGCGCCGGCTGCGGCCGGACCGGCGGCACGACGGGGGGCGTCGGCTCGGGGGTCGGGGTGGACGACGACGGCGTCGCGCGAGGGGTGGGGGTGGTGCTCGTGGGCGACGGGCTCGGCGCGGCGACACTCGGCGTGGGTGCCGTCGGCATCGCGCCGGGGTCGGTCGCGGGCAGCTGCGTCACGTTGACGATCGCGGAGCCGATGCCGACGACGGCGAGGACGGCGACCGCGGCGATGACCGCCTTCTCGACGACGTCCGAGACGGATCTCCCGCCGCTCGGCGGCACGGTCGCGGCCTGGGCGGACTGCGCCCCGCCCGCGAGGCTGGCCGCGGCGACCCCGCCCGCGGCGGCTGCGCCGATGGCGATGGGACCGAATGCGCTACGGAGGCCGCCGCTGACGTCCCGGAGCTCGGCGAGGACCGCGGGGCATTCGTCGCAGACGGCCAGGTGTGCCTCGACCTTGACCCGGTCGCGCGCGGCAAGGCGATCACGGGCGCGCGCACCGAGCAGCCGCCGGACGGGGCCGCAGTCCGCGTGGACGGGCGAGTCGGACACGTGCGCCTGCACGTACGCGTCCCGGAGCGCGTCGCGAGCTCGGATCGCGAGCGCCGACACCGCATTCGGCGTCAGATTGAACAGTGGGGCGGCCTGCGCCGGGGTGAGACCCTCGACATCGAGGTACCACAGCACCGCCTGGTGGCGCTCCGGCAGCGCGCCGAAGGCGGTCGCGACGAGCCTCGCCTCGACGGAGCCATCGGTCTGGTCCGCGAGCGCGGTCGCCGCGTCGTACGGCTCCCAGTCACCGACGTCGTCCTCGCGGGCGCGCGCCTGCCCGGCCTCGATCGCGAGCCGACGGATGACGGTGTAGAGGTATGCGCGGAAGGACTCCTGCGGACCGTGCCCGCGCATCAGCGCGGCATGTATGCGCTCGAATGCGCTGCTGACGAGATCCTGCGCGAGATCCGGGTCCCCGCTCACCGCGGTGGCGACTCGGAGCGCCGCCTCGCGGTGCCGCTGGTACAGCACCCCCATCGCGTCGAGGTCACCGGTGCGGATGCGGCGCAGCAGTTCGGCGTCGCCGACTTCCTCGTCCTCGGCCACCTCACCCCCGCATCTGCCGAACCGGGTCACGGACGGTGCGAGAGCGCACTCAGGGCGCTCGCCGTTCGGGCTCGGCATCCGTAGGATACGCTCCGCAGCGCGCCCGGGCGAGGAATTTCGTACGTTCGCGTCACGAATCCGTCGCACGCCGGTCTCTTCATCGACATGGAATTCGGCGATCGCGACCTCAGCTCGGCCATCGCACACCTGACCCGCGGGGTCGAGGCCGCGGACACGAGCGCGGGCGTACGGTGGCTCGGCACCCGGCGTGGTGAGGACGGTGTGGCCCTCGCCGACGCCTTCGCCGACCTGACGACCGCGCTGCGGGTGGCCAGCGGCCTCGACCCCACCGACGCGGAGATCCGGGACCTCGCGCTCGCCTGGTCGGAGGGCGCCTTTGCTGCGCTCCATCGCCGCGGCGCACTCGATCCCGCGACGGGGCTGACGACCGAGGACTACCTCGCGACGCGACTGCGCGACCTCGCGCGGCACCGCCGGGCCCCCGAGCACCGCCTGCTCCTCATCGGCGCGGGCCCGACGACGCACCGGCTCGCCGTCATCCTCCGCGCGGGTCGGCTCGCGACCGAGGTGCTCGCGACATTCCCCGAGGCGGAGACCCCGGCACGGTTGTCCGGCGACCGGATCGGCGCGATCATCCGCGACGATGCGGCAAGCCCCGCCGGGGTGGCCGGGCTGCAGCGCGCGGTGCACCGGATCGACGCGGGGACGCCGACCGGTGCGGTTGCGCACACGCGGGCGGAGGTGCGCACGCTCGAGCTGCCGGGCATGGCGGACGAGGTCACCGCATTCCTCGACGCGCTGTAGGGGGCTTCAGCCGCCCTGCGCGATCTGCGTGTGATGCCGGATCACTTCGGCGACGATGAAGTTGAAGTACTTCTCGGCGAACTCGGGGTCGAGTTCGGCCTCCTCGGCGAGCGCCTTGAGCCGCGCCGTCTGCAGGCGCTCCCGCTCCAGGTCCGACGGCGGCAGTCCGTGGGCGGCCTTGAGCCGGCCGACCGCCTGCGTCGCGCGAAACCGCTCGGCGAGCATGTGGATGAGCGCCGCATCGATGTTGTCGATCGACCGGCGCAGCTCCGCCAGCTGGGGGAGGACGGGCGAATCGGTCATGCTGCCACGCTACCGCGGTGCGCTCACGCGAGGAGGTCGTGGCGGACGATGACCTGGTCGCGCTCCGGACCGACCCCGATGACAGAGATCCGGGTCCCGCTGATCGCCTCGAGGGCGAGCACATAGTCCTGGGCGTTGCGTGGCAGGTCCTCGAAGCGGCGGGCACCCGAAATGTCCTCGGTCCAGCCCGGGAATTCCTCGTAGATCGGCTTCGCGTGGTGGAAGTCGGTCTGCGACACCGGCATCTCCTCGTGCCGCACCCCGTCGACGTCGTAGGCGACGCAGACCGGGATGCGCTCGATACCCGAGAGCACGTCGAGCTTCGTGAGGACGAGGTCGGAGATGCCGTTGACCCGGGTCGCGTAGCGGGTGATGAGCGCGTCGTACCAGCCGGTCCGGCGCGGGCGCCCCGTCGTCGTCCCGTACTCGTGACCGACGCTGCGGAGCCGCTCACCCCATTCGTCATCGAGCTCGGTCGGGAAGGGTCCCGCGCCGACGCGCGTCACGTAAGCCTTCGCGATGCCGACAATGCGGTCGAGACGGCTCGGGCCGATGCCGGAGCCGGTCGCGGCGCCGCCCGCGGTCGCGCTCGAGCTGGTCACGAACGGGTACGTGCCATGGTCGACATCGAGCATCGTCGCCTGACCGCCCTCGAGGACGACATTCTTGCCGGCGCGCAGTGCCGCGTCGAGCACGAGGCCCGTGTCGGCGACCATCGGCCGGAGCCGCTCGGCGGAGGCGAGCAGCTCCTCGACGACCTCGTCGACCGTGATCGCGCGGCGGTTGTACACCTTGACGAGCAGGTGGTTCTTCTGCGCGAGCGCCGCCTCGACCTTCTGCCGGAGGATGCTCTCGTCGAAGAGGTCCTGGATGCGGATGCCGACGCGGTTGATCTTGTCCGCGTAGGTCGGGCCGATGCCGCGGCCGGTGGTGCCGATCTGACGCTTGCCAAGGAATCGCTCCGTGACCTTGTCCATCGTCACGTGGTATTTCGTGATGACGTGCGCGTTCGCGCTGACGATGAGGCGGCTCACATCGATGCCGCGGGCGATGAGACCATCGAGCTCCTGCCAGAGGACCTCGAGGTCGACGACGACACCGTTGCCGATGATCGGCACGACACCGGGTGAGAGGATCCCCGACGGCAGCAGGTGGAGCGCGTACTTCTCGTCCCCGACGACGACCGTGTGGCCGGCGTTGTTCCCGCCATTGAACTTGACGACGTAGTCGATGCGCGAGCCGAGCAAGTCGGTCGCCTTCCCCTTGCCCTCGTCACCCCATTGGACGCCGATGATCACGACTGCGGGCATAGCTCCTCCTCGTGCAGACCGACGGTCAATCCTACCGGGTCGCCCCGCGCGGCCGTCTCGGCGGGCGCGGTGCGCACCAGCCGAGACGGCCGCGATCGATCAGCGGCGCGCCGTGCTCGGGTCGCGTCGGCGGAGCCAGGCCAGCAACGCGAACAGGCCGAGGCCGCCACCGAGGAGGCTGAGCCCGAGGATCCCGAGTGAGCCGGAGTCGAGTCCCGTGGCGGGCAGGTTGAACATGTTCGTCACCGTGATCGCGAGCGGGGCGGTCAGCCCGGTCGCGAGCGTGAAGACGGCCATGCGCCCGATCGTCGCCGCGGTGGCGCCGACCGAGATCTGCGTCTCGTTCGCCGAGCCCGCGTCGGTCTCCGTCAGCATGCACTCCGCCCCTGCCGGCAGGTCGGTCTCGACGACGGTGAGCCCGAGGGGCCCGCCGATCTCGGCGGCGACACTGCGGATCGCCAGGCCCGGTGCCGGGTGGCTCGCGTCCGTCAGCGTGCACTCGAGCGTGACCGGGTAGGTCCCGCTCGCGCGGCCGGTGTCCGTGCCGAGCACGGCCTTCGTGATCTCGAGCTCGACGACGTCGAAGGTGTTCGTCACCGCGACCTCGTTGCCCTCGGCGAGCCCGACGAGCGGGTCGAGCACCGTCGAGGTCGCCGTCGCAGCCGGCGCCACGACGCCGTCCTGCGTCACGAGGAGCTCGACCTCGGCGGCGTCCGCCGTGTCGGTCTCCTCGATGAGGCAGTCCGCGCCGACCGCGAGCTCCGTCCAGGTCACGGTGTCGCCCGCGAAGAAGGACTGCGTCGCCGACTCGGCCGCGTCAATGGCGACCCCGTCGAGCGTGCAGGTCAGCGTCACCTCGAACGGCCCGTACTCGACCGGGGCCCCGGTCGCATCGAGCGCACCGCCGGTGTCGACCGTCTTCGTCGCGCTCACCGAGGCGAACTCGTAGCGGTTGACGACGCCGAGCGGCGTCTGCGCGTGGTCAGTCACCGCGAGCGTCGCGCCGGTCGTGTCGATGACGAATGCGTGCCCCGCCGAGGCCGGCGTCACGAGCGTCGGGCCGGTGGCACCGGTCGTCGCGTCGATGATCCGGGTCGCGGTCGCCCCGCCGTCGTTCAGCTCGACGAGGTCGCACGCGGTGCCGGTCGGCAGACCGGTGTACGTCGTCGCCGGGCTCGTCGCGCTCAGCGTGCGGATCGCCCCGCCGGGGACCGTGAACGGCACGCTGTCGAGCGTGCAGGTGAGCTGCACTTCGTAGTCAGCGGTGCCGAACTTCGTCCCGGCCGCGCCGTTCTCGAAGAACTTCGTGACGGCGACCGAGCCGGTGAGGTACCAGTTCGTGAAGTCGACGTCGGTGACCGAGCCGTCCACCACAGTGATCGTGGTCGTCGTGCCGGTCGTGGCCGTCCCGCCGTCGACCGCGACGGTCGTGACGTCGGCGTCACCCGCATTCGTCTCCGTGATGTCGCACACGGCCCCGGGGACGATCGAGGTCCAGCTCGCCGTCGGCGAGGCGGCCGAGAGGGTGACGGTCTCGTTGACGAGCTCGTCGGTGCCGTACATGCACACCACGTCGACGGGGAACGTCTCGGCGTTGCCGCGGTAGGCGGCGCCGCCGTCGAGGTGCTTCGTCACCGAGAGGCCGGAGACCCCATACGTGTTGCGGAACAGCGCGGTGTTCTGCGTCACCGGGGCGGCCGCCGCGTCGGGCGTCAGGCTCGCGAAGACGATGGTGCGCGTCGCCTGGGTCGGCGTGGCCCCACCCGCGGACGAGCCCGACACCACGGTGTCGTCGGCGCCGCGGTTATCGGTTTCGACCACCGTGCACGCGGCCCGTGCGGGCAGGCCGGTGAAGGTCCGGACCCCGGCGTCATCGAGCGTGAACGTCGTGTTGAGCACCGTGGCGCCGTTGAACGTGCACACGACCGAGAAGGCGAAGCCGGTCGGGACCGGGCTCGAGGTCGTGAGCACCTCCTTCGTGACGGACAGGCTCGCGAGCTCGTACTCGTTCGTCAGGGCGAGCGTCGTCGTCGGCGTGCCGCCGTCCGTCACGGTGACACTCGTCGGTGTCGACGGGTTCGGCAGCGC
>Ga0182742_1003523_pt1 | contig 15222 bp, 16 predicted proteins | sample eDN5th37CBELigMG_FD_128880 | JGI IMG/M metagenome (GOLD analysis project Ga0182742, IMG submission 128880) | Enriched Miracle-Growth compost microbial communities from Emeryville, California, USA - eDNA 5th pass 37_C BE-Lig MG (version 2)... ...
CCATTGGCTGTGCATGCCCTGCACGTATCCACTGACGGTCTCGGCCCGCATCGGCATGGAGCCATCGATCCAGGCCCCGATCTGAACCTGCCGCCCCCGGGCGATGTCGCGCCCGAAGCCGGGCGGGATCTCGAGCGCCAGGGTGAGTTCGCCCGCGCGCATGCGCCGGTCGAGATCGTCATAATCGGCAATCGGAGGCCGCTGGATAAAATAGCGTGATCCAGAGAGATTGAGAGTGTAGTCGCGGCTGACCGTGGTCTGGTCCCGGTCGAGGACAGCGAAGGAGAGATCTTCCACGTCCATGCTGATGCCATACCCCATGATGAACATGAGAAGGATGCTGCCGAGAAGCGCCAGCGTTGCGCGGATCGGATCACGGCGCAGTTCGAGCGCCTCCAGCATCATGTAACTGAACATGCGCCGGGGATTGAAAAACCGGCCTGCCGCCTTCTGGCCGGATACTCCTACGGGAATCGCGGGCTCCGGCTTTGTCTGCGGCAGTTGCCCCCTTGCTGCCGGTGTCGCTCCCGCCTGTCCTTCGGCGACAGCATCCTCGAGATAGCCGATGAATGCCTCTTCCAGCGTCCTCACCCCACGCTTCTCGACAAGGGCTTCAGGCGTGTCGCTGACGAGAACGCGACCGGCGTGCATCAGCGAGATCCGGTCGCAGCGCTCGGCCTCGTTCATGAAATGGGTCGAGATGAAGATCGTCACATTCTCCTTGCGGGCGAGATTGATCATGATCCGCCAGAAGCCATCGCGGGCGATCGGGTCGACGCCGGAGGTCGGTTCGTCGAGGATCAGCATCGCGGGCTCATGGATCATCGCGACCGCCAGGGACAGCCTCTGGCGCTGTCCGAGCGGCAGTCGGTCTGGCAAAACATCCATGACGTCGCCGAGATCGAAGCGGGCCGCCATCTTCTCGATCCGGCCGGGAATGGCCTCCTCGGGCACCTGAAACAGACGGGCATGGAGTTCCAGGTTTTGGCGGACCGTCAGCTCCGTATAGAGGGAGAACGCCTGCGACATGTAGCCGACATGCCGCCTGGTCTCGATGTCCTGAGCGTTGATGGGCTGTCCGAACAGCCAGGCCTCTCCCTCGCTCGCCGGCAGGAGCCCGGTCAGCATCTTCATGGTCGTCGTCTTGCCGCAGCCGTTCGACCCGAGGAACCCGAAAATCTCGCCGCGCGGGATCTCGAAGCTGACATGGTCGACAGCGACGAAGTCGCCGAAGCGCATGGTCAGGTCCTTGGCTTTGATGGCGATCTCACCCCTGTCTTCCTGTCGAGGCATGAGCACCACGGCCTTGTGACCGCGGCGCCTCTCCTCGGGCAAGAGGGCGATGAATGCCTCCTCGAGGGACGATGTCCCGGTGCGGTCGAGCAGATCCCCTGGGGTGCCGGTCGCGAGCACGCGTCCCTCGTCCATGGCCACGAGCCAGTCGAAGCGAGCGGCCTCCTCCATGTAGGCGGTGGCCACCACCACGCTCATGCCGGGACGGCTCGCCTGAATCCGGTCGATCAATTCCCAAAACTGCCGCCGTGAGAGCGGGTCCACGCCCGTCGTCGGCTCATCGAGGATCAGAAGGTCCGGATCGTGGATGAGCGCACAGCACAGACCGAGCTTCTGCTTCATGCCGCCAGACAGCTTGCCTGCGGGCCGATCGACGAAAGGCGCCAGACCGGTGCTCTCGACCAGGTCCGCGATGCGGCGCTTGCGCTCGGCCTGATCCTGACCGAACAGACGGCCGAAGAACTCGAGGTTCTCGAACACCGAGAGGGTGCGATAGAGGTTCTTGCCGAGCCCCTGAGGCATATAGGCGATGCGCGGGCACGCATCCTGGCGGTGAAGTGCCTTGGCCATGTCACCGCCGAGCACTTCGACATGGCCGGTCTGAAGCTTCCGGGCGCCTGCGACAAGGGAGAGGAGGCTCGACTTGCCGACTCCGTCGGGTCCGATCAGCCCCACCATGCAGCCGGACGGAATGTCGAGGCTCACCTGATCGAGAGCCCTAACCTTCCCGTAAACTAAGCTTACGTCCCGCAGGCACGCCACGGGAGCCGGAGTGGCTCTGCCCGTGGCGTGAATCATGGCACGAGGTTCTGCAGGTTGGCGGGCCATTCGGCGTCGGGGCTGACCCTGACATAAGCGACGCCCGGCAGCCCGGTCTTCACGTCCCGGATATATTTCTTCAGCAGTTCCGGCGGGATCTGGGCCTTGATCCGGAACATCAGCTTCTGGCGTTCACTGGCCGTCTCGACGGTCTTCGGGGTGAACTGGGCGACATCGGCGACGAACGTCGCTTGGGCCGGAACGACGTATTGCGGCAGCGCATCAAGGACGATCCGCACCTCGGTCCCGATCCTCACACGCCCGGCGGCCTCCGTCGGCAGGAAAAAGGTCATAAAGACATCGCTGAGATCGACCATGTTCAACACCTTGCCGCCGGCGCCGAGCACCTCGCCTGGTTGTGCCACCCGGAACTGGACGCGCCCGTCCCGGGGCGATCGGAGGGTGCTGTCCCGGATCTCGGCCTGAATACGCTCGATGGTAGCCGCGGATGCATCGACGGCCGCCTGGGCATTGATGACCTGAACCTCGGCCGTGGCGATGGCGGCTTCGGCCGCCGCCACCTGGGCTTGTGCCGCGCTGACGGCCGCTTTCGCGCTCTCGAACCGAGCCCGATCGGTATCGAGAACCTGCTGCGAAGTGGTCCCTCGCGACGCAAGATCCTCGGAGCGGGAAAATTGTTTCTGGGCGGCATCCCGCTCGGCCTCACGCTGGGCGACAAGAGAGACTGCCGCCTCCCTTTCGGCCCGACGCTGCACCACCTGATGGCGGGCGGCCTCAACGCTGACGGCCGCCTGCTGCTTCTGCGCCTCGGCCTGCTTGAGCTGCGCCTGGATCGCGTCGGTATCCATCCGGGCGAGGACCTGGCCTGCGGTGACGAAATCTCCTTCGTTGACAAGGATCTCCTCGACCCGGCCTGCTGTTTTCGTGGCGACGTCGATCTCAACCGCCTCGATCCGGCCGTTGCCGCTGGCTAGGCCCGCAGGCAGGCCCTCTGGCTGAAGGAACTGCCACAGCCCATACAGAACGACGGCGGCAACGAGAATAGCCGCGATCCTGAACAGCCAGCGGTTGGGTTTCTTCATCATGACGTCCATTTCCCGCAGGCCACCAGAAACGCCTCGTAGCGCCACCCGGTCATCGAAAGATTTCCTTACTTGTTGGGAAGCCAATCGACGTTGATATGTATCAAGGTTGCCGCAGCGAAGCGGCGATATTGAGGTCTTCGCGCAGGCTTGATTTCATTGGGTGTCGGTCGTTTTCCAGCGGAGAGCAGAAGTGCGTTTTGGGACGATGAATCGAGAGCTTTCCGCGGTAGCCTTTACGGTTGCCTGCATGATCAGTGCTCCGGTCCTGGCCGAGGTCGTCGGGAAGGTGAGAACCGACTGGGTCGGAAACGACATCGTCGTCGAAGCGATCGAGGATCCTAAGGTCCAGGGTGTGACCTGCCACCTGACCTATTTCGAGCGTAGCCTGATCGACCGCCTGCAGCAGGGGAACTGGTTCGAGGATCCTTCGAACTCGGCCATCGCGTGCCAGACGACAGGCCCTGTCACCGTCGGCGACATCGATCTTGACCGCAACGGCGAGGAGGTATTCAGCCAGGGGCGTAGCTTGATCCTCAAGAAGCTGGTTGTGAACCGCATCTACGACCGGCGCAACAACACGCTGATCTATCTTGCGCATACCCGGCAGATGCAACAGGGCAGCGCCAAGATGTCGATCGCGACCGTGCCGCTTTATGGTGTTCAGGCCACCTGGACCAAGGGACGCCCACAGTAGCGGATCCTAAGCCGATCATCCGGGGATTGCTGATCGTGGGCCGGCATGGTCACGGAATGGTTCGTGGCCAATGACGCGACGAACCTCGGCGTCATTCAAATGATAGTGGCGCTCCTATTGCTGACCTTGCATATTGCCGTGATCCTGCTGCGCGAGCGAAAAGCCAAAGAGCTGAACCGGACCCCAAGTGCCGTCATTCACGGCATCCAATCCCTGGAGGCTTGGCTCGGTGTGCAACTGTTCGCCCGTGGAAACCGCTCCCTGATCCTCAGTGGCGCGGGCGCTTCTTACCTGCCGCAGGTCCGCATTGTCCTCGAGCATCTGGCCCAGGCCACCGAGGCCGTTTGCACTGGGCGGAGTGGGCGCCTGATTACGGCGTCAGGAGCCGCGGGAGGTGCAAAATCGAACGAAGCCCAAGGTACGCCCGTTTCACTCCCCCCTGCAATTTGACCGCCCATATAGGCTTATCGGAGATTGCTGCCGTTCCAGGACGCCGGGAAGAAGTCCGGCTTTTCATGCCGTGCGATATGGCTAAGACTTTTTCATCCGATTCGTGCCTGGCCGTCGTGCCCGGCACGGCACCGCAGGACGCGGAGGACGATGGAAGGCGGCGATCATCCAACGGGCTTAGTGTCCGCCGGGAACTCGGGCACCCGTCATGGGGCCGGTTTCTCCCGTGGGCGGCCGCGCGGACCCGCCGGCGTTCCGCCCCGCCATGTCCTCCTGCTGATCGTCGCCGCCGTTTGTACCCTCGTGATCGTCCTCGTTGCCGTCAGCATCCAGCAGGACCGAGAGCGCCGCCTCGAAGCGGCCAAGCGCGAGGCCGCGACGCTGGTGCGGGTCCTGGAGGAGCAGACCGGCAACCTGCTCCAGGCTGCCAACCTCGCCCTGATCGGGATCGTCGAGAGCCTGAAGCGGGATCCCGCCCCGCGTGAGCATGATCCCGCCTTCGAGGATGGCTTGCGCCGCCTGGTCGGGAGCCTGCCGGCGGTGCGGGCGCTGTTCGTCATCGGTCCAGACGGCTTCATTGTTCAGGACAGCGATCCAGATACGCCACGGCGCAACCTCGCCGACCGCGACTATTTTCAGGCACATGCAGGGACGTCAGACGCCGGATTGTTCGTTGGCCCGCCGGTGCTGAGCCGCTCGGTCGGCACTTGGTTCATCAGCCTGTCGCGGCGGCTCGAAGCGCCGCGGGGCGGCTTTGCCGGCGTCGCCGTTGCCGCCGTTGACGTCCGGTACTTCGAGCGCTTCTACGGGGATCTTGGCCTCGGGGCCGACGACGTGATCACGCTGGAGACCCGCGATGGCATCCTTGTCGCGCGTCAGCCTCAGGCGGCCTGGAGCCGGATCGGCCAACCGCTCGTTCCCTCGGGCCGAAGCCTGCTCCAGCAGGCTCTGGCGCGAGGAAACACCGGGAGCTTCGACGGCACCAGCGCGATCGACGGCGCACGGCGGATCTTCGGCTACCGGGCGTTGTCGGGTGGCCCGCTCGTGGTGCTCGTAGGCCTGGCGGAGCAACGCGTGCTCGCGCCCTGGCGCCAGAGTGCTGCTGCGGTGGCAGCGGCGACGGCCGCCGCCCTCCTCCTCTCGGGCCTGCTGTTGTGGCTCGCGATGCGCCATGCCCGTCACGAGGCCGCAGCACGCGTCGGCGCCGCCGAGGCGGCGAAGCTCGAGGCGGTGGGACGCCTCACCAGCGGCGTCGCGCACGACTTCAATAACCTGCTCACGGCAATGGGCGCAGCGCTCGAGTTGCTGGGCCGGCGAACGGGCGAGGACGAGCGCGCGGCAATGATCGTCCGCAACGGTCAGGACGCGGTGGAGCGTGGCCGGGGTCTCGTCGCGCAGCTTCTCAGTGTGGTGCGGCGGCAGGACGACCCGATACGCGAGGTCGACATCAACGCCGTGCTCTCCGCGATGGCGCCGCTGCTCCGGACCGCCGTTGCGTCCCGGGCCAAGCTCGTGGTGGAGCTGGCGCCCGACCTGTCCCGGTGCCGCGTCGACGCCTCCCGCCTTGACGCGGCCGTCCTGAACCTCGTTATGAACGCCTGCGACGCGATGCCAGCCGACAGCGACCGGACAGGCATGATCCGGGTGGAGGCGGTGAACTGCGCCGAAGATATCCTCTGCGATGACGGCAGGACGCTCGACGGACACCGCTTCATCCGCGTGACCGTCTCCGACGACGGACCCGGCATGCCGCCGGAGGTGCGGGAGCGTGCCCTTGAACCGTTCTTCACCACGAAGGGGGAGCACGGCACGGGGCTCGGCCTGGCGCAGGTGAACGACTTCGTCACCGAGACGGGAGGCACCCTTGCGATCGACAGCGAGATCGGCAACGGCACCACGGTCCACCTTTATCTCCCGCGCGCGTGAGTTGGTCAGTGGGTTCATCCTGGCGGCGCCGGGACGGGGCTTACGCCTGGGGGATCGCCGAGGACGCCGCAGATCCGGAACGCTTGGTGGAGTGGTTCTTCGTCGAATCCTGGGCCGAGCACCTGCGCCAGCACAGGCGCGTCTCGAAGAGCGACGCCGACATCCAGTCCCAGGCGCGCCGCTTCCACCAGGGACCGGACGAGCCACCGGTTCAGCACTTCCTCGGCGTCGACAAGCCACCCGGGAAGCCCATCACGGCCTGACCAAGGAGAAGGTCCCATGTCTGGACTCCCTCGTTCTTCCGTCCCGCTGGCCCGCCGCGACACGTTGGCGACGGCAGCGACCCTCACCGCCTCCCTGGCCTTGCCGGGCTCAGCGGAAGCGGCAACCCGACCCACCCCAACGAAAGGAAACCTCACCATGGCGACGATCACCACCAAGGACGGCACCGAAATCTTCTACAAGGACTGGGGACCGAAGGATGCCCAGCCGATCATGTTCCACCACGGCTGGCCGCTCTCCGCCGATGACTGGGACGCGCAGATGCTGTTCTTCCTGCAGCACGGCTACCGCGTCGTCGCTCATGACCGACGCGGACACGGCCGCTCGGCGCAGGTCAGCGAAGGACACGACATGGACCATTACGCCGCCGACGCCTTCGCGGTGGTCGAAGCGCTCGACCTGAGGAACGCCGTCCACATCGGCCACTCGACCGGCGGCGGCGAGGTGGCTCGCTATGTGGCCAAGCACGGCGAGCCTGCGGGCCGCGTCGCCAAGGCGGTGCTGGTGAGCGCCGTGCCGCCGCTGATGCTCAAGACCGAGAACAATCCGGAAGGCTTGCCGGTCGAGGTGTTCGAAGGCTTTCGCAAGAGTGTCGCCGACAATCGGGCCCAGTTCTTCCTCGACGTGGCCACGGGGCCATTCTACGGCTTCAACCGCGAGGGCGCCAAGATGTATCCGGGTGTGATCCAGAACTGGTGGCGCCAGGGCATGATGGGCTCGGCCAAGGCCCATTATGAGGGCATCAAGGCCTTCTCGGAGACCGACCAGACGGAAGACCTCAAGGCGATCTCGGTGCCGACGCTCGTCTTGCATGGCGACGACGACCAGATTGTCCCGATCGCCGATTCCGCGCTCAAGTCCGTGAAGCTCCTGAAGAATGGCACGCTCAAGGTCTACAAGGGCTTCCCGCATGGAATGCTGACGACTCATGCCGATGTCATCAATCCGGATCTGCTCGCCTTCGTGAAAGGCTGAGCCACAATCCGCCCCCTTCGGACCATTTCACCTTAGGAGTATCCAATGGATCGTTCAGAACCGATCGTCGTCTGCCAAGGCGCATGACATTGCCGCCCGGTAGACGGAGCGGCCATACTGCGGAGCGAGTATGATGATGGCCTGACCCAGGCCATCATCCGTCAGCCCGGAGGGTGGGTACATAGCGCTGTGTCCCTCGTGGTTGACTGACGAGACGGCGCACCTTTAGCGAGGCCTGCGCGCTGGCTTCGGAAGGATCCGCGAGCGGATGCATCAAGCCCTGATCTGCCGCGTGATTTCCTCTCGTACGGAATGCCGCACGATCTCTGCGAGGCGAGCCACCGCGGGATTCGGCTCAGCCTCGCCCCGGTGCAGGACCAGATCGAGCTGGGGCAAGTCCGGCAAGCCCGCCGCCGCCGAGGTCAACGGGCGAACCCGTGTCGGGAGGCCAAGCGGGGTGCGCACCGTCAGCCCGAGCCCTGCTGCGGTCGCGGCCCACAACCCCGAGAGGCTCGGGCTGACGAATGCCTGGCGCCAGGCAAGGCCCGCACGGTCGAGGGCCTCCGTGGCCGCGGTGCGGATCAGGCATGGTGCCTCGAGGGAGGCGAGCGGCACGGGATCTCCGCTGTGTGCGCTCCACCCGAGGTCCCCGTCCGCCGGACCGATCCAGCACATGGGGAGTTCGGCGATGGTCTCGCAAAAGGGCGTCACCACCCCGCTGCCCCAGGCCAGGGCGAGGTCGAGACGACCCGACAGGATCCTGTCCGTCAACTCGGCATTGCGGACGACGCGAGCCTCGATCCGGACCTTCGGATGCGCCCGCGCAAACCGCCCCAGAACCTCCGGCAGCAACGTCTCGCCGAAATCCTCCTGCATGCCGAGCCTGATCCAACCTTCGAGCTCAACGCCTCGGACCGCGGCGGCGGCTTCGTCATTGAGGTCGAGGAGACGGCGCGCATAGGCCAGCATCGTCTCGCCCGCCTCCGTCAGCGCCAAGCCCCGGCCCGCCTTGCGCAGCAGAGCCGTGCCCGCCTGCCCCTCCAGCTTCTGGAGCTGCGTACTCACGGCCGATGTGGAGCGGCCCAGGCGATCCGCGGCCCTGGCGAAGCTGCCCAACTCAACCCCGGCGACGAAGCTCCGGAGAACGTCCAGGTCGAACGTGACATGGCGCATTTCAATCATCCTATTTTTCAGGACTATTCGTTTTAATCTTTCTGATTTTACGGATTACCCTCGCGTGCGAGTGTCGGGGTGTCAAGGCCGCTGAGCGGCTGAACACCAGGATGAACCCATGCCCTACATTCGCATGTCGCTCCTCAAGGGAAAGAGCCCGGATTACCTGCGCGCGCTGTCCGACAACGTGCACCGAGCCCTCGTCGAGACCTTCGACGTTCCCGCCGACGATCGCTTCCAGATCATCCACCAGCATGAGCCCGGAGAGCTGATCTTCGATCCGACCTATCTCGGTGGCCCACGGTCGGACGATTTCGTGATGATCGCCATCACCGCCGGAAAACCGCGGTCGACCGAGGTCAAGAAGGCCCTTTATAAGCGCGTCGTCGAACGGCTCCGGCAGTCACCGGGGATCCGTCCTGAGGACGTGATGATCGTCATCACGACGACGTCGGCCGAGGACTGGTCGTTCAGCAGGGGCGAGACAATCTCGGATGGCAGCTCCTGGGCCCGGCCCGCGATGAACGGCGCATCCAACCCCGAGCGGATGACGATCCATCGGTCCGGCGAGAGACTGACCCGCTCGCCGGCCGGCGTGTCCACCGCCCCGATGCAGGTCGAGCCGCTTCTGGACGGCAGCCACGACGGCGAGAACACGGCGATGCGCGCGATGCTCGATCCCGGCACCATCACCAACTGGCATACGCATCCACGCGGCCAGCTCCTATATGTCCTGTCGGGCACCGGCCTCGTGCAGTCGGACGGCGGTCCGATCATAACCGTCCGTCAGGGCGATTCCGTCTGGTTCGCACCCGGCGAGCGCCATTGGCACGGAGCGGCTCCCGACGACGGCTTCAGTTACATCAGCATCCAGGCCGTGCAGGACGGCCGGGCCGTCGATTGGTTCGAGTCCGTGGAGACGCGGCCATGATCGCGATGCAGTACAGCCTCGCCCTTCCCGCCGATTACGACATGGCGATTATCGACAGCCGCATCCGGGACAAGGGTCCTCTGCTGGATGGGTTCCCGAACCTGAAGTTCAAGGCCTACCTCAGGGCCGCCAGGGGCGATCTGGGAAGCCGGGAGAACCTCTACGCCCCGTTCTACGTCTGGGACAGGGCGGAGGGGGCGAGCGACTTCCTGTGCGGCCCGGGGTTCCAGACACTCGCCAATGATTTCGGCTGGCCAAGCGTCAGCACCTGGATTGTCTGGCAGGCCAGTGTTGCCCCGGCGTTCAGGGAAGCGAAATTCGCCACGCGCGAGATCCTCCCGATCGAATCCCATGCACCGCTTGAGGAAATCAGGCGGCGGGACAGCGACGAGGCACTGGCGATGGTCGAGGACGGCGACGTCCTCGCTTCGGTCGCGGGGTTCGAGCCGACCACGTGGAGGCGGGTACGGTTCCAGCTCCGGAACAAGCTGCCCGGGACGGTTCCTGGCCGCAATGTCCAAACGTACCGCGTGGGCCATGTTGCGACAGGCAGGCCCTCCCCCGGCTAGACGAGAATCGCTGTCGTTTATCCTCGGGCGAGGAGGCCTTGAGGGAGATGCCGCTGGAAGGCGGCCGACAGCGCCTTGGGCCTCGTCGTCATCGTGCAGGAGCGCGACGTAAGCCCCGCGCCCTGCCAACGTCCTATCCTATCCCTGATCCGTCATCGGGCCGGCATGCTCCTGTGACCGCTCTCCAGGTGCATCGCCCGGGCAAGGGCCTCGACGTCGGGCATGACGATGGCGAACCTGTCGGCCAGAGCCGCGAGCGTTCCCTGCTGCACCACTTCGGCCGTGACGATCCCCCCGCTCCCCAGAGGGGACGGCAGGTCGCGCGTTGCCGTTGCGGACGCGACGACCGTGGTTCCGTACCCGAGATCGAGGGCAGCCCGGACGGTGGAACTCACGCACATATGCGTGGCGAAGCCCGCAACGATCAGCTCCTTTCGGCCCGTCGCCTGAAGCCGATCGTGCAGATCCGTGCCGGCGAAGGCATTGGGAAGGGACTTTGCGATGACATCTTCGTCGGCGGTGGGCTCAAGCCCCGCGATGATCCGCGCGCCCGGACCGCCGGGATCGAACAGCGGCGCACCGGCACGGCCATGGTGGACGACGTGAAACACGGGCACGCCATGGCGGCGGGCCAGGTCCAGCAATCGCCCGATCTCCGTGACGGCAGCCTCGATTCCGGCGAGCGGCAAGCCGCCGCCCGTCAGGTATTCGCGCTGATGGTCGATGAGCACGAGGGCGGCATGATCGGGGGAACCAGGCGTGGACGGCGCGCCCGCAATCTGGCGAAGGGTTCTGGGTATCGGGGACATCGGTGTTCACCTGTCATGGGAATTGATCGGACGCAGCCCAATGGCCTCTGTCCTTTCCCTTTATGGCACCAACCCCGACCCGGCGCCTTGTGTATTTGAGCGAGCTTTCTGCGCATGAATGCACAGAGTGCCGTCATTCCCCAGGGTTGTTCCCTTCGAGCAGGGCCCGCTCGCGCCCCAGGATCTCGACCAGGACGTCCATGACGGCGCGCACGCGTGGCGAGCGCCGGACGTCCTCGTGCACCACGAGCCAGACATCGCGCCCGGGCACCCCTTCCCGCTCGATGCACACGAGGTCGGGATCGCTGCCGGTCACGAAGAACGGCAGCACCGCCGCGCCCAAGCCCGCCCTGACGGCCGAATGCAGGCCGACGAGATCGCTCGTATGGAAGACGAACGGCCGTCCTTTCGCGAAACGTCGCAACCATTGCTGCTGGGGTACGTGCTCCAAGCTCTCCTCGTAGCCGAGAAGATCCAGGGCATCAGGCTCCCGCCCGCCGGCATAGACCCGCGAGGCGAAGAGCCCGTAACCCGCCGTCGCGACCTTGCGGGTGACCAGGGACAAGCCTTCGGGCCGCGCCAGCCGAAGCGCGATGTCCGCCTCACGGCGCGTGAGACTCACGGAGACGTTGGAGCCCGACAGTTCCAGGATGATGTCGGGATGCCGTTCGCGCAGCAATCCGAGACGCGGCGAGAGAAACAGGCCGGCGAAGGCCGGCGGTGCGCTGACCCGCACCGTGCCGGACAACCCGGATCCCCGTCCCTGCAAGGTGCGCTGGAGGGCAAACACATCGTCCTCCAGTCGGGCCACATGCTCCTGCACGTGCTCGCCTTCGGGCGTGAGCACGTATCCGCGCGGCAGCCGGTCGAAGAGACGGACGCCGAGCGCCTCCTCGAGGGCCGTGATGCGCCGGGCCACGGTGGAGTGGTCGACCCGCAGCGTGCGCGCGGAGGCCGACAGGCTCCCGGTCCGAGCCAGTTCGGCGAAGTACCTCAGATCATCCCAATCCATTCTGCGCAAAAATCCCCAGATGCCCGGCGAGAATACCGAATAGCAGCCAAGCTGGTCCCAGGCCAAGACTGCATCTCCTCAATCCTGGTGACCAGACATGACCAAAGTCGTTCGCATCCACGAATTCGGCGGCCCCGAGGCCCTCCGGCTCGACGCCGTCGAGCTTCCCCCACCCGGCCCCGGCGAGGCGCTCGTGCGCCAGTCCTTCGCCGGCGTGAACTATGTCGATGTATACCATCGCACCGGCCTTTACCCGCTGCCGCAGGTTCCGGCGGTCCTCGGCGTCGAGGGAGCAGGCACCGTGGCGGCGGTCGGCCCCGGGGTCGATTCCGTCGCCGTCGGCGACCGGGTGGCCTATGCGGCCCTTCCGGTCGGCGCCTATGCGGCCGAGCGGCTGATCCCGGCCGAGCGCCTCCTGCGCCTGCCGGCGACGGTCTACGAACAGGATGCCGCTGGCATCATGCTGCGCGGCGTCACGGCTCATATGCTCCTCCACCGCACCTATCCGGTCGGTCCCGGCACCACAATCCTGGTGCACGCAGCCGCGGGCGGCCTGGGCTTGGTCGTGACGCAATGGGCGAAGCTGCTGGGCGCCACCGTGATCGGCACGGTGGGCAGCGCGGAGAAGGCCGGGATCGCCCGTGCCGCTGGCCTCGACCACGCGATCCTCTATCGGGAAACCAGCTTCGTCGATGCCGTGAAGGAGCTCACGGGCGGCCGAGGCGTCGACGTGGCGTATGACGGAATCGGCGCATCGACGCTGCTGGAGACTTTCGATGCGGTGCGTCCGTTCGGCACCGTCGCGAGTGTCGGCCAGGCAGGGGGACCGATCCCGCCGATCGAGGTGGCGCAACTCGGCCCGCGGCGCTCGCTGTCGCTCTCGCGGCCGAGCGTGTTCGGTTACATGGCCGACCTCGACGCCTACCGCACGGCGGCGACCGCGCTCCTGTCCCTGCTCGGGCAAGGCAGGATCAACGTGCCGGTCGGAGCCGTGTATCCGCTCGCCGACGCCGCCCGGGCCCACGCCGATCTCGAAGGTCGACGCACCACCGGATCAATCCTCCTCGCCGCCTGACCTGCACCCGGGCCCGGACGTCTCCGGGCCCCTGTCCCGTCCCGGAGCTCCCATGCCCTACTTCGCCGCCCTGGTGGCCAGTTGCGTTCTCGTCGCGGCCGCCCCTCTCCTCGTGCGCTTCAGTGCGGTCGACCCCACCGCGACCCTCTGGTTGCGCATGGTCCTCGCGACGGGCGTGCTGATCGCCATCACACCTGCTCGCCCGGCAAGCGCAGTGTCCCTGCGCGGGCGCGATTACATCCTCCTGGCCGCCGCGGGCCTGCTCTCTGTCGGCGACATGGCGGCTAATCACTGGGCTGCCGTCGAGACAACGGTCGCGAACGCCGTCCTGCTGATGAACCTCTCGCCGGTGTTCGTGACCCTCCTGGCCATCGTGTTCCTCCGGGAGCGCCCCTCCATGGGACAACTCACCGGATACGGGGTGACGATCGGCGGAGCCGCACTGATGACCGGGGTTTCGGTCGAGGGTTGGCGATTGGGTCCCGGGGAAGGCCTGGCGCTGCTGTCGGCATTTCTCTACGCGGCCTACTTCCTCGTCGTGAAGGATCTCCGCCAGCGGGTTTCGGCCACGCGCATCATGTTGTGGACGAGCGGGATCGCGGCCGCCGTGCTCGCCCCCGTGGCGATCGGCTCGAGCGATCCGCTTCTGCCCTCGGCGGCCCCCGGCTGGCTCCCCATCGTCGCCATGGCGCTCGGGGTGCAGATCGGCGGCCACGGCCTGATGGCCTACGCGATGCACGGCCTGCCGGCATCGTATGCGTCCGCTACCGCGTTGGCCCGCCCCGTGCTGGCCGCCGCTGCGGCGTGGCTGCTGTTCGGGGAGGCGATGGGCCCTTGGCAGATGGCCGGAGCGGTTCTGGTCCTGGGCGGGCTGGTATTCGCTGCCCGTCGCCCCCAACGGCCGGCCCGGTCGGGACGAGCGCCGCTCCGTCGCCTTCCATGAGGACGGTGCCAGCCGCACGCCGTGGCAGGTGAGCATGATCGTTCCGGCGAATGGAATGCAGAATTACGCCCGTCGCGGTTCCGCGATGCCGGCGGGTTGGGTTATCCAAGGGAGCGAAGGAGCACAATGATGTCGTTGACGGATTGGATACCACGGCCGCGGCCGCACCGGACGAACCTGGACGGAGACTACATCCGCCTCGAGCCGCTCGACCCCGCCCGCCACGGCGACGAGCTCTTCGAGGCCGGCAGCGGTCCGGATCGTGACATGCTCTGGCGCTACCTGGCGGATCGTCCCTTCCCGGACCGGTCCTCGTTCGAGCCATGGCTGGCACGGGCCGCCGCATCGGAGGATCCCTTGTTCTTCGCGGCCGTCGACCGGGACACCGGTCGCGCCGAAGGCCGTCTGGCGCTCATGCGGATCGATCCGGGCAACGGCGTCGTCGAGGTCGGCCACATCCTCTTCGGCCCCCGTCTGGCACGCAGCCGAGGCGCCACCGAAGCGATCTTCCTGCTTGCCCGCTGGGTCTTCGACGGCCTGGGCTACCGCCGTTTCGAGTGGAAGTGCGACAACCGCAATGAGCCTTCCAAGCGCGCTGCGGTCCGCTTCGGCTTCTCGTATGAGGGGCTGTTCCGGCAGCACATGGTGGTCAAGGGCGAGAACCGCGACACCGCATGGTTCGCCATGACCGATCGCGACTGGCCATCACGGAAGGCGGCGTACGAGCAATGGTTGCTGCCGTCGAATTTCGACACGACGGGACGCCAGGTGAAGGCTCTGTCCGGCCTGATGGAGCGTGCCTCCAGCCGCGAGGCGGAGGCGAATGAGCCTCGCAACGCCCCGGTCGGCTGAGGGGTGCCATGTTGAAGCTGAAGCCAAACTGCGAGTGCTGTGACCGCGACCTGCCCTACGACAGCGCCGAGGCGAGGATCTGCTCCTTCGAATGCACGTTCTGCGCCGCCTGTGCCGAGGGCAGGCTCAAAGGCGTCTGTCCGAATTGCGGCGGCAACCTCGTCGCCCGCCCCGTGCGCCCCCCGCAGCTCCTGGACAAGTACCCGCCCTCCGAGATGCGCGTGCATCGCGCCGTTCCGTGCCCCTCCGACTAGAGCGTTTTTCGGCGAAACGGAAACAGCTCTAGGCCACGGCGCTGTCGCCGGAACGGTACGGCCCGTTGCAGACCGCCGTCTCGCGGCCATGCGTCAACACCCTCAGGGCACTCAAGCGC
>Ga0182742_1003524_pt1 | contig 15218 bp, 10 predicted proteins | sample eDN5th37CBELigMG_FD_128880 | JGI IMG/M metagenome (GOLD analysis project Ga0182742, IMG submission 128880) | Enriched Miracle-Growth compost microbial communities from Emeryville, California, USA - eDNA 5th pass 37_C BE-Lig MG (version 2)... ...
ATAACAAACATCCAATAAAAAGGAAACAGTGAAACGATAGCAGCAATTAATAAAAATAAGTAAACGAATAGTCTGCCTACGGAAAACTTTTTCCGTTTTCTTTTGTCCTGTTTACTCATTGATTCACACCTCTCTTTTTCCTTCCAAACCCTTGCGTTAAGCTTAAGTTTATGACAGCAAATAACGAAATGATGACCAATAGAATGATCGCAGTTGCAGATGCTGTTCCAAATGACTGCAATTTAAATGCATCTCTATACAAGTACATAACAATTGTCATAGCTTCGTCCCTTGTGAAGGCATCAGTTCCTAAAAATACAGTTGGTTCAGAGAATAACTGCATGGCTCCAACTGTTGAAGTGAATACTGTTAGGATGATAAATGGTTTCATCATTGGGATGGTAATGTAAAAGAGCTGATGAAATTTATTCGCTCCATCAATAGTGGCTGCCTCGTATAAATCGTTTGAAATACCTTGAATTCCAGCTAGATAGATAATCGTGTTATACCCAACCCATCGCCAGAATACCATAATGGATATGGCAATTTTCGTTCCCCATTCAGAGGCTGCCCAATGGATTGGATCAAGCCCAAAGAAATGAGTTAATACATAATTGGCTAAAGAAGATTCATGATTGCTAAATAACACACTAAAGATAAGGGCTACAGCAACCATGGAAGTTAAATAGGGCATAAAAATGGTTACACGAAAGAAACTCTTAAATTTAAGAAAAGCCATATTCAACAAATAGGCTAAAATAAGACCGACCACCAACTGTGGAGCTGTTCCCATAATTCCTATAATTATCGTATTATAAACTGATTTCCAAAACAGAGGATCTGTTAGTACAGTCTCAAAATTAGCCAGTCCGTTAAATGTCATTGGGCTTAAGCCGTTCCATTTTTGAAAAGCTAGGTAAATACTAAAAAGCATAGGATATAGGCCGATAACTGCAAAAATTACGAAGAAGGGCGCTATATATAAATATCCTGAAATCATGTCCTTTTTTTTCTCAGACCTAAATTTCTTCTGTCTTTTATGAATAGGTTGCTTATTACTGATAGGATTTACCGTTTCCTTATTACTGATAGGATTCATTTCCCCACCTCTTTTCATATTCAAGGGAGTTGGTACCTATAAACGTCCAAACTTCCCTATCTATCAATCATTATTTATTCTCCTCACAAAGAGGAACAATCCCAAAATGTGAAGAATGGCCGGCTTACCACAAACCTTTTTACTCGCTAAAGGCTCTTATGTGTAAGCCGACCGATTTTTTTCAAATTATTATTTAAAGGTTAGTAGATTCACTGACTCTGTTTTTTATAGAATGATTGTTAGATTAACGGCTTAATAAATCTTCTGCGCGCTTCGCTGCAGCTTTCCATTCTTTTTCAGGGTCTGCTCCTTTATTTTGAACATTCTTAAGTGCATTCAATACTTCGGTATGGATGGAAGAGTATTTCTCACCTTTATATCCCATGCCACTAATATCCTTTGCAGCTTCTGCAAATACTGGAGCTGTTGCTTGACCACCAAAGAATTCATCTGCATTTGTCTTAAATTCTTCCATATCATATACAGATTGAGCTGACGGGAATAATCCATGGCTTTGGAATGATTTTAGTTGATTTTCTGGTGATACAAGCCATTCAATGAAATCATAAGCTTCTTGGGAATTTTTTGTTTCAGATGGTACGGCAATATATGAACCACCCCAGTTTGCAGCAAACTCAGTTGGCAATGTAGCAACTCTCCATTTACCAACGGCATCAGGAGCATTTCCTTCCATCCATCCTTTTAACCATCCAGCTCCTAACTCTGCCGCAAATTCACCTTTGTTAACGGCATTTGCCCACTCTGGACTCCACATATCATATTTACCAACGATTCCAAGCTCATTTAAACGAATAGCATAGTCATATGCCTTTTTCACTTCACTGTCTGCTCCTAAATTTAATTTATTATCAGGAGTCAAGTAAGCTGTTTCTGCAGAATCTAGATAAGCTCTATACGCCATTTCAATACTATCAACAAAAGGCAAATTTGTTTTCTCTTTAACTTGTAAACCAGCTTTTTCAAATGCTTCCGGTGAATTAATCAGATTGGCAACTTCCTCTGGATCAGTTGGAAGTCCTGCTTTTTCAAATACGTCTGTTCGATAGTACAACCCTTTAGGTCCAATATCTGTCGGAAGACCAAATAAGAAATCTCCTCCCTGGTTTTCTCCACTCTTCCATTTCCAATCTAAGTATTGATCTTGTATATCTTTCGCACCAAGATCATATAAATTTTCAAAACGATCTTGAGCTACTTTAAAACGGTCAAATTGGTCTATCTCTAACATTGTAATATCAGGAGCACCGCTACCTGCTGATAATGCAGTAAAAAGCGCATCATGATGATCAGCTGTTTCCGATGCTTTTACTTTAATTTTAATATTTGGGTGTTCTTTCTCGTATTCCTTTGCTAAATCCTCATAACCAGTCGAGCCAAATGTCCAAAAATCCAACGTGATTTTCTCATCTTTACCACTTGTTTTACTTGATGTATCATTTCCACTACAAGCAGCTAAAGACAGTGCAAGCAATGACGATAAACCTAAGGCAGCAAACTTTTTCATTCTTTTCAAATTCATAACCCCCCAAATTAATTTATAATTTAATAGTCTTTCTACAGCATTTATTTAAAACCTGAACACCCCCAAAGATAATAGATTTCGCTCTTTACGAAATCGGTTTCGTAAGCACTTACAGAAATCGCTTACAAACAATATAATAATATCATTACATCTAAAAATCAACCTAAAAATAACCAATTTATTGAAATTTTTTAAAAAATAAGTAATTTAAATATATTTATTCATTATTTCCTCACTAAATAATCCCTTTACAAGATTCACTATTCGAAACCGTTTTCGTAAACGTGTGCTATATTTTTTAGGGGTAATGCGTGTAAATTTCCCTAATTCTAAATAACGACTCCAATTATCAGATAGTTTGTAGTGTATACAGATATTGGGTTATCCAATACCATGAATAAACGGGAAAATTCTAAAATCAAAAAAACCACTACCTTAATTTTAAAGGAAGTGGCTTTTATTTTTGATAAAGATCTTTTTAGTTATTACTTTCAAATAGGTAAAAGAATATGTGTCTATTTCCTTATACCCTGTCGCATCTAAGAAGAGAGTGTGTAATTTATTTAATAAGATTTAAAGATTCTTAGAAAAATGTATACAAGATATTTTTCTCGAGAAATACTTTAAAAATTATTAAGAAAAAACCTCTTCAATTTGAGGAATGGCCGTAATTGCACCAACCTTCGTACAAACTAATGCACCTACTTTATTACTAAAGTAAATCATCTTTTTGAATAGATCGAAATCTTCTATTATAGACTTAGGATCCTCTTTGGATAATTGATAAAGAGTTGCCCCTACAAATGCATCACCCGCACCAGTAGAATCAATTGTATCTACTTTTACGCTAGGGATAATTTCACTTCTACGCCCATTAGAAAGATAAGTTCCTTCTTTTCCTAAGGTAACAGCAACAACCCCAGTACCTAACTCATGAAGGGACTTTATCCCATCTTCTATATTATTTAAACCGGTTATGATTTGTAGTTCCTCTTCACTTACTTTGACAAAATCCGCCAATGATATTCCCACTTTTACTAACGTTATAAATGTTGAAATTTGACAGCCCCAGAGATCCTTTCGAAAATTCGGATCAAACGAAATGAACTTTCCAGTAGCTTTTGCAGCTATCATTAAATTTAAATAAGTAGATTGAAAAGGCTCACTTAATAAAGCAGTTGCTGAGCCAAAATGGTGGATACTTGCTTCATTCATTTTATCTAAATCAAGTTCTTCTTCTGATAAAAAAGCATCAGCCCCTCGATGAAAGATGAAATCACGTTCTCCATTATTCTTTAATGAAACAAAAGCAAGAGTAGTAGGAAGTTGATTATCCAACACTAGCATAGACGTGTCGACTTGAATTTCATCTAGTGTTTTCTTTAGAAATTGTCCGAAAGAATCATCGCCGACTTTACCACAAAAAATTGCAGAACCTCCTAATTTTGCAATAGTAGCACAAACATTTGCAGGAGCCCCTCCGGCTTGCTTTTGAAAATGTTTCCCTTCGATTAAACTTATATCTACATCTGTACAAAAGAAATCTATTAGTAATTCTCCAATACAAATAACTGATGTTTTCATTTTTACACCTCTAATTTAAATAATAATGTATATAAAACTCAAGTTTTTTGTATATTCTTCTCATTTCGTTAGATTGTTTTACATGTCACTTTGGAATGATTAAAATATTAAATAAAATTCTCCAATCATTAGATTGGAGTGTTCAAGTTACTACCAAATAGATCCAAGTTCAGAAATTTCTAAATTCAATACATTTATATATCCTTCATTTGAAAATAAAACAAGTTCATTGTTTACTTCCACAGGAAATATTAAGCTTGTTACAGCAACTTTACCGTTATTGGCAAAAACTTCAATAGAAGAGGTATCAACAAACACTTGAAATTTCAACTGTTTATTTTCAAGCTTTAAAGGAGCCTCTTGAATAGTTGAGAAGGATGATGAAAAACTACTTTCTCCTGATTGAGACCGGTCTACTAATAATCTCTCTCCTATAACATCATAACTGATGACTGTTTTTTCTTTATTAGAGTGTTTAATAATCAGACCAAATAAATTAGATGTTCCTAACTTAAAATCAATATTGACTTCTATTAGTTGACTTTGTAATTTTATAGAAGTGGGTGTTTCAACTTTAAAACCACCGTGTTCTTCCTTTTTTCGTCTTATTGTCCTAATTTCCTTTACGACTTTCTGAATAATCCGAGTTCCATTCTCAGTAGTTGCTAAAGTTAGTTCCCTTGGTAGTGTCATGCAACTTCTCCAACTCTCTGTTGGAACTTGGTTCGCATAACGCCAATTGCTCATCCAACCAATATAAACACGTCTTTCATCCTGCATATCAGACCAGCTTACACCTGCATAATTATCTCTACCATAGTCGAGCCATAAAATAACTGAATCATCATTTTCATTTATGAATGTCTTTCCATCAAATTGTCCAACAAAATACTGTGTTCTTGAACCCTCTTTTGTTTTCCCATTATCACCTATACTAACGAGCATCACCCATTTTGTAATTTCCTTATCCCCATCAACCGTTAATTCAAATAAATCTGGACATTCCCATACACCATCGTGCGATCCTACTTCATGACCAAATTCACTAGCAAATTCCCATTCTATTAAATTAGTTGAAGTATAAATTGTAATTGTTTGTCCTGTAGCTAATACCATAATCCATTTATTTGTTGGATCATGCCAAAAGACCTTAGGATCTCGGAAATCGATAACATTAGCATCTGAAAGTATAGGGTTTCCTGTATATTTATTCCACGTTCGTCCATTATCTTTACTATAAGCCAGGCACTGCTGTTGAAGTGGTCGTTCAGAATCTGGGTAGGTACCTGCACTCGTGTATATCGCCACTAAACCTAAATCATTTTCCTCAAAAAAACCTGTTGTATTATTCCAATCTACCACCGCACTACCTGAAAATATAGCTCCAAGCTCATCCGGATATAATGCAATGGGAAGATGCTCCCAATGAATCATATCTAGACTTACTGCATGTCCCCAATGCATCGGTCCCCACGTCGTACCATGTGGATGAAATTGGTAAAACAGATGATACTCACCGTTAAAGAATACCATTCCGTTTGGATCATTCATCCAGTTTTTCTGTGGCGAAAAGTGAAATTGGGGACGATGTAGTTCCTTATAGATTGTCATAATTTTTACTCCTTTATATTAAATATAGTAGCTGTATTCTATAAATCTACTAACCTTTTAAAGGGGCTGTACCTATCAGGCACAGGTACAGCCTTTTTATCTTAATCTTGATTTCTATCATAACCTGCTTGTTTTATTTCTAACCACTCTTGTAAACCTAATCGATCTAATTCCTCTAAATACTCATTCCATTCTTTTTCAACGTTACCGTTTGCAATCCATTCAGCACGTTTTCTCTTAATATAAGCAAATAAATCAGTTTCAATTGTAGAAAGTCTATCTAGTTCTTCTAGTGAAAAGAATACTTTAGGATAAATGTTTTCGTTTGGCATATATGGAACCATAACATCCTTCATTAACTGTAATCTCCATGCTGCATCATCTGGCTTTGTTGTAACATTACCATAATAGCTATCTAAGATCGCTAATGGGCCCCCTACCGAAGTCTTTTCTCTTAACTCAACCGGTGCAGCACCTTCCAACGAAAGATGCTTTAACATTTGAGCATTTTCATCCCATTCAAAAATATTTTGTTGCGTGTCATCACCAAAGGTACCCCAGTTATTCTGTACAGATTGGGTAGGTTCATAAAGCTGGTCAATCCATTTTGCTGTTAATTCAAGATTCTTATTAGCTGAAGTTACTACTAATCTCGAGCGGTCAAAGCCCATTCCGTTCGTTCTTGCAATATTTTGATGTCCTTCTGGTCCCTTTAAAGGAGCTAGCAATTCATAGTCTTCACCCATGCCTGTAATATTTCCTTTATCCCATGTGAAATACAATCCATATTTCTTATCTCTGCCTTTTGCTAGATAAGTATTCCAATCATGTTCAAATGCCTCCACATCGATTAGACCTTCATTGTATAGTTCATTTAACCAGTTAATTGCTTTTTTGTATCCTTCATCAGCTGCTGTTAGTTGTACTTTTCCTTCATTACTTACCACCGTAAAATCCCAGTTATCTCCAATACCAAATGCTCCAAACAAAGAATGTGGATCTTGCCCTCCATCATTGATAATAAAAGACATTGGAATTTCATCAGCTTCACCATTACCATTTGGATCTTGTGTTTTGAAGGCAATCAAAACTTCTTTTAATTCATCTGTAGTAGTCGGAACCTTTAAGCCTAAATTATCTAACCATTCTTTATTAATCCAAGGAAATGCATCAAGTGAGTGAATGCTTTCTTTACCTTCACCCAACTCTTCAATCCAAGGGAATGCATAAATATGTCCATCTGGAGCAGTCATCATTGCTTTATACTGTGGTGCCTTTTCAAGTACAGCTTGCAAGTTTGGCATATATTGAATCATGTCTTCCACAGGAACAATAACTCCATCCTTTGCATGTTTCAATAATTCATAGTCGCTAAAACCAGCATTGAAGATAGCATCGGGTAGCTCATCACTTGCAATAGCTAAGTTGCGTTTTTCACCAAATATATCTCCCGTATAATTCCTCCAATCAATATGAACACCTGTTTTCTCTTCTAAACGTTGGAAGATTAATTTATCGTTAGGATCCTCTGGTGCTAATGGTGAACTTGAAGTCAAGATTTTTAATGTTTTTTGCTCTTCTAATGGAAACGTTATATTTGTTAGATTGTAGTCTGGAGATGAAAATTTATTTTCCCCGTTACTCTTAGAAGTACAACCAGTTAAAATTAATGAACCTGAAAGTAGAAAAGTCGATACTGTTGCCAACACCTTTTTTTTCATAAATAACCCTCACTTTTATATAATTATTTTAAAGAGCCTACCATTACTCCCTTTTCAAAATACTTTTGGAAGAATGGATACATGATTAATAGTGGTAAGCTAGCAATTACAATTGATGAATAACGAATCATCTCTGAGATTCTCATAATCTCATTTCTTGCTTGAATATCTGCAATCATTCCAGGCTGTACTTCATTTTGAATAAGGATAGAGCGCAGTACTAATTGAAGCGGATATAAGTTTCGATCATCAAGGTAAATCATTGCATCAAAGTATGCATTCCATTGACCAATAAAGGCATACAATGCTAATACAAATATAATTGGTTTACATAGAGGTAAAATAATGCTGATAAATATTTTAAAATCAGAAGCACCGTCAATTCTAGCTGCTTCCTTCAACTCATTTGGTATTCCTTTAAAATACGTCCTCGCTAAAATAATAAACCACACATTTACAGCTCCTGGTACAATAATCGCCCAGATCGTATTTAACATTCCTAAATCACGTATAACAAAATAAGTTGGAATTAATCCCCCACCAAAAAACATAGTAATGAGGAAGAAAATCATAAAAAACTTTTTACCTACTAGACCATCTACTGATAAGGTGTATCCCGCTAGAATGGAAACTGTAACCGTTACCATTGTAAATCCAGCTGAATAAATAATGGAATTAACGAACCCTCTCAAAATGGTTCCATCAGTTAAAATTCTGATATACCCCTCTAGAGACCAATCTGAAGGGCTTAATTTTAATCCCTTTCTAATTAAAGCATTCGGTTCTAAAAAGGAAGATAGAAAAACATACAATAATGGTCCTAGTATCAATAGTACAATGATTCCTAGCATGACGTTGTTAATCCCAAGTACAATGCGGTCGCCTTTTGAGTGTTTTATTTTGTTATTCATTGTCCTTCTCCTTCCTTACACTAACCCTTCACCTTCATTTAATTTCTTTACTACCTGATTAACAAATACTAATAATATTACATTTACAACTGCATTAAATAATCCTACTGCTGTAGCAAATGAATAGTCACCCGCTAAGAGTCCTCGCTTGTATACATAAGTAGCTATGATTTCTGAAGAAGGTGAGTTCATTGGTGTTTGTAGTAAATATGCCTTCTCAAATCCAATACCCATAATTCCCCCTGCTGCCAAGATAAACAATACTGCCATAACAGGTTTTAATGTAGGAAGGTCAATATGCCAAATGCGTTGTAAAAGTGAAGCTCCATCTAATGTCGCTGCCTCATGGAGCTGTGGATCAACGTTCGCAAGGGCTGCCACATATACGATAGATGCCCAACCTGCTCCTTGCCATACTCCTGACCATATATATATCGATCTGAAATAATCTGGATTTGACATAAAGGAAATTGGCCTATCAGTAAAAATACCTAACAGTGCATTAATGGGTCCTACTGGTGATAAAAACAGAAACACCATACCTGAAATTACTACTACTGAAATAAAATGTGGCGCATAAAGGACTAATTGTATATTCTTTTTGACTCCCGATCTACGTAGCTGATTTAGCATTAAAGCTAAAATAATCGGAATTGGAAAGCCAATTAAAAGTTCAAATGAACTCAATTTAATCGTATTGGTTAGAATCTCTATAAAATTAGGAGATTTTAAAAAGCTAGTAAAGTGCTTAAAGCCAACCCATTCACTTCCCATAATCCCTTTTACCGGGCTAAAGTCCTTAAAGGCAATGAGTGCTCCATAAATTGGGATATACTTAAAAATGATTGTAAGTACAATAGCTGGAGCAATAAGCAAATAAAGAATATAATTCTTTTTAATATACATTACATTTTTACTTAATTTTGATGGTTTACTAACTTGTATGTTTTGCTTTGTTTCTACAATCTGAGCCAATCCTTTTAACCCCCTATTATTTATTGTCCTATTTATTTAAAGTCCTACCAACATGCTTAAATATAACAAAAGGCATAAAAGTAAGCGTTTAATATTTTTGGTTTGCAGTATTTAATTTTTTTGGTTTTTTATACCGCTTTCATTTTTTAGCAATACAAAATACGTTTTAGAAAAATAAAAAAATCCCCTGGTAAAATCTAGGGGATTACTTAGCTACTTCTTTTAAGCCGTTATTTATTTTCAAGACTGCTTCATTAGCTGCAGTCTCTACATTTTTTCCTTTTAGCCCAACATCCTCAAATAATTCCTTGATTGCTTCACTTATTACAGGATAAGCAGGAGTGACCGGTCTATTTTTCGAGATATTTTTTGCTTGTTGAATGAATATATTTTTAGGATATTGATTCAACTCAGGAAATTCTTTAGCCACAGAATTCCTTGCAGGTAAATCTCCTGTAATTTCTACAAATATTTTCGCCCCCTCATAACCCGTAGCAAATTTTACAAATTCCCAAGCTTCATCAGGATGTTTAGTTTTGGATGAGATTCCAAGTGCCCATCCTCCATTTGGAGCTACTTGGTATTTGGCTCTAGGTAATGGAGCAACTCCAAAGTCTTCTCCAAAAACAAAACCTTCATAATCTTGCAATTCAGATATGTGCCATGAACCTAACACAGTCATGGCTAACTGATCTTTTTCAAATGGCCTATCAGGTAACTGGGCAGTTGCAACGCCATGCTTAAAGTATAAATCTTGATAAAACTGCAGCGCCTCCATCGCTTCTTTAGAATTTAAATACCCTTCCGCAGTAGTCCCATCCGGACTTAAAATTTCTGCCCCAAACTGCCAGAGAATAGGCATTTTAAAATAGGCTGTTCCCTCTCCTTCCCCAAAACCTTGTGCTGGGTCAATACCAATTACACCAGTTTCTGGATTATTGATTTTTTTTGCAATCTCTAAAACGCGCTCCCATGTTAATGGGTTATTTGGATCCTCTGAAGGGAAAGGAATCCCAGCCTCCCTAAATAGATTCTTATTGTAAAACAAGGCAATATTAGATTCCACTATTGGTGCAAGGTATATTTCATCTTTATATCTTAGTCCATTTAATAGATCCTCCGAAATATCAGAAATATCCCCTTCCTTTTTCATATAAGAGTCAATGGACAATAATGCCCCCGCATTTACATATAAAGCCAAATTCGGACTATCTATCGCCATAATATCAGGGTAGTTTCCTGCCGCCAGTTCAGTACGAAGTCTTATTTCATACTCATTAGCCCAATGCATAGATTGCATATTAATTTTTATATTAGGGTGCTTTTCTTCAAATGTAGCCACTACTTCTTCGTATGCTCTATTAAATTCCTCATTACCTAAATTCCGTAAAAATGTTAACTCAATGATTTCTGGCTTTATTTTTTTATCCATTCCTTGATTATGATTTGATAAATAATAAGTTGCTAAAGTACAAACTACTATGAAAGGAATAATTAACATGAGCCATTTCTTCATTCGCTATCATTCCTAATATGAGAGTTACGATACTTAGCAGGTGTTGTTCCAAAATTTTTCTTGAATACAGTACTGAAGTAACCTGAATTAGAAAAACCAACTAGGTTTGCTACATCGATTATCTTTAGTTCATTATCCTTAAGGAATTCTTTAGCTTTCTCCAACCTTATATTAACTAGGTAATCACTAAAATTTTGTCCCACATGATTCTTAAAGGATTCTGATAGATGAGAACTATTAATATGAAATAATGTAGATAGTGTCTTCAGGGTTATTTCACTTGCATAATGTTGGTCTAAATACTGTCTGATACTATCGATTAAATTCTTGTTTGAGAAGCGAGTAACATGCACCTTATTAATCATCAAATTTGCCAATTTAGCTAGATAGTCTTTTACTTTTTGATTGGAGCTGTGACTCCAAATGCTTTGTTGACAATTCCAAATCATATTTTGTACATCTTTTGTTTCTACATTATATTTTTTCGCCAATGAACCTAATATAAATAACACTTGATTAGCAGTAAAAGAAAAAGATAAAACAGACCGCTTTTCTGAACCAGCCAGTATTTTATTTAGGTTTTCTTTAAAAGCGGAAAAATCAGTATTTTCAATAGAATTGGTCAATCTCTTTTCAAAATCAGGTGTAAAATCAAAGACTTCATCTCCCGTCACGGTCTGATCAATAATCTGTGATTTAGGACCAACCTGGCTTTGGCTCCAAGCTAGTAAACTCGATATATAACCAGTTCTATATTCAGGTAAGTCATTCACAACTTTCCCAATACCTATAACCGTTTCCACTTTTAGAAACTCATTTACTTTTTGTTGGACTTGCTTTACAAGCTTAAATATATCCTTGTCTAAGGTGAAACTATGTAAAAACTGAACCATATTTGGATAGTTTGTATCATGAAAATAATAAGTTCCTTCAGTTTGTTTTGCTATTTCTTTACATATCATCTGGAAAGGCAGTCGTAATTCCTCAAGCCTACTGAAATTAATATCGTCTCGAATTTCCACTGTTACAAATTGTACCCTACAGCCGTATGTAAGTTCATATAATTGAAGTTGTTGAAGCCTTTCTTTTACAATATCAAGTTGTAATCTCTCCTCTTTTACTAAATGGAGGATGAATTGTTCTTGAACTTCTTGCAAATGTGAATGAACTAATCTATTAATATTAGCAAACTCAACCTGTTTTCTTTTTTCATCAACTATCTCTAAACGAATTTTGTATAATGTCTCTACTAATTCTTCTGGAGCAACCGGTTTTAATAAATAGTCTCTAACACCTTGTTTCATTGAATTTCGTACATAGTCAAAATCAGAATAACCAGATAGGACAATAACTTTAACATGTGGAAACTCCTGATGACAGCGTTTAGCTAATTCAACTCCATCCATTTTCGGCATTCTCATGTCAGTAATAACAATATCAACCTTTTGATTGTGGATTATTTCAAGTGCCTCTTTCCCATTTGAGGCTTCAGCAACTATTTCAAATCCCTCCTCTTTCCAATCCATTTTCATTTTCAGGCCTTTTCGAATTTGAATTTCATCATCTGTGATTAGCACCTTAATCAAGCATATCACCTCATTTCAAATCAATAATAAACGTGATCTTCGTTCCTTCATGCTTTTTTGATTCAATATTATAGGAAAAATTGTGCCCATAATAAAGTCGTAATCGACCAAGTACATTTCGAAGACCAATGCTAAATCCACTGCTATCAAGAACACTAATTGTCTCCTCAGTTTGAGTGACTAAATTAGAAATGACCTCATGTGACATTCCAATTCCTTTATCCTCCACAACTATAAAGATTTTGCTAGAGACTTTCTCAGTTTTTATTAAAATATCAGCTTGTGCTTTTTCTTGATAGCTATATTTGACAGCATTTTCAACAAGTGGTTGTAAAATAAATTTGACGATTGGCACCGTTTTGGTTAATGGATCTTCTTCTATTTGAATTTTAATTGAGTCTTCATACCTCAAACTTAATATATCTGTGTAACTTTTAATATACTTTAACTCTTCTCCTAAGGTCACCACGTTACTTTTTGTATCCAATGAATATCTTAGCATTCTACCTAAATATACACTAACATTCATGACCTCTTTGTTTTTTCCTTGAACCGCTAAACTCCCTATAATCTCAAGCGTATTATTTAAAAAGTGAGGATTTATTTGGAGTAATAAAGCCTTATATTCAGCATCCTTCCGGCGAAGATTTGCTTCATATTCTGTTTCTATTAGCTTCTTTAATCGATCAATGGTGCGATTTGTAACATTAATTAGATAGCTTACTTCATTATTTGGGGACTGAATCGCTGGTATCACACGTATAGCTTCTGTAAAATCACCTCGTTCAATAAATCGCATTGCATTAGCAAGTTTACCTAAAGGACTTGTAATATTATTAGAAAGTATAAATGAAACTACTATAGTTAGTACAAATACAAATGCACTCGTTATAAATAAGTTACGTTGTAGCTGATTGACCTTAGAAAATAAGTCAGATTCGGTTACTTCACTTATTAAAATCCAACCTCCTACTGGTAACTTTTGATAGAAAACGAGATAATTCTCTTTATTATACTTCGCCTCGATTAAACCTTCTTTCTTATTACTAGTTTTTATATCCTTTAAACTATGATTTAAGATCTCATTTGGAATCATAATATTACCTGGAAGAACATTCTCTCCATGTTCAGTTATCATATAAGCACTGCCATTTTTTCCAAGCTTAATTTTATTAAGTGAAGCATCTAAAAGTTCAGAAGGAAAGTTTACCTTTATTGTCCCATTTATCATTAAAGTGTTAGTATCAATAAGCGGCAAAATATAACTATTGATTACTCGTGAACGCATTTCATAACTTTGTTGAAAAGAATCTAAATGTGACTTTACAAAGCGCTGATCATTTTTTATAAAGTCATGGAACCAATCAACGTTATCTATATCAGTATTATTTCCCCAAGTACCCGTACCATCATTTAACTGGACCGAAATAGTCATCATTTTAGAGTTATTAATCATTATAGAAGTTAACAGCTCTCTAAGTTGATTTAACAGCGCTATACTTTCTTCACTTGATTGAGATTGCTTTTGTTTCCTCAACCAATCTTGTGTTGTTTGATTAACCATCACTTGCTTGCCCAAATCCTCTGCCTGAGTAGTAATTGAATCAACATAAAGTGAATACTGGTTCATCATTTCTAATGTTGATTCCTGAGTTTGTTCTCTTATAATTGATGTAAAAAAACTCGGAATAATAATTGATAAAATAAGAAATGGAATAGTTAGTAAGCATGTAAACATAAGTAGAAATCGATTTCGTAACGAAAAGAACACATTTCACTCCTCCAAAGTTTTTAGAAAGCACTTACATTTTACTTTTTTTAAGTTAATTGTTAAATTATAGCACTGAATTAAATATAACATCCAAAGAAACATAACGATAACTAAATATATAGAACTTCTCCATTTTTTTATAATAAAAAGAGACTTCTCAAAAGCTATGATAACTAATGAGAAGCCTCTTCCTATTTATATTTTGTTATGAACACTAATAAAAACCCTTATATATCAAGGGGGTGGAGCGGCTTATTACATCATGCCGCCCATTCCACCCATACCGCCCATGTCAGGCATTCCAGCACCAGCGCCTGCTGGTTCTGGTTTGTCAGCTACTACTGCTTCTGTTGTTAAGAACATAGCAGCAACGCTTCCTGCGTTTTGTAATGCAGAACGAGTAACTTTAGTTGGGTCAACGATACCAGCTTCGATCATGTTTACCCATTCGCCAGTAGCAGCATTGAATCCATTTCCTACTGGTTCGTGTTTCAATTTCTCAACGATTACAGAACCTTCAAGGCCTGCATTGAATGCGATTTGACGAACTGGTTCTTCGATAGCACGTAGAACGATGTTGATACCAGTTGCTTCGTCACCTTCTGCTTGAACAGAAGCAATTTTATTGTATACGTTTAGAAGTGCTGTACCACCACCTGCTACGATACCTTCTTCTACAGCAGCACGAGTAGAGTTTAGAGCATCTTCAATACGAAGTTTACGTTCTTTTAATTCTGTTTCAGTTGCAGCACCAACTTTAACTACTGCTACACCACCTGCAAGTTTTGCAAGGCGTTCTTGTAATTTTTCACGGTCAAATTCAGAAGTAGTTTCTTCTAATTGAACACGGATTTGGTTAACACGTGCTTGAATATCTTCAGTAGCACCTGCACCTTCAACA
>Ga0182742_1003527_pt1 | contig 15212 bp, 15 predicted proteins | sample eDN5th37CBELigMG_FD_128880 | JGI IMG/M metagenome (GOLD analysis project Ga0182742, IMG submission 128880) | Enriched Miracle-Growth compost microbial communities from Emeryville, California, USA - eDNA 5th pass 37_C BE-Lig MG (version 2)... ...
CGAGAGAACCGCCGCTATGCAGCCTTGGCTGACCCACTACAATACCCAGCGGCCGCACTCCGCCCTCAAGCACTCCCCGCCCTGGCAAAGACTGAACAACCTCCTTGGAAACGACATCTAGAGCACGCGACACTGGTGGCCGGGGCCAGCCTTGCCTCAATCTGAGAGAATGGGCCAAGGGATCGAGCGCCGCCGCGGGTGTGCTCTCCGGCGGCGTGCCGCCCGATCCGAGGCCTTTGCCTCTGCGGCGCATTTCGAGCATTTACGAGACTTTACAACGAAAAACTCGCGTCCTGTCGCTTTGAGCGTGATGGTTCCTGCACTGGGCTGATGGTCCGGATGTAGTCCTGAAACCTGATGAGGAGCCATGACATGAACCACGCCAAAGTCTCCTTGGCCGCCTTGGCCGTTCTCGCGCTGGCGTCGACGATCACCCCTGCCAAGGCCGAAGCGCTCAAAAATATCGTTCTTGTCCATGGGGCCTGGGTCGATGGATCGGGTTGGAAGCCCGTGTACGAAATTCTCTCCAGGGAGGGCTTCAACGTCACCATGGTCCAGGAGCCGGAAACGTCCTTCGCCGAAGACGTGTCCGCGGCCAAGCGTGTCCTGGATCTTCAGGATGGACCGACGCTGCTCGTCGGCCACAGCTATGGTGGTTCGATCATCACGGAGGCCGGTATTCATTCGAATGTCGTCGGACTGGTCTATGTGGCGGCGCATGCTCCGGATGTCGGCGAGGACGAAGGCGCCCTCGGCAAGAAGACGCCGAGCGTCCTTGCGAAGACGCCCGGGGCGATCAAGCTCACGCCGGATGGGTATACCTATCTCGCCCCCTCGGAATTCCCGAAGCTGTTTGCGCCGGACCTGCCGCATGACCAGGCTGTCTTCGCTTCGAAGTCACAAGTGATGGCCAAATCCAGCGTATTCACCACTCCGCTGACCGCAGCCGCCTGGAAGACAAAGCCGAGCTGGGGCATCGTCGCGGGCAACGACCAGATCATCAACCCGGATCTCGAGCGCTGGTACTACGCCAGGGCAAAGAGCGTCACGATCGAGATCCCGGGCGCAAGCCATTCCGTCTACGTGTCGCACCCCAGGGAAGTGGCCGAGGTGATCACCAGCGCTGCACGGTCCTTCGGAGAGTAGGGCGTACACGGTACGGAGCCTGATACCGGGGCGAGTGTGGCACGCAGTCGAACCCGCTCCGGCCCTCATCAAAGACCTGCGCGACGACGGGCGAACGCGAGGGCGCTCGACTGCACGAGGCCGCGTTCCTACTCGTCCGCAATACAGGAGCACGTGATGGCGACCTGGCAACTTAAACGAGAGACGCGCGACAACCTTATTCAGGCGGGTTCGACCGTGGCAAATGGAAAGGTCGTCGAAGTCCGTGACGCGACGCGGCTTCTGGAGGCGATCCTCCGGCCGGGCGACCGGGTCTGCCTCGAAGGCGACAACCAGAAGCAGGCCGATCTGCTCTCCGCAGCCCTGCTGGCGGTCGATCCTGCGAAAGTCAACAATCTGCACATGGTGCAATCGGGAGTCGTTCTTCCTGAGCACCTCGATGTGTTCGAGCGTGGCATCGCGAAAAGGCTGGATTATGCCTATTCCGGCCCGCAATCGGCTCGCATCGCGATGATGCTGTTCGGCGGCAAGATCGAGCTTGGTGCGGTCCATACCTATCTCGAACTCTTCGCGCGCTATTTCATCGATCTGACGCCGAACGTCGCCTTGATCGCCGCCGTCAGTGCCGACCGGGACGGCAACCTCTATACGGGACCCAATACCGAGGACACGCCGACTGTCGTCGAGGCCACAGCCTTCAAGGACGGCATCGTCGTGGCCCAGGTGAACCAGATCGTCGACAAGGTGCCCCGCGTCGACATCCCGGCGGACCGGGTGCATTTCATCGTCGAGGCCGAAAAGCCATTCTTTGTGGAGCCGCTGTTCACGCGCGATCCGGCCGCCATCACCGAGGGGCAGATCCTGACAGCCATGTTGGCGATCAAGGGGATTTATGCCGCCTACGGCGTCGAGCGCCTGAACCATGGCATTGGCTTCAGCACGGCGGCGATCGAGCTCCTGCTGCCGACCTATGGCGAAAGGCTCGGCTTGAAGGGCAAGGTAGCGAGCCGCTTCGCGCTCAACCCGCATCCGGCGTTGATCCCGGCGATCGAATCCGGCTGGGTGAAGCAGATCCATTCCTTCGGTTCCGAAGTGGGCATGGAGAACTACATCCGCGCCCGTTCAGATATTTATTTTACCGGCGCGGACGGTGCGCTTCGATCGAACCGCGCCTTCTCCCAGACCGCGGGCCTCTACGCCTGCGACATGTTCATCGGCTCGACGCTGCAGATCGACCTGCAGGGAAACTCCTCGACCGTCACCACGTCACGCATCGCCGGCTTTGGCGGCGCGCCGAACATGGGGGCGGATGCACGGGGGCGGCGGCATCCGAGCGAACCCTGGCTGAAGGCAGGGCAGGAAGCCGACCCCGACGGGCAGCCGTTGCTGCGCCGTGGCCGCAAGCTGGTGGTGCAGATCGGGGAGACATTCGGCGAAAAGAATGTGCCGCTCTTCGTCGAGAAGCTCGACGCGATCGAACTGGCTGACAAGCTAAAGCTCGATCTGGCACCGGTGATGATTTACGGCGACGACGTCACTCATATCGTCACCGAAGAGGGCATCGCCAACCTGCTGCTCTGCCGCAGCTCATATGAACGTGAGCAGGCCATTCGCGGGGTGGCGGGCTACACCGATGTCGGCCGGGGCCGCGACAAGAAGCAGGTCGAGAAGCTGCGCGAGCGCGGGGTTATCCGCCGACCGGAAGACCTGGGTATCGATCCGCTCGATGCCGACAGGAGCATGCTTGCGGCCCGCTCCATCAAGGATCTCGTTCATTGGTCGGGCGGCCTCTACACCCCGCCTTCGAAATTTCGCAACTGGTGACTGGAGCACCTCGATGGAAAACCTCAGTTTGCACCATCCTACCCGCCAGTCTGCCGTAGGCGCAAAGAAAATGGCCATTGTCGGCGTGGTGGCTTCCGGCAATCTCGAAGTGCTGGTCGAACGCGTCCTGCCCGATCACGAATGCCTCGTCGAGATCCGCACGGCGGCCGAGGGGTTCGGGGAGGTGTGGAAAGCCGTCGTCGCCGATTTCATCGAGCGCTATTCGCCCGGCGGTCTCAAATTTTCGATCAATGATGGCGGTGCGCGACCGGACGCCGTGTCGCTTCGCTTGGCCCAGGCAGTTCGGTTGATGGAGGAAGAGCAATGAGCATCGCCCCAACGCACATGGCGACAGTGCCAGGCACCGTCACGAGCTGGTACGAAGCCTCGGCACGGACACGGATCCGCCTCCTGCTCGATCCGGGGAGCTTCATGGAATTCATCGGTCCGGAGAAGCGCGAGGTCAGCCCGCACCTGAAGGTCTTCGACCTACCCGAGCAATTCGACGACGGCATCGTCGTCGGACGCGGCACCCTTGGCGGTTCTAAGGTGCTGATCGCCGCGCAGGAGGGGCGCTTCATGGGCGGCGCCTTCGGCGAGGTGCATGGCGCGAAGCTGACCGGTCTGCTGCGCGCCGCGCGTGATATCGGCTCGGTTCCGGTGCTGATCCTGTTCGATACGGGCGGGGTGAGATTGCAGGAGGCCAATGCCGGCGAGCTCGCCATCGCGGAAATCATGCGTGCCGTCATCGAGGCGCGCGAGGCGGGTGCAAAGGTGATCGGTCTGATCGGCGGCCGTGCCGGCTGCTATGGCGGCGGTGGTTTGATCGCCGGCTGCTGCTCCGGGCTGGTCGTGTCCGAGCAGGGCCGCATCGCTGTATCGGGTCCGGAAGTCATCGAGACCAATCGTGGGGTCGAGGAATTCGACTCGCGCGATCGGGCCCTTGTCTGGCGCACCATGGGCGGAAAGCACCGCCGTCTGCTCGGTGGTGCCGAGGTCTTCGTCGACGATACGGGGCAGGCCTTCCGCGACGCGGCGTTGATGCTGCTGGGGCAGGTGGGCGGTTTTGAACTCAGCACGCTTACGAATGAGCAGGCGCGCCTCGAGGCGCGCCTGCGGGATTTCGGCGGCTGCGCCGACGCCGTCGATATCTGGACTGCGCAAGGGATTGCCGACGCGGCCACGATCCCTGCCTTGCCGGCCGATCAGTTCATCGCGCTTGCCGACCGTTTCGGGAGGATCAGCCATGACGCTCGATGAGGTTCTCGCTTCATTATTCCCAGCTGGCCATGACGTTCAGAATCATGGCGGCGTGGTTCTCGGATCAGCTCCCCTGCGTTCCGGTGAACGCGCATTGGTGGTGGGCGTCGCCGACCGGATCTCCTTGGGGGTCAACGATGCCATCCGCCTATCCGCCTATGTCCTGCGCTCGATCGTGAGGGACAGCGGGCCGATTCTGGTCGTCGTGGACAGCGACAGTCAACGCATGAGCAAGCGCGACGAGCTTCTGGGCCTGAACGAATTTCTGGCCCATCTCGGCAAGTGCCTCATCTACGCCGATCGTCAGGGCCGGCCCACGATCGGGGTGCTCTACGGGCATTCCGCCGCCGGGGCATTCCTGGCAACGGCGCTCGCGACCCGTGTGCTGGTCGGACTGCCGGGTGCCACGCCAGCCGTGATGGACCTGCCGTCCATGTCCAAGGTTACAAAGCTTTCGGTCGAGGTGCTGGAAGAGAAGGCCAAGTCGACGCCTGTCTTTGCCCCCGGCTTGGATAATCTCGCTCAGACCGGGGCAGTTCAGGTCGTCTGGGATGCCGCGCTACCGCTCGTGGACCAGTTGGAAACCCTTCTGGCGTCGCTACCCGACAGCGACGACCGCCGGGGCCAGCTTGGCAAGCAGCGTGGTGGGCGGCGGAAGGCTTACGAGATAGCGGAGCGCGTTCGCGGTCTCGTACTTCAATCACGGTGAATGGCGATGAACCGGCACGATCTCGTCTATGTCAGTCCGGCCAGGTGGCGAACCATGATCAGGACGAGTGCCGCGCTGGCAGAAGATCCTCTTGTTGCGACCTGGGTTGATCGGGGCTGGCCACTGGTTGCACGTCGTGCCGATGCGGGAGAAGGACAGGGGGTAGCTCTGGGTCTGCCCTTGCCGCCGTCAGTTGGAAAGAAACGCCTCTCCCTCCTGATGCAGCCCGAAGATGTCCTGGCGGTTGCACCGTCGCCAAGCCTCGCTTCCGCCCTCCGCGCGGCGCCAAGGTCTTGGGAACCAACGCTGCTGCGCCTCCGCCAGATCGCCGTGGAACAGGGCGTGGAGGCCAGAGTCTTCGGTAGTCTGGCCTGGCAGATGATCACCGGTCTCGACTATCTGACGGATCGCTCGGACCTGGATTTTGCACTGCACGTCCGCCGTGAGACCCAGCTTCGTCCTCTTGCCGATGAACTGGCGCGCATCGAGGACGCGGCCCCAGTGCGACTCGATGGCGAGCTGATCCGTGGCGGATCGGCCGTCAACTGGCGGGAACTGCATGCCGGCGCGCGGGACGTCCTGGTCAAGACAATCCTTGGCGTCACGCTTCTCAGGGCCGACCAGTTCCTTTGCGGGAGGATTCCGGCATGAGGACTGCGAATGTGCGTTCGGCTCTTCGGCTTGATGGCCCGCGTCCGCAGGGTATCGGCCTGCCCGACGGCGATGCCATTGCAGCGCTCGCCACGCGCAGCCTTCTGCTCGAATTGGAAACGTGGCCGAAGCCTGGCCTCGTCAGCCATGTCGATTGCGGCAGTCATGACGACATGGACGCGGGAATGTTCCGTGCCAGCACGCAGGCTATCCAGCCCTACTTCGCAGCCCTTGCGAAGGCTGGTGCCGAAGCTTGCGGCATGGGGCGCCTCAGGCTCATCGGCCTGGACGCCGAGGCGGCGATGCTCAAGGCGACGTCGGGGGTCAATACGCATCGTGGCGCCATTTTCGGTCTGGGCCTGCTGTGCGCGGCACTCGGCGCACGCGCTGCCGGTCTAGCAGATCCAACCATATCGCTAGGCGTGATCGTCGCATCGCGATGGGGACACGACATAGTCAATGGTCCCGTTCTGCTTCACAGTCATGGCGAAGGGGCGCGTCGTCGCTACGGTTCCGGCGGTGCGCGCATGGAAGCCGCCCTGGGCTTCCCAAGCCTTTATGAAATAGGCCTGCCAGCGCTTCGCAGAGGTGCGCTCGCAGCGCCTGACGACGATGAAGCCCAGCGGGTCGAGGCATGTTTCGCTTTGATCGCCTTTGTCGAGGATACCAATCTTCTGCATCGGGGAGGGCCAAGCGGACTCAGGTTCGCGCACAACGCGGCGCGGCAATTTATCCGTTATGGTGGCGTCGCCAGATCCGATTGGCGCACGCGTGCACGGGCGGTGCATGAAAGCTTCGTTGCCCGTCGGTTGAGCCCGGGCGGTTCGGCGGACATCCTCGCCATGAGTCTCTTCGTCAGGGCCTGCGAAGATGGAGTATTGTGATGTCGAACGCGATCCTGCTGGCGCTCACGCCCATCTTCTTCGTCCTGTTGCTCGGCTATGGCGCCGGACGATACCGGATCGTCGATAATCAAAAAGTGGACAGCCTCAACGCGCTGGTCATGGAATTCGCCCTTCCGGCCTCGCTATTCGCCGCAACAGCATCGGCCTCGCGCAGCGAGATGGTTTCACAGGCGCCACTTTTCGTCATTCTCGGCGTCGTCATGCTGGGCGTCTTTTTCGTCTGGTACTACGGGTCGAAGATGATCCTGAAGGAGAGTTCCGCCAATGCCTCGCTGCAGGCTCTGACGCTCGCATTCCCGAACCTTGCCGGCGTCGGCCTGCCGATCATGTCCGCTGTCGTCGGGCCAAGCGGCACGGTTCCGCTCGCCATCGCTCTGGCAAGCGGATCCATCCTGGTCAGCCCGCTATCGCTCATCATCGTCGAGATGAACTTGGGCCCGAAGCCGAGTGGAGCAGAGGCGCCCACGACCCGGATACTGCGCTCCATCCGGCATGCATTGACCAAGCCCGTGGTCCTCGCGCCTGCGCTCGGTATCCTTGTTTCGCTGTCAGGGCTGAAAACGGGTGCCGTGATCGATGCCTGCCTGCTGCTGATCGGACATGCCGCGCCCGGCGTAGCCCTTTTCCTGACAGGTCTCATCCTGTCGTCGCAGGCGTTCCGCCTGGATTGGAAGATCGTCGGCGCCACTGCGATTGCGGACATCGTCCGTCCGCTTCTCGCAGCCGCGGTCGTCTTCAGCCTGCCGATCCCCAACGAGACGGCCAGGATTGCGGTCCTGCTGGCGGCGGTGCCATCGGGGTTCTTCGGCATCCTGTTCGCCGTGAACTACCGCCTGAATTCCGGTGCAGCAGGATCGATGGTGACGGCCAGCACCGTCTTCAGCATCGTCACCATGGCAGTCGCCATCGCACTTCTGTTTCCGGGTTGAAATGCCATGGCGATCGCAATCCTCTGCTCCGGGCAGGGAAGGCAGCATCCCGACATGTTCGCTCTGACGGCGGATGCTCCACAGGCCGCCAGGCTGTTCACCTATGCGGCGGCCTTGCTGGGGAGGCGCGATCCCCGTGAGGTCGTGAAGACCGATACTTTGGTAGCCCTTCATCATGATCGCGTCAGCCAAGTCCTCTGCACGCTTCAGGCGCTCGCCGCGGCGGCGGCTCTTGGCGAGGTGATCCGCAATCGGACCGTCATAGCGGGCTATAGCGTGGGCGAGTTGGCGGCCTGGGGTGTCGCTGGCTGGTTCAATGCAACCGACGCCTTGGGTCTCGCTGCATCCCGGGCCGAGGTGATGGATGCCGTTTCGCAGGCCGGTGACGGGCTTCTGTTCGTACGCGGCCTCTCGCGCGATACCGTCGACCGACTATGCGCAAAGTATGATGCGGCGGTCGCGATCGTTAATCCGGCCGACGCCTACATCCTTGGAGGAAGTCGTGTTGCGCGGGATGCCATGGCGATTGAGGCGCGGGCGTTGAAAGCCACACGTGTGATCGATCTGCCGGTGGAGGTCGCCTCCCATACACCGCGTCTTGCGAGAGCGTACGCCGTGTTTCGCGAAAAGCTTGGTCACATTGCGCCACCTGCCATGCTTCCTGCGGCGACACGCCTGCTCAGTGGCATCGATGGCGCGCCGGTGGTGAATTTCAGCGCGGGCCTCGACAAGCTCGCGGCGCAGATCTCCCAGACCGTGCAATGGGCCGATTGCCTTCAGGCATGCGTGGAAGGCGGAGCAAACGCGTTTCTTGAACTGGGGCCGGGCTCAGCGTTGAGCAGGATGGCGGCCGCCGCCTATCCTGACATTCCGGCGCGATCCCTGGAGGACTTTCGGACATTGCAAGGCGCCCGAGAATGGGCTGCCCGTCACGCCGCAGGGGCGATGTCTGCGGAGGGCGCCTGACCGCCTCTTCAGCTGCGGCGATCGCGTTGAGCGATTTACAACATTTTGCAACGCACAACTCGCCTTGGAATCGATCTGGAGCGAGCGTTGAGCACGCAGGAAGGTGCGGTTCGAAGCGGCTTGTTCGGTCCGGACCTTGCGGGTCTGAAGGACGATCTCTTCGAACGCTTCTACTGACGGGGGAGGTTATGTCGAGCATCGCAGCAAGTCCGCAGCCGATCACTTTTGCCGGATTGCCTGGTGAGTCCTGGGCATACGCCATCCGGATCTGGCTTGCGGTCGTTCTCGCGCTTTATGTGAGCTTCTGGCTAGAGCTGGAAGCTCCGGCCTCGGCAGCGATCACGGTGGCGATCCTGGCGCTCCCCACACGCGGGCTGGGGCTGGACAAGGCCGTCTTCCGCCTCCTTGCGACGGTCTTGGGCGTGGCCTCCTCGTTCGTCATCGTAGGAGTCTTCGCGCAAAGCGACATGATCATGCTTTGGGTGTTCGCCGCCTGGATCGGCCTGTGCGTCTTCACCGTCGGAATGCTGGATGGCAACCGGGCTTACGCCGCATCCCTCGGCGTCACGACGGTCGCAATCGTCGCGATCGAGCAGATTGATACTCCCCAGCAGGTGTTCGATGCAGGGATCGCGCGAGGATCGGCGATCGTCGTCGGCATTCTCGCCATCGCCCTCGTCAATGACATCCTGGGAGCGCCCGACCACTATCCCAAGGTTTCCGCTCGGCTGAAGTCGCTTCGTCATCGCGTCCTGGAATATGGACAGGGCGCCTTGCGGGGATTGGCAATGCCCAATGAGGCCGCGGCCGGGCTGTTGCGTGAGATCGCCGCGCTGCGGCCCGACATAGCAAGCCTGGCTGCCGAATCGAGCAGCGGCAGCGCCCGCGCGGCGGCAGCCAGGACGGCGGCGGTTGAACTCGTTGCCGCCCTTGCCGCAGCAAGGTCCCTTGCAGCCTTGCCGGAGCGCGCCCCGACTTCGAGCGACCATGCCGAGGCGGCCCCCCGGCCGCTGGGGAGCGACGACCAAAGACAATCCGATGCCCTCCTCGTGATGACCCACGAGTGCCTGGTTACCGAATTTCGGCAACGCGACGTCGAGTGCCGCAGCAGCATCAAAAGACTTCAGTCTGGGCGGTATCCGGATCAGCTATGGCGAACGCCGCTTTATCGATCGCGTCGCAGCGCTTTGGAGGAGGGCGCAAAGGCCGCCCTCTACTTTGCGTTGGCATCAACATTGTTACGCATGGCGGATTGGCCCTCGGTCACTGTTGCTCTCGCATTCGTAGCCCTATTGATCGGCCTTGGCGCAACCGCGCCAGACCAAGGCGCCTTTACAAAGCTTGCATTGCTGATCTCTCCGGTTGCCTGCGCGATGGCGGGAATCCTGCAATTCGTTGTACTCGATGGTGCGACCGGCTTTCCCATGCTGGCAATCGGGCTGGCGCCGTTCATCATCGGATGCGCGCTACTGATGACCCTGACAAGTCCCATCCTGTCGAGCATCGGTCGCCTGAACATGGTCTTCATCATCGCGCTGCTGGCGCCGAGCAACCCTCAGAACTACAACCCAGAAACCTTCCTGGTCTCCTGCCTTTTCGTATGCCTCTCGGCTGGTCTGCTGTTCGCCCTTCAACTGATCGTGCCCCCGATGTCGCCCGAGCGACAGGCCCGTCAGCTTCTGGCGGAGGCGCGGCGGGATCTTGGCCGGCCGCAATCCGAATGGCGCAAGGGCTTGGCTGCGGCCGAGGCCTCTTTTCGTGATGCGGTTCGGGTCGGGCTGGTCGCCGGCCTGGCTTCCGGCAATTCGAGAGTGCTGGCCGAGGCCATGCGAATCTTCGACCAGGCCGCAGCGCTTCGTCGGTGCCATGAGGAGCTTGACCGGCTGGATAACACTGCGCTCGCCGAATTGGCCAAAAAGGCACGTCAAGCGCTGGTGCGGCGAGATCCCGGCCTGCTGATGAACGAGGCTCACCGGTTGCTCACTGCTTCCGCTGAAAATGGCCTTCCGACGCTAACGGCTAGCGCCGCATTGGTTGCCGCCGCGATGGCCTTTCATACCACAGCGCCCTCGGCAGAGGAGCATTCGGCATGACTCACGTATTCCAGGAACTGGTTATCGGAGGCGTGCTGGTTGCACCGATCTTCTCCTATGCGATCGTGTCGCTCATCCTTGTTCTCCTGCTCCGCCCTCTCCTCCATCTGGTTGGATTCCTGAGATTCTTCAGTCGGCCAGCTGTTGCCGAGCTCAGTCTGTATGTCACGATTTTCGGTCTCCTGACCCTGTTCGACTAGGGAGGAATTCATGCACGATACGCAATACAAGGCGTTGTCCGAGAGGGCACCTCCCGAGCCGGCCGACGATTCCCTCCCTCGAGGAACATCAACGGGTTTCGACAGACGCGCTAAAGCTGATGGGCCCGAGCGTGGGCGCGACGAGAGCTTCGACTCTCGTGGTCACCCGGTGGAGGCGCCTGCGCCGTCGCCGAAAAGTCTGTCACGCGTGCTGGTTGCGACAGGCAAGCAATTGGCCACGTTGACGGTCGCGATGGTTGCCATCCTGGTCGCGATTGTCACGTGGCAATCCTACGTGCTGGGACCGTGGACACGCAACGGCAACGTGCGCGTCCAGGTTGCGAATGTCGCTCCCCAGGTTTCTGGCCAGATCATCGAGCTGCGCGTGCGGGACAACCAATACGTCAGGAAAGGTGACCTCCTCTATGTCATTGATCCGTACGATTTCGAGGTTGCGCTGCAAACGAGCAAGGCGCAGGTGGCACAGGCCGCTGCCGATCTGGAGTTGAAAGAGATTGAATCGAAGCGGCGCCAGTCCCTGTCCACCCTCGCCGTATCCAAAGAAGAACAGCAGATCTATGCAGCCTCCGCCGCCGCCGCCAAGGCTGCCTTCGACGCCGCGCAGCAGCGACAGGCCAAGGCGGAGCAGGACCTGAAACGAACCAGGATCACGAGCCCGGTCACCGGCTACGTGACCAATCTGCTGCTGCGCATCGGTGATTTCGCGGTTGAAGGAAACAGCAATATCAGCGTCATCGATTCCGAAAGTTACTGGATCGATGGCTATTTTGAGGAAACCAAGATGGGGAGGATCTGCGTCAACGACCGCGTGGAGGCGCAGTTGATGGGATATTCGGCGCCCATCGTCGGACGCGTGGAGACTGTGACGCGGGGCATCAGCGTTTCAAACGCCTCGGCCGGTGTGCAAGGGCTGCCGAACGTCGATCCGATCTATACATGGGTTCGCCTTGCGCAACGGGTTCCCGTACGCGTCGCCATCGAGGAAGTGCCGACAGGGGTTCCTCTCGTATCGGGCATGACCGCGACGGTGACCGTCAAACAAGCCAATGACGGTGGCCCGACTTCGCTGTTCGACCACCTGAACAGGAATGTCGTCGACAGTATTGCAAGCCTAATCTATGGCCCGCCACCTTCGCGACCGGACTGCCTGCCCGTTGCGACGAGCCTGACTGCGCCGAACGAGGCTCTGCCTATACCTGCCGAGCCGCCGGGGCAGTCTCCTCAGCAGATCGTGCCGGGCATTGCTCCGGGACTCAACGTTTCACCTGAGGTTGCCGATTGAGGCGCCTGTAAAGAGAGAGAACCTTTGCAAGAATTTGCAACCATTAAGTAGGCAGCGTCCGGCGCGACGGATACGGTCTAGTGGATCCGCGCAGATGATCCAACCTGCCGGACAGGTGGTAGCGCGATCACTTTGATCAAGGGCAGTAGAACGCAACTCGAAAGGGAAGACGATGAACGCGATCGAGCGCCGATCCAGACATGTCGTGTCACTGCAGAGCCAGCCTCCGCGCTTCCAAGGCCCCATGGGCTCCATCACTCATATGGATGCGGGCGACCTGCCGATCATGAAGCGATTGTCGCTCCGGCATCTTTCTTTGGCGTTTCAGGGAGTGCGCGAGCCGCACTGGCACGCCAATGCTCACGAACTCGGCTATTGCATCGAGGGCGAGGCGCTCATCACCATTGCGGGCAACCATTCGAAGCGGGACAGCTTCGTCGTCACGGCTGGCGAGATGTTCTTTATTCCGTCCGGTGCCATGCATAGTATCCAGAACATAGGTAACGGATCGGCTGAATTCGTTCTGGCCTTTTCGCACGAACGTCCAGAGGATTTCGGCATCAAGGCGGCCTTCGGGATAATGTCGAACGCAGTCCTCGGAAATGCCTACGACCTGCCGGCCGCCGCTTTTGACGGATTCGATCATTCGGATGCCGGCAGTGCGATCATAAGCGTCACCGGTAAGGACGGCATCGAGGAGCAGGCCCGACACATCAACCCATACAAGTACAGTGTCGAGGCGACGCCGCCGCAGATCGATTCCCCTGCGGGGAGCGCCCACACCACCAAAGCCGCCCTTTGGCCGGCGCTTCGCGACATCGCGATGTTCTCCGTCCGGATCACCGACCGCGGAATGCGCGAACCGCATTGGCATCCAGAAACCGCGGAAATGGGTTACGTGCTGTCCGGCCAGGCCCGGATGACGATCCTCGACCCCGATGGCAGCAGCGACACTTATGTCATCGGGCCTGGAGATGCCTATTTCATTCCGGCCGCTTATCCCCATCACATCGAGAACATCGGATCCGGCACGTTCCATGTCCTGATCTTCTTCGACCGCACGGAGCCAGGCGATGTCGGATATCGATCTCTGATCAACATCTATCCCCGCCACCTTCTCGCGGCGGCATTCGGGGTGTCGGAGGATAACCTTCCTGACTTTCCCTTCACGGAGAGCGACCCGTTACTGGTGCCTCGAACGAACCCCATCGATCCCGTGAGCCAAACGCCGGGGCTGTGAGCACATCTCATAGCCTTCGGGGAGCCGCTTCGTTCAATGGAAAGGATAGACCATGAGCACCGCCACGACTGCCAAGCGCGCCATCGACGACAATGCCCTTCGTATTCCGTCGGCTTTCGACGATATGGCTGTGCGCGACATCGCCACATCGTTGAAGTCCGTGCTGGCCGATGTTTTCGCGCTCTTCCTCAAGACCAAGAACTTCCACTGGCACATGAGCGGGCCGCATTTCCGCGACTATCACCTCCTGCTCGACGAACAAGGCGACCAGCTTTTTGCCATGACCGACCCAATCGCCGAACGGGGCCGCAAGATCGGCGGAAGCACCTTGAAGTCGATCGGCGAGATCGGCCGTCTGCAAAGGTTGGAGGACAACGACCAGCCATTTGTGGAGCCACTGGCTGCGCTGGCGGAGCTACGTGACGATAATCTTCGGCTTGCCGCGGGCCTGAGGGAAGCCCACGCAGTGTGCGAGAAATACCGGGATGTGGCTACGACCGGTCTGCTTGAAGTTTGGATCGACGAAGCGGAACGTCGGGCATGGTTTCTGAGCGAGATCACCCGGGATCGCCCTTCGAACCGTTAGCCTGCGGCGCGGGTAATATTATGGCGCAAATTCTCCCCTGTTGATCGAGATAGGCCGCGGGGTTGATGTGGAATCCTTTAAGACAGGTGGATCCGCGAGCCGGGCGTCAGCGCCCGCGGTTACTGTCATCCGGCGTGGGAATAGCCGAGTCTGGTTGCGAAGGTTTTCGGCTGCCACGACCCTGACCGCGCTCGCTGGCTTTAACGACGCCGTCGGATACTCCGCTCTGAGCCATCTCTATTTGTCGTTCATGAGCGGCAACAGCACCCATTTCGGTATGTCGCTTGCCGGCGGCGATTGGCCCGGCATCCTCCTTGCCGGGTCTATCATCCTCATGTTTGTTGTTGGGACGTCGGTTGGCACGGTGATCGGCGATTCCTTTCCGCAATCGATGGCGCGGCGGATCCTGGGGATCGAGATCGTCATCATGCTGTCGGCCATGGTCGGGTCCTGGTTGGGCGCTGGCCCTGCAGCCCTCGTGCCCGTAGCGGGAGCAATGGGCATGCAGAATGTCCTGCATCAGGTCATCGGTGGTGCCGATGTCGGCAAGGGATTCATCACAGGCAGCCTCTTCGGTCTCGGGCAGGCCCTAGCTCGCCTTGTGCTCGGCAAGGGCCAAGGAGGCACGGCATTTCAGTACGGCTGGTCATGGTTGTCATTTATCGCCGGAGTCGGTACGGGCACGCTCGCCTACGGCGCGCTTGGTCTGCCATCTGCCCTTGCCGTGGTCACAATCGTCTTGGCAGGAATGCTGGTGTTGACGCGCTACCCGTCAAATGGGCAATGAGCAAAGCGGGCAATGCTTGCTGAAGAGATAGGCGGTCAAGCGGCGGCCTGAATTTCTATTGAGCGAACGGACTATCTTTCCTGCTCATCGGCAAGGCTTGGTAATGAGGCGTTTCATCCAAGAATAAATCTATTCTATTAAGCAATTAATTAAGATATATTCTTTTGTATATATGTTGTTATGTGTATTTAAATTTGTTGCCGTATGGATGAATGAAACAAATCTTGAGTTATGTGATATAGATCTAAAGTAAAGTTCAAAGTTAATTACTCAGGCGGCTTTACAAGATTTTCCAACGCTGAAGGGTGTTGTCGATTTACTGGGAAATCGAGGCGATGCCTGCCCTGCGGGCTGCAGATTTCCATATGCTGCAATTCGAGCGCTTTCCCAAACGTATTGAGTCCCAACTTATAATTTAAATTGAACTGTTGTCGGCGGCCCCAAGCACTTGCAACTAAAATTATAAAGACGTTCTATCCGGCGTTGCGGCGCCAAGGGGTTTAGGCTTCAAGCGCATCGGACGGAAAAGTGGACCCGGTTTTCCGCCCGAACGATGCGCTCTTCAAAGAGTGGAGCATCGGACCCAAAAGTGGATTCCACTTTTGGGTCCGATGCTCTAGGAAATGGGCATCCG
>Ga0182742_1003528_pt1 | contig 15196 bp, 13 predicted proteins | sample eDN5th37CBELigMG_FD_128880 | JGI IMG/M metagenome (GOLD analysis project Ga0182742, IMG submission 128880) | Enriched Miracle-Growth compost microbial communities from Emeryville, California, USA - eDNA 5th pass 37_C BE-Lig MG (version 2)... ...
AAGGCCACCTCGCACAACCCGCGGTCCACGGTCGGCACTGTCACTGAGATCTACGACTACCTGCGCCTGCTCTACGCCCGCGCAGGCGTTCCGCGCTGCCCGGATCACGGCATCGACCTGGAAGCACAGACGGTCAGCCAGATGGTCGACCAGGTGCTGAAGCTGCCCGAAGGCACGGCGGCCGCCCTGCTCGCGCCGCTCGTCAGCGACCGCAAGGGCGAGCACGCCGAAGTCCTGGAGCAGCTCGCCGGCCAGGGCTTCGTGCGCGCACGCGTGGACGGCCGCCTCTACGAAATCGACGCGCTCCCGAAGCTCGACCCCAAGCGCAAGCACACGATCGAAGCCGTCGTCGACCGCTTCCGCGTAAAGCCCGACGCGCAGCAGAGGCTCGCCGAATCCTTCGAGACCGCGCTGCGCCTGTCCGAAGGCCTGGCGCGCCTCATCTTCCTCGACGAGCCCACGCGCGAAGAGATCGTCTTCTCCAGCCGCCACGCCTGCCCCGTGTGCGGCTACAGCGTCCCCGCGCTCGAACCCAAGCTGTTCTCGTTCAACAGCCCCTCCGGCGCATGCCCCACGTGCGACGGCCTCGGCGTGAAGGAATTCTTCGATCCCGCGCGGGTCGTGACGAACCCGGACCTGTCCCTCGCCGGCGGCGCGATTCGCGGCTGGGACCGGCGCAACGCGTACTACTTCCAGCTCATCCAGTCGCTGGCGAAGCATTACAAGTTCGACATCGAGACCGCATGGAACGAGCTGCCGAAGAAGGTGCAGAACGTCGTGCTGTTCGGCAGCGGCGACGAGCTCATCGAGTTCCGATACACCGAGGGCAAGGGCAAGACTTCGAGGAAGAAGCACACCTTCGAGGGCATCCTTCCGAATCTCGAGCGTCGCTATCGCGAAACGGAGTCGAACACCGTTCGCGAAGAGCTCGCGAAGTATCTCGGCATGCAGCCGTGCCCCGACTGCAAAGGCGCGCGCCTGAACCGCGCGGCGCGCTTCGTGTTCGTCGCGGATCGCAGCCTGCCTGACGTAGTGCATCTCACCGTCGGCCGCGCGCTCGAGTTCTTCCGCGGCATGAACCTCACTGGATGGCGCGGCGAAGTCGCCACCAAGATCGTGAAGGACGTGGCCGAGCGCCTGCGCTTCCTCGTCGACGTCGGTCTCGACTATCTGACCCTCGACCGCAGCGCCGAGTCGCTCTCAGGCGGCGAAGCCCAGCGCATCCGGCTCGCGAGCCAGGTGGGCTCGGGCCTCACCGGCGTCATGTACATCCTCGACGAGCCCTCCATCGGCCTGCACCAGCGCGACAATCGGCGCCTGCTCGGCACGCTCAAACAGCTCCGCGACATCGGCAACACCGTGATCGTGGTCGAGCACGACGAGGACGCGATTCTCGCGGCGGATTTCGTGCTCGACATGGGCCCGGGCGCCGGCGTGCACGGCGGTGAGCTCGTCGCGCAGGGCACGCCGAAGGAAATCGAAGCGAGCCCTGCGTCGATCACGGGCCAGTACCTCAGCGGCCGCAAGGAAATCCCGATTCCCGCCGAGCTTGCGAGCCCGGATCCCGAAAAGCAGATCCGCATCGTCGGCGCGAGCGGCAACAATCTCCAGAACCTCACCGTCGATGTGCCGGTGGGCCTGTTCACGTGCGTGACTGGCGTATCGGGATCGGGCAAGTCGACGCTCATCATCGACACGCTCTTCAAGCACGCGGCCGCGCATCTGAACGGCACGATGCTGGACGGAACCGCGGTGGAGCGCATCGAAGGGCTCGAGCACATCGACCGCATCATCGACATCGACCAGAGCCCCCTCGGCCGTACGCCGCGATCGAACCCGGCGACGTACACCGGGCTCTTCGCGCCGCTGCGCGACCTTTTCTCCGCCGTTCCCGAAGCGCGATCCCGCGGTTACGACCCGGGCCGGTTCAGTTTCAACGTCAAAGGCGGGCGCTGCGAAGCGTGCCAGGGCGACGGCGTTATCAAAGTTGAAATGCACTTCCTGCCGGACGTGTACGTGCCGTGCGATGTCTGCAAAGGCCAGCGATACAACCGCGAGACCCTCGAGATCCGTTATCGCGGGAAGAACATCTACGAGGTTCTCGAGATGACAGTCGAAGAAGCCTTGCGCTTCTTCCAGGCGGTGCCGACCGTTGCCAGCAAACTGCAGACGCTGGTGGACGTTGGGCTCGCGTATCTGCGCCTGGGCCAGAGTGCGACTACGTTGTCGGGCGGCGAGGCGCAGCGCGTGAAGCTTGCCCGCGAGCTCGCGAAGCGCGCCACCGGACGCACGCTGTACATCCTGGACGAGCCGACCACCGGGCTGCACTTCCACGATGTCGCACAGCTGCTGGAGGTTCTGCATCGGCTGCGCGACGAGGGGAATACGATCGTCGTGATCGAGCACAACCTCGACGTCATCAAGACGGCGGACTGGCTGATCGACCTCGGACCTGAAGGTGGCGAAGGCGGCGGGACGATTGTCGGAACCGGGACGCCGGCGCAGCTCGCCCGCAATCCGAAGTCGTACACCGGGCAGTACCTCAAGCCTTTGCTTGAGCGTCAGCCAGCCAGAGCGCGCAAGCCCAGGGCTGTGGCTGGAGGTCGCTGACGCGGACGGGAGGTCTGGCGGGCGTCCCAAGCGCCTGCCGGCCCAGTTCGCCCTCCGCTTCCGGCATGAGCCCCGCTCGCGTGAGGCCTCAATCGCCGGGCGGCCCGGACGAAGCAGGGTGGCCGGCGCAGGGCGCCAGATCGCGAGCCTCCCGGGTTCGGTCACTGCGCGTGCATCGCGATTGCCGATGCGAACCGTTCTCATCCATACTGCAAGGCCTATGGATGTCACCGCCCTTCCGCCCGGAGTCGCCCTGAATTCCGGTACCCAGTCCCTGAGCGTGCTCGCGCCCGGCGCGACGGGTTCGGTCGTGAGCGTCGGCTCGGGCCGGGGTGACAGTTTCACGCCCATCGAGCGCCGCCTGATCGAGCTCGGGTTCGTTCACGGCGAGCATGTCGAAGTCATCGCGCAGGCCATGCCCGGCGGCGACCCGTTCGTCGTCCGCGTGGGCACGACCACCTTCGCCCTGCGCCGCCGAGAAGTCGAATCCGTCTGGGTGGAGCCGGCTACTTCCCCGAACGCACCATGAACGCTGCAGTCCGGTCGGCAGCGGAGGCGCTCAGCCTCTCGCTGATCGGCGTGCCCAACTGCGGCAAGACCGCGCTCTTCAATCGGCTCACCGGTAGCCGACAGAAAGTCGCGAACTATCCGGGCGTCACCGTCGAGCGCAAGGAGGGCCGGTTCACGGGGCCTGTTTCCGGCAGGACGTACCGCCTGCTCGACCTGCCCGGCGCGTACAGCCTGGAGCCCACGAGCCTCGACGAAGCCATCGCGCGCGACGTCGTGCTCGGCCGGCACGCGAGCGAGCCGCCGCCGGACCTTCTGGTGTGCGTGGTCGACGCGACCAATCTTCGTCTCAATCTGCGGCTCGTCCTGGAGCTCAAGAAGCTCGGCCGGCCGCTGATCGTCGCGCTCAACATGAGCGATGTCGCGCGCTCGCGCGGCTACCGCCTGGATCGCGAGGGGCTCGAACGGGCGCTCGGCGTTCCGGTGGTGGAAACGGTGGCCGTGAAGCCGGGCGGCGAGCGCGCGCTCGTGGAAGCCATCGACCGGCACGCCTTCAGCGAGCGCATCGGGCGCATCGAAGCGCCGGTTTCGACCGCCGCCGATGTGGAAGCCACGCAGCGCGAAGTGCGAAGGATCCTGCAGGACGTCGGCTATCGCGTGCCGGCGCGCCAAGCGCTCTTCACGCAGCTCGACAACATCGTGCTGCATCCCGTGCTCGGGCTGCTGTTGCTCGCGGGGTTGCTGTTCCTGATGTTCCAGGCGGTGTTCAGCTGGGCCGAACTGCCGATGGATCTCATCGAAAGCAGCATCACCGGCTTCGGCGAGTGGATCGGCGGCGCAATGAGCGACGGGCCGCTGAAGAGCCTGCTCGTCGACGGCGTCATCGCGGGCATCGGCGGCGTGCTCGTCTTCCTTCCGCAGATCATCATCCTGTTCTTCTTCATCCTGGTGCTCGAAGACTCGGGTTACCTGCCGCGCGCGGCATTCCTGCTGGACCGGCTGATGGGAAACGTCGGTCTTTCGGGACGTGCGTTCATCCCGCTGCTTTCGAGCTTTGCGTGCGCGATCCCGGGGATCATGGCGACGCGCACGATTCCGTCCGTCCGCGATCGCATCGTGACGATCATGATCGCGCCGCTCATGACGTGCTCCGCACGCCTGCCGGTGTATGCGCTGCTGATCGGCGCGTTCATCCCGGAGCGCTCAATTGGGGGCGTGTTCAACCTGAAGGGACTCGTGCTCTTCGCGCTTTACGTCGGCGCCGTGGTTTCCGCGATGGCGGTGGCGTACGTGATGAAGCTCACCGTGATGCGCGGCCAGAACCCGCCGCTCCTGATGGAGCTGCCCGAATATCGCGCACCGAACCTGCGTAACCTGCTGCTCGGACTCTGGGAGCGCGCCAAGATCTTCCTGAGCCGCGTCGGCGGCATCATCCTCGCGTTGACCATCATCCTCTGGTTCCTCTCGAGCTACCCGGCGCCGCCGCCCGGCGCAACGGGCCCAGCCATCGAGTACAGCCTCGCCGGCATGATGGGTCGGGGGCTGCAGTACATATTCGAACCGATCGGTTTCAACTGGCAGATCTCGATCGCGCTCGTGCCAGGACTGGCCGCCCGCGAGGTCGCCGTAGCCGCGCTCGGGACCGTGTATGCGCTGTCCAGCACGGGGGAAGGCGTCGAGGCCGCGCTCGCGCCGATGATCGCGTCCACCTGGCCGCTGGCGACGGCGCTGTCCCTCCTCGCCTGGTATGTGTTCGCGCCGCAGTGCCTTTCGACGCTCGCGGTCGTGAAGCGCGAAACCAATTCCTGGCGTTATCCTCTGGTCATGGCGGGCTACCTGTTTGCGCTCGCCTACGTGGCGTCCTTCATCACCTACCGGGTAGCCCTTACCCTTGGCGGAGGCTGACGTGGAGCTGGTTCTCCAGACCGTCGTGGTGGCGATAGTGGTAGCGGCGAGCTCGCTCTACGCGGCCTGGCGCCTGACGCCCGCCCGGACCCGCTACAGGCTCCTGAGCACCCTGAATCCGGACGCGCGGACCTCGACCGGCCGCTGGCTTGCGGGCCAGAAAAACAAGGCAGCCGCAGAGCTGACTCATGGCTGCGGCGCATGCGCCGGCGGCGCAGCGAAGAAGCCCACACTCGCCGGGCGGCTCAAGACGAGAAGCTGAACGAAGACGGACGACGCGCTTCAGCGCCGCTGGGAGGTGCCGGACTGGAACATCTGGCGCACCTCTCCATTCACGATGCGCTCCTGATAATTCCCCTGCGTGTACACGGCAACCACGCGCCGCCAGAAACTGACGGCGGCAGGGTTCCGCAGGTACTCCGTAATCTCCCACCGCCCCGCGAACCGGTTGAGGATGAGCTGCACGGCGGTGCGCCCGATTCCGAGCCGCCGCTGTGACCGCGCAATGAAGAACTCGGCCATCCGGTAGTCGACCGGCGGGCGGCCGGCCTGCGGCTGCCCCCGCGCCACCATGGCGAATCCCACGGGCTTCGAGTTCTTCACGATGGCCAGCACGAACGCGGTGGAGTCGGAAAACCAGCGGGTGATCTGATCCGGCTCCCGGTGACCCACCTCGCCCAGCACGGGAAAGATCCCGGTGTTGAGCGGCGCAAGATCGTCGAGGTAATCGCGATACACGCTCTCGATCCAGAGCCGATCGCTTTCGGAAGCACGGGCGTCGCGCACGCTGACAGTCACGGACGGGCTCTCGGGAGAATCGGAAGTCATCGCGTCGACAAATTCGAAGTCTGAAAACGTCACGGCCCGGACAGGGCGTTCGCTCTGTCCGGGCCGTCGGAGCCTTTCAGGCTCGGGCAGTAACGATCTGCGCTATGAAGCGCGGTCGATTACTGCGCCGGGGGAGCTTCTTCAGCCGGAGCAGCGGCATCACCCGCGGCTTCCGCCGGAGGAGCCTCCGCAGTCGGCTCGGCCGGAGCAGCTTCTTCAGCAGGAGCCTCGGCAGCGGGAGCCTCGGCCGGAGCGGCCGCTTCCTGCTTCGCGCAGGCGGTGAGCATCAGCGCGGCAATGATGGCGCTAAGAGCAAGTTTGGTGTTCATCGTCGATACCCCGAGAAGCAGTGGTAAGAAATCGGATTGAGACCCGTGTACGTATGGATTTGCGTAAACCCACAACGCGGCGTGAGATTCTATAGACACCTTTCAGGATTTGAAACAGCCGACGCGGCTTATGTCGGCGCAAAACGACACTCCCGTACGACTACAATCCGCGCGGGGAACGAAACATCACGAGGAAAACCGGATGCCGAGTTGCGCGGACGATCTCGATCTCACCTACGCCGCCCACCTCGAAACGGTCGCTCGCCGCACGGCGCGCGCGCTGGAAGCCTCGGGATTTGCGAGCCTTCTGGTGCACTCGGGCGCCGCACCGATGGTGTTCCTCGACGATCAGACTTATCCCTTTCGCGTCAACGCGCCTTTCAAGCTATGGGCACCCCTTACGGGTGTGCCCGACTGCTTCGTCTTTTTCGAGCCGGGGCAGCGGCCGCGCATGTTGTTCAATCATCCGCGCGACTACTGGCATAAGCCGGCGGATCTTCCGAGCGCCTACTGGACACGGCATTTCGACCTGCATGCGGTGGCGGACCGCGAGGGCGCTCGCGCACTCCTGCCAACCGACCTCAGTCGTACCGCTTACATCGGCGAGAGTTTTCCCGAGCTGGGTAGCTGGGGAATTGGCGCAATAAACCCGGAAACTCTCGGCACGCGCATGGATTACGACCGTGCGGCGAAAACGCCATACGAGCTTGCGTGCCTGCGCGAAGCCAGCCGGCTTGGCGCGCTGGGGCACATCGCCGCGCAGAAAGCATTCGCCGCGGGAGCTTCCGAGTACGAAGTGGAGCTCGCATTCATGAAGGCGTGCGGGCTGCGCGAGCAGGAGCTGCCGTACAACCCCATCATCGCGTTCAACTCGAACGCGGCGGTGCTTCATTATCAGGTCCTCGAACGAAAGCCCCCGGCCGAACGACACTCGTTGCTCATCGACTCCGGCGCGGAGTTCGCGGGCTACGCGAGCGACATCACCCGCACCTATTCCCATACGGATGCGGACTTCGCCGCGCTGGTGGCTGAGATGGATTCGGTTCAGCAGTCGCTGTGCGCAAGCGTGCACGCCGGCATCGACTGGCGGGATGTGCACTTTTCCGCGCACCGGCTCATCGCGGAAGTGCTCCACGACGCCGGCATCATCACCTGCGATGCGGACGAAGCCGTCGAAACCGGTGTTTCGAGCGTGTTCCTGCCGCACGGCCTCGGGCATCTCCTCGGGCTGCAGGTGCACGATGTCGGTGGGTTCCTGAGATCGCCCGAAGGCGGCGTCATTCCGCCGCCCGAAGGTCATCCTTTCCTGCGCCTCACGCGGGTCCTGGAGGAGAACTTCGTCGTGACGATGGAGCCGGGCCTGTACTTCATCGAGCAGTTGCTGGAGCAGGCGCGCGCGGACCATCGCGGTTCGAGGATCAACTGGGACCGGGTGGACCAATTTCGGCGCTTCGGCGGCATCCGCATCGAAGACAACCTCGCGATCACCGCCAGCGGATGCGAGAACCTGACGCGCGACGCGTTCGCGCGCGTGCAGGGCTGAGCCCTCCGGAAAATTCGGCGCCCGGCAAGTTCGCTCGACAGCTCCGCGCAGGCGCGGCCGGTTCGCGAAAGCTGGCCGGGGCAGCGACCTTCGCTCGTTCAAGGCTGCGGCGCTCAGGCCGCGCGGCCACACATCGGGGATCGCGCACGATCCGATTGCCCCGCGCGGGCTGCCGTGCGTGAAATAGGCGCAGCCTGAAGTGAGACCGCGTACGGCACGCGGCTGAAGGGGGACAGCAATGCGATCGAAGTCGGTGGCGGTCATCGCCGCCTCGGTAGTGGGGCTTGCGGCGTGCTCGCACGTCGCGTGGGCCCAAGGCTCCAATCCCGGTCCGGGCGGCCAGGGGGCCCAGTGCACCGACCAGGCGACCGGCAAGCCCGTCGACTGCGTCCCCACCACCTACGGCACGTTCGACATTCCGTTCGACAAGCTGCCGGGCGGCCGCATGGATGCGCAAGGCAACCTCGACAAGAAGTCCTCGCCCGAGGACGCGCACAAGGGCGCGTTCGTCGCCGCGAAGAAGCTCGGCCTGTTCCGCAACTTCGAATGGCTGCACTGGATCCCGACCGCGCCCTCGACGAAGGACCCCGCCACGGGCGAATGGAAAGGCGGCGACCTCGACGGCTTTCCGACCGGCTGGGGCTCCACCGGGCTCGGCATCGCTGGCGACTGCCTCTACTGGGGACGCAGCAACTCCACGAATACCCTCGGGCCCGGCGTCACGCGCGACATCAAGATCTTCAAGATCCAGCCGGATCCGGAGAAGAATCCGCCGGTCGAAGTCGGCACGATGCCGCAGTTCACCGCGGACAACGGCAAGACCGCCGTGCGCGATCGCGAGCTCCGCCCGTACAACTACAAGTCGACGGACGGCGTCGAGCGCATGCTCATGGTCCGCAGCGCTGCTACCGGCACGGGCGGCGACGTCATCACGTACACGCTGAATCCCAAGACGTGCCTGCCGACGGACAAGGGCGCCAAGGCGGAAGGCGTGCTCGCGCATGAGTTCTACCTCTGGCACGACCCGCGCAACCCCAACCGCCTCCTCGTTCTCTCGCAGACGTACGGCGCGCAGGACGAAGACCTCGTCATCACCGCGATCACAGATGAGAAGACCGGCAAGGTGCTCGCGAAGCCGCTCTTCATTGCCGCGTTCACGCTGGAGGAAGTGGGGGGACCGGTGCGCAACGAACGCGCCGATGCGACGGGGCTCTATCCGACCGGCCGCTTCGCCGACTACCGGCACCTCAAGGACCAGTGGGGCAGGCCCGGCGGATCCCAGCCGTCGATGGGCAACCTGCTCCATTCCGGATCCATGTCCAACGACGGCAAGCGGTTCTACGTCGCAGGCACCACGGCCGGCACGTACATCCTCAACACGGAGAAGATCGCGAACAACACGAACGCGGACCTCGTGTCCGGGCGCGTGTGCAACCAGCGCTCCACGAATGTGTGGCTCGACGGGAAGGTCGGCAGCGTTGTCGACATCAAGAAGGTCCCGGCGGTCGCGAACGACTGCGTGCATCCGGTTCTGAACTCCGACCCCGGCGTCCTCGCGATGCTGAACTCGGACATTTCGGATCTGGAGAAGCTCGCGCGCTACACCAAGCTCGATACGCGTTCGCGCTTCAGCTACACGCCGCCCCTCATCTCGATGGTGGGCGTGCACAGCGCCGTTCCGGTGCCGGACCGGCCCACGCTCTCGCGCAACGATTCGCGCGGGCTGCCCTCGTATGTCGTGCTCACTGAGGAATGGCCGTTCGGGCCGTGCCCCGAGCGCGGCCTGCGCATCGTGAACGTGGAGTCGGAGATCTCACCGATGCTGGTGGGAGCGATCGCGATGTCCGACAGCGTGCTCGAAAATTGCCTGGAGCAGCCGAAGCCGCCGGGCGCGACGATCCGCCCGATGATGCATGCTCACAATCCGACGGTGCTGAAGAACCTCGTGTTCGTCGGCTGGCTCGGGCACGGGCTCAGAGCCTTCGACATCTCGAATCCCTTCAATCCTCGTGAAGTCGGGCATGCGCGTCCGGTGCCGTGGGGCGACATCATGACGTACCCGGACATTCATAAGGGCCTCATCTACGTGGGCGACAACCACACCGGCCTTCACGTGCTGAAGTACACCGGTCCGCGCGCGGATGAAGTGCCGAAGGACGTGACCTACTCGTCCAATCGCACGAGCCCGCATTGAGACGAAGCGTCGGGACGATGAGGGTTATCGCGAAAACGGCGGCGCTTGTGCTGATGGGGCTCTGCGCCGCCACCACGTCGGCGCAGGAGCCGCTCTACGACACGGCGGAGCTGCACTTCCTGAGCCACATGATCGTCCATCATGGCCAGGCGCTTGAGCTTGCCGCCCTGGTGCCCGAACGCACCGGCCGCGAAGAGCTCAAGCGTTTCGCGCGCTACATAGACGGCGAGCAGCGCGCCGAGATCGACCACATGAAGGGAATGCTGCAGCTCGCGGCGGATCGGGGCATCGAGATCCCGCATCACCAGATGCACGGCGATCCGCCGATGGCGGGCATGCTCTCTAAGGCGCAGATGGCCGCGCTGAAGGAAGCACGCGGGGCGGAGTTCGAGCGACTGTGGCTCGAAGGGATGATCCTTCATCACCAGGGCGCGCTCGACATGGGGCTCGAAGAGCAGAAGCGCCAGTTCGAAACCGGACGCCGGCCTTATGGGCTCGACGTGCTGGTGGAAGACATCGTCGTCGTGCAGCGTGCGGAGATCACGCAGATGCAGACCTGGCTCAAGGAGTGGGGGCTCGCGCGGAAGCGCTGAGCGTAGGGAAGAGGCCCTCGACCGCGGGCCCGTCCGGAGCATCACCGGATGCGGCCCGTGATTGCTACGGGCCGTCCGGCGATCGAGAGCTGCCTGGGATCGCTTCCGTCTACTTCCTCGCGAGAAGGTCCCGGATCTCCGTCAGCAACTGTTCTTCCTTCGAGGGCGGCGGGGGAGGCGCGCTCGGCGAGGGCGGCGGCGGGCGCTTCAGCGCGTTGATGCCCTTGATCACGACGAAGAGCGCGAGCGCGATGATCAGGAATTCGAAGATCGTCTGGATGAACATGCCGTACTTGAACAGCACCGGCTGGCCATCGGGTCCCGTCGCGATCTGCACGGCCATTTCCTTGAAGTCGATGCCGCCGATGGCGAGGCCGAGCGGCGGCATGATGATGTCGCCCACCAGCGAGCTCACGATCTTGCCGAACGCCGCGCCGATCACGACACCGACCGCAAGGTCGATGACGTTGCCCTTCATCGCGAACTCTTTGAACTCAGTTGCGAGACTCATGGCCCCTCCCCGGAGTTGTTTGTAGCCGCTGTCAGCCTACGACGGGCCCATAGCTGGCGCAAATAAGAGTCACCCGAAAGGACGGAAAGCCGATGGCTTCTCCCTTCCGGGCCGCCCGGCGATCGAGGCCTTCTTCCTTCCGTTTGCAGATGCGAAAACGGGCCCCGCAGGGCCCGTTCTCTCACATCACTGGTTCTCGTGAACCGCGCGACTTACGCGGCGGCCTTCTTTTTCTTCTTCGGCGCGGCGGCAGCCTCATCGGAGGCAGCGGCTTTCGCTTTCTTCTTCGCCGGCGCGCGCTTCTTCTTCGCGCCGCCCTCACCTTCCGCCGGCGCTTCGGCGGACTTGGCCACCGGGCCGTCGACGAGCTGCATCAGCGACATCGGCGCCGAGTCGCCCGGACGCGGGGCGAGGTGCAGGATGCGCGTGTAGCCGCCCGGGCGCGCCTTGAAGCGCGGCCCGAGATCCTCGAACAGCTTCGTCACCACTTCGCTGTCGCGCAGGCGCGAGAACGCCACGCGGCGATTGGCCTCGGTGTCGTTCTTGGCGAGCGTGATGAGCGGCTCGACCACGCGACGCAGCTCTTTCGCCTTCGGCGTGGTGGTACGGATCGTCTCGTGACGGAGCAGCGAGACACTCATGTTGCGCAGGAGCGCATGACGGTGCGAGCTGTTACGCGAGAGCTGGCGACCGGAGAGTTGGTGACGCATAAATCGAAACCCTTTAGATCAAACCGGGCCTTCCAGCTTTCGTGGGAAGGTTCCACAGGTGGGAACGTCCCGCGCGCGGAAGGATCCGGGCGCGGGCGCGACCTCGCACCCGCGCCCGCTTGTTACATCACGTCGCGTTCTTCGTCGTGCTTCAGGCCAGCCGGCGGCCAGCCTTCCAGGCGCATGCCCAGCATCAGGCCGTGGCTCTGGAGCACTTCCTTGATCTCGGTGAGCGACTTCTTGCCGAGATTCGGCGTACGCAGCAGCTCGACTTCCGTCCGCTGCACGAGATCGCCGATGTAATGGATGTTTTCCGCCTTGAGGCAGTTCGCGCTGCGCACGGTGAGCTCGAGCTCGTCGACCGGGCGGAGCAGGATCGGGTCGAACTGCATCTCGGACACCTTCTGCGAGGCTTCCTCTTCGCCCTGCAGGTCGACGAACACCGACAGCTGGTCCTTCAGGATGCTGCCGGCGCGGCGGATGGCTTCCTCCGCGTCGATGGTGCCGTTGGTCTCGATGTCGATGACCAGCTTGTCGAGGTCCGTGCGCTGCTCGACGCGTGCCGCATCCACGGAGTACGTGACGCGACGGACAGGCGAGAAGGAGGCATCGAGCTGCAGCCGGCCGATGGGGCGGGTCTGCTCCTCGAACGCCGCGCGCTGCACCGCCGGGCGATAGCCGCGGCCGCGCTCGACGCGCAGGGTCATGTTGAGCTCGCCGGCCTTCGTGAGGTTCGCGATGACAAGATCCGGATTCACGACCTCGATGTCGTGGTCCGTCTGGATGTCGCCGGCGGTCACCGGGCCCGGGCCCTTCTTGTGGAGACGCAGCTCGGCGCTGTCGCGCGTGTGCATGCGAAGCGCCACGAGCTTCAGGTTCAGGAGGATGTCGACGACGTCTTCCTGAACGCCCTCGATGCTCGTGTACTCGTGCAGGACGCCATCGATCTCGACTTCGGTGATGGCGCTGCCCGGCATGGACGAAAGCAGCACGCGGCGAAGGGCGTTGCCGAGCGTATGGCCGAAGCCGCGCTCGAACGGCTCGATCACCACGCGCGCCTGGCGCGGAGCGACGGGCTGCACCTTCACGACACGAGGCTTCAAGAATTCTGCGACGGAACCCTGCATTGCACGCTCACCTTGCCGGGGGACCCCGGCCATTGGCGGGGCTTGCGCCCCACGTAAGTGACTTAAGAAAAAAGAACTTCAACAAAGCGGCGTCCGGGCCGTTTGCAGGCCCGGACGCCGCGTCATCACGATCCGTTACTTCGAATAGAGCTCGACGACGAGGTTCTCGTTGATGTCCGGCAGGATGTCATCCCGGGCCGGCACCTGCTTGAACACGCCGCGGAACTCCTTGTCGTTCACCTCGACCCACTCGGGGAAGCCGACCTGCTGGGCGACGTTCAGCGCGCCCGCGATGCGCAGCTGCTTCCGCGCCTTCTCGCGAACCTCGACCACGTCCCCGGCCTTCACCTGGTAGGAGGCGATGGTCACGGGCTGGCCGTTCACCTGGATGGCCTTGTGGCTCACGAGCTGGCGCGCTTCGGCGCGCGTGGACGCGAACCCCATGCGATACACGACGTTGTCGAGCCGGCATTCCAGCAGCTTCAGCAGGTTCTCACCGGTGGAGCCGCTACGGCGCGCGGCCTCGGTGTAGTAGTTGCCGAACTGGCGCTCCAGGACGCCGTACATACGGCGGAGCTTCTGTTTCTCGCGCAGCTGCAGACCGTACTCGCTAAGTCGGGTCTTGCGCTCACCTTTCAAGCCGCCGGGCGGCACGGTGAACTTGCACTTGTTCTCGAGAGGCTTGATGCCGCTCTTCAGGAAAAGGTCCGTGCCCTCGCGGCGAGCGAGCTTGCACTTGGGACCGACGTAACGCGCCATGAAAAACTCCTGACCTTAGACGCGGCGCTTCTTGGGCGCGCGGCAGCCGTTGTGCGGGATCGGGGTGACGTCCGAGATGCTCGTGATCTTGAGCCCGCAGCCGTTCAGCGCCCGAACCGCCGATTCGCGACCGGGGCCGGGGCCTCCGACGCGCACCTCGACGTTCTTCACGCCGTGTTCCTGCGCGGCACGGCCCGCCTTCTCGGCGGCCACCTGCGCGGCGAACGGCGTGGACTTGCGCGACCCGCGGAAGCCGCAGCCGCCCGAAGTCGCCCACGACAGGGTGTTCCCCTGCCGATCCGTGATCGTGATGATCGTGTTGTTGAAAGAGGCGTGAACGTGCGCGATCGCGTCGAGAACGTTCTTGCGCGCCTTCTTCGGCTTCTTGCCCCCGGCGGCGCCGGAAGCCTGTGCTTTCTGATCAGCCATGTGTGCTGCTTACCTAACCTTTAGCCCTTGCCCGGCGGCGCGTTCAGCTTGACCGCCTGCTTGCGCGGGCCCTTGCGGGTGCGCGCGTTGGTGCGCGTACGCTGGCCGCGGACCGGCAGGCCGCGCCGGTGACGCATGCCGCGGTACGAGCCCAGGTCCATGAGGCGCTTGATGTTCATGGACACCTCGCGACGCAGGTCTCCCTCCACGGGAAACTTCTGGATCAGCGAGCGGATGGTGTTCACCTCGGCCTCGGTGAGGTCCTTCACCTTGGTGGAGGGATCGATGCCCGCGGCGACGCAGAGATTGCGTGCCCGGGAGCGCCCGACGCCGTAGATGTGGGTCAGGCCGACCCACAGGTGCTTGTTCATCGGGATGTTGATGCCGGCAATACGTGCCATGACTAACTAGCCTCGCCGCGATCAGGCGCCGAAAAAGCGCGCGATTGTACGGTAATTGAGCATTTTCGCGAAACCCGCCCCTCAGCCCTGGCGCTGCTTGTGGCGCTGGTCCGAGCAGATGACGTAGACCACGCGCCGACGGCGCACGATCTTGCAGTTCTTGCAGATTTTCTTGACGGACGGACGAACCTTCATACGACCTCTCCTAACCCCCCGCCCCACCGCGACCTGCGCCGAGCAGGTTCGCCTTCTTGAGCAGGCTCGGGTACTGGTGCGACATCTGGTGCGCGCGGAGCTGCGCCATGAAGTCCATCACCACGACTACGACGATCAGCAGCGACGTGCCGCCAAACTGGAACGGGACACCCCGGGCGGCGATGAGCCATTCCGGCAGCAGACACACGCCGGTGACGTACAGGGCACCCCACAGCGTCAGGCGGGTTAGCACCTTGTCGATGTACTCGGCGGTCTGCTGGCCCGGGCGCAGGCCCGGGATGAAAGCGTTGGACTTCTTCAGGTTGTCCGCCGTGTCCCGCGCGTTGAACACGAGGGCGGTGTAGAAGAAGCAGAAGAACAGGATCAGGAAGGCGTACACCACGAGGTGCGCCGGCTGGCCATAACCGAGGGCCGTCGAGACGGTCGTCAGGGTGCGGCCGAACCAGGACTCGTTGTTCTGCCCGAAGAAGCCCGCGATGGTCGCCGGGAAGAGCAGCAGGCTCGAGGCGAAGATCGGCGGGATCACGCCCGACA
>Ga0182742_1003529_pt1 | contig 15184 bp, 14 predicted proteins | sample eDN5th37CBELigMG_FD_128880 | JGI IMG/M metagenome (GOLD analysis project Ga0182742, IMG submission 128880) | Enriched Miracle-Growth compost microbial communities from Emeryville, California, USA - eDNA 5th pass 37_C BE-Lig MG (version 2)... ...
CCGGGTTTGCGCCAGCGGGCACCGCGGGCGTAGATCTGCCATTCGCCGTCCATCATCAGGTGCGTGTGCACCGTGTATTCGGGCAACCGCGTCAGGATGTGCTTGCCGTACGCGACGGTGTCGGTCACCTCCGCGCCGGACAGATCCACGGTGGCGTAGCGCGGAACCCGGAAGTCGGATCGCGTCAACGTCTTTCCCGACAGCGCCGCGTGCAGACGCGCCGCGGTCCGGAACACGGTGTCGCCCTCGGGCATGTCAGGCCCGCAACCGGTAGCCGCGCGGTGTCGCCGAGAACCCCGCCTCGGACAGCAGCGCCGCGAAGTCGTGCCCGTGGATCGAACGCCCGTCGACCTTCTCCACCACGATCTTGTCGACGCTGCCCCGCTTGACGGTGGTCGCGAGCGACGCACACGCCACGCGCAGCGCGCCGGGATCGTCGTCGAACGTCAGGAGGGTGCGGCCGCCGCGCTCGACGAACAGCACCAGCCTCCCGTCGACCAGCACCACCAGACCGCCGGCCTTGCGGCCCGGACGGTGCCGAGTCGTGTCGTCGGCGCGCGGCGCCGGCCACGGCAGCGCCGCGCCGTACGGGTTGGCGGGGTCGCACGCCGCGAGCGTCACCGCCGGGGTCTCGGCGTGGCGACCCTCGAGGGATTCACCGTAGGAACGCAGCCGATCCACGACCTCGGGCGTCGAGAACTGGGCGCCGCCGAGCGAATCGACGAAATAGCCGCGGCGGCAACGGCCCGATTCCTCGAAACGGGCGAGCACCTTGTACATCAGGGCGAATCCCCCGGGCACGGACTCGCCGGCCACGACCCCGCGCGTCACCACCCCGTACCGTTCGAGAAGTAGTTCGGCGGTCGCGTGGGCGCGCACCGTCGACTGCGGTTCGGGTTCGGGCAGCAGCGACCATCGCCCACCCACCGTCGGTGGTCCGGTCCGCGACGGCAGCGCCGGACGACCCCGGTACATGCGCGAACGCGGCGCGCGGCGGGGTGCGCGGTGCGCCGGGGTGGCGCGGGACGTGTCGCCGATCAGGGCGCGCAGAGGCGCGAGGGTGTCGCCGCCGATGTGCCCCGCCCACACCAGATCCCACAGCGCCGCCGCGGCTGCCGTGTCGCCGACCTCGAGGCCCTGTGCGGCCAGCGCGTCGGCGAGCTGACGGAAGAAGAACCCGCCGCCGCCGGCCAGCGCGTCGAGGATCGCCCGGTGGGTGTCGTTCAACTCGATGTCGGTGGGTGGCGCCAGGGTGGTCGGTGCCGCATCGGCCGGGTGCAGACACACCCAGCCGTCCTTGCCCGAGATCGAGCCGGCGCCCGACCACAGCACCTCTCCGGTCGCGGTGAGCTCGTCCAGCATCGCGGGGGAGTAGTCCCGCACCCGGGGCGCGAGCACGAGCGGTTCCAGGGCACTGGCCGGGACCGGGAACCCGGCGAGCTGGTCGACGACGGCCGCGACCCCGTCGATGCCGCGCAGCCCGCCGCCGATGTTGTGCCACGCGGGCAGGAATCGGCCGAGGGTCGCGGTGCTGACCGGTTCCACCTCCTGGCGTGCGGCCGCGAGGGAGCGGCGACGCAATCGCCGCAGCACCTCGGTGTCGCACCATTCCGATCCGGTCGCGCCGGGCCGGAATTCGCCTGTCGTGACGCGTTTCTCGTCGGCGAGGCGACGCAGGATGTCCTGGACCACGGCGGCGCCGAGGCCGAACCGCGCCGCAGCCTCGGCAGTGGTGAACGGTCCGTGGGTGCGGGCGTACCGCCCGACGAGGTCGCCGAGCGGGTCGGCGACCGGTTCGACGAACGCCGTGGGCACGCCGATCGGCAACGGCACACCGAGGGCGTCGCGCAACCGGGATGCATCCTCGATCGCGACCCACCACACGTGACCGGCGAACGACACCTCCAGCACCCGGTTCCGGGCGGCCAGATCGGCGATCCATTCCGTCGGGTCGGCGGTGCTGCGCTCCCGCAGTTCGGCGAGGGTCAGCGGCCCGAGCAGACGCAGCAGATCCGCGATGCCCTCGGCGTCGCGGGCGCGCCGGTCCGGAACCAGCCGTTGCAGTTCGTGTTCGGCCGCGACGATGACGTCGGCGTCGAGCAGTTCCCGCAATTCGACGCGCCCGAGCAGTTCGGCGAGCAGCGACGAGTCCAGCGACAGGGCGGCCGCGCGGCGTTCGGCGAGGGGACTGTCCCCCTCGTAGAGGAACGCGCCGACGTAGTCGAACAGCAGCGAACTCGCGAACGGGGACGCGGTCGCGGTCTCGACGTCCACCAGGCGGATCTGCCGTCGGGCGATGCGTCCCAACAGGTCTCGCAGGGCGGGCAGGTCGTAGACGTCCTGCAGGCATTCGCGGACCGTCTCGAGCAGGATCGGGAACGTCGGGTAGCGGCGTGCCACGTCCAACAACTGCGCCGAGCGTTGCCGCTGCTGCCACAGCGGTGCGCGTTTGCCGGGGTTGCGGCGCGGCAACAGCAGGGCGCGGGCCGCGCACTCCCGGAACCGGGACGCGAACAGGGCCGACCCGCCGACCTGTTCGGTGACCAGATCCTCGATCTCGTCGCGGTCGAAGACGAAGATCTCCGCGCCGGGCGGATCGTCCTCGGTGTCGGGCAGTCGCACGATGATGCCGTCGTCGGAGGCCGTCGGATTCGATTCGACACCGAACCGCTCCTGCAGGCGAGCGCCCACGGCCAGGGCCCAGGGTGCGTGCACCCGCAGTCCGAACGGCGAGTGCAACACGAGCCGCCAGTCGCCGAGTTCGTCGCGGAACCGTTCGACCACGAGGGTGCGGTCGGTCGGCAGCTGCCCGGTCGCGGTGCGCTGTTCGTCGAGCAGCCGGATCAGGTTCCCGGTGGCGTTGTCGTCGAGTCCGCTCTCCTTGCAGCGGGTTTCGGCGTCCTCCCGGGTGGCGTGTCCGAGTTCGCGGACGAACTCGCCGAGGGCTGCGCCGAGCTCGGCGGGCCGGCCCTGGCCGTCGCCGTGCCAGAACGGCAACCGGCCGGGTCGGCCGTAGGCGGGGGAGACCAGCACGCGGTCGAAGGTGATCTCCTCGATCCGCCAGCTGGTCGCGCCGAGCGCGAAGACGTCGCCGACCCGCGACTCGTACACCATTTCCTCGTCGAGTTCGCCTACCCGCGTGGCCTTTTCGCCGACCATGTAGACGGTGAACAGACCGCGGTCGGGAATCGTGCCGCCGGAGGTGACTGCGAGACGCTGCGCTCCCGGGCGTCCCGTGAGGGTGCCTTCGGTGCGGTCCCACACCAGACGCGGTCGCAGTTCGGCGAATTCGTCCGAGGGGTACCGTCCCGCCAGCAGATCCAGAGTGGACTCGTACGCCGAACGGGGGAGTGTGGCGAACGATCCGGTGCGGCGCACGGTCTCGAACCAGTCGTCGACGTCGAGTGGTTCGAGCGCCGCCGCGGCCACGGTCTGCTGGGCCAGCACGTCCAGCGGGTTCGCCGGTACCTGCAGGGCCTCGATGCGGCCCGCGACCATTCGTTCGACGGTGACCGCGCAGTGGATCAGATCGGTGCGGTGCTTGGGGAACAGCACACCGCGGGAGACCTCGCCGACCTGGTGGCCGGCGCGCCCGACGCGTTGCAGTCCGCTGGCCACCGACGGAGGAGCCTCGACCTGGATCACGAGATCCACGGTGCCCATGTCGATGCCGAGTTCGAGGCTCGACGTCGCGACGACGCACGCGAGCCGGCCCGATTTGAGATCGTCCTCGATCAGTGCACGCTGATCCTTGCTCACCGAGCCGTGGTGGGCGCGGGCCAGCAGCGGTTCGGCACCGTAGCTCACCTCGGTCGGCGCCCCGATCTGCGCGGGCGGTCGTGGTTCCCGGTCCACGGTGGTGCCGGTGCGTTCGGCGTGAATCTCGTTGAGCCGTGCCGTCAGTCGCTCGGCCAGACGCCTCGAGTTCGCGAACACGATCGTCGACCGGTGGGCGGTGATGAGGTCGACGAGTTGTTCCTCGACGTGCGGCCAGATCGAGCCGGCCTGCGGGGTGGCCGGGAAGGGATCCTCGCCCGGGATCTCGCTCTCCGGCGCCTCGACGCCGAGTTCGGTCATGTCCTCGACCGGCACCCGGACCGTGAGGTCCCAGGTCTTGGTCGCGGGTGGTGCCACGATGCGGATCGGGGCCTGCCCGGTCAGGAACCGCCCGACCTCCTCGTGGGGGCGCACCGTCGCGGACAGGCCGATCCGTTGCGCCGGGCGTGGGAGCAGCAGGTCGAGCCGTTCGAGGGAGACCGCGAGGTGCGCGCCGCGTTTGGTTCCGGCGACCGCGTGCACCTCGTCGACGATCACCGTCTCCACACCGGCGAGCGTGCTGCGGGCCGCCGAGGTGAGCATGAGGAACAGCGATTCGGGGGTGGTGATGAGGATGTCCGGCGGCTTCTGGACGAGCTTGCGCCGGTCGGCGGGGGTGGTGTCGCCCGAGCGCACCCCGACGGTGATCTCGGGTGGTTCGAGCCCGAGGCGCTTCGCTGTCTGGGTGATCCCCACCAGGGGAGAGCGCAGGTTCCGTTCGATGTCGACGGCCAGTGCCTTCAGCGGCGAGACGTACAGAACCCGCGTCGTGCGGGTGTCGCGGGGTTCGGCTGCCAGCCGGTCGAGCGACCACAGGAACGCCGAGAGGGTCTTGCCGGAGCCGGTCGGTGCGACGACCAGGGTGTGCAGCCCCGACGAGATCGCCTCCCACGCCCCGAGCTGGGCGGGAGTGGGAGCCGCGAACGCGCCCGCGAACCATTCGCGGGTGGGCGCGGAGAAGCGGTCGAGGACGGCGTCGGTCACTCGTCCATGGTGCACCCGGGGTCCGACATCCGGTCGCAGCCCGCCAGGTTTGCCCGGCTGTTCCCACGGGTAGGCCACGGAGGTCCCTGCCAGCGATCCTCCTGGCCCGAAGGCACGAGGGTTCTGCCGGCCGGCAGAACTCGAAAGAAGGGAACCGTCATGGCCGAGCACACGACCCGCAACAGGACGCGAACACCTGTCCAGGCCGCCGCCCTGGTGATAGGGGCACTGTTCCTCCTCGTCGGGATTCTCGGGTTCATCCCCGGCATCACGACGAACTACGACACCATGACCTTCGCCGGTCATCACTCCGAGGCGATGTTGCTCGGCGTGTTCAACGTGTCGATCCTCCACAACATCGTGCACCTGCTCTTCGGTGTCGCCGGGCTCGCGATGGCGCGCACCGTCCCTGCTTCCAGGGCTTTCCTCGTCGGCGGCGGCGTGATCTACGCGGTGCTGTGGATCTACGGACTGATCGTCGACGCGGACAGCGCCGCGAACTTCGTTCCGCTCAACACGGCCGACAACTGGCTGCATTTCGGTCTGGCGGTCATCATGATCGCGGCCGGTGCGCTGCTGGAGCCGCGTAACGATCGCGCGCTGCGCAGCGAGCGCGCGCGGTAACGCACGCGGGTCCTTTCCGGACGCCGGTTCAGTCCGGATCGGCGTCCAGGATTCGCGCGACGATCGAGCGAGCGGTCTCGGCGGCACGCGGATCGTCCAGGCGCAGTGCGGTGTTGGTGGCTGCGAGGACGGCATCGATCTCGAACGCGACCTCGTCCGGGTCGCGATCCGGGACGGTGCCGTCCTCGCGCGCGTGCCGGTATTCGCCGGCCAGCAGACTCAGCCAGTCGCGGCGGTCGCGGGCGAGTGCGTCGCGGACCGGTCCGGGGCGGCTGTCGAATTCGGCGAGTGTGGCGGCGCGGAAACATCCGCCCGGAAACGCCGGTTCGATCGCGTAGTCGAGCCACCGGTCGATCAGGGCGCGGAGTCGCGGAAGTCCCGCGGGTTCGCGCAGGGCGGGCCGGACGATCCGTTCGACGAATACCTCCCGGGCGGCGTCGACGGCGGCTACCTGCAGGTTCTCCTTGCTGCCGAACAGTGTCGCGACCCCGCTCTTGCTGAGGCCGAGGTCCGTGGCGAGCCGCCCGATGCTCACCCCGTTGAGGCCCTCGACCGATGCAACGTCCACCGCGTGCCGGGTGATCGTTGCGCGGGTGCGCGCACCCTTGAGCAGTCGCAGGTCGGACGTCGATGCGGATTCCGTCACGCGAATCATCCTCTCACGTCTTGCCTAAGTGGACGAACGGTCGTACTGTCATATGCACGAACGATCGTACTCTCTTCTTCAGTCGAGACCGGAGGCTCAGCCATGACGAACTCGATCTCTCGAACCGCCCCTGCGTCGCCCTGGACCGAGGCGACGGACCCGATGTGCCTGCCCGCGGCGACGCAGGCGGCACTCCTCGCCGATGCCCCGTGGACGCGGTATGCCGTGATGGGCGACTCGATCGCGGAAGGCATCGGCGATCCCAGCCCCGGGTACGCGACCTCACCGTGGGCCGATCGGGTCGCGGCAGCGCTGCGTGCGACCCACCCGGACCTGGCGTATCTCAACACCGGACGCATGGGCGCCACCAGCGGGCAGGTGGTCGCGGCCCAACTGTCACCCGTGCTGGACTTCGCACCGGACCTGATCCACATCACGTGCGGTTCCAACGACCTGTGGTCCGCCCGTCCGGACCTGAGGCGCACCGCCGACAATCTCGAGTCGCTGTTCGCGGCGGCTCACGACACCGGTGCCACCGTCACCACGCTCACCCTGGCCGACGCATTCGTCGGCGAGGACATGCTCGCACTTCGCGACGGTGTCATGGCGGTGAACGACCTGGTCCGCACGCTCGCCGCCCAGTACGACGCGGTGCTGCTGGATCTGTGGCAGCACCCGCTGCGACTGCGACCGGAACTGCTCAGTGCCGACCGGATCCACTTCACGATGACCGGGCACGCGGTGCTGGCCACCGAAATGGTCCGGGCACTGCACGCGAGGATGTCGCGGTCCGTCAACCCGCCGCGGTAGCGGACCGATCGCGGCGGGGCAGCGAGAGCAGCGCAGAGATCAGGAAGCACAGGGCGCCGACGAATGTCCCTGCGTTGGCCCAGAAGTCGCTCGCCTCGGCGCCGCTGGCGGTGATGAACGCACCGGCCGCGGAGATCCCGAACGCGATGCATCCGACCAGATTCACCCACACGGCCCAGCCGTCGCGACCGCGCGGCGCCCACGTCCGCGCAGCTTCCTGGTACACGCGGAGCGCCAGCGCACCGCTGATCAGGAACGCCACCGACCCCGCCGCATCGGGGCGCCACACGAAGTGCCGCTCCTCGGTGACGTCGTAGGCCTGCAGGGCGGCCGCGGTGCTGACGTTGAACAGCACCGTCCCTACGCTCTGCACGGCAGCCGACAGCCATTCGGCCCGGAGCAGCGGTTCCCCGCCGGTCTCCGTTGTCATCGGTCCGCTGCGCAGAAGCTGGATCAGCCCGGCGGCGGTGAAGAACCACGCTCCGACGAAGAAGAAGGCGTTGGCGCGCGAGGTGCCGAGGAGGCCGGCGAGCACGGGTGCGGATCCGATTGCGAAACAGGCCGATCCGATGACGAAGCCCCAACACTGCTTCCGCAGCGTCGGCCGCACGTGGATGCCGGAATGCGCAGCGGGCGGAACGTTGTCCATGGCAACCTCCGGTCGGATGGAAACGACCCATCGAGTATCGCCGGTGCGCTCGTCCGTCGGCCTCGTCTCGGTGAGACCGGCCCGGTTCCCGCTGAATCAGCGTTCCGCCGTGAGTGATTGCAGGGGGATCCGGGGGAAGTCAGTCCGCCTGCGCGAACCTGGCGAGTTGCGCGCTGTGGTTGGACGCCTCGAGGCACTTGCCCTGACGCATCAACTCGGTGACCAGGTGCCGGGCGGCGGGCCGCCACGGCAGTGCGTCGAACTGCTCCCTGCTGCCCACCGTGTCCGTCCACCAGATGGTTGTCGTCGTCGGCTGCGTACGGAACCGCAGCTCGGGGTTGGCGGCTTCGAGACCGCCGACGTCGGTGCCGGCGTCGCGTTCGAACACGGTGGTGTCGACGGTGACGAACCCACCGAGCCGGCGCTGTCCGTCGGGCCTCGTCTCGACGTACACGCACGCGGTCTCGTACGCGCCCGCGTGCACGCTGCACAGCCGTTGTGCGGTGTCCGCCTCGGAGGTGAAGGGCAGGCACACCACAGCCCAGTACTCGCGTTCACCCATCCTCGGGTTGGGCACCGACGACTGCACGTAATCGTGCAGCCACTCGGTGACCGTCCCGAACTCCGGGTACGTCTCCAGTTCCCGATACCGGGTGTCGCGCAGCGGAAGGGCGGCTGCGTCGTATCGCGTCTGTCCGGTCACTCGTCGGGCTCCTCTTGCACGACGACACGGTACTCGATCACAGGTCAGAACAGAACGCCCGGATTGAGGATCGCGTTCGGGTCCAACGCCTCCTTGACCCGCCGCGTCAGATCCATGACGTCCGGGCCGACCTGGTCGGGCAGCCACGCCTTCTTCAACCGGCCGACCCCGTGTTCGCCGGTGATGGTCCCGCCGAGGCCGATCGCCAGATCCATGATCTGGCCGAACGCGACGTGCGCCCGGGCCGTCATGTCCTCGTCGGCAGGGTCGAAGACGATGAGCGGGTGGGTGTTCCCGTCCCCGGCATGGGCTATCACCGCGACCGTGACCGCATTCCGCTCGGCGATCTCCGCGATACCCCCGACCAGCGCGGGGAGCGCCGGCAACGGAACCCCGACATCCTCGAGCAGAAGACTGCCGGTGCGCTCGACAGCGGGGATGGCCATCCGCCGTGCCGCCGCGAACGCTTCGCCCTCTTCCGGATCGTCGGTGTCGAACACCTCGTCCGCGCCGGCGTCGCGGCACGCCTGCACCATCATCGCGATCTCCTGGGCCGCAGCGGCACCCGGCGCATCGGACCGCGCGATGAGCATGGCCTCGGTCGCGCGATCGAGCCCCATGTGCAGGGCGTCCTCGACGGCATTGATGGATGCGCGGTCCATGAACTCCAGCATCGCCGGGCGCAGCTTCCCGGTGATCGCCAGCACCGCGTCCGCCGCGGCCTGCACCGACGAGAACGTCGCGACCATCGTCGACGCCGGTGGCTGCGGCGGCAGCAACCGCAAGGTCACTTCGGTGATGATCCCGAGCGTGCCCTCGCTCCCGACGAACAGTTTCGTCAGGGAGAGTCCCGCGACGTCCTTCAGGCGCGGGCCGCCGAGCCGCACGACGGTGCCGTCGGCGAGCACGACCTCGAGGCCGAGCACGTAGTCGGTGGTGACTCCGTACTTCACACAACACAATCCGCCCGCATTGGTGGCGGCGTTGCCACCGATCGTGCAGATCTCGAACGACGACGGGTCCGGTGGGTACCACAAGCCGTGCTCCGCGGCGGCTCGCTTGACCTCCGCGTTGAGCAGTCCCGGCTGGACGATCGCGGTGCGGGTCACCGGGTCGACCGTGATCTCACGCATCTTCTCGGTGCTCAGCACGATCCCGGCGGCGAGGCCGCCGGCGCCGCCGGACAGGCTCGTGCCTGCCCCGCGTGGCACCACCGGAACCCGATGGGTGTTCGCCCATTTCAGGGTTGCCGACACGTCCGCGGTCGTACGCGCCCGTACCACCGCGAGCGGCACGGACGCGTCCGGATCCATCGCCCGGTCCTGCCGGTAGCCGGCGAGGATGTCGGGGTCGGTGACCACTGCCCCGTCGGGCAGCAGCCGGGCCAGCGCGTCCAGGTCGGCTGTGTGCTCGATGTCGCTTCCGCTCATGGTGTCCTGGGTACCGCCTGCGCTCATGGTGTCGGGGTCAGGTAGCGGGCCCGCAGCTTGTGCTTGACGAGCTTGCCGGTGGGGGTGCGCGGCAAATCGTCGGAGAAGTCGATGCTGCGCGGCGCCTTGAACCGGGAGACCCGTTCCCGCACGTAGTCGAGCAGTTCCTGCTCGAGCTCGGGACTCGGCTCGATACCGTCGACGAGCTGAACGACCGCCTTGACCTCCTCACCCATCTCCTCGTTCGGCACACCGATCACCGCGACGTCGAACACCTTCGGATGCAGGGTGAGCACGTTCTCCGATTCCTGCGGGTAGATGTTGACGCCGCCGGAGATGATCGTGAACGCGGCGCGGTCGGTCAGATACAGGAACCGTTCCTCGTCGAGATAACCGATGTCGCCGCTCGTCGTCCACGTCGGATGCGCGGGGTGCGTTGCCTCCTCGGTCTTCTGAGGATCGTTGTGGTACTCGAACGGGCGCTCGTCGCGCTCCCACCACACGGTGCCGATCGAGCCGATCGGCAGTTCCTCACCCTTGTCGTCGCAGATGCGCACGAATCCCATGACCCCGTCGCGACCCACCGAACCGGGGTGGGCGAGAGCCTGAGCGGAGTCGATGAACGTGGCGCCGGAACCCTCCGTGGAGGCGTAATACTCGTTGATGACCGGGCCCCACCACTCGATCATCGCGCGCTTGATCTCCGGCGGGCACGGGGCCGCAGCGTGGATCGCGACCTTCATGCTGGACACGTCGTACTTCGCGCGAATCTCCTCCGGGAGTTTCAGCATTCGCACGAACATCGTCGGCACCCACTGGCTCGCGGTCACCCGGTACCGCTCGATCAGGGCGAGTGCCTCCTCCGCGTCGAACCGGTCCATGAGGACGACGGTGCCGCCGACCGACTGGATCGTCCCGCAGAAGCGCAGCGGCGCAGCGTGATACAGCGGTGCCGGGCACAGGTAGATCGTCTCGGCGTCGAATCCGTACATCGGCGCGAACACGGCCGTGTAGGGATCGGGGATGTCCTGCACCTGCCCGTCGGGCAGCTTCGGCTTGATGCCCTTGGGGCGGCCGGTCGTGCCGGACGAGTACAGCATGTCCTGGCCGCGGGGCTGATCGGCGAGGGGAGTGGTGTCGAACCGGGCGATGGCCTCCGCGTAGTCGTCGAAACCGGGAAGGTCGCCGCCGAACACGACGCGATGGGTCACGGCCGGGTACGCGTCCGGTGCGAGGTCGACGGCCTCGGCTGCGTCCGCGGACACGACGAGCACCTTCGCGCCGCAGTCGTTCACCACGTAGGCGGCTTCGGCAGCGGTCAGATGCCAGTTCACGACGGTGATGTACAGGCCGGACCGCAGGGCCGCCCAGTACACCTCCATCACGCGCAGGTCGTTGTTCGAGATCAGCGCGATGTGGTCGCCCGGTTCGAGACCGAGGTCGCGGAGGTACTTCGCGAATCGCAGCGAATTCTCGTCGAGTTGCCGGTAGGTCAGCGACTCTCCGGTCGCGGGCCGGACGATGGCCGGCTTGTCAGGGGTGACGGACACGAAATTCCCGGGGTACATGCCCACGGTCTTACCACACCGTGTGGCGTACGCCACACAGAAGTGGGATCGCGCAGTGCGGCCCGGTAGCCCACCCGACGGGGCCGTCCGGGCGTAGGCTCGCCGACACACGGCAGGCGGGAGCGGAAGGAACGAGATGGCGCTCAGTGTCGATCAGGACAGGCTGTACTTCGAATTCCCCGAGGTCCACGCCGATGCCGAACTCTCCGTCTCCTTCCATCGCACGGTGCGGGTCCCGGACGACGGCACCACCTATCCGCTGCCGCCGAGCCTGGGCCGATTCCCGTTGCGTGTCGTCGACGACGTGCTCGTGCTGCCGATGTGGCAGTCGGAGGCGTGCTGGATCAAGTTCGACGGCCGTTACCCCTTCCTCGTCAAGGTCGGCGTCGGCGATGTCGACGCGGTGACCGGCGGAAAGTGGTCCGAGGAACCGGATTTCGAGCGGGAGGACTACTTCGAGGTGCCGGAACAACCGTGGCTCGACGGCTTCCAGGTGGCCGCGGGAAAGGTCCGGCAGTTCGTGGCAGCACCGCTCGGAGCCGGATACACGGTCGAGGAACAGCTCGCCGCCGGAGTCGCGCTCGGGGGAGTGCGGATCGTCGCGTACCCGATCCGAGGACCGATCTGGGAGGAGCGCAAGAAGTTCGACGCGCAGCGGCCGATGCGGGCGTTCGGGGCGCCCGAGCCGTCGTCGATGGGGTTCGGGGCCGGAGGGGCGATCGAACAGGGTGTCGCGACGCCCGTCGAGGAACACGACGCGTGGGACCTCGACCACCACTCGGCCGTTCGGATCGAGCTGGTCAACAGCGACCGCTGGGAAGCGCTCACCGGCGAGCAGCCCCCGACCGAACCCGTGACCGCAGAGGAATACACCAAGCGCGGATACCCGTGGTTCTCGCTCTACGAGGAAACACCGGCCCGTCAGGGCTCCGACGAGTTGGCCGGGATCGAAACCGTCTCCGAGGTGCGTGCCCGGCGCGGTGAATCCCCGCTGCCCGGAAACGAGCACGTCGAGCCGCCCGAGCCGATCCGGATCCGGCGTGAGCGCCGAACCCGCGACCGCCGCGGATAGACCCGCTACCCTCGTACACCATGGGCGTCACCCAGAGAGTCGACCCCGAACCGCTCGTCGCGGAATTGCTGTCCCGCGGTCGCGCAGCCGTCGCATTCGACCACGACGATCGCGTCGACGCGCTGCCCGCACGGGTCGTTTCCGAAGACGAGAAGCTGAGGGTGGGACTCCACCCGGAATCTCTCCCGGCGGATGCCGCGTTCGACAGGGTTGCGCTCATCCTCGACGACGGATCGTTCTGGTTCGAGCTGCGCGCGGTGAACCTGCGCGGCCGGATGGTGCGGGCCACCGACGTCACGACCGACGGCCTCGCCTGGTTCGATTTCGAGCAGCGCCGCGCCACCGGATGGGACTACGCCATGCTGCACGAGGAGCCGTCGTGACCCCGGACGATCCGATCGCCGCCACATTCTTCGAGCATTCGCTCGTCGCGCGCGTCGCGACCCGGTCGCCGAAGGGGCGGCCGGCCATGACACCGCTGTGGTTCCTGTACGACCGAGCCCGGTTGTTCCTGGCCACCGGACGGGACACCGTCGCGGCCCGCAACGCCGCGGCGAACCCCGATGTCGTCGTGCTGCTCGACGCGGAGGGGAAGGGCCGCTCGGACCACGTCCTGCGGGTCCGCGGCCGCGCGAAGGTGCACCCCGGGGCCCCGTCGCTGCGTGCGCTGGCGTTGCTCGGCCGGAAGTACTACCTCGGCGGCTGGCGTTCGGAGCTCGGGCACTTCCGGCTGTGGCGGATGCGGACGCGCTACTACGGCCAGGCGGAGGGCGCGGTGATCGAGATCGAACCGCTGAGCGCGGAGCTGCTGCCCCGGCCCTGACGTGAACTCGTGGGCGCCGGATGATTGATTTCGGCGGGGGCGGGTACCTCGATGCGACCGACTTGTGAAGGAAGCATCGATGACTCTCACGACCGAACCCGAATGGAAGCTCGACAGCCGCGGCGACGAACCGGAAGACGAACGGAACCTCGGCGGGCACCTGGTGGTCCTGGCCCTCTACGGCATTCTCGTTGTAGGCATCGCTGCGTTGTCGGTGGTGACCGGCAGACAGCTGCCCCGGAGAATGAGCACCCGTGATCTGCTCCTCGCCGCGGTTGCGGTCCACAAGCTGTCGCGCACGATCACCAAGGACGAGGTGACCAATCCGCTTCGCGCACCGTTCACCGAGTACGACGGCGACGGCGGGCCCGCAGAGGTGATGGAGTCACCGAAGTATCGGGACGGAGCCCGGCGCAGCCTGGGTGAACTGTTGACCTGCCCGTTCTGCTTCGACGTCTGGGCGGTTGCCGTTCTCACCGTGGGGCGGGTGTTCGCGCCGCGACCGACCGCACTCTGCGTGGACGCCCTCGCGGTACTGACGGGAGCGGATTTCCTTCATCTCGCGTACGCGAAGGCACAGCAGGTCGCGGGCTGAGGCGCGAAGGCACAGTCGGGCGTTCACCGTCGTGAAAGGAGTTCCGGGACAGATGACTACGACCGATGTGCAAGACCTCGGCCCGGCCGAGGCGGAGGGACCGGAGCCGGCGCGGCCGCGGACGACGGGAGCAGGCTTCAGCACGGCCGAGATCAAGGCTCGCATCGAAGCCATGTTCGCCGACCACCCCGAGGTTCCGTAGGAGGATTCCGGCGCAGAGCCGGGAGGCGGATCGAAAATCCAGAGCCGGGAGGCGAATTGAAAGCGATGGTGTACCGCGGACCGTACAAGGTCCGGGTGGAGGAAAAGGATGTTCCGCGCATCGAGCACCGGAACGATGCGATCGTGCGGGTGGTGCGCGCCGCGATCTGCGGATCGGATCTGCATCTTTATCACGGGATGATGCCCGACACCAGAGTGGGCATGACGTTCGGCCACGAATTCGTCGGTGTGGTGCACGAAGTCGGGCCGTCGGTCCGCAACGTGCAACCCGGGGACCGGGTGATGGTGCCGTTCAACATCTATTGCGGCTCGTGCTATTTCTGTGCCCGCGGTCTGTATTCGAACTGCCACAACGTCAACCCCAACGCCACGGCGGTCGGGGGAATCTACGGATACTCGCACACCTGTGGCGGATACGACGGCGGCCAGGCAGAGTTCGTGCGCGTGCCGTTCGCGGACGTCGGGCCGCAGAAGATCCCGGACTGGATGGACGACGAGGACGCGCTCATGTGCACCGACGCGCTCGCGACCGGATACTTCGGGGCGCAGCTCGGCGACATCGTCGAGGGCGACACCGTGGTGGTCTTCGGCGCCGGGCCGGTGGGTCTGTACGCCGCGAAGAGTTCGTGGTTCATGGGCGCCGGGCGGGTGATCGTGATCGACCACCTCGAATATCGGCTCGAGAAGGCGCGTACCTTCGCCCACGCCGAGACCTACAACTTCGCCGAGTACGACGACATCGTCGTGCAGATGAAGAAGGCCACCGATCATCTCGGGGCCGACGTGGTCATCGACGCGGTCGGTGCGGAAGCCGACGGCAACCTGCTGCAGCACGTGACCTCGACCAAGTTCAAGCTGCAGGGCGGATCGCCGATCGCGCTCAACTGGGCCATCGACTCGGTCCGCAAGGGCGGAACGGTCTCGGTGATGGGTGCCTACGGGCCGATGTTCAGCGCCGTGAAGTTCGGGGATGCGATGAACAAGGGGCTGACGCTGCGGATGAACCAGTGTCCGGTCAAACGCCAGTGGCCGCGCCTGTTCGAGCACATCCGGAGTGGCGTGATCAAGCCGAACGACATTGTCACGCACCGCATCCCGCTGGAACATATCGCCGACGGCTACCACATCTTCTCCGCGAAACTCGACGACTGCATCAAGCCGGTCATCGTGCCGGACGCTGCGTGAAAGGACTGCGAGATGACGAAGCCGCCGACACCCGCCGCGTACACCGCGAGCCCGCAC
>Ga0182742_1003530_pt1 | contig 15182 bp, 16 predicted proteins | sample eDN5th37CBELigMG_FD_128880 | JGI IMG/M metagenome (GOLD analysis project Ga0182742, IMG submission 128880) | Enriched Miracle-Growth compost microbial communities from Emeryville, California, USA - eDNA 5th pass 37_C BE-Lig MG (version 2)... ...
AAGCTATAATCTTTTCATAAAAGCTCAGCGTTTCTTTTAGCATTTTTTCAAAGGTGAATTCCTTTTCATACTTTTCCCGGCTCCGCTTCCCCATTTGAATTCGAAGCTCTGAATTTTGGATGAGTTCCCGAAGTTTGCTTGACAGCAGTTCAAGGTCAGATCGCGGGATTAAGTAGCCATTCACTCCATCCTCAACTAATTCACTAACACCCCCAACATTTGAAGCAATAATGGGCAAACCGCTTCTCATCCCTTCTATGATACTCAGTGGAAGACCCTCAAAATTTGTGGTTAGGACAAAGATCTGTGATTCTCCTAGAATATGAGGAATATCCCTTCTATTTCCTAAAAAACGGATTCTTTCAGATAGCCCGCCTTCATCTGCCGCTCTTTTTGCTATTCCCAGCAGCGGGCCCTCTCCTACAAAAACAACCACCCATTCTAAATCGGAAAGCTGTTTTACAGCATTGATCAGCAATAAATGGTCTTTTGGATAATCAAATCTTGCTAACATGACTAGACGAGGTGGAGACTCTGATACATCAGCAATAAAAGCTGATCCTGCATCAAAAACCCCATTATGAATAATTTTCAATTTATCTTCCGGGATCGTACGATGTTTTACAGCTAAGAGATAATCAAATTCTGAAACCGTTATCACACCTAAAGATATTTTACCGGCCAATCGTTCAAGAAAAGCATATAACTTTCGTTTACGGCTGGAAACACCCTCAGTAAATGCCCATCCATGAGCGGTAAACACTGCTGGAACCCCCGTTAATTTCCCTGCGGCTCTGCCGATCATCCCCGCTTTAGAAGAATGTGCAGCAAGAATATCAGGCTTTAATTTCTTTAACCACCTGCAAATCTCGAACAATGCTTTTATATCATAATATGGATGTATTCCCAGCCTTAAGTTGTTTAACTCAATATACTTAACCCCATGACTCTCCAGCTCCTCCGAAACGATGCCCTTGCCCATTGAAAGAACAATCACTTCATGCCCGCTTTGAACAAGACCTATAGACAGATCTAGCACGTGTACTTGCGCCCCTCCTATAACGTCCATCCGGCTAATAAACTGTACGATCCTCAATAATCATCTCCCCTTACTCTTAACATCCAATCATGTTTTATATCCTTTAGAGTCCATATTCAAATCCTGTTCTGCCTGCCACCAAGGAAGGGCAAGAAGCAGCCAAAAATGTCTCCAATGCAATGTATCGATAAAAAAGCTATTAAAGCCGATTCCTAACAGGGAGGCAAAAACCACCACAAAGAGACCTTTTTCCTCCCCTTTATGCCTGAAGATATTTTTTAGAGACTGAAATAGTACGAGACAATAAAAGACAAGAAAGGCTATGAAGCCGAGAATACCATTTTCAGTAAAAACTCGAACATAAAGACTATGAGTAGAATGATTAAATACTTCCTCTGACTGCCCCGGTCCTATACCCAACGGGTGTTTAATTCCTATTTCTAATGCCTCCATTTGCTTTGTAAATCGGGTATCATCATATTCCTGGTAGCCAAATCTTTCATGCAAAAGTCCGGCAGTCTGAGAAGACGCTGTGATATAAAATAGAGCAGGAATTGAGAATGCCAACAAAGTAACTAGCAATATCAGCCTTCTTTTAAAGCTGGAATGATAAAAAAATAAATAAATGAACATAGATAACATAAAATGTCCCCATGCAGCCCTAGAAAAGCTTAACAATACGCCAATCGCCAGCAAGGCAAAGCAAATGGCCATGATAACCATCAACATACGCCTTCCTTGGTATTTTTCAATCTTTAATAGGAGAAAGATTGATGGAGGGATAAGAAAGGGGCCAAAGACATTAGGGTCTTTAAAGAATCCCTTTACACGGCCTTCCATTAAGAACATTTCAGAAAAAGGAAGGAGATGGTAATAAGCTGCTATACCGAAAAAGGCTGCAAGAACAGCTGAAAAGACATACCCCTTAAAAATGGCCTCCGCTGCTGTCACTTTAAATCGGGAAACAATTCCTGCAAAACAAAACCAAGTCATAATTAAATAGAAGGAGATGACAGTAAATTCGGCAAAACGGCTAATATCTTTAATCATAAAAAATGATGCCAAATGACTTTCTATAAACAAAAAAAGGCATATAAAGGGAATTAATGCAGAAGGACTAAAAGATAAATAGAACAGATACACACTTAAGCCAAACAGTATAGGAAATAAAAGATCATAAGGAGAAGGCTCTATCAAGGAAATCGAACTGAGTGCCAGCATAATAAATAAGAAGTTGAATAACCACTTGGGTTGTCTTATTGATCTCAAGCCTGCCCACTTCCCTCATTTATTTTCCTTTTTTATTTTTTGTTTGCAGACCCCTTCGTATGGACAGCCAGGAACATAAAGCTAAGACAATGTAGCCAAAGGAGCTAAAAACACTTAATAGAGCTATACTTTTCAGTGGATCGCTAAAATGTATGGAGCAAAACCAAACAGCAAACAGGATCACCATGCAGCGGATGCCTTCAGCGGCCAATTGCAGGCCTTGACGTTCAAACACGTAAAAATTAGTAGCAATAGGCCCGACAACCATTTGCATGAAATATAAAACAGCCAAAATTTGCACATAAAAGCCCGCCTCTGTCCAGCCATCTCCAAAAACGAAGCGGAAAATATATGGTGCTATGACAGCTAAGCTTCCAATAATTAAAAAGCTAACCCAAGACATCTTCCATACTGTTTGCCAAAAAAGAGAAATGATAAGCGGATTTGATGTACGAACCATTTTAGTAGCTTTGGAATAATAAACTTGCTTAACAGAAAAGCCAACTAATGACTCAGGTATAGATAGCACACGCTGGGCAAGCAGGTACCAGCCAGCAACGGCTGGCCCAAAGGATGAAGCAATAAAGAGGGTTGGGAGGTGGAAACTAACCACATTTAAGATAGATGACCAGCTTGTTATAAGCGGAAAGTGCTTATACTGTGCTGCTAAACCCATCATCCTCTGAAAGGAAAACTTTCTCCACTTTGTCTCTATATATCTCCAGGAAAAAGCGGCTATCGTTCCACTCCCGCAAAATCTTCCCAATACCTCTCCCACAACTAAGCCGAGAAATCCGATGGGGGCAAAGACGAACTGAAAAAATAGCTGACCAAGATTCATAGCTACCTTTCCTTTTGCCATATATGGATAGGCTTCATGGCGAATCAGCCAGGAATTCATAACCTGAAATATGCCAAAACCTGCAAAACTAAAAGGCAAAAGCCATAAATACTCTTCGAAATGAAAATTTTGAAACAGCTGGGCTACAAGATCTTGAAACATCAGAACCACAACAAAAACTAACAGACTCATCCCTAGAACGGTTAAAACAGATAGACTTAACAGGTGAAATGCGTCATTTTCACGTTTAGGGAGAGGGATGGCTGCATCATACTGGAGTGATGCAAGAATAGTAATACCATATAGAATAGACACATAGACAGCATATCCCCCGAATTCCTCGGGTGTGTAAATTCGGGTCAAAAGAGGGGTTGAAAGAACAATGATCCCTTGCGAAAGAATCGTGCCAGACATAAGAGTGAGCACACTTTTTAGGTAGCTGCTGGAGGATGCCTTTTCCTTTATTTTTTGGATCCACTTCATCCCTTTTTTCCCCCATGCCAAAATGGCAAAGATTTCAATACACGAGATTTCACCTTCCCTAAGAAGTTCCTTTTAAAAAGAACGAGCTTTCGATTCTTCTTTAATGAATCAATCAATCTAGCCTTTGCTGAATAAACAAAATAAAAGATTCTTGCTAAGCTATGCTTGGATGGAAAAATAAACCTGGCAGCAAATTTTGTTTCATTGCTCCAATCAAATTTATATGGCTCATATCCAATGCTCATATCAAAGATCTCTATTTCCGATTGCACACAATCTGCAATCTTCTGTTTAAATAAAATCCTGCCAGGACTGAATTTCCCATAGTCATCATCATGAGCCGGCAGATAAAAAAGGTACCGGGTCCGGCACTCAAATCCATACAAATAGGCAATCAGCCGATCGTCTACATATAAGGCATCAACCTTCGTTTGAAAGGCAGCAGATTCAGCCTGAAGAAGCTTTTGAAAAAAATCTTTTGTTTTGCCTTCTGAAAACCCGCTTGTATCGTTTTTTTCTTCCCATCTTTTTGTGTGAAGACTAAACATTTTTTCTATATCGTTTTTGCGAAGAGGCTCAAAGGACACTGCACCCAATTCTTTTAATCTTCTTTCCTTGCGGTCAAGGCTATGCTTTTTCTTTCTTTTAGCAAAGTATTGATCAAATTGTATTTCGGTTAATTGTAAAACTGGGCAAACAATCATTGAACGGTAATTCGCTATCCTTTTTACTTGCAAATATTGATAAAGGGGGAAATAAAAGTCACTGTCTTCAAAAAGGCCATGAAAATGAAACAGCCTCGGTTTTTTGCTGTTAAATAAATGCTGCATTATAAATTCGATGGCCTTAGCAAGCTCAACATCATTAGCTATCGCATCCATATAATTTGCCTGGCCATAGCCAATAAAATAAATATGTTCAATGAAGAGGCCCTTTCTTTTCATTAGAGGTAAAATAACTTTGACATCTTCATCCTCTTCTATAGCAATAACAAATAATTCATATTGCTGGCCAAAGACGCTCCACCATAAAAATATCCAATCAAATTCAATAAAAGGATTGTTATTCTCCGCTCTTTGCAAATGGCCATCCCAAATAGGCTTTATCCTCTCCAAGCATTCAATGGATTGAATCACTCGAAGTTTCATTTCATTTCACCCGTTTTTCGCTATAATACTCCATCGTTTCATTTAAACCCTCTAGTAAACTGTAAGAAGGAGCCCAGTTTAATTTTTCTATTGCCTGCTGATTTTTGAGGCAGCTGCAGGGGATATCTCCTTCCTTGGCCTGATGATAAACAATAGGAGCCTTCCTGCCGCTGATTTGAACTAATACTTCTGCTAAATCCGATATAGAAGTCTGTGTTTCTGTACTTAAATTCAAAATATCGTTTGTTCCGTTTAGCAGCGCCAAATAGCAGCCGTTGGCAATGTCCTTCACATAAATGAAATCTCTTGTTTGTTTCCCATCACCATAAATTTCGAGAGGCTGATTACTTAATAGACGATCAATAAAAATGGAGATTACGCCCGCTTCTCCCTGGGCATTTTGTTTTGGCCCATATACATTGCCATATCTTAAAATGCAGTAATCCAACCCATGGAATTTCTTAAAAAGCTGAATATATGTTTCAGAGGTTAATTTTGATACACCGTAAAATGAAATAGGATTTGCCGGATGGAGTTCATCAATTGGAAGATATAGAGGCATGCCATAGACTGCGGCTGTCGAAGCAAAGATAAATTTTTTCACTTTATATTTGGCGCTTAACCTTAAAAGATTTAAGGTGCCTATAGTGTTAATTTTTGCATCATAGGCTGGATCTTCCATTGATGACTGGACAGATACCTGTGCCGCTTGATGGATGACATAATCAGGCCTTTCCTTTAAAAAGATTTCTTCTAATTCCGCCTCGTTTAATATGTTTACATTGTAAAATGAAAGATTGCCAGGAAGATTACTTTTATTACCTTTGCTCAAATTATCCACCACGGCAACTTCTATATTCTCTCGCAGCAGCTTTAATGCTATATGGGATCCTATGAAGCCTGCACCCCCTGTTATTAATGCTTTCTTCATGTTGTTAATCACCTTCATTCATAAAGTAGCAAGCTCACATTCTGCCGAAAAAATACATTGATTATGTGAAGTTGAAAAACCACCTTTTTTTTACAAATTTCTTCGGCTGAATAACAGTAAAGTCTTCTCCCTTAAGTATTTTTATGGCGTTGTCACGAAAGTAGTCTGCAAAGGAGGCTGAAAATTGCTTTTCCAAGTAAGTATATGCAGCTTGGATATTTGAGCCACGGCGGTTCACATTATGTGCATCAGAAGCTATAAAATGGGCGAGGTGATATTTCAAAAGTTTGGCTGAAAAGGTCTCTAATTTTTTCCCAAACGTACCGATCAGGCTTCCTGCTGTAATTTGCGCTAAGGCTCCTTTTTGGATAAAGGTATAAAGCCTATTTGGATCCTTATAAAATTCTGCATTTCTTTCTGCATGGGCAATAATAGGAACTAGCCCAGCTATTTGAAGCTCATAAAAAAACATTTCCGTATTAGCAGGAATATATAAATCAGGCAGTTCTATCAATACATATTTACCGGTTCGGTTTAAGGTAAGCAAATCATTTGTTTTTGATTTTATATCGTTTATCAGGTCAGCGTATAAGCTAATTTCCATTCCGGGAACGACCGTCAGCGGGATATTGTTGATATTTAACAGCTGATTTACCTCCTCCACTCGGCTTTGAACGGTACTTGAAGGATTATTATATTTCCCGTTCTTGTGATGAGGGGTTGCGATGATGTGAGTAATGCCGTTTTCTGCCGCCTGTTTAGCCATTTGAATGGAATCCTGAGAAGTCTGGGCACCGTCATCAAGACCGAAAAGGATATGATTGTGGATATCAACCAACATGTAAATCTTCCCTTTCTTTTGCTAAAAGCATTTGGCTTCTGATCAGTCGTAATAATAATTTTTCCATATGCTCTTTTTATCACTTTTATTTAAAATCACCCCTAGGATGTTGGCCTCAATTCTTTTAAGCTGATCAATTCTTTGTTTAATAACCTCCCTGCGATTTTTCTTTGCACTAATCACAAAAATGCAGCCATCTGCTTTTGCAGCAAGTATTGCAGGATCGGATACAACCATTGGAGGGGCATCAAGTATGACAAGATCAAATATCTTTGTCAGTTCATCTATGAATTGGTCCATTAATTTGGAAGCAAGAAGTTCAGGAGAATGTAAAGGAATAGGTCCTGCAGCAATAAATGATAAATTGGGGATATTAGTCTTCCTAATAATCTGGTTCAGCTGGGCTCTTCCTGTTAAATAGGATGTGACACCTTTCCGATTTGTCATATGAAACATGTAATGGCCCGATGGTTTCCTTAAATCACAATCAACAAATACAGTTTTTTTATGATCCATGGCCATCAATATAGCAAGATTTCCGCAAGTGATTGATTTACCTTCTTCAGGCAGCGAACTTGTAAACATAATGGAGCGAAGCTCTTTAGCCCCTCTTTGAAACTGAATATTGGTGCGAATTAAACGATAAGCTTCAATGATGGGCGAATTCTCCTCCATTTTGGGCACCATTTTGAAATAACGTTCATTGTAAAAAGTCCCTTCGTCTGCAGAACTATTGCTGATAAACGGCACCTCTCCCAGCGGTGAAAGCAATAGATGCTCTGAAATATCACGCTGGGAATCTATTTTTCCATAAAAGTAATGTTTGATCATAATAAAACCTGTAGAAGTAATCAGACCAATGAGAAAACAAATAAGACCATTTAAAAAAGTCTTTGGTCTTACAGGCTGTGCCCTATCCTTTGGATCTGTCACAGAAAGAATATGAACATTATCCAGGTTGATTAGCTGTCTGATCTCTGATTGAAAAGCTTCAGCAATTGTCTTAGAAATATGAGCCGCTTCAGCTAAGCTTGAATCCTCTACAATGATCGAGATAATCTGAGAATTCCCGTTTGTTTTAACCTCCATTTTCTTTTTTAATTCACTTGACTCATACTCCCCTTTTAAGCTTTCGGATGCTTTATCCAAAATTCGCTGGCTTTGAATAATGAATTGATAGCTTTCAATTAGTTTTAGATTCGTTTCGATTTCCCCAAGAGAAAGGATGCGTCCATCTTGATTCGTAACCGTATGATTGATTAACAAATCTGTTCGGCCCTGGTAAACGGGAGTAAGAAAGAAATAGCTTATTGCACTTCCCGCTAAAGCAAATAGAAGTGTCATTAGCAGGATAAATTGTCTGCCTTGCTTTAAAACATTAAAAAGATCCCGCAAATCAAACTCTCTTTCCATTCACTCAAATCCTTTCAATAAAACAAAAGCTAATAGGCACCCTTACCTCTAATCACCTGAATAAAAGTCTTCATAATAATTTTGACATCCAATAAAAGAGAACATTGCTTTACATAATAAAGATCGTAAGCAATCTTTTGTCCATGATTAATTTCAGAACGTCCATTGATTTGCGCAAAGCCGGTTAAACCTGGCTTCACAAGCAGTCTTTTAGATTGTGTTTCAATATAAAACTTCGTGAATTCCGAACTCTCTGGCCTAGGACCAACAATACTCATATCGCCCTTTAATACATTGAAAAGCTGGGGGAGTTCATCAAGGCTATATTTTCTTAAAAACTTCCCAGTCTTTGTTACATTTTGACTCATTTCCGATTTGAAAATAAATTCATCAGGTATGCCTTCTCCCCATTTTTCAAAATCAAATAAAACGGGAGAATGACTATCATTTCTCATAGTGCGAAATTTCCAGATCACAAATGGGATATGATTTCTGCCTGTTCGGATTTGCTTAAAAAATATAGGGGGACCATCCATTTTTAAAATAAGTATCATTAAAAGCAAAAAAATTGGTGTAAAGAGTATTAATAAAGTAAAACTGACCAAAATATCAAAAATCCTTTTAAATATTAGGTATGAAGGTTTATTATGGTTTCCTTTTGCAAATGCAGATTCCTGTTCTATTTTCCTATCCACAATTGCCTCCCTCCTAAGCCCCCCTCTACTTTCACCTAATACAATTTGCCTCCTTTTTAAAATAAACCATCAAACATTCAGTTCCTATGTCACAGATATTTCAAATCCTTATATTTTATTGGATATATTTACTATATATTCTAAATTATTTATATGATTTTAATATAACTAAAGTCGGTCATAATCCGATAAAATAAAAAGTCTCTAAACCACAAAGGAACTACATAATCCTTTTGATTCAGAGACTTTTAGGCTAATGATGTTTATTTAGTCCTGGGTAAAAAGTTTTCGGTAAATAATGCTTTTTATATACAAGCCCAATAAATTCTATCGGAAATTCCATTGATCAAGCGTATCAACAACATAGGTTGGTTTTTTCTTATACCCGGTTAGGAGCTCTTTTGTCGTCACACCTGTATGTACAAGCAGCGTATCAATTCCTGCCTTCATCCCAGCCATAATATCTGTATCATAATTATCGCCAACCATAACGGTTTCTTCCTTTTTCGTCCCAATGACTTTTAGTGCCTGTTCCATAATGATGGACTCCGGCTTGCCAATAAAAATCGGCTGGGTTTGGGCAGAAACCGTAATCACCGATGTAATAGACCCGTTACCTGGCAACAGACCTCTTTCTGTTGGAAGGGCAATATCACCATTTGTGGAAACAAATGTTGCCCCGTTTCTCACGGCAAGGCAGGCAGTAGCCAGCTTTTCATAATTAATTGATCGGTCAATCCCAATGACAACATAATCTGCATGTTCTTCAGCAAAGGTAAATCCTTTGTCTGCCAGTGCCTTTTTAATCCCTTCCTCACCAATCACATACACGGATGCATTCCTTTTTTGCTCGTATATATAATTGGCCGTCGCCATACTTGTTGTAAATACTTGCGATTCGTCTGCGGGTATATCGAATTCGCAAAGTTTTTTAGCTACTTGTTCAGGTGTTCGTGAGGAATTATTCGTGACAAAAAGATGCGGCAAGTCCAGCTCCCTGAGCTTTTTCACAAACCCAGATGCTTCCTTTATCACTTCGTTTCCACGATACATGGTACCATCCAAGTCAATTAAATAGCCTTTATATTTTCTCACTCTCTTTTCACTCCTATTAGTTCCGCCCCTATATTAATGGCGGAAAGCTGAAACAGGTCCTAATTCATTTAATAAATATTCCCTTACTTTTTCCGGGAATTGCCTTATTGAAGGCAAATTTTCTCCAAACACTTTTTTCATCTGGTTATGATTGATATTTGTATATTGCTGTACAAGCACCTTGCGATAAGAAACAATCTCCTTCATGCTTTTCGTTAACTCACCTTGAACAACCTTTTCATCATCTAGAATATCTACAATGTCTTCATAGCTGCCCGGATCGCGCATGATAAAGCCGTCTATCATGGCATTGCCAACATCAAGAATTCCTTCTACTATGGTATGGCCAATCCGCTCCATGGCCGCTTTCTCAAGGTCTGTATGTAAATCCTTTATTTCCTCAAAAAGGGAGAATTGCCGTTCTAAAAATACAAGAATTTCCTCAATTTTTTCTCTGTCCACGAAATACATGTCTCTCACCTTTCCTCTATTGAGCGTAAAAATCAAAATCACCTATATTCTATCATACCTCGTGGAAGAAAGATAAAACCATTGGGATATTCTAAAGGAGAATGGCATCGAGTGACGAATATATAAGAATGAAGAAAACAAACAAAGGAGCCCGGAAATGACAGATAGATTTTTTTTATATGATGACATGGTAGACACAAAAACACGATTTGTGAGCTTTATGGGAGAACACCAGCGCTTTGACTTAGCCATCGTACAATCTGACCGTTATTATGGAAAACATATTGTCCTTGATATCCAAGGAAACCGTTTTGCCATAATTGGAGCAGATGATTTGGAGGAAGAAGGCTATTTAGAATATGCTTTTAACTTGTCCGAAGAAGACGCAGAAGAATTGCGTTCCTTCCTGGCAGAGATCGTTTAACAAATAGTGCTTTTCATGATTCTTAACTCATTTACAAATAATAAAGGAGAGCCTTTTTAAAAAGGGTTCTTCTTTTTTCTTTAGGCGATGTTAAAGCTTATTATTAAGTCTAGAGACTAAGTTGATTGGAGCGGAAGGCGCGTAGACTCCTGGGGATCAGCATTGAAGTGAGACCCCGCAGAAGCGTTAGCGACGAGGAGGCTCGCAAAATGCCCCCCGGAAAGCGAAGCGCCTGGAGCGGAAATCAACGATATACCGGAACATTCTTTAAGAATTTTTCTTTTCAAAAGGGGTGTTTGTAAATGGGATTAGATCGTGAATATACCGATTTTTCAAATGTAGAAACACAAAGATTGTATCTGACCGCTGAGGAATATCCGGAAGGCCCTTATGGTTCACCCATCAATCAGAACGAGCCTGTCGAAAATAAAAGCTCCCCATGGATTGAAGGCCAGCGAAAATATTCTGCCTTTAATTATGAGAACAAAACCCTTCACGAAGATATGCCGCGGCAAATGGAGGGTGCACATATTACACACGATGATTCAGACGCTGAGATGGAAAAGCCATACCAAGATTATCAAAAATAAAAAAAGGCAATCGGTTAATCCGGTTGCCTGCCTTTCACCTTTTTCAACACAAAATAAGCACATCCAAAATTACAGAATTCATATAGGTATTCCGTTAAAGTACTAATTTTTGTATCGAAGGTTGCTTTTTGGTTTTGGTCATCAAAAAACCCCTTTAACCGAAGCTGACCATATCCCCAATCACCAACAATATAATCATATCTCCCTAAAATATCGCTATACCTGCCGCGGAATGCCTCTTCATTGAACCCTTCCCGCTTCTCTTCAACTAACTCATAGCAGACATTGTTAATGCAAATCATTGCTCATTCACCCCCTATGTGAATTTTTCGTGCACGATGTCTTGATTAAATTATAACTGATTCCCCAGCAATTTCTAAGTAAAATTATTTACCCCATGGTTATCTTAAGATTAGGAGGTGCTTAAATTGAAAAAGCCTTTAATCATCCTTGGTATTTGCGGAATAACGGCCTTAACTGCTTGTGCAGGACAAAATAACATGGCAAATGACGGTATATACGAAAGATCTGGAAACACGCTTAATGTTAATAATCAGCGGGCAGATATCTATAACCGCGATAATGGCTCTGTCAACAGAAACGCAGACTTTGGTTATGTCCGCCACCAGCAAAGCCCGATTATGGGTGAAAACGTGTCTAACAACAATTACACTAATCTTAATAGAGAAGAGCTTGCAAATACAATCAGCCGCTATAGTTCACAAGTTCCGAATGTTGCCGACGTGTCAACACTTGTGACAGACAGAGAGGTGCTTATTGTTTATGCTACAGATACAAAAGACAGAAATTTGACAGCTGACCAGGTAAAGAAGATGGCTATGTCTATTGTTCCAAGATGGTACCATGTATATGTCAGCGATAATACTGGCCTTAGACAAAACCTTGAAAACTTTGCCACTACAGCGACTAATACACGAAATGCCCATAATGGCATTGATCATCTCATAAAACAAATGCTTAAATCTCCTCAAGGCGGCAAAATGAGCGATGGCGAAAATCAGAACGGAGTCATGCAGGGAAAGACAAATAACAATAACGTTAGGTAAGCGAATGATTCATACCAAAAAGAGTTCAGCACAGGCTGAACTCTTTTTTTCGTATTATGCTTTCTTCAGTTCCTCTTCGCCCAATGCTTGTTTGCGCTTTGAAGCTTCGTTTACTTGTTCATCTGCATGGTAAGATGAGCGGACAAGCGGACCAGCCTCACAGTGGCTGAAGCCTTTGCTTAAAGCAATTTCCTTTAATTCCTGGAATTCATCTGGATGGTAATACTTCACAACTTTTAAATGCTTTCTAGTTGGCTGCAGGTACTGGCCAATTGTCATAATATCAACGTTATTTGCCCGCAGATCATCCATTGTTTCTAAGATTTCTTCTTTTGTTTCCCCAAGACCAACCATTAGGCTGGACTTTGTTGGAATATCCGGCTGTATTTCTTTTGCACGGCGCAAAAATTCAAGGGAACGGTCGTATTTCGCTCTTGCCCGAACTCTCGGTGTTAAGCGGCGAACGGTTTCAATATTATGGTTAAGCACATCTGGACGGGCATCCATTAATGTCTTTAAGTTCTCGTATACCCCACCCATATCTGATGGAAGAACTTCTATTGTTGTAAATGGATTTTTTCTGCGAATTGCTCGAACGGTTTCGGCAAAAACAGCTGCTCCGCCATCTTTTAAGTCATCCCTGGCAACCGCTGTGACAACTGCGTGCTTTAAATTCATTGTTGCAACGGAATCAGCAACTTTTTCTGGCTCCTGCAGATCAAGTTCAGTAGGCAACCCAGTCTTAACTGCGCAGAAACGGCATGCTCTTGTACAAGTATCACCTAAAATCATGAAAGTGGCTGTTCTTCTCACAGCCCAGCATTCATGGATGTTTGGACATTTGGCTTCTTCACATACAGTGTGAAGTCCTTTATCTCTCATCATCTTTTTTAATCCGGTATACGTTTCATTCGTATTTAACTTTATTTTCAGCCATTCTGGCTTTCTTATGTATTCTTCCTGTTTACTCAAAATCCCCCAACTCCTTTAAAAATTGCACAAAAACACCTTTCATAAAGCCACTTTATCACAACAGATCAGGAAAAAACAAGCCAATCGGGATTACCATTAATTGATATCATTAAAATTTTCCAACGGTCGCAAACTATAACAGAAAAGCAACAATTGCCTTTAACTAGCAGGCTGAGGCTAGATAGTTCTCAAAGTCAACATTTGAGAAAGGAGGATTTTTTAGTGCGCATCTTTTCTTTTTTCGTCTTCACTATGCTGTTTTTGGCTTTTTCACAACCTGTTCAAGCCCAGGAAAAACAACCGGATATTTATGCACAAAGAATGGCTTTATACAAAGATATTGAATCTGTAACAAATATCCCTTGGTATTACCTTGCTGGCATAGACCAATATGAAAGAAAAGTACGGGAAGCGAGAAGAGACCTCCCTAAAGCAGAGGGGCTGACAGGAATTTATATAATGCCTGAAGTTTGGTCAGGAGCGCTAAACCCTAATCAAAAGGATGAAAACCCTTTAACTATTCAGCTTTTTAATGGTTGGGGCATTGATGGCGATGGTGATGGAAAGGCAAGTCTCTCCAATGATTTTGATGTCCTTTATTCTATTGCTCGCTTCCTGCTTTCCTACGGAACAGACCACGACAATATCAAAATGGGCCTTTGGGATTACTATAAAAGGGATAAGACAGTCAGCATTATCATCGGAAAGGCAAGAATGTACAAGCATTTTAATCGCTTGGATTTAGACCAGCGTGTTTTCCCTCTGCCTCTAAGAAGCCATTACACCTATAAAAACACTTGGGGGGCAGCCCGAGGATGGGGCGGCCGAAGAATTCATGAAGGCACAGACATCTTTGCAGGCTACGGTGTACCTGTCAGGGCAACTGCTTACGGCATTATAGAAATGAAGGGCTGGAACCGATTTGGCGGCTGGCGTGTAGGTATAAGGGATATTAACAATAATTACCACTACTTTGCCCATTTAAGCGGTTTTGCAAAGGATATTAAAATAGGACAAATTGTTGAGCCCGGCATGCTTATCGGGGGTGTGGGCAGTTCAGGATATGGCCCTCCAGGTACTTCTGGGAAATTCCCGCCCCATCTTCACTATGGGATTTACAAAGATAATGGAAGAACTGAATGGTCATTTGATCCATATCCTCATTTAAGACAGTGGGAAAGACTAGAACGTTTAAATAGGAAGAAATAGGTAAGGGCCCTCCCAAAAGGAGGACCCCACTTTTTTATTTTGCTCTTTTGGACTTTATAACCGCATTTGCGATGCTTGCACCAAGTCCTCCCCAGATAATTAGCATCCCAATGACCAACATTGTAATGGCTCCACCTGACATTATTGAGATACCTCCTTGTTTTCTGGAATTTCTAATTCTGCTTTCTTGTTCCATTTAATTGCAGCAAAGATAAATCCAAGAATGATTGCACCGATAGCAACTCCCCATCCCATATAAAGCAGGAAGCTTGTCGGATAGCCTTCATAATTATCTTTAATGTTTGTAATAATATTTTGCACCATCATATATCCCAGTACAATTGGAGTAATAAGCCCTAAACAAATCTTCCACCAGCCGCCTAGAAGAATATCAGACATGCTGTTTGCATGGTTCTGCAGATTTTTTAGTTCCTTTAATACCCAAGCTACGACAACTACCTCAACTAGGCCGGCAAGGGCAACTCCAAAGTTATTGATAAAGTAATCAGCAGCATCTAAGAAGTATAATCCGCCTTTTGAAGCAAATAGGATGGAAACTACTGCTGCTAGACCTCCGCCAATTGTGACCGATTTTGTACGGGATACTTTAAATTTATCTTCGACACCAGCGATAAAGGTCTCAACAATTGAAATTAATGATGACAAACCGGCTAACACTAAACAGATGAAGAAG
>Ga0182742_1003531_pt1 | contig 15171 bp, 7 predicted proteins | sample eDN5th37CBELigMG_FD_128880 | JGI IMG/M metagenome (GOLD analysis project Ga0182742, IMG submission 128880) | Enriched Miracle-Growth compost microbial communities from Emeryville, California, USA - eDNA 5th pass 37_C BE-Lig MG (version 2)... ...
AAGACGCCGCCGGCCAGGCGCTTCAGGTGGTCGCCGAAGAGCTGCGGAGGCGTGGTTATCGGGATCTCTAGTTGTTTGTACCTGACATTTAGGCAGGCTCCATCAGTCGCACGAGCAAAGCGCAATGGACACGATCCATCACGGCCGTGAATCGGTCGGTCTGTGAAAGATTCCGGCTTTTCATTGGACCGCGAGGCTGCGGATCACGACACTTGGGCTCATGTCTGAAAAGCTCAATGTCCTTGTCCTGGACCGCTGTGATCCCTCGCAGAATGTCTCGCGCTTTTACGTCCTGCGCATCGAGCCATCACTCTTTGGAAATCCAACCTTGGTCCGCGAGTGGGGGCGGATCGGGCAGCGTGGTCGCCAGCGGATCGAAATCCATCAGAGAGAAGGTAAGGCGGCCGAGGCCCTGGAATCCTGGCTCCGCCGCAAGCAGCGTCGCGGCTACCGAATCCGGGGCTCATAGATTGAACCTGACCGAATTTTTGACAGCAAACATGCTCAGCGTCTCCGCGAACGAGGCGAATATCGAATGAGTGATGGTGAAACAGGATTGATTGTCGGCACTGAGCGTCCCTAAGTACGATCTCCAATTTTTCCGAAAATCGAGGGCAGACGGTTTCCATGTAACACGACCTGAAGGAGGCCTCAGGTCGACCCGCAGGCGCCCATGCGCTCGTAGATGCCGGCCGAGGACGGGTGTGCGACTATTCCCATGGAGGTGATGCCGAGGTGGGGTGGTGGCCTGCTTAGTTCTTGGCTACCGAAGGTCAGACCAACGGCACCTTCAATCCCGATGACAAAGCGTTCTGTGTTGCCAGCAATCCACGCTAAGAAGACTCCTGTGATCAATAGGCATTCCTCTAGTTGAAGCCTGTCCTGAGTTGAGATCTAGTTCAGGGGATTTCTCACCTGATTACGGTTTCCAATGTCTATGGTAGATGAGGCTTCGGTCTTTCAGAGCAATTTGCCCATCGAGACGAAGCTCGATCGGGCAAGGATGGAGCTGCTTGATCTCTCGGCCCGGAACCGCCTCCTGAACATCCCGAGGTTTTCCAAGAGCGCGAAGACAATCGAAATCGTTGAGGAGAAGTCCTCTGAGATTTTCCGTCTCCTGGTACGCGATGGAAAAGCCTTCACCTTCGTTCCCGGGCGGGAGGATCGCGATGGGGCAGCGGCAGAAGATGAGAATCTAAGCCCAGTCGAGCTGGCCCAGCCGGACGAGCCAGATGAAGTCGATGAGCGCGGGGTATCGCGGCGCCATGCCGACACGAAACTACAGACGCGAATGACTCCAAAGGGTCTCCAGAAGCGCCTGCTGGATCTCTATTACGACGCACGGACGCTTGAAGAAGAGCAGGGCGTCAACGTTCTCTTCCTGACACTGGGAACGCTGAAGTGGATCGATCCCAACAACAAGGACAACATCCGCTACGCCCCGCTAATCCTCGTTCCCGTCAGCCTTGATCGTGGTACGGCGGGCGAGAAGTTCCGTCTCCGGTGGCGGCAGGAGGATCCGGCGCCGAACCTATCCTTGGAAGCCTATCTGGATCGGGTCCATGCGCTGAAATTGCCGGAATTCGAGACCGGTGACGATTTCGATCCGAGGACCTACCTTGCGGCCGTCGCGGATGCGGTATCAACGAAGCCCGAGTGGTCGGTCAACCCGGACGATGTGGTCCTTGGCTTCTTCTCCTTCGCCAAGTTCCTCATGTACCGGGATCTGGATCCCGAGAACTGGCCGGCGGACAGCAAGCTCACGGAGCAGCCGATCATTCGCTCGCTCCTCTCGGACGGGTTTTCGTCGCGGGACGAGTTGCTCTCCGAGAATGTGAACATCGACGCCCACATCCCGCCGTCGGAGATGCAGCACATCGTCGATAGCGACAGCTCGCAGACCCTCGCCGTCCATGACGTTCGTAAGGGACGCAACCTCGTCATCCAGGGACCACCCGGGACTGGCAAGTCGCAGACCATCGCCAACGTGATCGCGTCCGCCATCGCGGACGGAAAGACAGTCCTCTTCGTTGCAGAGAAGATGGCAGCGTTGGAAGTGGTTAAGCGGCGCCTCGACCAAGCGGGCGTAGGGGACGCCTGCCTTGAACTCCATAGCAACAAGGCGAACAAGCGAATTCTCCTCGAAGAGCTGCGGCGGACATGGGATCTCGGCTCACCCAGGGGAGAGTTCCCCGGCTCGGTGGTGAGCAGGTTGGTCGAGGCGCGGGATGTGTTGAACGGGCATGCTACGCGAATGCATCGTCGCCACGCTCCCTCGGAACTCACTCCCTACCAGGTTCTCGGGCATCTCGTCCGCTTGAGGCAGGCCGGCCAGCGCCCTGTCGACCTGACGTTGGACAGGCCGACGAAGTGGTCTCCGGACGACCTCGGCGAACGTCGCCGGATCCTTCACGAGCTGGTCGAGCGGATCGAGGACATCGGATTGCCAGCGCGCCATCCCTGGAACGGGGTTGGCCTTGACATGATCCTCCCCACCACACTCGAGCGCCTGGTTCCCCGGATCGAGGGGCTGAAGGCACGCATCGATGCCTTGCGGGGCGAGCTCGGCGAGCTGGCCCGCATATTCGAGCACCCCGATCCCGGGGCATTTGATGACGTCATGCCGCTTCGTGAGCTGGCGGAGGTGTTGGCGGCCGCGCCGAACCTCTCCGCCGATGCCCTCGCGGCTTCGGTCTGGGACGAGAATGCGGATGATATTCGAGGACTCGTGGCCCTGGGCTTTGATTTCGAGCGCCGGGCGAAAGAGCTTGCAACGTCTGTTTCCGCCGAGGCCCTTCAGACTTCTGTCGACGGCCTGGAGGCTCAGCTCGCATGGCTGCCGCAGGACTTCCCGGGAGGAGCATTCGACCGGGTACGCAGACTGGCAGACCTGTTGCCGCGTCTGTGGGCCGATGCGGAACGGTTGAAGCGGGAGCTGGGAGCCACGGGGGAGGTGAACACCTTCGCCGATGTCTCGCGCCTCGTTTCGATGGGCGAGCGGGTTGCCGCCGCACCGGACGCCAGTCCTGAGGCTTTCGCAGCCGCCGTCTGGGACCAAGGTGTGGAACAGGCAGGGGACCTTGCGGAAGCGGTCGCTGTGCTCGAGACTGTTCGGGCTCATCTCGGGGACCGTTTGCTTGACGCTGCTTGGAACACCGACGTCGCTGCCGCGCGGCAGGCGCTTGCGATGCATACCGGACTGTTCCGATATCTCAATGGTGATTGGCGCAAGGCCAGGGCACTGGTGCGGACAATCGTCCGGACGCCGGACGTACCAACGTTGGAGTTGATCGAATTGCTCGATCAACTCATGAAGGGGCAAACTGCCGCGAAAGTCATCAGGGATGGGGATGCGTTTGGTCGGTCGGCTTTCGGCGCCGACTGGCGCGGCGAGCGGTCGGCGTCGGCACCCTTGAGCGCCCTCGTAGCATGGATGAGGACCCTGCGGGGTCTCGGCGCCGAGCCGCGTCTGATCGCAGGTCGGCTCGCGGAGCGCTCCGAGGTGCGGGAGCGCTCAGCCCAGCTTCAGCGAGTACTCGACGAGATCTCGCCCCTGCTGAAGTCGCTCTGGTCCGATCTCGGTTCCGTGGCCCCAGCGGCCTTCGATGGTGCAGCATCGATCGAGCACGCACACCTTGGCCTTGTCGATGGACGCGTGCGGGCGCTCGTGGCTGCCGATGACCTGAGCAGGCAGGTCTTGCTCACCGTACCCGAGCGCTTGCCGGAGCGTCTTGAGTTGATCCGCAGGCTGTTCACCTGGCAACAGGTCGCTCGCGCGATCACCGAGCGGGGTAACCTGGGGCAGTCTGCGTTTGGAGAAATGTGGAGCGGGATCTCTTCCGACTGGGAGAGATTGTCCTCCGCCATCGACTGGATTGCGCTCCGCGGAGCCTTGCGCTTCCTCGCGGCACGCCTCCCGCAACGTCGGGAGATTGCTGAGCGGACTTATCGCGCAGAGAAGGATGCGGATGGTATCGCGTCCGATCTTCGTGGACTCTTCTCGTCCTTGAAGACCGGACCGACGGCGCTGTTCGGAGTGGCTTCCGACGGTGCCGTGCCTCTGTCGGGCCTATCGGAACGGCTTGAGCTCTGGCTCGCGAACACCGAACAGCTTTCCAAGTGGGTGTCGTATCGCGAGCGCGCTGACCGTGGTCACTCCCTCGGCCTCGGCAACATCATCGATCATCTCGCGGACGGCAGGCTTGAGACCGCCGCCGCAGAGGCCACCTTCGAGATTGCGTACTACGAGGCGATGCTGGCGGAGTTCGTTGCGAAGGAACCGGATCTCGGGCGGTTCGACGGGAATCTCCACGGTCGGCTTGCCCGGGAGTTCGCAAACCTCGATCGGGAGCGGATCAAGGTAGCAAGCCTGGAGGTCGTGCGGGCCCATCATCGCCGGATACCTCCGCGTGACGGTGGAATTGGGCCTGTAGGCGTTCTTCGGGCGGAGATGGCCCGGCGGCGCGGCCATATGCCCATCCGCCAGCTCATGCAGAAGGCTGGGCCCGCCATCCAAGCATTGAAACCCGTCCTGATGATGAGCCCGCTCTCAGTCGCGCAGTTCCTGACGCCCGGGCGCATGACGTTCGACCTCCTCGTCATGGACGAGGCCAGTCAGATCCAGCCCGTCGATGCGCTCGGTGCAATAGCACGGTGCCGGCAAGTCGTCGTCGTTGGCGATGAGCGTCAGCTGCCGCCGACCAAGTTCTTCGCAAAGATGACGGGAGGCCAGGCAGAGGATGACGACGGCGAGGGGGCTCAGGTTGCGGATATCGAGAGCATTCTCGGCCTGTTCTCCGCGCGAGGGCTGCCGCAGCGCATGCTGCGCTGGCACTACCGCAGCCGACATCAGTCTCTGATCGCGGTTTCGAACAGCCAGTTCTATGAGAACAAGCTCTTCATCGTGCCCAGTCCCTACACCCAGGAAGCCGGAATGGGACTGCGGTTCCACCATGTTCCCAATGGCGTGTTTGATTCTGGAGGTGCCGGAACCAATGCCGTAGAGGCCCGAACCGTCGCGGAGGCGATCATCCGGCATGCGAAGACGCATCCCGGTCTCTCCCTTGGCGTAGCGACCTTCTCGGTATCCCAGCGCCGTGCCATCCAGGACGAGCTCGAGGTTCTCAGACGGCTCAATCCCGACACCGAGGACTTCTTCCATGCCCATCCGAGCGAACCGTTCTTTGTGAAGAACCTCGAAAACGTACAGGGTGATGAGCGCGATGTGATCATGATCTCGGTCGGTTATGCCAGGAATGCCCAAGGCTACATGGCCATGCGCTTCGGCCCGCTCGGGGCCGACGGAGGCGAACGCCGTCTGAATGTCCTGATCAGCCGTGCCAAGCGGCGCTGTGAGGTGTTCTCGTCTATCACCGATGAGGACATCGACCTCGAGCGAGCGAAAGGCAAAGGCGTCTTCGCATTCAAGCTATTCCTGCATTACGCCCGTACGGGCCGCCTCTCGGTGGCGCAGACGAGCGGGCGAGAGGCGGACAGCATCTTCGAGGAACAGGTGGCAAGCGCGCTCCAAGCAAGGGGCTACCAGGTTCACCCTCAAGTTGGAATTGCAGGTTTCTTCATCGATCTTGCCATCGCGGATCCGGAGCGGCCCGGCAGGTATCTCATCGGTATTGAATGCGACGGTGCGGCCTACCACAGTTCGAGATCGGCTCGGGACCGCGACAGGCTGCGCCAAGCCGTTCTCGAGGATCACGGATGGATCATCCACCGAATCTGGAGCACCGATTGGTTCCAGCGGCCCCAAGAGCAGTTAGAGCGCACTATCGCGGCAATCGAAGCGGCCAAGACCGAACTCGACGAGCGTCTCGAACTCGGCGCCCATCGCCATCGGGCGGTACCCGTCGAGGTCGTGACCGTTGAGAGGGCAGACGTGACCGAGATTGGTCTGGCTGACGTTGTCGAAGACGGGCTCTCCGAGCGGCTCTACGTCGAGGCGACGCCTTCCCGGCCCGGTGCTTACGAATTGCACGAGACACCTGTTGGGATCATGGCTGATCTGATCGAACAGGTGGTTAGAGTGGAGACGCCTATTCACGTCGATGAGGTCGTTGCGCGGCTCAGAAGCGCCTGGAACTTGCAACGGGCTGGAGCGCGGATCCAGGCTGCCGTTGAGGAAGGTGTGAAGCTGGCGGTCTCGCGAGATCGGATCAAGCGGGAGGGACAATACCTGTCCTATCCACAAGTGGAGACGAAACTTCGCGACCGACGGAATGTGATGTCACCAGGTCTGCGCAAGCCGGAGATGATCCCACCGAGCGAAATTGCGGTCGGAATCATTCAGGTTGTGACAACCAATCTGGGAGCGACCGACGACGAGGTGGCACTGAGCATCTCAAGATTGCTCGGCTTCAAGGCGACGAGTGCCCAGCTTAGAGGTATCATCAGCCAAGTGGTTGATGGACTAATAGCCGAGGGACGAATCTTTCGGGACGGGGCAATGCTGACCGTGGCTGCTCCTACTGCATCTGAAGAGATCGCTGCGCGTGCGGCGGAGAAATTCGTACGCGGATAAATAACACGAGGAAAGATTCAGGAGGGTAGGACGCACCAGCACGGTTCGCCGCTCGGTCGAGAGCTGTCTCATTGTTTCCCCGATGAGACGTGTCCTGACCCTCTTGCTCCTTGTCCGCTAAGTACTGTCACCCGGAAGGTCGCCTCCTGATCAGCAAGGAGATCAATGCGTCATAAGGTATTCGTGGCAAGGTAACAGGGTATGACCGACGCTGACAGAAAGCCCTCTTTCATAGCTATGTGCTTCGGATTTTCACCGGGCTGCCCGTGTTGTTGCAAAGGTCGATGTTCCTGGCCGATCGGCACAATCGTCGCTGGATGGTTGTGAAAACCGGGGAAAAGTATGCGCCCGGGTTGCTCGGGTGAACGCTGAACGGCCAAGGTTGGCTCCCATCCGGAGCAACACGAGTCCAGCGTGAACTTCTCCTTTCTGCATGCCGCTGACCTTCACCTCGGCAGCCCTCTGCTTGGCCTTTCGGTTAAGGATCACGAAATTGCACGGCGCTTCGCCTCTGCCAGCCGGGAGGCGTTCCGTGCCCTGATCGACCAAGCAATCAGCGCGAAGGTGGCTTTCGCCGTCATTGCGGGGGACATCTACGATGGCGAGTGGAAGGACAATACCGTCGGGCTGTTCTTTAACCGGGAGATCTCCCGGCTGACCCGCGAAGGGATTCCGGTCTACATCGTCAAAGGCAACCACGATGCGGAAAGTGTCGTCACCAAGACGATGCCGAAACCCGAGGGGGTGACCGTCTTCGGCACCCGGAAGGCTGAGACCTACCGCATCGAGCACCTGAAGGTCGCCCTTCACGGCTGGAGCTACGAGGACCGGGCCACTGCGGCCGACTTCAGCCTTCGGTACCCGCCCGTGGTGCCGGGCTGGTTCAACATCGGTGTCCTGCACTCCTCATGCGAGGGCAAGTCGGCGCACGCCACCTACGCTCCGTGCTCCGTCCAGGAACTGGCGGCCCACGAGTACCAGTACTGGGCGCTCGGTCACATCCATGAACATAGGGTGCTCAGCCGGGATCCATGGATCGTCTATCCGGGGAACCTGCAAGGCAGGAGCGTCCGTGAATGCGGAGCGAAGGGCGCGGTGATCGTAGAGGTCAGGGATGGGGAGGTGCGCACCGTCGAACGGGTCATCGTGGACTGCGCCCGGTGGGCTGCTATCGCGGTCGATGTGTCGAGTCTTGCAACCGATACAGAGATTGCAGCTGCCGTCCGCAGGGAAGCGGGAAGTGTCATTGCTGACCTTGGCGAGCGTCTGCTTGCCCTGCGCATCACACTCACGGGCGAGACGCGACTGAATGACCATCTGCGGGCTGCGGGCGGCACGTTGCGCGACGAGCTGCAGGCGGTGCTCCACCACATCCACGAGGATACATGGCTCGAGAAGCTGGAGATCCGGACCTCGGTGCCACCGGCACCGAAGGAGAGCCAGTTGGGTGGTCTTGACCCCATCGCGATGCTTGCGGGCCTCACCGATGACACGGAGCTGCGTCAGTCAGCGTGTGAGATCGCCGGCGTGTTACTGGAGAAGCTTCCGCAGTCGTTCGCGGAGGTTCCGGAATTGAACGACATGGACATGCTGATGGCTGAGGCGCAAAGCCTCGTCGTGGCACGGGCCATGGCCGGAAGGGCAGCTTGATCGATGCGACTGCGCAGTCTTGATCTCGAACGCTACGGCACCTTCACCAGCAAGCGCCTGACCTTCAGGACGGACGCACTCCTGCATGTGGTCTACGGACCGAACGAGGCCGGCAAGAGCACATGCCTGTCCGCAATCGCGGACCTGCTGTTCGGCTTCCAGAAGAGCACCGCCTTCGACTTCCTGCACGACAGCAAGGACCTTCTCATCGGGGCCACCGTGGCGCGAGAGGACGGCACTGCGCTGACGTTCAGGCGCCGCAAGGGATATAAGCGCACACTCATCGACGTGCATGGCGAGGAGCTCGCAGACGATGCGCTCGTTCCATTCCTCGGGGGCATTGGCCGTGAGGTCTTCCTGCGCGCCTTCGGCCTGAACGCCGCGACACTCCGCGCGAGCGCGAAAGAACTGGGCAATAGTGATGGCGACCTCGCGACCGCATTGTTTACTGCGGCTTCCGGCCTGCGCGGGTTTTCCGATCTTCGCTCCGACCTAGAAGCGGATGCCGCCAAACTGTTCGCGCCTCGCGCCAGGGACCGTCGCCTGCACCAGGCACTGGCCCAGTACGAGGCCGCTCGTAGGACGATCAGGGACAGGGAACTTCGCAGCAGCGACTATAAGGCGATCCTCTCGGAGATCGCCAGCGCCGAGGCGCGTCTGCATGAGATCAGTGAGCTGAAAGCCAACGGCATCGCGGAGCTGGCCCGGATCAAGCGGCTCAAGGCTGCGCAACCCCTCATTCGCCAGATTGATGCCGAGATCGAGCGGTTGGAAGGCTTCAGGGCACTCCCGCGGATCAGCGATATCGCGTTGCAGGAGCTCGTGACAGCTCTCGACCAGCATGATGCCGCAATCAGCGACTTGGAAAAGTCACGGCTCGAGGAGCGGGAGATCGAGCTTGAGCACGACGGCATTCGCGTCGATGACGCGCTCGTTGCCCAATCAGTCAGGATTGACGGTCTGTATTCCCGGGTCGAGGCCTATCGCTTGGCGCTGCGCGACCGCCCGAGGGTTCAGGCCGAGGCGGCCAAGCTGGAGGCGGATCTCGCTGATCTAGGCGCGAGGCTCGGCTGCAAGCCCGAGGAAGGCCTCGCCCAGGGGCGCCCAACCGATGCCGAGCTGGCCCGGGTCCAGGAACTCATGGATCAAGGCCGCTCCCTGCTGGAACGGCTGACCGCGATCCAAAGTACTTTGAGCTCGGAGGAGGCCACACTTAAGGCCCACGCAGGACGCCGCGCCCAAACCGATGCGCCTGTCGACCCGACGCCGTTCCGCAGTCGCCTGGCCGCTCTGAAACTTGATCTCAAGAAGGTCGAGAGCGGCAGGGCAGCCGCCGAGACGCTTGCAAGGGATATCCGTACGCTCCGCGAGGAAGCGGCTCGTCTGAGGCCTTCGATTGTCAATCTGGAGGCGCTTGCCGCCGCTCCGCTACCGTCTACCGAGGACATCGAGCGTTATCGCTCTACCCTGGATGGGCTCGCTGCGCGTTCGGCGCAGGAAACTGATCGGGTCAGGTCGTGCGAGGCAGGAGTCGAACAGCTCCGGGCTCAGCTCACCACGCTTCGTCGGGAGGGGGACGTGCCCACCCGGGAGCAACTGGATGCCGCGCGGATGCAACGTGGGGAGGCGTGGAACCTGATCCGCTCCGCCCTCTTCGGCGAGCGGGCACATCAGCCAGAGAAAGTCGCCGAAGGTGTGTCCCGGTTCGAGCAGCTCGTATCCGAGGCCGATCGCCTGGCGGACGACATCGCCGCGGACGCCGAGCGGGTCTTTGCGATAGCGGACCTCGACCGCAGACTGGAACAGGAAGCCGCAAAGGGAGCCGAGCTTGCCCGCGGTTTGGAAGAGATTGAGCGCGTGCGTGCGTTCAGGCTGGCCGAGTGGGAAGAGCTTTGGTCTCCCGTCGGCGTCGTTCCGCTCGAGCCGAGGGACATGAAATCCTGGCGCAGCGCGGTGACCTCGCTTCTGGAGCGCCGAGACACCATCCGCGGGAGACAGGACGCCCAGGCGGCTATTGAGGAGCACGGTCGCGCGCTGCTGGTGCCGCTGAACGGTCTCGCGAACGAGCTCAGGCTCGCACCCTACGAGGGAGCGGATGTCCTGATCATGGCGCGGTACGTGGAGGAGGCGATCGAAACCATGGCCAGGAACTGGGTGGAGGCCCGGGAAGACGAAGCACTCCTTGCAGAGACTCGAAGACGGATAGGGGACCTTCAACAGGCTCAGGAGCAGGGCGAACAGGCTTGCGCGGAATGGCGGGCTTGCTTCGATCAGGCAGTCGCGGCGATCGGCCTGAAGCCGGGAGCGTCGCTGGCCGAAGCTGCGGCCGCCAGCGCCGGATGGCAGCGGCTGCCTGGCCTCCAGAAGGAACTCGACAGCCTGCGCAAGCGCGTCCGCGGAATGGAGCGGGATACGATCGAACCGTTTGAGAGCGGGGCGCGGGTGGTCGTTGCCGACCTGGCTCCGGACCTAGCCTCGCTTCCTCTCGACGGCGCGGTGAAGGAGCTCCAGTCCCGCGTCGGAGAGGCGAAGAAGGCCAGAGTTCTCCGTGAGGACTTGGCCATGCGTCTCACCCGTGCACGCGCCAAGGTTCGTACCGCGGGCGAAGTCCGCGAGCGCGCGCAGACAGCCGTGGTGGAGGCAGCGGCCGCAATGGATCAGCCGGCCGAAGCGGACCTGAGATCCCTGATTGCCGATATCAAGGCCCGTTCGGAGATCGAGGCTTCGCTTCGAGGGCTGCGCCAGCAGCTAGGCGCAGCCACGGAGCAGCACAATGAGGCCAAATTGCGGGCAGCGCTCGCCGAATTCGATGCTGATCGTGCCGAGGCTGAGCTCATTCGGCTCACCGAAGCCAACACCCAACTCGACCAGGAAGGCAAGGAAGTCTACGCCGCCCGAGATCGGCACCAAACACGCTTGACCGAAATCGAGGGCGGCGTCGGCGCCGAGGAGGCCCACCAGATGCGCCACGTTGCCGAGGCGCAGATCGCCGAAACCGCGAGGGAGTACCTGGTCCTTAAGCTGGGCTCGCTCCTGATTGGGGCCGCCCTTGCCCGGCACCGGGCGAAGAACCAGAGCCCTTTGATGACAAGGGCAGGGATTCTCTTCAATGCGCTGACCGCCGGAGCATTCACGGGCCTGGAGCAGGCAATCGGCGATGATGACGTTCCCCGCCTCGTTGCCCGGCGCGCTTCTGGAACGACACTCACCACAGGCGAGATGAGCGAGGGAACCGTTGACCAACTGTATCTTGCGCTGCGCCTTGCCTACCTACAGGACTATGCGTCGAGGGTCGAGGCTGTCCCCTTCATCGGGGATGATCTGTTCGCGACGTTCGACGATGAAAGGGCAGGTCATGGTCTGGAGACCTTGGCGAGTTTCGGTCTCGCCGTACAGCCGATCCTGTTCACGCACCATTCCCACATCGTTGAGATCGCACGGCGGCGGCTCGGGGCGAAGGTCGACGTTCTGGACCTCAGCGAGGCTCCGTTAGCTGCGCCCGCACGGGTCGCCTTAGCTGGCTGAGAGGTGGAGGGAAAAACAGTTCAGCATTGGTACGATGACTGGCATGCCGATGTGCTGCGGCGGTCCGGCAGTCGCTCCTCTCTTGCTGGCGAAATCAGCCATGACGTACTACGACATCTTGCAACCCGCGGATGTAGCGGGGTCGAGGTCTGCGAGGCGGAGATGACGGCTGTTGCCGAGCAGTTCGGCACCGAGAGCCGCGTGTCCCAGGCCGTGATCCCCAGCTAGGCGTGTTGCCCGAGCGTCTCCTTGACCACATGAGGGTTGCGATCCAGCAGCGCTAGAAGCACGCGGACGGGCCCTTGCGGCTTGCGGTGGCGCTGCTCCCAGTTGCGCAACGTCGCGATCGGGACGCCGACGCGCTTGGCGAAGGCGGGCTGTGACAGGCCGGTCCGCGCGGATCGCGGCATCTCGTCCAGCGGCAACGCCAGGATGCCGCCGATCACGCTCATGATCTCGTCACAGTCGTCCACCATCGTGCCGCCTCCCGCGCGGGCAGACTACGCCAGCGACGGAATCTGTCAACGACGCAGTGCGTCAGCGATGTACTTGGCCAATAGTCTCCGTGGTTCGGCTGAAGCTACCTGCTCAAGTTCGTGAACTTCATTATTCGCTGGCGCGTAACCGGATCTCGTCAAACCAGCCCCTTATTTCACCATGTGGGTCACGCTGTAGCAGGTGCGCCATCGTCATATGGCCTGCAGCCACCTCGTTCAACGCGCTCTTCGCCTTGCTTTCTTTCTTGTCGCGCTTCTTCTGCGGCAACTCAAGCCATTGATTGGGTGAAGCGCTCGCCACGTGGATCGCCTCCGCCGTCAGGGTCGGCACGTCGCAATCGTCGGTGAAATCGAACGCAACGGTGAGGGCCGCGTTGATCGCGTCGGCATGGAGGTAGTTCTCCATCTCCCGCTTCCGTGTCAGCGCCGCCCAAACTTTCGGCGCGCGCCGGTTCAGCGTGTCGACTGCGCCTTTGTACTTGGGATCGGCAGCGTCGTCACGGTCGTAAATGTGGACCTCAGCGCATCCGAGGCGCTCAAGATAGCGGCGCTCGACCCAGTGCTTGAGGTTGCCGCCACCGGCTATCACGATGGCAACGCGGGGATCGGTCTCGATGCAGATGACGCTCGGATCCACGCTACGCAGCAGGCGGCACATGTGCTGGAGGAACTTGACGTCGTGCGGTCCCTCGACGAACAGCAGAACCTTGGTGTGAGGCCTCGGATCCGGTGTCACGCCCAGAGCTGTGGCTACCCGATCGAGGACGCCTTCTCCCGTCTCGACCTGCGGATGGTTGTCGTCCCTCCTGTTGACGAAACGAATGCTGTCCTGCGGCAGGAGTGAGGCCAGCCCGGGGGCATGCGTCGTCAGCAGGACTTGGGTGCCGTCGACTTGGCTCAGGTCCATCAGAGCCTTGACCAGGATGGCCTGCTTGTCCGGATGCAACGAGGCCTCGGGCTCCTCGATCGCATAGATGATGCCGGGGTTACCCGACTGCAGGCGCTTCCGTTCGGCCTCTGCGCGGAAGAAGTTCAGGAGGATCATACGGCGGACGCCGCTGCCGCGCTTGTTGATCGGGATGTCCCCGTCGCCGGTCAGGGATAGCTTGAAGCCGTCGAATTTCGGCTCCGCCTTGAAGGTCGGGTGGAGTTCGTTGGCCAGGGTCGGGTCCATCTCCCGCAGCTTCTCAAGCGTGCGGGTCGCGACTTCGATCGTCCTGGCCCTTACTGTCTCCCTGATATCCGCCAGCTGAGCCTCCACCGACTTCATCGCCTCTTGGACGGCGATCTTCATCGGATCGGCAACCTCCGGGTCGTCGTCCTTGCTCGGACGGTCAGCCCGGAACAAGGCGAAGGCAGGCAGCTCCTTCTGAATCTCGTCCCAGACCTTCTTGCCGTCTTCAGCCTGGAGAGGCACGGCTGTCATGGCCAGGTCCAACGCGCCGACACTTTCCCGGATGGCGCGCCGGAGCGCTACGTTCGAGCGTGCGTCCACACCCAGCGCCTTGAGGTCAATCCCGAGCTCCTTCACACGATCTTTGAGACCCGCGCTCTTGAGCTGCAAAAGATCGGCCGCCTTCAGAGCGGTTGGATGGAGGGCATGGGCAAAGACGGAGCATTTCGGCGTCTTGCCACCGCAATCCCATTGCTTGAGGATCTCCAGCTGCCCGTCGCCGTTCAGAAGGTGCTCGGCCGCGAGGGTGGTTTCGGCCTGGGCATCGATGACTAGGGTCGCCGGAAATCCCTCGAAGACACAGGAGACGCTGCAGGGCTCCCCGACACGCGAGACATTGACGTCCTGCGCGTCGATCTTCACCGCATCGCATTCGAAGAAGATCCCGAGCGCCTCCATGATCGTGCTTTTGCCGACGTCATTGCACCCGATGATCGAAGTGAGATCGCCGACGGCGACCTCCGTCCGTTTCCGGTAGCCGCGGAAATTCTCGATGATCACTTTCGTCAGACGCATGTTGCCCCCGGCATTATCGGTTCATTTTTAGGCTGCAAGCGTCGATGCCCTCTCTGCGAAGGGCTGCGTCAGTGACAGGCGCAAGCTGGGCCATTCGGCCTCAGGCTGTCGAGGTCTGCCGTAGATTGCAACTTCCAAGCTTGCTTGTGCACAGCTTGAAAAGTGGAAGCAACACGCCTGGACCGAACGCAGCAACGTGCCGGTCTAGGGCTGCGCCGCGTCGACGGGGCCTTTCGAGGTGACCTGCGGGGCGGGAGCGTCTCAGAGCGGGCGGGCCTTCTGGGGGTGTTTGGTCAGCGTGCGCATATATCTGGGAACCGTGATCGACGAGCACCTGTCGGCGGTCAGGCGCACGGTTGCGGTCGCGTGGACAGGAGCCGCCGCATCCTCTCGGTCCGGCCCGGCAGGTTGATCCAGTCCTTCACCTCGAAGTCGGAGATCCGCAGCGTCGGCGCGAAGCCGTAGTCCGGCGCGAGGATGTCCGTCAGGGCGTCCCGGAACGCCCGTTGGCGGTGCCGGCCGCCCTCGCCGGGAAACAACGGCGGCATCGGTCGGCCGAATCCGCCGCCTTCGAGTTTGGTCTTGGCGTCCGACTGCACGATCCAGAGGTCAGCGGCGAAGGCGAGCGGCACGTCGTCCTTGTAGCGCCGCAGCGTCGCCGCCCGGTAGGCGTTGAAGTGCTGCTTCTCGTCGACCTCAAGGATGCGCGGCGGCGAGCCCGGCACGACCAGGACGGCATCGACCGTCCTGCGCTCGACCTTGCGCATCTCGTCGGGAAGCTCGAGCCCCGTCAGCTCCGAATAGATTGAGCGGATGAGCGGCCAGCGGTCGCCGCACGCGGCGCGATCCTGCGGTCTGCACGGTCACGAGCGGCTCATCGCGCGGTGGCTCGCCGTGCCGCCGCCGGATCCGGTCGACCGGCCAGTGCGGCAGCCAGAGCGAGACGACCCTTCGCATCGCAGGCCTCCAGGATCCAGGTACGGGGTTCGGCGCCTCGG
>Ga0182742_1003532_pt1 | contig 15168 bp, 13 predicted proteins | sample eDN5th37CBELigMG_FD_128880 | JGI IMG/M metagenome (GOLD analysis project Ga0182742, IMG submission 128880) | Enriched Miracle-Growth compost microbial communities from Emeryville, California, USA - eDNA 5th pass 37_C BE-Lig MG (version 2)... ...
GCACGGAATAGTCGTTCGTCTTGTAGCGCACCAGCGACTGGGCAGTCACAACAGCGCTGGCCTGGTCGCAGGCATCAAACGACGACGCCGGCAAGGGACGCATGGCCGCAAGATCGCGCTGCAGCCGTTCTCCGATCGTCTCGCTCTCGCCCCGCAGCTTGTCGCGCTGGCGTTTGCGGCACTGCTCTTCCAGAAAAGCGTTGAACGCATCCCATGTCGGGAACTCCCGCTCTCGACCACCCAGACATCTGCCGCCGGCGCCTTCACGACCGCCAGCGCATCGGCGACAAGGCCGTTATAGATGCCGATCATCGACAGCACGACCGTCATCAAGAGCCCCAGCCCGAAACAGGTGAGGACGAAGCGGAACAGTCCGTGGCGTATATCCTTGAGAGCAAGGTTCATGGCGTGGTCCTGGTCCGCGCCCGCCGCCCCTCGGTCGCGCCTTGCGGCATCCGGGCGACGATGGCGGCATCGTCCGGCAGACTGCCCGTGACTTCGACCCGACCACGATCGTCGCGCGCGCCGAAGGTCAGTTCGACCTGCTCCAATCGTCCGTCCCGTACCAGCCAGACCCGCCCGCGATGGCCGTCGAAACCGGTGATCGCCACCTCGGGCACCATCAGCGCACTGTCGCGGTTACCGGTGGTGATGCGCACCTCTGCCTGCTCGCCGAGATACATCGGCTGGGGGCAGTCCGAGCAGGTCAGCCAGATCCGGCGTTCCTCATTCACCCGGTCGCTTTCAAGCCCGATGCGGGCGATGGTGCCATGGAATTCAGCCTGGGGCTGCGAGCGCAGCCGGATCGTGCCGGGCTGGCCAAGCGCAAGCTGGCCGGCGCGCTCCTCATCGACATAGGCCTGGATCCAGACCGTTTCGGGAGCGATCAGGGTGAAGATCGGGTCGCCGGCCCGTACCACCGTTCCCGCTTCGGCATTGCGCGTGACGATCACCGCGTCATAGGGTGCGCTCAGCCGATGACGGGCGAGAAGGACCTTCTCCTGTTGCAGGGCTGCCGCCGCATCCGCGCCCTGAGAACGGATCACCGCCACATCCGCCTGGGCGACCGCAAGATCGGCACGGGCCACGTCCTCGTCGCGCTGCGCTTCCTCGGCGCGCTGGATCGAGGACACATCGCGCTGTGCCAATCCCTGCTGACGCTGATTTGCCGCCTGGCGCTGCGCCAGTACGCTGCGGGCACGCGCCACCGTGGCCTCGGCGCGGGCGAGGGCGGCGACATTGGCCTCGACCGCAGCGCGGGCGCGGGCGGTGCGCGCCTCCTGCTCGGCTGGATCGAGGGTCGCCAGTTCCTGCCCTCTGACTACCCGGTCCCCGACGTCGGCGGCCAGCCCGGTCAGGGCAGCTCCAACCTCGAACCCGACCCGGCTGAGGATCCGCGCCTCGACCGAGCCAAGGCCATAGATGCGCAGGGCCACATCCTGCTCTGGTTGCACCACGCTGACCGTGAGCGGTCGCTCGGTGAGGAACAGCACACCCGCGCCCAGCACCAGACCCGCCGCCGCACCTAACATCCACCGACGCCGCATGGCCTAATCCTCCTTCCCGGTCAAAAGCCGAAGTTGTATTTCAAGGACCCGCTTGCCTTCCCCGATCAGGGAAAAGTTGCGCGCGCCGAGCGACCAGCGGATCGCCATGCCCTGCACCAGCGACGTCAGCAGAACGGCGGCATCCTCTGGGGCGACTTCGCGGCGCAGGGAACCGGCTGTTTGACCGCGCGCCAGTTCGGTCACGATCAGCCCCTGAAACTTCATCAGCAGACCTCGAAAGGCCGCGCGCAAATCCTCATTGCCGACATTCAGCTCGCGCGAGAACAGCAGCATCGGCAGCGCCGGTGTGGAAACAATCTGCCCCAGTTGCGCGCCCACCAGCGCCGTGACCCGGTCGATGGGGCCATCAGTCCCAGTCATGGCCCGTTGCCAGGCTATTGCCAGTTCCCCGGCCACATGATCCGCCACGGCAAGCCACATCTCGGCCTTGGTGGGGAAATGCCGGAACAGGGCCGCCTGACTGACGCCCACGGCCGCTGCGGCAGCACCTGTCGTCACCCGATCCGGCCCGATCCGATCGGCCAGGTCGAGGACGGCCGCGACGATTTCGGCCTTGCGCAATTCCGCGGATTTTCGCATAAAGTACCTAGTAAGTGAGCAATCACATACTTAAGTGGAGCAATGATCGTGGTCAAGCTTTTCTGACGGAGCAAAGCGAACGCGCGGTGTTGCCGGCAAGATGGCGACAAGCTGCCGGCAATGGGAGCAGGCTTGGAAGGGGTGATCCTTCATGGATGCACAGAACCAGAACTGGGACGATCTGCGCTTCTTTCTCGCTGTGGCCCGGGCGGGCACGCTGTCTGGCGCAGCGCGCAGCCTTGGCGTAACGCACTCGACCGTGTTTCGCCGTCTCAGCGCCTTCGAGGAACGTCTGGGCGTTCGGCTCTTCGAGCGGTTGCCGGACGGCTATGCGCTGACGGGCGCCGGAGAGGCCATGCAGGAGACCGCCATCCGGATCGACGAGGAAATTATCGCCCTGTCGCGTCAGGTGACCGGACAGGACCAGCGCCTGAGCGGGCTTATCCGCATCACAGCCATCGATATGCTGGCGATCGGGTTATTGCCACCGCATCTGGCGGCCTTCCATGCAGCGCAGCCAGGGATCGAATTGGAAGTGATCGTTTCGGACACTCCCCTGGACCTGACCCGACGCGAGGCCGATGTCGCACTGCGCATCGGCAACACGCCGCAGGAAACATTGGTCGGCCGGCGTGTCGGCCGGCTGGCCTTCGGGGTCTATGCCTCGGCAGAACGCGCCGCTCAGGGGCTTGATGACGATCTTGCCGGCAGCGACTGGATCGGCTTCGGCCGGTCACATGGAGCGATCGGTCATCAGTTGGCGGGTTGGCTGCGGAAAATGCGGCCAATCTATCGCACCAACTCGATCTCGGCCGCGATTGCCGCGGCAAGGGCCGGAATCGGCCTTGCGCCGCTGCCCTGCGCCGTAGCCGACCGTACCCCCGATCTTGTCCGGATCGCCCTGTTTCCGCAAGATTTCCGGCTCGATCTGTGGCTGCTGACCCATGAGGACCTGCGCAACACCGCCCGTATCCGTGCATTCATGGATTTCATGGCTGATGCGCTCGCCACCGACGCCGACCTTCTGGAGGGCCGTCGTCCGCAGGCTGGTCTTCCCCGGACAACCACGGCATGAGTCATCCGTTATCTCTCTTGCGGGGTGCGGTCCTGTGGACACCGCTTGCGATGCTGATGGAAGACGAGGCGCGCGCTTCGGCAGTCACCGGTCTGTTCCATTGCCCCATTACAGGGACAATGATCGCATGCGCCCTTTCAGGGCGTCTGGTGAGTCCCGGAAATCGCGAGCATCACGGAGAGATCATGCCCGCCAATGACACGCTGAATGCCGTGGCCCAAAGCCGACGACAAGGAACCCCCGGCGAGGTTCTGGCCGCCTTCCTGAAACTGGGCCTGACCTCCTTCGGTGGACCGATCGCGCATCTGGGCTATTTCCGCGAGGAATTCGTTGCCCGGCGCGGCTGGATCGACGATCGTGGCTACGCCGACCTGGTCGCGCTGTGCCAGTTCCTTCCTGGGCCAGCATCCAGCCAGGTCGGCTTCGCTCTGGGTCTGCAGCGTGCCGGGCCGGCGGGTGCGCTGGCCGCTTGGCTTGGTTTTACCTTGCCTTCCGCCCTGCTGTTGATGCTGTTCGCGCTCGGAGCGGGGGCGTTTTCAGGCCCGCTCGGCATCGGGGTGCTGCACGGGTTGAAACTGGTCGCGGTGGCCATCGTGGCGCAGGCGGTCTGCGGGATGGCGCGCACGCTTTGTCCCGACCGCTCACGCCAGACGATCGCGCTCACCGCCGTATTGATGGCGGTGCTGATCGGGGGAGCCACGGGTCAGCTGGGTGCAATCCTGCTCGGTGGGCTCGCCGGGCTCTGGCTTTGCCGGGACACGGCGGGAGCGCCGGGTGAAGCGCTGCATTTCCCGGTTTCGCGGCAGGCGGGAACAATCGCGCTGGCCCTGTTCTTCATCCTGATCTTCGGCCTGCCGCTAGCTGTGATGCTATTTCCCGCGCAGGGCCTGGCGGTGATCGACGCCTTCTATCGCGCTGGTGCGCTGGTATTTGGCGGCGGCCATGTGGTCTTGCCTTTGCTGGAAGCCGAAGTGGTTCGCCCGGGCTGGGTCACGCCCGATGCGTTCCTGGCCGGCTATGGCGCGGCCCAGGCGGTGCCGGGGCCGCTCTTCACCTTCGCCGGCTATCTCGGCATGCTGCTCGAACCCGGCCCGAACGGGATCGCCGGCGCGACGCTTGCCCTTTTTGCGATCTTCCTGCCGGGCTTCCTGCTGCTTGTCGGCGCGCTGCCGTTCTGGAACACGCTGCGCGCACGCTCCGGCGTGCGGGCGCCGATGGCAGGGGCCAATGCCGCGGTGGTCGGCATTCTGGGCGCCGCGCTCTACGATCCGCTCTGGACCAGCTCGGTCGGTTCGCCCCGTGACTTTGCGCTGGCGCTGACCTGCTTCGTGGCCCTGATGAGCTGGAAATTCCCGCCATCGCTCGTGGTGTTGATTGCGGCTGCCGGCGGCGCGATCCTGGAGGTAAGCTCGATGTCGTAATGGAAAAAGAATAGCGACCAGGAGCCTGATCGACCGGGAATGTAACGCCAGCCCATCCGGCGCATCATCGCCGGTCTCCCCCAGCCACTGCCGCCGTCGCGGCACAGCCAGGAACACAAATTGCAAATCGACCTTTCTTCCGACCGCTTCATGACAGCATTGACCGGCATCACGCTTGCCGGGATGGCGCTTGCGACTGTCGATGCCTTCTTGATCCCCGGTCTTTGGGGACCGGTCGGTCTCGTGCTGGTCTATCTGGCCGGTGGTGTGCCGACCGGGGTCCGGGCCCTGATGTCGCTCTGGCGCGAGCGGATTCTCGACATCGATCTTCTGATGATCGTGGCCGCCCTTGCCGCCGCCGCGGTGGGTGCTGCGCTCGAAGGGGCGGTGCTGCTGACGCTGTTCAGCCTCTCGACCACGTTGGAGCAGCGGGCGATGGGCCGGGCACGCCATGCCGTCGAGGCGCTGATGGCGCTGCGTCCCGACACCGCGCTCAGGCGCGCTCCTGACGGCACCATCACGGAAGTTTCGGTGGGCGATCTCGTGGCCGGCGACCTGGTGGTGCTGCGCCCCGGTGCGCGTGTGCCGGCCGATGGCGAGGTGGCGGAAGGGGAAGGCTCGCTCGATGAGGCGACGATCACCGGCGAATCGATGCCGGTCGGCAAAAGTCGCGGTGCTAAGGTGTTTGAGGCCACGGTGAACCTCAACGCCGTGCTGGTGGTGCGCGTCACCCGCCCGGTCGCGGAAAGCACCGTGGCGCGAATGATCGAACTGGTGACCGAGGCTCAGGCCGCGCGCGCTCCTTCCGAACGGTTCAGCGCCTGGTTCGGCCAGCGCTATACCATCGCGGTGCTGGCCGGCGCGATAATGGCTCTCGTTATATTCCTCGCACTCGGCTGGACAATGCAGGATGCGCTTTATCGCGCCGCGACGCTGCTGGTCGCGGCCAGCCCCTGCGCGGTGGTGATATCGGTCCCGGCCGCGATCCTCTCGGCATTGGCGGCGGCCGCGCGCGGCGGCGTGCTGTTCAAGGGTGGCGCGGCGCTGGAGACGCTGGCAGATGTCGATATCTTCGCCTTCGACAAGACCGGTACGCTGACCACAGGCAAGGCCGAGGTGACGCAGGTGATGGCGTCGGAATCGGGAGCACAGGCCGAAGAGCGGTTCCTGTCATTGATCGCCGGTCTCGAGGCGCATTCCGAACATCCAATTGCCGATGCGATCCGCCGCCACATCGACGAAAAAGGCATAATCGCCGCCGAGGTGCGCGATGTGGAAACCGTGCCCAGTGAGGGGATTACGGGGGAGGATGCCGTGGGCTCGCTCTGGGCCGGCAATCCGCGCATGGCCGCGCGCATGGGCGCATCGCTCGACGCACCCGAATTTGCGCAGCTGACGGACGGCAGCCAGACCGTGGTGTGGCTGGGGCGGGGAGATCGGGTCTATGGTGCGCTCACCGTCGCCGACCGCCCGCGCGAGACCTCGGCCGCCGGACTGGCTGCGCTCAGGACGGCTGGGGTGGGCACTATCGCCATGATGACCGGCGACCGGCGCCCTGTCGGCTTGCGGATCGCCGCGGAACTCGGACTGGAGGCAAAGGATGTCCATGCCGATCTTCTGCCTGAAGACAAGGTCCGGCTGGTGGGCGAACTGGCGAAGAATGGAAAGGTGGCCTTTGTCGGCGACGGGGTGAACGACGCCGCCGCGCTGGCGCGGGCCGATGTCGGCATCGCCATGGGCGCAGCGGGCAGCGACGTCGCCTTGCAGGCAGCCGATGTCGCGCTGTTGTCGGAGGACATGGCCCGCCTTGCCGCCGCGCATCGGTTGGCGCGCCGTACCCGACGGATCATTCGTCAGAATCTGATTTTCGCCATCGGCATGATGCTGCTTCTGGTCGCCTCGAGCCTGTTCTTCGCCCTGCCGCTGCCGCTCGCGGTCGTCGGACACGAAGGCGGCACGGTGCTGGTGGTGCTGAACGGCCTCAGGCTGCTCGCCGACCCGATCCGGGGGCGCAGTGCGACCTCACTGCGACGCCAACCCGACGCCGGCCCTGTAGAGCCTTCATACCAGTCAGGGGTTTGACCGGATGACGGCAATCCCGCCCGAAACCCGCGTAGATGAGGAACCGACCGCTCTTCAGTAGGCGTCGAATGCCGGTCAAGAACCTGTGGTACGAATGGCGGCCGAAGGCGGCGATGGCCATGCCAAGCAACAAGAGGACAATTCTCTCGACAAAGGCGGCTCTTCCAGACGGAACCATTCCGCTGGAGGGAGAAATTTTCACAAGCCCGTTTCCCGGTGCGGACGCTTCTGAACTTTCGCGATTTGGCAGGCGGCCTTATCGGTAGACGATACCGCCATCGGTCAGGATCGACTGTCCCGTTATGTAGTCGGAATCGGCGCCCGCGAGGAAGGCGACCAACGCTGCCACGTCCTCCGGCGTCTGCGCGCGACCCAAAGCGATGCCTTCGACATACTTCTTGTAAGTTTCGCCCTTCGGCGTTCCGGTGATCTCGGAAAAGCGCTCGTCGATCTCCACCCACATGTCGGTGCCGACGATGCCGGGGCAGTAGGCGTTCACCGTGATGCCCGCGCTGGCATATTCCTTGGCGGCGGCTTGCGTCAGCGCACGCACGGCGAACTTGGTCGCCGAATAGACGCCAAGCATGGCGAAGCCGTCATGTCCGGCAATCGAGCAGGCATTGATGATCTTGCCTTTCTGTCCGCGATCCTTGAATTTCTTCGCAGCCGCCTGGATACCCCAGAGCACGCCGTCGACATTGATCCGGAAGATCAGGTCCATGTCCTCGGGCGTGACGTCGGCGATCGGCTTGACCTGGGCGATGCCGGCATTGTTGACGATGACGTCGAATCCGCCGAGTTGCTTTTCCGCATGGTCGATAGCGGCGTAGACGTCGTCGCGCTTGCTGACATCGGCGATGACGGTGGTGGCCTTGCGTCCGAGCGCTTCGACTTCCTTGCGAACGGAGTCGAGCTTGTCAGCCTTGACATCGGCCAGCGCGAGGTCGGCGCCTTCCTTTGCAAGCCGCAGCGCAATGCCGCGTCCGATCCCCTGGCCAGCGCCGGTTACCAAAATGACTTTGCCATTCAACGACATGATTTTCTCCTACAGAAAGTTGGCCAATCCTGTGCAGCCAGGATGTTCCCTTTCGGGCAATACAGCCGGAGCAGAACCGACTACACTCGATGATTCCGGTCCATTTAAAGGCCGTGGCCCGGAAATGATGCGACGGCGCCGAAACTGGCAGTAAGGCCACCTCAAGGGGCCTCCCTCAAAAGCAACAGTAATTGTTCGACACCGCAAGAGTATGACATGATCCCGCATATATGGCCGAGCGCCATATTTTCATCGCGCGGATAGGGTCGCTGTTGCAGAAGGATGCATAGTTGATGATGGAAGCGGAACGCTACGACGCTGTCGTGATCGGCAGTGGCGAGGGCGGGAAATACCTCGCCTGGCATATGGCGCAAGCCGGCCAGAAGGTAGCTGTCATCGAGCGGCGCTGGATCGGCGGCTCGTGCCCCAACATCAACTGCCTGCCCAGCAAGAACGAGATATGGAGCGCGGGTATTGCTCATGCCGTTGCCCACGCCGCGGAGTACGGCGTTGCATCCGGCCCTGTCTCGGTCGACATGAAGACGGTCGTGGCGCGCAAGCGCGCCATGGTCGAGGGTCTGGTTGCGTTTCATCTCGAACGCTACGAGGCGACGGGCGCGGAACTCATCATGGGCAACGCCCGCCTCATCGGACCAGAAACGATCGAAGTTGCCTTGAACGACGGCGGGACGCGACTGCTCGCCACGGACAAGCTGTTTCTCAATCTTGGAACACATGCAACCATTCCACCCGTCCCCGGTCTGGCCGAAGCCAGGCCGCTCACCCATATCGAGGCGCTCGAACTGGACCGGTTGCCGGCACATCTGATCGTGCTCGGCGCCGGCTATGTCGGCCTTGAACTCGCGCAGGCCTATCGGCGTTTCGGCAGCCGCGTCACCATTGTGGACCGTGGGCCACGGCTGCTGAAGCGCGAGGATGAAGATGTGTCCGAAGAAGTTCGGCGGATTCTGGAGGCGGAAGGCATCGAGGTGCTTTTGTCGGCCGAAGTCGAGAAGGTGGAGGGCCGGTCGTGCGAAAGCGTGCGCGCCACCATTCGGACGCCGGGCGGTTTAAGAACGATCGAGGGCACGGACATTCTGGTCGCTGCCGGCCGCACGCCCAACACGCGAGGGATCGGTCTCGAAGAGGCAGGCATTGCGCTGACGGATCGCGGTTACATCAAGGTGAACGATCGACTGGAGACAACTGCAAGGGACGTCTGGGCCATCGGAGAATGCGCGGGAAGTCCGCAATTCACCCACGCATCGCTCGATGATTTCCGAATTATCCGGGACAATCTTGACGGTGGAGACAGAACGACCACCGGGCGGCTGATGCCCTATTGCATGTTCATCGACCCGCCCCTTGCCCGCATCGGCATGAGCGAAGCGCAAGCGCGGGCCAATGGAATGGATTTGCGCGTCGCGAAACTGCCAATGAAGGCGGTGCTGCGGACGCGGACGACCTCGCAAACCTCGGGCTTCATGAAGGCGCTGATCGATCCACAGGACCGGATCGCAGGCTTTGCGATGATCGGTTCGGAGGCCGGAGAAGTGATGGCCGTGGCGCAGGCGGCCATGCTTGGCGGTCTGTCCTACAGTGTCCTGCGCGATGCGGTTCTTGCGCATCCGACAATGGCCGAGGGGCTGAACGCGCTGTTTGGCAATGTAGCGAAACGATGAGTTTTCCAGGTTCAGGTGAGGCGGCGGGTTAGAGAATGAACGGACACGGTGAGCATCAGCACCATTCGCATGGTCACGCCCATTCGGGTGACGGGCATCTTGTGAAGGACCCCGTCTGCGGCATGGAGGTCGATCCGCAGACAGCGGAACATCACCTGACCCATGAGGGCCACACCCATTATTTCTGCTCGGCTTCATGCAAGGCGAAATTCAAGGCGGACCCGGCCCGTTATCTTGCAGGAGACGCGGCGCCCGCTCCGGACGCGCCCGAGGGAGCGATCTGGACCTGTCCGATGCATCCCGAGATCCGGCAGGATGGGCCGGGAAGCTGCCCGATCTGCGGCATGGCGCTGGAGCCGTTGATGGTGACCGCCGACAGCGGCCCCAGCCCGGAACTCGCCGACATGACGCGGCGCTTCTGGATCGGGCTGGTCCTCGCCGCTCCGGTGTTCGTGCTCGAAATGGGCAGCCACCTCGTGCCCGCGTTGCATCATCTGGTGCCGATGCGGATATCGATCTGGATTCAGCTCGTTCTGGCAACGCCGGTGGTTTTGTGGTGCGGATGGCCGTTCTTTGAGCGCGCCTGGGCGTCGCTGGTCAATCGCAGCCTCAACATGTTCACCCTGATCGCCATGGGCACGGGCGTCGCCTGGGCCTACAGTATCGTCGCCGTCCTTGCGCCGGGCATTTTCCCCGCCGCCTTTCGCGCGGAAGATGGCACGGTCGCGGTCTACTTCGAAGCGGCGGCGGTCATCACCGTTCTGGTGCTGCTCGGCCAGGTGCTGGAACTGCGCGCCCGCGAGCAGACATCAGGCGCGATCAGGGCGCTTCTCGATCTGGCGCCGAAGACGGCGCGGCGCGTCAGTGACGACGGCATGGAGGAAGACGTGCCGGTCGAGCATGTCGTGCTCGGTGACAGGCTGCGCGTGCGGCCCGGCGAGACAGTGCCCGTCGATGGCGTGGTCGAGGACGGCCGCTCTTCGCTCGACGAGGCGATGGTGACCGGCGAATCCATGCCCGTCACCCGCACTGTAGGCGATCAGGTCATCGGCGGCACGCTGAACCAGACCGGGGCGCTGGTGATCCGTGCGGAAAAGGTCGGCCGCGATACCATGCTGTCGCGCATCGTCCAGATGGTGGCCGACGCGCAGCGGTCGCGGGCGCCGATCCAGCGCATGGCCGACCAGGTCTCGGGCTGGTTCGTGCCGCTGGTCATTGTCATTGCAATTCTCGCCTTCATCGTCTGGGGCATCTGGGGGCCGGAGCCGCGCTTTGCCTATGGGCTGGTCGTGGCCGTTTCGGTGCTGATCATCGCCTGTCCCTGCGCATTGGGGCTGGCGACGCCGATGTCGATCATGGTCGGCGTCGGCAAGGGTGCGAGCGCCGGCGTCCTGATCAAGAACGCCGAGGCGCTCGAACATATGGAGAAGGTCGACACGCTCGTCGTCGACAAGACCGGCACGCTCACCGAGGGCAAGCCGTCGGTGACGGCGGTCGTTGCGGCAAACGGCTTCGATGAAACGGAAATCCTGCGGCTTGCCGCTGGCGTCGAGAAGGCGTCGGAACATCCGCTTGCTCTGGCGATCGTGGAGGCGGCAGAGAAGAAGGGCATCGAGGTCCCGCCCGTGGTGGACTTCGACTCTCCTCTCGGCAAGGGCGCGCTCGGCACCGTCGAGGGCAAGGCGATCGTGCTCGGCAATGCGGCGTTCCTCAAGGAGCATGGTGTCGATGCGTCGGCCCTTGCCGAACGGGCGGACGCCTTGCGCCACGATGGCGCGACGGCGATCTATATCGGCATTGAGGGCAGGGCCGGCGGCATTTTCGCCATTGCCGATCCGGTCAAGGCAACGACGCAGAAAGCGTTGAAAGCCTTACATGGCGAGGGTATCCGCATCGTCATGCTGACCGGGGACAATAAAACCACAGCCGAAGCTGTCGCACGTCAACTGGGCATCGATGAGGTCGAGGCCGACGTGCTGCCGGATGCAAAGAGCGCCGTGGTGAGCCGTCTCAAGGCGGAAGGCCGTGTGGTCGCCATGGCGGGCGACGGCGTCAATGATGCGCCGGCGCTGGCGGCTGCCGATGTCGGGATCGCCATGGGCTCGGGCACCGATGTCGCCATCGAAAGCGCCGGTGTCACCCTGCTCAAGGGTGATCTGATGGGGATCGTGAAGGCGCGGCGTCTGTCGCAGGCGACGATGGCGAATATCCGCCAGAATCTGTTCTTCGCCTTCATCTACAATGCCGCCGGCATCCCGATTGCCGCGGGCGTGCTTTACCCTTCTTTCGGCCTCCTCCTTTCACCGATCATCGCGGCGGCCGCCATGTCGTTGTCGTCGGTCAGCGTCATCGCCAATGCGCTGCGATTGCGAGGGCTGAAACTTTGACTGAAACGCCGGTGCGACTGACGCCGTCGCCTATGATTGACCGGGCGTCAGTCGCGCCAATAATTGTTGGCGGCTGCCACCGTCTGGAAATGGATGGCGATCACCTGTGAGGAGGCGATCAGCTGCGCGGTGTCCTGATCGTAGGCCGCGCGCAGCTTGTCGCGAATTTCTGCGGACGGCTGGGTCACCTTGACGCCGACCCGCGCCATTTTGGTGGCAAGGTCGAACCCCTCCTGCGGGGTTGCTGTCTTGAGTGAGGGAAGCCAAGTGTCAGCCATGATGTTTTCCTTCCAGAGAATACGAATACGCAACAACCGTAATCTACCCGAGCAGCCGACGAAAGCATCAACCCTCGATGCGTTTCGCCTCCAGGCGTCACGCCTGAAACGCCCTCTCGTGCGGGAAATCCCCTCCAGCGATGTAAGCGTCTTCCGCCTGCGTCGATTCTCGGCCGAGGACCTGATTGCGGTGCGGGTGACGGCCGAAAGCGGCGATGACCTTGCGCACATCACCGGCCTGGTTCACCAGCGACTGGTATATCGGTTGAAGGGAAGCGGACGCTTCCGCCGCTATCTCTTCGCGAAGCCCGATGAGCAGATCGATGCGCTCAAGGTGATCCGGGCCTTCGCAGTGGCCAAGGGGCTGACTGTAGACGACCCTGTACCAGGGCGTGCCGAGCGATGCATAGTGGCCGTTGGAGAACCCCTCCATCGCCAGCGACAGTGCGGCAGGGTCCTGCGCGAAAGCCCGCGGCGTGCCGCGCCACAGCGAGCGTGAGAACTGGTCGAGCACGATGATGAGCGCCAGCCTGCCTTCGGGTTCGTCGGCCCAGTCGTCGAGATCGCCTGAGGCTGCGCTCCTCGTGAGGTCGGCGAAGCGCGCGACGATCGTGTCATCCGCTCCGCCGTGCAACCGCCACGACCAGTGATCGCGATGAGTTTCAGCCTTTATCTGTGAGGAGCGGCCTTCGGGAAACCAGAAGTCGAGAACGTCGTTCCACGGGGCGGTCCTGGTATTCATGTCGATCCTTTCTGGCGGTTGCGAGCAATGAGACAGGGTTGGCGCCGCAAAAACAACAGACCCCGCATCGCTGCGGGGTCTGCGAGGAGGCTTCAGCCTCGCGCGGCCACAGTTGCGGGCCGGGCGGTGGCTGTTTTTGACGCCCGTCCGCCGGGTGCGGTGGCCTTCGGCACGCGCAGCAGGCGCATGCCGTTGGCGATGACGATCAGCACCGAAAGCTGGTGGACCAGCATGCCGCCGGCCATATGGACATTGCCGGAGAACACGCCCGCCAGCAGTCCGGCCACCGTCACCAGTGCGATGACGAGGTTCTGGCGCATATTGCCCAGCGTTGCGCGCGAGATCGCCATCGCCTCGGGGATCTTGCCGAGATCGTCCTTCAGGAGCGCGATGTCGGCGGTCTCGATGGCGACGTCGCTGCCGGCCGCGCCCATGGCGATCGAGGTGTCGGCTGCGGCAAGCGCCGGTGCATCGTTGATGCCGTCGCCGACCATGGCGACATGCGCGCCATCCGCCTTCATCTTCCGGATCAGTTCCAGCTTGTCCTCGGGCATCAGCCCGGCATGGACCTCGTCGATGCCGACCTCGCGGGCGATGGCTTCGGCCGCGCCATGCTGGTCGCCGGTCAGCATGACCACACGGCCTATGCCGATGTCACGCAGACGGGCGATGGCTTCCGCCGCGCCTTCACGGGCCATGTCGGACATGCCCAGCATCCCGATCAACTGCCCGTCACGCGCCACCAGGATCGGCGTCTGGCCATTGGACAGCAGACGGTCCAGGGCGGCTTCGCCCTCCTGGCCCAGCGTAATGCCGAGCGTATCCATGAGGCGTCGGTTGCCGGCGGCGATGACGCGGCCGTCGATGCGGGCGCTCAGGCCCATGCCGGCATGTTCCTCCAGCGCCTCGGGCGTGGAAAGCGGCCCCTGCTTGCGGCCAGCCTCGACGATGGGACGGCCGAGCGGATGGGTCGATCCGGTCTCGGCGGTCGCAGCCAGATGCAGCAACTCGGCCTCGGCAATGCCGCCGAGCGCGACGATAGAGGCGAGCTGCGGCTTGCCTTCCGTCAGCGTGCCGGTCTGTCGAGCGCCAGCGTATCGATGCGGCCTGCACTTTCCAGATGCTGACCGCCCTTGATCAGGATGCCGCTGCGCGCCGCCCGGCCGATGCCGGCGACGATGGAGACCGGCGTCGAGATGACCAGCGCGCCGGGGCAACCGACGACCAGCAGCGTCAGCGCCAGGCGGATGTCCTGCGTCACCGCGAAGGCGGCGACCGCGAGCCCGATGATCGACGGCGTATACCATTGCGCAAAGCGCTCGATCATACGCTGGCTCGGGGCCTTTTCCTCCTGCGCTTCCTCGACGCGCTGAATGATGCGGGCAAGGGTGGTGTCGGCGCCGACATTGGTGGCGCGGATGCGCAGCAACCCGTTCTCGGCGATCGTTCCTGCATGAACGTGGCTACCAGGCGCTTTCTCGGCCGGCATCGGCTCACCGGTAATCGCCGCCTCGCTGACGGCGGCGGTGCCTTCGGTCACCTCACCATCCACCGGGATGCGTTGACCGGCCCTGACCAGCACGGTCTCGCCAAGCTGGACCATATGCGCCGGCACCTCGACGGGATCGCCGTCGCGCAGCACGGTCGCGGTGGCGGGCGCGGCATCGAGCAATGCCTTCAGCGCGCCACGGGTCTGCCCCATGGTGCGCGCCTCCAGCCAGCCACCGAAAATGAAGAGGAAAGTGACGGCCGCCGACTCCCAGACCTCGCCGATAAACAACGCGCCGACCGCCGCGACGGTGACGAGCAGTTCGATGCTGAAATGTTTTACGAGCAGCGAACGCCAGGCGCGGATGGCGATGTCGGAGCCGGCAAGAAAAGCTGCCGCGACCATCAGCGCCGTCCATGCCTCGATCATGCCAAAACCGTAGCGTGCCAGAAGGCCAGCCGCGATCAACCCGCCGCTGCCTGTTGAATATCGCCGGGATTTGACCCGGTTTGTTGGTTTATCCTAACCCATGCGTAGCTAAAAAATTCCCTTTAATGCCAATTCTTTGCGTCGCTTCAGCAGGGGCAAGGCTACATGAAAAACCGGGTCTAATCCGACCGATACTCAACAGCCTTGGCATAGGCTGCAATCCGCAACTGAAGCGTGTCGGTCGCATCGTCGAGCGAAACGGCATTCCGCAGGGACTGCGTCACGATCGCCTGGACGACGGACAGCGTATTCTTCATCCGGTGAGCGAGTTCGTGCATGAGGAGACGCTCACGCTCCGCCCGCTCGCGTTCGCCGGTCCTGTCGCGAAGGATCTTGATAA
>Ga0182742_1003535_pt1 | contig 15161 bp, 17 predicted proteins | sample eDN5th37CBELigMG_FD_128880 | JGI IMG/M metagenome (GOLD analysis project Ga0182742, IMG submission 128880) | Enriched Miracle-Growth compost microbial communities from Emeryville, California, USA - eDNA 5th pass 37_C BE-Lig MG (version 2)... ...
CGTGGCCGACTATTGCGGGGTGGAGCCGCTGTTCGGCGACCTCGCGGCGTTCGACCGGCTGCTGGCGGCGGTCCATGCGCGCGGCCTGAAGCTGCTGCTGGACTTCGTGCCGAACCACCCGTCGGACCGGCACCCGTGGTTCCTCGAAAGCCGCTCCAGCCGCGATAGCCCGAAGCGGGACTGGTACATCTGGCGCGACCCTGCGCCCGATGGCGGCCCGCCCAACAACTGGATCAGCGATTTCGGCGGTTCCGCCTGGGAGTGGGACGAGGCGACCGGCCAATATTACCTCCACGCCTTTCTTCCCTCCCAGCCGGACCTCAACTGGCGCAACCCCGACCTGAAGCGCGCGATGATGGACGTGCTGCGCTTCTGGCTGGACCGCGGCGTGGATGGCTTTCGCATCGACGTGCTCTGGCACATCGTGAAGGCGGAAGGCCTGCCGGACAATCCGCTCAACCCGGAATGGACGCCGGACCGCACCCAGCGCGACCAGCTCATTCAGCTGCACTCCACCGACCAGCCGGAGGCGCACGCCATCTCCGCCGAGTTCCGTAGGCTCGCGGGCAGTTACGGCGTGCAACCAAACGATCAGCGCGTGCTGATCGGCGAGATCTTCCTGCCCAATGAGCGGCACGCCCGTTGGTACGGCACACCCGATGCTCCACAGGTGCACCTGCCATTCAACTTCCAGCTGATCGAGAACGCATGGGATGCAACCCGCTTGCGAACCATGATCGCGGAGTACGAGGCGTCTCTCCCACTCCACGGCTGGCCCAACTGGGTGATCGGCAGCCATGACGCGCCGCGCATCGCCGCCCGCATCGGAGAGGCGCAGGCCCGGGTGGCGATGCTGCTGCTGCTGACCCTGCGCGGCACGCCCACCCTCTATCAGGGGGACGAGCTTGCCATCGGCGAAGTGCCCATCCCGCCCGACTGCATCCGGGACCCGCAGCATTTCCGCCAGCCGACGCTCAACATCGGCCGCGACCGATCCCGCACCCCGATCCCGTGGGATAGCTCCCCCTACGCCGGCTTCAGCACGGTCGAGCCATGGCTCCCGCTCAACCCCGACTGGCCCACGCGCAACGTCGCCGCGCAGGAGAGCGACCCTGCCTCCATGCTCGCCCTCACCCGCGCCCTGCTCGCCCTGCGGCGGCAGGAGCCGGCGCTCTCGGTCGGAGCGATGGAGCTGATCGAAGCCCCGGAGGGTGTGCTCGCCTATCAGCGGCGCGACGGCGAACGACGCCTCACCATCTGGCTCAACCTCACCTCCGCAGACATTGCCCTCGATTGGCAAGGAACGCCCCTGCTCTCCACCCTCAGCGGGCATCCGCAACCCGGCACCCTGCGCGCCGATGAAGGGCTCATCCTCGCATGAAGATCGCCATGCTCGCCCCCATCGCCTGGCGCACCCCGCCGCGCCACTACGGCCCGTGGGAGCTGGTCACGAGCCTGCTGACGGAGGCGCTGGTGGCAAAGGGCGTGGACGTCACCCTCTTCGCCACGCTGGACAGCGAAACCTCCGGCACGCTCGCAGGCGTTGTTCCCGCGCCCTACGAGGAAGATCCCTCCATCGACGCCAAGGTCTGGGAGTACCGCCACCTCGCCCATCTGTTCGAGCGAGCCGGCGAGTTCGACCTGATCCACAACCAGGCGGACTTCCCCGCCCACGCCTTCGCCAACCTCGTCTCCACCCCGATGGTGACGACGATCCACGGCTTCTCCTCCGAGCGGATCCTGCCGATGTACCGCCCCTTTCAGGACCGCGTGCATTACGTCGCGATCAGCGAGGCGGACCGGCACCCGGACCTGCGCTACGCCGCGACCATCCATCATGGCATCCCCCTGGATGAGTTCCCGTTCGACCCCGTGGGCAGCGACGACCTGCTGTTCTTCGGCCGCATCCACCCGGACAAAGGCCCCGTGGAAGCCGTAGAGGCGGCCCGCGCCAGCGGCCGCCGGCTGGACATGTACGGCATCGTGCAGGACCGAGGCTTTCACGAGAGCGCCGTTGCCCCGCTGATCGATGGAGAGACGATCCGCTATCATGGCCCTGTCGGCGGCCCCGCCCGCGCAAAGGCGCTCGGCTCCGCCCGCGCCCTGCTCCACCTCATCAACTTCGCCGAACCCTTCGGCCTTTCCGTCATCGAGGCGATGGCCTGCGGCACGCCGGTGATCGCCACCCCGCGCGGCTCCATGCCGGAACTGATCGAGCACGGCGTCAACGGCTTCCTCGTCAACAGCCCGGCGGAAGCGGCCGAAGCGATCGAGCGCGCAGCGGAGCTGGACCGAGCGGAGATCCGCCGCCTCGCCACCCAGCGGTTCGGCGTCGAGCGAATGGCGGAGGAATATCTCGCCCTTTACCGCCGCATTTTCGGGCATGGGCGACCATCGCACTGGGAGAGCCGCTGACGGAGCGCCCCGCTGCCAACGCCCCCACCTTCCGCCGGCACAGCCCCGCGTCCCATCCCGGAACAGCTCTCGCTGATCGCCCGCCACCTTCCCTCGAAAGAAGGCGCCTCGCGAGCCAACATGCGATTGCGACGCAGCCCCACATTACCTGTGGCCGAGAGCGAGCGGGATGGCTAAGGGCAGAGGCGCGAGCGCGCCTTGGCGCGCCACCGAGACACGTCTTTGAGGGAGCACCACCGCCATGCCGATGGTTAACATGAAGCCGCTGCTGCGCGATGCGATGGACAATGGCTATGCCGTCGCCGCGTTCAACCTTGTCGACTACAACACCACCAAGGCGATGGTAAAGGCGGCCGAGGAGCTGAACGCTCCGGTGATCTGCCAGACCTCCGCCAAGACCATCAAATATTTCAGCCACAAGGAAATCGTGAGCTGGGTGCGCACCGTGGCCGAGGATTCGCCGGTGCCGGTCGTCCTGCACCTCGACCACTGCAAGGACCTCGCCATGATCGAGGCCTGCGCCAAGGCGGGCTGGACCTCCATCATGATCGACGCCTCCGAGCTTCCGTTCGATGAGAACCTGGCGGAATCGCTGAAGGTGCGCGAGATCGCGGAGAAGTATGGCGTCGGCATGGAAGCCGAGCTCGGCCAGATCATGGGCGTGGAAGACGACATGGTCGTGGACGAGGCGGATTCCGTCCTGACCGACCCTGAAGATGCCAAGCGCTTCTGTGACGCGCTGGACCTGTCCGCCTTCGCCTGCGCCGTCGGCACCGCTCACGGCTTCTACCACGGTGACCCGGTGGTCGATTTCGACCGCATCGAGGCGATCAACAAGCTGACCCGCACGCCGATGGCGCTGCATGGCGGCACCGGCCTGTCTGACGAGACCTTCGCCAAGGCGATTGCGCGCGGCGCGGCCAAGATCAACATCTCGACCAACCTGAAGCACGTCTACGTCGAAAGCTTTGTGAATTATCACAAGGAGAACCCGAAGGACTTCGAGCCGCTGCGGGTGATGGACGCGCAATATCAGGCCTGCAAGGCGATGTTCTCCGGCTTCATCGAGAAGTTCGGCGGCAAGGATCGCGGCACCGCCTTCCTCAACACGCTTGCCAAAGCGGCTTGAGGGAGCATCGGGGGGAATGCTGAAAGCGATCATTTTCGACTGTGACGGCGTGCTCGTGGATACCGAGCGCGACGTTCACCGCGTGGCCTTCAACCGCGCCTTCGCGGCTGAGGGCATCGACGCCGAATGGAGCGTCGAGCTTTATGGCGAATTGCTGCTGGTCGCCGGCGGCAAGGAGCGCATGACGCACTATTTCGAGCATCACGGCTGGCCGGACCACCAGTACGGCCCGCATGAGGAGCTGATCGCCCAGCTCCACAAGAAGAAGACCGCCATCGGCGCCGAGATGATCGCCAATGGCGAGGCGGCCCTGCGCCCCGGCATCGCGCGGATCGTGGACGAGGCGATCGCCGCCGGCGTGAAGCTCGGCGTGTGCACCACCTCCAACCCCAAGTTCATCGACGCCGTGCTCGATCTGCTCGGGCCGGAGCGGAAGGCGAAGTTCGACTTCGTCCATGCCGGTGACGTGGTGAAGAAGAAGAAGCCGGATCCTGAGATTTACGAGCTGGCCAAGCAGACGCTCGGCCTGCCGGCGGATCAGTGCGTCGTGATCGAGGACAGCCGCAACGGCCTTCTCGCCGCGACCGGCGCGGGCCTGCCGACCCTCGTCACCACCAGCACCTACACGGTGGACGAGGACTTCCGCGAGGCGGCAAGGGTCGTGCCTGAACTGGGCGACGAGCCCAATGTGAACATCACCCTCCAGGATCTGGAGGAACTGGCCGCGCGCAAGCAGCCGGCCTGAGGAGGGAGACAGGAAAATGAGTGAGATCAGCCAAGCCAATATCGAGCGGGCGATCCTGACCACGGCCGACACCGTGCTGCGGAACGAGCAATATTTCTGCCATCTGGACGGGCTCGCCGGCGACGGCGATTTCGGCAACTCGCTGGCGACGGGCTTCCGCGTCATCCAGAACGATTTCGAGACGATCGACCGCTCGAATATCGGCGCCATGCTGCTCAAGATCTCCATGCTGGTCAGCAAGCATGTCGGCGGCAGCTCCGGCCCGATCTGGGGCACGGGCTTCATGAAGGCCGCCATGGTCAGCAAAGGCAAGGAATCGGTGACGCTCGCCGAGCTGGCCGAGATGGTCGGCAACGCGGTGGACGGCATCCAGGCCCGTGGCGGCGCCAAGCTGGGCGACAAGACCCTGCTGGACGCGCTGATCCCGGTGAACGAGGTGCTCAAGAAGCACGCGGAAGCCGGCACCGCCGATCTCGGCCTCGTGCTGAAGGAAGCGGCCGACGCGGCGGAAGAGGCGATCGACGCCACCCGCAACCTCATCGCCCATCGCGGCCGCGCCAGCCAGGTCGGTGATCGCAGCGCGAACACGCCCGATCCGGGCATTGTCGCCATCGCGACGATCCTGCAGGATTGGTGCAACGCCTTCGGAGTGGACCGGACGCCGACGGTGGCCGAGCTGCTCAAGCAGAACGCTTAATTTTCCGGGAGGGGAAACATTTCCATGAAGAAGTTCGTCAACGAGCCCGCAAAGTTCGTGCCCGAGTTCATGAAGGGCGTCGCCCTCGCCAATCCTGACCTGCTGGAGTTCAATGAAGAATTCCAGATGATCAAGCGCAAGGACGCGCCCAGCAACGATCGCGTGTCGATCGTGCAGGGCTCCGGTTCCGGGCATGAGCCGGCGCACGTCATGGCCGTTGGCCCGGGCATGCTCGACGGCGCCTGCCAGGGCGCGGTGTTCGCCGCTCCGCCGGTTGACGCCTGCTACGAGACGATCAAGGCGCTCGCGTCCGACGCCGGCGTGCTGGTTCTGGTCAACAACTACCAGGGTGACCGCATGGCGTGGGACACCGCCGTGGAGCTGGCCGAGGCTGAGGGCATCAAGGTCAAGCAGTTCTGGATCAACGACGACGTCGCGGTGAAGGACAGCCTCTACACCGTCGGCCGTCGCGGCGTGGCCGGCAACTTCTTCGTCATCAAGGCGTGCGGCGCTGCCGCTGCCCAGGGCAAGAGCCTGGACGAGATCATGGCCATCGCAGAGCAGGTGAACAACAACGTCCGCACGATGGGCGTTGCGCTGACCAGCTGCATCCCGCCGGCCAAGGGCACCACCATCTTCGAGATCGGCGAAGACGAGATGGAAGTCGGCGTCGGCATCCATGGTGAGCCGGGCCGCCGCCGCGACAAGATCAAGCCCGCCAACGCCATCGTGGAAGAGCTGTTCGAAGCGGTCGCGACGGACCTGCCCTTCACCTCCGGCGACCGCGTGGCGCTGATGGTCAACGGCCTCGGCGGCACGCCCATCAGCGAGCTGTACCTGCTCTACGCACACGCGCATGAGCTGGCGGAGAAGGCGGGCTACACGGTCGTCCGCAACTATGTGGGTGAATACTGCACCAGCCTCGAAATGGCCGGCGCTTCCATCACCCTGCTGAAGCTGGACAGCGAGCTGGAGAGCCTGCTCGACGCTCCGGCACAGGTCGCCGCGCGCATCTTCTAATCCGCGCTGGTCTGAGCTATCTGGAGGCCCTCGGTTCCCCATCCGGAACCGGGGGCTTTCTTTTTCCGCGGCTGGCTGCCGCTCAGCGAAACAGCTGTTGCACTCTTTGCAACTGCCTTACGATCTTTTGCAACTACGCAACAATATGTCGTTAACCTATATTCTGCATGAGGCGCCCACCGGCGCTCTCGCACGGTACCCCTACATCGGAGCCCATCATGCAGATCGTTACCAACCAGCTGTTCTCGACCATTGCCGCGCTGACCATCAGCACAATGCTGTTCGTCACCGTCCTCGTCTGATCGCGAGCGGCGTACGTTCTATCAGGCCGGCCGCGTAAGGCAGCCGGTGAAGATGCAGCGCCCGTTCCGATAAGGAACCAGGCGCTTGCGTTCACCCTTTGGGGTAAACGCATCCGGACCCCCTCTCCCGCGGAGAGGGGCACACCGTCCGGCCCGGCCCGCCACCATCGGCAGGCCTCTTTCAGCAAGCTGCCGCAAACCGTCCCTGAACGCCAGAGCTTTTTGCGCCCACGATCAGCGCGGCTCAGCGATCCGCCCGCGCGCGGACTCAACGCCCCCGGCGCTATTCCAGACACCGGGATCGGGAAGCCACAAGACCCGGCCTCGCAAGTGCCCCCGCATTGCAGGCCAGCACCCCGCTGCGCCCAATCAGGGACACGGCGGGGATCAAGCGCCCTCAGCGCCCGCTATAACGCGCACCCTGGATATCGACCGTCTTGGGCGTCCGGGCGAACAGTTCGGTGAAGGGATCGTCGCCCGTCTCCATCGTGTGCGGCTCCGTGCCCTCCCGCACAGTGGTGCGGCGCATGTCCCGCTTTTCGTTCGAATAGTCGAAGTCGCCGCCGCGGTGCATGGAACACAGATTGTCCCAGATCACCATGTCGCCGACATTCCACTTCACGCTGAACACATATTTCGGCTGAGTGCAGTGGGCGATCAGGTCCGCGATCAGCTTGCGCCCCTCGGCCTTGTCCATGCCCTCGATGTCCATCGTATGCGCAGCGATGAACAGCGCCTTCCGCCCGGATCCCTTGTGCACATGCACCAGCGGGTGGCGCGCCTTGGGCCGCTCGTCGATCTCTTCCTCGGCGATCTCCGCGCCGGCCTGCTTGCGGCTCCACCACAGCGAATTCAGCGTGAACTTGTCCTCGATGAAGTCCTTCGTCTCCTGCGGCAGGTCATCATAGGCCGTGCGCGTGTCGGCGAACCAGGTCTCCCCGCCCTGCTTGGGCACCTGATGCGCGAGCAGCAGGGAGTAAGAGGTGCGCTTGTCGAGGAAGGCGCTGTCCGTGTGCCACAGCCGGTCGCCCTTGCGGTATTCGATCGCCGCCTTGTCCCGAGTGATCTCGCCATCCACCGTCAGGTTGCTGGCGTCGAACAGCTCGCGGAAGGGCAGGCGCATCTTCACGCCTTCGCGCTTCGGGACACGCTCCAGATAGCCGAAATTGCGGCTGAACTCGACATGCTGCTCGTCCGTCATGCCCGTATTGCGCCACACGGTGACGCCGTATTTGTCCATCGCATCCGTCACCTGCCGCACCTCTTCAGGCGAGAGCGGGCGCGTCAGGTCAAGGCCGGAGCACTCGGCGCCGAAATGGGGAAGAATGGGTTCGACATGCAGCGGCATCACTCAGGCTCCCAAAATACTTAGCTGGCTAAGCATATAACAGCTCCGCGTTCGCCTGGCTAGGCGTTTCCCTCGCGGATCGGAATTGTCGGCCCCCGGTAAACGTGTCACACTGCGCCATCAGAGGAGGGACGCTTACATGTTGCTGACCCGGGTCCATCTGCTCGTCGCGCTCGCCATCGCGCTCATCGGCTTCGCCATCGCGCAGGTCACGCCCGGCCTTGGGATCTGGTTCGTGATTCCCGCCGCGCTGATGTGGACGGTATGGTCGGCAAAGCGCCAGCGGAAGGCGGGCCGCACCGGCTGACCTCCGATCCGGCGATCAGGCTTCGCTCGGTCGCTTCCGCTGCAATCCGCTGCGCCGGCACTGCGCGACCAGCTCTCCGCGCTGGTTGAAGGCCCGGTGCGCGAAGGTGACGATCCCCTGGTCCGGCCGGCTGCGACTCTCCCGCAGCTCCAGCACCTCCGTCTCGATCCGCAAAGTGTCGCCGATGAAGACGGGCTTGGGGAAGCGCACCTCGTCCCACCCCAGATTCGCCACCGCCGTGCCCAGCGTCGTGTCGTTGACCGAGATGCCCACCATCAGCCCCAGCACGAAGACGGAATTGACCAGCACCCGGCCAAACTCGCTCTCCTTCATGTGCTCGGCATCGAGGTGAAGCTGCGCGGGGTTGTGCGTCAGCGTGCTGAAGAGGAGATTGTCCGTCTCCGTCACCGTCCGGCGGATCGGGTGGTCGAACACCTGCCCCACGTCCAGCTCGTCAAACCACAGCCCTGCCATCGCGCTCTCCTTGGCCCCAGCCTAGCGCCGCGCGGCTGTAAGGGAAAGGAAGCGGCGCTTGCTCGTTGGCCCAAGAACGCGGAGATGATGGAGGACGCATGACGCAACGCGCACCAACCTTGCTGGCCGCTGCCGCCCTGCTGGCGCTGGCAGCCTGCCAGCAAAGCACCCCTGCGGAGGAGGAGCAGGCTGCTCCCGATGCCGCCGCTCCCGGCGCGACGGAGGCCGCCAACCCCTCCACCACCGAGGCGGACACGGCCTTCGAAGGCGCGGCGGAAAGCGGGGACATTCCGTCCGCCATCCAGGGCCGATGGGGCCTCGTGCCCGCCGATTGCGAGCCGGGCCGCGCCGATGCCAAGGGGCTGCTGGTCATCGCGCCCCGACGGTTGGAATTCTACGAATCGGCGGCGACGCTCACCGACATCTCCGAATCGGCACCCAGCCGTGTCCGTGCCTCCTTTGCTTTCACTGGCGAGGGGATGAGCTGGCAGCGTGACATGGCGCTGGAGGTTGAGGATGGTGGCCGCACGCTGGTCCGCCGCGAATTCGGAGACGATGCGGCGACAGAGCCGTTCCGCTATACCAAGTGCTGAGGGAGAAAAGGATGCGAGCATTGGCAATGGCGCTCACCGGCGCGGCGATCGCGCTGGCGGGCTGTGCCAGCACCGGCGAGGCTGGCGGTGTGACCCAGCCGGGCGGCAGCGCGCGTTCCGGCGAGTGCGATGCGACGCCCGCGCAGTCGCTCGTCGCCCAGCAGGCGACGGCGGAGGTCGGCCAGCGGATCATGTCCCTCACCGGGGCGCGGCAGCTGCGCTGGGGCGCGCCCGGTACCGCGATGACGATGGACTTCCGGCAGGACCGGGTGAACGTCTTCTACAATCAGGCCATGCGGATCGAGCGGATCAGCTGTGGCTGATGCGGCAAAGGCCGCACTGACTGCCGCGCCCGGCTGGGCGCTCGCCGGGGCGCTCCTCGTCGCGGGCTGCAGCACTTTGCCCGGCGGAGGCGTGGCCCGGCCGAAAGACTCGTGCCGCGCCGAACCCGGGCAACGCTTCCTCGGCGAGCGCGCCAGTGCCGAGAGCGGCGCGGCCATCATGGCCGCCACTCGCTCCACCAGCCTTCGCTGGATTCCACCTGACACGATCGTGACGACGGAATATGCCTTCGGTCGTGTCACTGTAAGCTATGACGGAGATTACCGGATCATGCAGGTCACCTGTGGCTGAACAACGCCCCCAGCCCCGCTCGGAACCGCGCGACGGCCGCCAGCGCATCCCCCCGCTTTCGCCTTTCGAAGAATCCGCAGGCTTCACCCGCGCGCTTCGGGTGGGGGACCGGATCATCGTCGCCGGCAATATCGGCGTGGAGGCGGATGACTCGATCAGCCCCGATGCCGGCCGGCAGGCGGAACGCTGCTTCGAGCTGATCCTCGACTACGTGCAGCAGCTTGGCGGCCGGGCGGAAGACATGGTGCGCGTGCGCATGTTCGTGACCGACATCGCCGATGCGCAGAAGGTGACGGACGCCTTCACCCGCGCGCTTGGGCATGTGCGGCCAACCGGCACACTCGTCGCGGTCGCTGCCTTGGCAGGCCCGGGCTTCAAGGTAGAGATCGAGGCGGAGGCGGTGATCGGCGCCGGGCAGTAAGTTCACTCAGCAGGAGACGTCGTGATGAAGCAATACCTTGCCCTTCTCGCCCTCCCCCTCCTCGCCGCCTGCGGTGATGCGGCTGACGAATCGGATGATCCGCCAGCCGCCGACAGCGAGCTCACCACCGGCGCGGCAGGCGATCCGGCCAGCACCGCCACCCCGGCTCTGCCCGATGCGGGGCTGACCGATCCGGCCGCGACCAGCACCGCCCCGCCCCCGGTTGTCGGCACCGACTCGCCTGCGAACGCGGCCACCGTGCCGCCCACCAACCAGGACGCGCGGTACCAGGACTCCGTCACCGAGGCGCCGGAAGCCGCGCCTTGACGAGGCGCCGCGCATGAGCGGCCAGTTCCAGCTGACCGAAGAGCAGCTCGCCATCCAGGAGGCGGCACGCCGCTTCACCGCCGACCGCATCACACCCCACGCCGCCGAGTGGGACGCGCAGCACATCTTCCCGGCGGACGTGATCCGGGAAGCGGCAGGTCTGGGCTTCGCCTCCATCTATGTGTCGGAGAAGAATGGCGGCATCGGTCTCGGCCGGCTGGAGGCGGCACTGGTGATGGAAGCGATGGCCTATGGCTGCCCCTCCACCAGCGCCTTCCTTTCCATCCACAACATGGCCAGCTGGATGCTTGATCGGTTTGGTCCTGAAACTATTCAGAACAAGTACCTTTCGCGTCTGGTCGGCATGGAATGGATGGCAAGCTATGCCCTCACAGAGCCCGGTTCAGGTTCAGACGCCGCCAGCTTAACCACTCGCGCGGAATTGCAGCGCGATGCAAGCGGGGCGCAAGGTGATTGCTACGTCGTTTCAGGTACGAAGCAGTTCATTTCCGGTGCCGGTGCAAACGACTTGTATTTGACCATGGTGCGCACCGGCGGCGATGGGCCCGGCGGCATCTCCTGCCTCGCCATCGAGAAGGACATGCCCGGCGTTTCCTTCGGCGCTCCGGAGAAGAAGCTCGGCTGGCATTCCCAGCCCACCGCTACCCTCATCCTCGATCAGGTGCGGGTCCCGGTGGAGAATCTCGTGGGAAAAGAAGGCGATGGCTTCCGCATCGCGATGGCGGGGCTGGACGGCGGACGCATCAACATCGGCGCCTGCTCCCTCGGCGGAGCGCAACGCTGCCTGGATGAGGCGATCCGCTACACCAAGGAGCGCCAGCAATTCGGCCGCCCGATCGCCGATTTCCAGAACACCCAGTTCGCCCTCGCCGACATGGCCACCGAGTTGGAGGCTGCCAGAGCGCTCCTCTATCTCGCCGCTGCCAAAGTCACTGATAATGCTTCAGAAAAGACCCGCTTCGCCGCCATGGCCAAGCGCCTCGCCACCGACACCGGCAGCGCCGTGGCGGACCGGGCTCTCCAACTTTTCGGCGGCTACGGCTATCTGCAGGACTACCCGATCGAACGCTTCTGGCGCGATTTGCGCGTCCACTCGATCCTGGAGGGCACCAACCAGATCATGCGCCTGATCGTCGGCCGCGATCTGCTGCGGCAGTAAGCGCCTGATGTGTAACCTCTATCGCCTTGAAAAGCCTCACGACGCGACGACTCGCCTGGCCGAAGAGCTGGGCCGCCCCATCACCTTTCCCGAGGGCATTCCAAACTGGGAGCCGCTCCCCGAGATCCGCATCACCGACCGCGCCCCGATCGTGCGCCTCAGCCAAGCAGGCGAGCCTGAACTGGTGCAGCGCCGCTGGTCCTGGCCAGGGCCGGGCGGCAAGCCGGTCTACAATTTCCGCTCCGAAGGCCGCGAATTTCCGAGCGGGCGGTGCCTGATCCTGGCGGACGGCTTCTTCGAATTCACCCCGCATTCGGACCCGAAATCGAAGCGCAAGCACAAGTGGCTGTTCACGCTCAGGGCTGAGCCATGGTTCGCCATCGCGGGCTTCTGGCGCAGCGACCCCGGCGTGGGAGAGGCGTTCACGATGCTGACGTCAGAGCCCGGGCCCGATGTCGCACCCTACCACCGCCGCTCTATCGTCGTAATGCCCCCAGCACGATGCGGTGAATGGCTCGATCCCGCGACTCCTTCGCAGGAGGTCCTGACACAGCCCCTTGCGGGCAGCCTCGCGGTCGAGCAGGTCAACTGACATGACCCAGGACGTGATTATCCGCCGCACCGGCGCTGTCGGCCGCATCTCGCTCAACCGGCAGAAGGCGCTCAACGCCCTCACTCGTGAGATGTGCGAGGCGATCTCGGCCGCGCTGCTCGACTGGCGCGAGGATGAGGGCATCGCCGCGATCATCCTCGACCACAGCCCGGATACCCGCGGCTTCTGCGCTGGCGGAGACGTCGCGATGGTCCGCCGCTCGGCACTGGAGGATGGCGGCGCTGCGGGCCGGGCCTTCTTCCTCGCCGAGTACCGGATGAACCACCTGCTGTTCACCTGGCCCAAGCCCGTCATCGCCTTCATGGACGGCGTAACGATGGGAGGCGGCGTCGGCCTCGCCCTCCCCTGCCGCTACCGCGTCGCGACCGAGAAGACCCTCTTCGCCATGCCAGAAGGCGCGATCGGCCTTTTCCCCGATGTCGGCACCGGCTGGTACCTGCCCCGCCTGCCGCACCGCATCGGGCAGTTCCTCGCCCTGACCGGGGCGCGGCTGGACGGGGCCGAGTGCCTGTGGGCGGGCCTTGCTACCCACTACCTGCCCCGTGAGCGGTTGGAGGAGGCGAAAGCGCGCATCATCGATGACCCAGCCTCGGTGGACGAGACACTCGCTGCCCTCTCCGCCGAACCGCCGACCGCCCGGCTTGCCGGGAATGCGGAGAAGATCGAACGGCTCTTCGCGTCCGACACGCTCGAAGACATCATCGCCGCCCTCTCCGCAGATGACAGCAAGTGGGCCGGCAAGGAGCTTACCGCCGTTATCGCCAAGTGTCCGACCAGCGCCAAGGTCGCCCTGCGTCAACTCGCGCGGCCGCAAGCGAGTTTTGAAAGCGAGATGGCGCTCGAATATCGCCTCGCCGCGCGGATGATCCTGCGGGCCGACTTCACGGAGGGCGTTCGCGCGGTGCTGGTCGACAAGGACAACATGCCGTCCTGGGTCCCCGCAGAAGCTGAAGGCGTGACGGAAGAAATGCTCGATGGCATCTTCGCCCCGCTCCCGCAGGAGGAGGAGTGGACACCCCTCTCCGTCTGATGCTCCGCCCGCGCTTGCCGGGGGACAAGAATTTCTGCCCGGCGCCCGCCTTGCGCAGGAAAGCAGGGCGGGCCAATTCGCGGCCTCCATGTTGCCATTAACTCATCTTCAGCGGCTCGAAGCCGAGAGCATCCACATCATGCGGGAGGTTGTTGCGGAAACGCAGAACCCCGTGATGCTCTATTCCGTGGGCAAGGACAGCGCGGTAATGCTGCACCTTGCGCGCAAGGCCTTCTACCCCGCGCCCCCGCCCTTCCCGCTGCTGCATGTCGATACGACGTGGAAGTTCCGCGACATGTACGCGCTGCGGGACAAGGCGGCCAGGGCGGCCGGCATGGAGCTGCTGGTCTACCAGAACCCGGAAGCTCTGGAGCGCGGGATCAACCCGTTCGACCACGGCCCGCTGCACACGGACATGTGGAAGACGCAGGGGCTGAAGCAGGCGCTCGACAAATACGGCTTCGATGCAGCCTTCGGCGGGGCGCGACGCGACGAAGAGAAGAGCCGCGCCAAGGAGCGCATCTTCTCCTTCCGCACCGCCAGCCACGGCTGGGACCCGAAGAACCAGCGGCCGGAGCTGTGGAACCTCTACAACGCCCGCAAGGCGAAGGGGGAGAGCATCCGCGTCTTCCCGATCAGCAACTGGACCGAGCTCGACATCTGGCAATACATCATGGCGGAGGGGATCGACATCGTCCCGCTCTACCTCGCCGCCCCGCGCCCGACGGTGGAACGCGACGGCCTGCTGCTGATGGTGGATGACGAGCGCTTTCCGCTCGCCCCCGGCGAAGAGCCGCAGATGCGCTCCATCCGCTTCCGCACGCTCGGTTGCTATCCACTGACCGGCGCTGTCGAAAGCGAGGCGCAGACGCTGGCGGAAGTGGTGCAGGAGATGCTGCTCACCACCACCAGCGAACGCCAGGGCCGCGCCATCGACAAGGATGAAGGCGGCGCCGGCATGGAGAAGAAAAAGCAGGAGGGGTACTTCTGATGTACGCCGTAGCGCACCCCCTTTGTCGTCACCCTGAACTTGGTTCAGGGTCCATCTCTCGTCCTGCACCTTCCGCGCGAGCCGCAGGATGGATGCTGAACCAAGTTCAGCATGACGCTTGTGGGATGGGGGACGCCCGTGACTGACATGGCCGATCCCATCTACAAGACCGACGCTCTCATCGCCGAGGACATCGCAGCCTATCTGGAGCTGCACCAGAACAAGGGCCTGCTGCGCTTCATCACGTGCGGCAGCGTGGATGACGGCAAGAGCACGCTGATCGGCCGCCTGCTCTACGATTCGAAGATGATCTTCGAGGATCAGCTCGCCGCGCTGGAGGCGGACTCCAAGCGGGTCGGCACGCAAGGGCAGGAGATCGACTTCGCCCTGCTGGTGGACGGACTTGCCGCCGAGCGCGAGCAGGGCATCACGATCGACGTCGCCTATCGCTTTTTCGCGACCGAGAAGCGCAAGTTCATCGTCGCCGATACGCCCGGCCACGAGCAATATACGCGCAACATGGTCACCGGCGCCTCGACGGCGGACCTGGCGGTGATTCTGATCGATGCGCGCAAAGGCGTGCTGCCGCAGACGCGCCGCCACTCCTTCCTCGCCCACCTGATCGGCATCCGCCACATCGTGCTGGCGGTGAACAAGATGGACCTCGTCGGCTACGACCAGGCCACTTTCGACAAGATCGTCGCCGATTACCGCACCTTTGCCGAGGGGATCGGCATCAGCGCCTTCACGCCCATCCCGATCAGCGGTTTCAAGGGCGACAACATCACCGCTGCCCCGTCCGTGAAAACGCCATGGTACACTGGGCCGAGCCTGATCGAGCATCTCGAGACGGTAGAGGTCGCCACCACTGCCGCTCAGGAGCGGCCGTTCCGCATGCCGGTGCAGTGGGTCAACCGGCCCAACCTCGACTTCCGC
>Ga0182742_1003536_pt1 | contig 15157 bp, 12 predicted proteins | sample eDN5th37CBELigMG_FD_128880 | JGI IMG/M metagenome (GOLD analysis project Ga0182742, IMG submission 128880) | Enriched Miracle-Growth compost microbial communities from Emeryville, California, USA - eDNA 5th pass 37_C BE-Lig MG (version 2)... ...
CTGGAGTTGGGTCTATCTCCGCGCGTGCGGAGGAGCCTCGGCCGAGATGCGCTTGGCTTCCTCGGCATGCGGTCTATCTCCGCGCGTGCGGAGGAGCCCGCAGCGGCGGCCGAACAGCGGCTGAAGACCAGGGTCTATCTCCGCGCGTGCGGAGGAGCCGCCAGCGGCGGCGACAGCGCGACGACAAGCGAGGGTCTATCTCCGCGCGTGCGGAGGAGCCTTCGAATCCCTCCGTCTCCGCCAGCCCTTTTAAGGTCTATCTCCGCGCGTGCGGAGGAGCCACGTCCATCGGACCGTCGTCATCATTTAGATGAGGTCTATCTCCGCGCGTGCGGAGGAGCCGGCCCAAACGTACCATTCTCCGAGGATGTAGGCGGTCTATCTCCGCGCGTGCGGAGGAGCCGCCGCAAGGAAGCGGTCGCGATTGAAACGCGGGGGTCTATCTCCGCGCGTGCGGAGGAGCCAGGCTCTCCATAATCGTGGACGAGGCTGCGCAGGGTCTATCTCCGCGCGTGCGGAGGAGCCCTCGACCGGAGCAGAACGTATCGGACTGTCACAGGTCTATCTCCGCGCGTGCGGAGGAGCCCGCGACGACGTCCCACAAAAGGCTCTTGAAGAGGGTCTATCTCCGCGCGTGCGGAGGAGCCACTATCCGGTCGTCTGTTCCTGGCCTCTACTCGGGTCTATCTCCGCGCGTGCGGAGGAGCCGCGCCCGTCCCACTGGTGCTCCCCGACCATATGGGTCTATCTCCGCGCGTGCGGAGGAGCCTCGACACGGCTGGTCCGAACACCATCAAGATCAGGTCTATCTCCGCGCGTGCGGAGGAGCCTTGACACAACGACGCCAGCGCGATCCTCTATGGGGTCTATCTCCGCGCGTGCGGAGGAGCCGACGCCGTCTCTGCCGCCGCAATGGCGACCAGGGGTCTATCTCCGCGCGTGCGGAGGAGCCGTCATGCGTACCAATCCCATGGATACCACGGAGGGTCTATCTCCGCGCGTGCGGAGGAGCCTCGAACACGTCCTCAATGAACTGGTCGAATTTGGGTCTATCTCCGCGCGTGCGGAGGAGCCGGTAGCATCAGAGGTGACCGGACCTCAGAGAGGGGTCTATCTCCGCGCGTGCGGAGGAGCCACGAAAGCGGAGTGGCGGCGGTGTCGTGTGAAAGGTCTATCTCCGCGCGTGCGGAGGAGCCGTCTGACCGGTGCCGGACGGGTTGGCGAACTGGGGTCTATCTCCGCGCGTGCGGAGGAGCCCCGCTCATTGCATCACCCCCTTCACCCTCGACGGGTCTATCTCCGCGCGTGCGGAGGAGCCGAGCAGGAGGTGAAGTAATGTATGGACGCAGCGGGTCTATCTCCGCGCGTGCGGAGGAGCCGGAAGGGATTCCTACGGCGGGTGCGACGGAGTGGGTCTATCTCCGCGCGTGCGGAGGAGCCCGCCGCGTCAATCCGCACATACAGGCCACGCAGGGTCTATCTCCGCGCGTGCGGAGGAGCCTGAAGGCCGACCAGAGCGAGCCGGACCCGTCGCGGTCTATCTCCGCGCGTGCGGAGGAGCCCGCGCCACGCCAACACGAACCAGCGCATCCACGGGTCTATCTCCGCGCGTGCGGAGGAGCCATAAACCGGGATCAGCGCCACCTTGCCGTCTACGGTCTATCTCCGCGCGTGCGGAGGAGCCCGCATCGCGTTTGGCTTCCTCAATTCGTGCTTGGGTCTATCTCCGCGCGTGCGGAGGAGCCTCAAAGATCAAGACCTTTCTTGAGCCTGACGAAGGTCTATCTCCGCGCGTGCGGAGGAGCCTCTAGCCGCCAACGTACTGAAAAGATTCACAATGTCAAAAAGCCCGCCGTAGCGAAGCCTACCGTTGGCGAACCAACAGCACGCCGTCCACGTCAACAATCTCTTTCGGCGCGTCACCGAGCGTCTCGTTTGCCATTCCACCTGGGCGTTTTGCATCTGGCCAGGCAAGTACGATCGCGCCATGTCGCAATTCGGCATGCCACTCGGCCAGGATGGCCCAGGTTCGCTCGCGCACCGCTACCGAGAGCCGGGGAGCGAGATAGACCCCTGGCGAAAGCTCAAGCATGATCGAGGTCAAATAACCACGGTAGCGGGGTTCGACGTCGCGTGTAATGACGAGTGTCGCCGGCATCAGTCGCTGTCTCCTGCCGTTCCGGTGTCGTTCGCGGAAGAGGGCGGGTCCGGGTTGGTGGATCGGTTCGCCTCGAGCGATTTACCGGCCGCCTCAATTCGCTTTCGCCCCGGCGGCAGAGAAGATCGAGTATCCTGCCCCGCCAAATCTTCCTCGAACAATTGCTTGAGCCGGTCGATCATCTGCGGAATGATAGACCGTTCGGCCAATATCGCTCCCGTACGACGTCGGGTCAGACGCTCGACGCTTTCCAGCCCTCGGCCTGCCTCGCGCGCGGAGGCGAACGCGGTTGGAATTGTCACGCCGTCGCGGAACAAATCTGCGATATCGAGAACCAGCGACTGGCCCGGATCCTCATGGATAAAGCCGAGTTGTGGAATGGCTCCGACGGCCGCACAGGCAATGGCCGCGGCAGCTTCTACTGCGCTTGCAGCGTGATTCAGCGCCTGATTGGGCAGATCGGCGGCATTCGGATTGGCGCGATCGTAGCGTCGCCCGTCCCAGCGGATTCCTGCGCGTTGTGCTGCGAGGCGATACGTTTCCTTCATGCGCGCGCCCTCGATCCCCCGCAGCACGGCGATGTCGCGGTGCGGCAGCACTTCTCCCAGCCGCCATGCGTACATTCGGCGCGCGACATCCACACGCTTTTTCGTATCGGCCCACAACCTTGCCTGGCTGCGCGCTAGTGCCGAGCGGTCGGGCCCTAATGGCGGGGCCGTATAGAGACGGACTCCGTCCTCGCCCACGGCGGCCAGAGCCGTGTTTGCCCTGGCGAGCAGCCGAAGCGCATCGTGACTGACCATCGAGCCAGGGCCGAGCAAAATCATCGAGATGCTCTGAACCGGGATGCCATATTCTCCCGGCGGCAGCACCTCATCGGCTTCGGCGCCGCGAAGGAAGGCCAGCGTGCCATCGCGGGCCACAAGCTGCCCGCGTGCGAGATACAGGAGCCCTGACCGGTCAGCATGAGGAATGCGCGACGAGTGAAGTCCAAGGCGCCCCTTCAGCATGATCTAGCATCCGGGAACATCGGCATCCGGCGGCCGCAGCAGCATCATTCCATAGCCATAGGCACGGTGCCGACCGATGCCTTGCCCCAACATGGCGGAGAATGCGACGGGGTCGGCCACGATCAGCGTCCCATGGAATGTAACGTCGGGCCCTTCGATCTCCCGGCCGTTTCGTAACACCTTCTGGCGACCGAATCTGGCCAGGCGGGCTTTCTCAAGCGTGACACCAGGCAACCGCTCCGCCAGCCAGTCGCGATAGACCGTTTCACGGCTACGGCCGGTCGAGGCCATGCCATCGCAATCGTCAGGATGACGACGCACCGCCTCGGCGACGAAGGCGTCGCGCTCGCGCATGCGGCTGCCATCGGTCCAGCGCCGGACAGGGCGCAGACGCACATCGAACCCCAATCGTTGGCCCGTGCGCGGCTCAGGCATCGGCTTCGAGCGCAACTTGTCCAGATCGATCACGTCGAGCATCTCGGGCGTGGCAACCATGCGGGAGACCTCCGCCAAGGCCGCCGCATCGCGGCCGGCATAGGCATAAAGCGACCAGGGAGCACCAGCCGGCTCGAACAGGCGGAAAGGCTGAAGCACGGCCTTGCCGAACAACCCCGAGACAAGCGTATGCAACGCCGCGCCGTCGTCGCGCGCGCCTTTTGGGCCGAAGCCGCGATCTTTCGCCCACAATACGAAGGAGCGCGGGGAAATCGGCAGATGGACAAGATAAAGCATCAGGAGCGATCGACGGGGGTCATCCGTCCCTCCATCACGCGGCGTGTGCCGCCGTGCAAACCGCTTCGCCAATTGCGACGGTCGGCGATCGCGCGCCCCTCACCGGATGCGGCAGGCCACAGCGCCGGCATCTCCCCGCGGCCAGCCACGGCGGTCAGCGCCGCATGGGCGTCGTCGGCATCGACCCAGCGGCCAGCATCGCCGCGCAATAAATAGCCGGCCGGCAAACATGACTTGCGTCCGAAAAAGAGCGGCCGCGCCGGGCGGTCGAGGGCGGCGGCGATGGCATCCAGATCGGGTGCTTCTTCGGTGGGGGACAGACAAAGCACCACGGTCATGTCGGTATCGGCGTGATAGTCGCGCCAGCGGATATGCGGACTGTCGTAAGTGGATGCGCCTCCCGCACGCCCCTCGACCCGGCCATACGTTGTCCAACCCTTGTCGTTTGCTTCAAGCTTCGCGGTCTGGAAATCAGTCATCCGGCCGAGCGAGTGTTCGCTGTCACGCCGGGCGCCGAAAACCAGCCGCGCCTGAAGCCGCTCGAGGCGATCGGTTTCGTAACGCGCGTAACCAAGCGCATTGGCCAGTAACCCGGTGATGGCGGATGCCGCGGGAAAATCACGGGTCACGCCGCGGGAATCGATGGTGACGCCGCCGAAACTGGCAAGAGGCGCTTTGAAGCGCAGCACGAGCCAGCGCATCATGCCGCCCCAAGCAACGTTCCGCGCACCCACTGCATGATGTCAGGCAAGGTGCCGCGTGTCGCCCCCGGCAGGCTCGCCTCATTCCGGAGCGACAGGAAGCGCCGATCCTCGCCGGTCCTGTAGTTCTCGTCGAAGGCCTGGAGGCGGATGCTCAACGCCTGCTCCGCCGCTTCGACGGTCGCCTCGGTCGGCTGACGGAAGGCCTCAGCCAGCGAACGCGGTTGACGATCTCCGGCTTCGACCAGCAAGGCGGCCGCGTAGCCATAAGGGGCTGTCGAGCCCAGCTTGGCACCTGGCGAGACGGTGGCGATCAAACCGACGAGCCGGGCCGCGACTTCGGCCGCCATGGTGCGGTCGGCGCTCAACCAGTCCCTTGCCGGCGATCCGGTCAGGTTCGATACTAAGGCCGGAACATCCACTACGACATAGCCATAAAACAGGCCCGAGGCCAGTTCGGTCTCGCCGATGTGGTCGGCGCCGGTTTCGTCGCCGGCCAGATCGTCGACAACGGCGAAATAGTCGCTCTCGCTTTGTTCGGCGTGGGTGGTGAAGGCATGTGCGACATGGATAGGCGCGTCGATATTCGCCTCGGTGTCGGAGGTCACCATCCGTCCGAACAGCGCCGCCGTCAGGCCGCCGGGAAGAAGCGCGCCGTCGCGCATCGCCTTCATCGTGTCCTTGAAGGATTTTTCCTTGGTGTAATCCTCGGCTACCTCTTTCGCGGCCGCGGCGTCGGCTGCGCCGGTGGCGATCTCCGCGAATTTACCGGCGAGGAACCGCAGTTCCGGCTCGCCGAACAACAAAGGCTGTCGGTTGCTTTTGCTCTTGGCCGCATCCTTGCCGTAGACGGCGATCTGGAAAGCCGGCTCGATCGCATCGAGAATATCGGCGCTCACAGTTCCCTCAAGCGGCGCCCGCAGCCGTTTCGTCACCAGCTCGCGCGAGCGCACAGCTTCTTCCGCTCCGTCGATCGCATGGATCGCGAAGGGGCCATCGTCCATCCGCCAGTGCCGTTTCAGGCACTGTGAGGAAATGCGGGTTCGGATCGCCGGGCCGTAGGGCAGACGCTTGGCGAGGCCGCTGTCGTCGCGGTTCAGGAGAGCGGCGGAATAGCTATGCAGGCTGTGGATTTGCAGGAAGCGCGGCTCAGGCATCGGAATCCTCTTTGATGACCGCCGCCTCGGCGGCATAGTAGCTTTTGGCAAGGTTGCGCAGGTCGTTGCCGGCGCTGGTAAAGAGCAGAAGTCTTGCCAGCTCCCGCGTATCGAAACGGGCATCTGCGCGAGCCAGCATCCGCACCAGGCGCATCAACGCGCCGCGTCGCTCGGGAAACGGCGCGTTCAAAACCTTCGCCACGCGCATGTTGCTGACGCCAGCGTCGAACAGCGCCTTGCCGAGCGGGAGCCCCGCATGCGCGCTGCGCTTGTCCGGATCGTTTCCGGTGGGCGTGAGCAAGGCGAGGGCCGCGACGACCCACTCCCAATCGACGCTTGCCCCTGGTTGTTTGTCGAGCTTCCGCTCGAAATAAACCCTCCAGAAATCGGCGATGCCGTCGCCAGGCGTGGTGCGGCGCAGCCGCGCGAGCGGACCAGGCGGCAGCCTCGCCAGCGCGACACCGAGACGAAAGACGGCGTCGTTCAGCGTTTCGGCCGCTGCCATTTCGACATCAGGCATCGGCTTTCTCCTTCTTCGGAAAGATCAGTTCGCGATCGTTCACCAGCGCGCCTTTCCACAAGGCTCCGTAGAACGCCCCCGGCGCGCGGGCCCGCGCCCGCCAGCGGTGCTGGACGGGACAAGGGATCGTTTCAATCGCCTGATCCAACAGCTTTCCCGCATAGACGATCAAATGATGCAGCCACGGCGCCTTCGCCATCTCGCCCTGCTCGACGCGATCCTGCAACACGTCGAAAAAGCGCGCATCGGCCTCGCCTTCAAGGCGGCGGACGAACGGATCGGCATGGGCGTAATCGTCCTTGCCGGGCTGATCCTGTGCGCCGCCGACGGCGACGACGGCGCAGGCGAAGCGCAACGCCTTGGCGACCTGCGCGATCTCGCGCTGTTGCAGATCGGCGACCTGGCCGAGCGTCGCACGCTGTTCGGGGCTGAGAAGGCCGCGCGCCAGAGAGCGCCGGACCGGAACGGCTCGCTCATGAAAGCCCTCGGTCTTGCCCTGCCCGCGGGTCACGCCGCGCGCGATCATCGTCATATCCTTCTCAAGCGGTTGCGCCTGCATCGCCGGCGGCAAGCGAAAGCGTCGGGTCCCATCGCCGAACAGCAACTGACACAGCACACGATAGGAAAACCCGCGTGCATCGAGCGAGAAGGACTTGTTGTCGGCATCGTTGACCGGTGCCCAGAAATCTCCCGTGACGCCGTTCAGGGCCTTGGCGTCGATCCGCGCCACCGAGGTGCCGGCGCCGCGAACGACAAACCCGCCGCCGTCGGGCGCGAAACGGACGCGGCGGCAGATTTCGATGAACCACGGATCGAGCCGATCGAGCCGCAGACTGGTCTTGCCGTCCCACGGCTCAAGCCAGACCAGCGCAACGCCATCGGGATCATAGAAAGGATAATCGTCCACCAGCCTGTCACGCCCGGCGAGCATCGCGCGAATGTCACGGCGCAGATGCGCGCCCGGCCCACCCGCCGGCGCAAGGCCGAGGAACGGGCGCGCCGAGAAGCCGCCGTTCATACGCGCGACACCGTAGTTGCCGGCGCCGAGAAAGCCTTCCATCGTTTGCAGGCTGACCAGCGCGAACAGCCAGTCGTCCGGCTCCGCGGTCGTCATGACGCCCGACTTCAGATCGAAATTCCGCGCGGTGATCAGCACGTCCAGCGCGTCGGGCGTGGGAATGGTGTTCTTCAGCGCCGATAACGCGCCTTCCGGCACGGGCGGCTGCAAGAAGGCGGACCTGGTCAGATCGTCAACGACGAGGGACCACGGCTCCTCCATCCCCCCGGTCAGGTTCAACAGCAGCTTCGCCCAGGCCGCCGCGTCTGCGGGAGAGTCCTGCTCGTCGGCGCGATGCAACGCGATCGCACCCAACTGCGCCAGAAACATATGCCAGGCGTGGGTCTGATGTGGGCGCAGGGCTGGAAAACTGTCGACCTCATCGCGCATCAGCGCGGCGAAGGTCTCGGGCAATGTCAATTGCTTCAGACCATCCTTGACGACGGCGCGAATGAGAGGCGCGGCAATCAGGCTGAACAACACGGACCCCCCGTTCACCGGGAGCTTTGCTTCGGGTGCTCAGTAGGACAGCCCCCAATGATCTCCGCGTGTGATGCGTTACAGTAGTGCAGCCGTTGGTTGCGGCAATTGAACTTTCGCCTTAATCCAGAACCCCCCGTCGCAATCCGAACCTGTCATACGTCAGCCCGGTCTCCGCAAACGAGAGCCGGCCCGGCGCGGTCGTCTGCCATTCCTTACCTGTTGCGTCGATCACGTGGTCGATGTGCCAATGACCGGGGGCGCCGATCCGAGTAACGACCTCGCCGAAAGGGCCGATTGTGCCCTCGGCAAAAGGCACCTCCACGCGGTCGGTGCCGAGCCGGGTCTGGATTTTCTCGTCCCGGCCGAAGCGTTCATGATCTCCATCGAATACATGGCTCCGGTCGATCAGGTTCATACGGGCGAACTGGCCGTCCGCGATCTCCGCGCCGAGCCTCCTGCCTTGTGCAGCCAGCCATTCCGGGCCGAGTTCTTCAGCCAGCCGGTCGAGCGTCGCCGGATCGGTCCCGCTCTCAACCAGGCGGCGGTTATCGTCGGGAATGGTCCAGACCGTACCGGCTCCAATCAGGCGGCGCACCGCTTCGAGCCCGGTAATGTCGGGATAGACTCCGCCGCCGTCGCGATTCGGGCCAAGCCCGAAGGCCAGAAGGGTCGCCGCAGGCTCCAGCACCTCGGGCAGCAGTACAAGGCAGCGAGCGCTGCTAAAGCCTGCTGGCCGGTCCCGGCGCTCATGACGATGTAACCTGCCAATTCGCTGCAGCAGCACATCGACAGGGCAAAGATCGGTCACGAGATAATCAGCATCGATGTCGAGCGATTGTTCTACGGTCTGCGTGGCACAGACGATCCGACCCGCCGCTGGAGCCTCCTTGCCCATCACCCTTTCAATCTCTGCGTCCAGCAAGCGACGATCCTCGGCGGCGAAACGACTATGGTGCGGACATTTGATGCCGTTCACCGAAAACAGCGGCGCGGATGGATCGAGCGTCTCGATCGCACGCTGCACGGCGACGACCTGATCGACCGTGTTACGGATGACCAGAACCCGCGCGCCTTGCTGCGCGGCTTCGACGGCTTCGCCTGCGATGGCGTCCGGATCGGCGATCCACGGAGCCGCAGTGATATTCACCACCTTCCGGCGCTTGGCCGCGTCGGGCGCGATGTGGACTTCCTTGCCTCCTTTGACCCAACTCAGTGCCGGATAGTCAGGGTGAGGATCAGGCTTCAGGCGCTTGCCCAGAAGTTGCGCCCGTGCTGCCGCGCCCAAAGTCGCCGACATCAATAGCGCATGGCCGCCACGCGCCACATGATCGTGGACTACGCGTTCGACAATCGCGCTCATGTAGCTGTCGGACGCATGAACTTCATCGATCACCAGATAGCTGCGCGACAGGGTTGCAGCGCGAAAGTGCGCCCACTTCACCTGAAGTCCCGCCAGCATGACCTGATCGACCGTGCCGACAGCGACCGGCGCCGCGAGAAAGCGGCGCGGCGTTTCCGCAGCCCAGCGCGCCTCGCACCGAGCGGCATCGGGATCGTCGCTCCATTCGACCTTCCAGCCCGGCAGCGCCCACCCTTGAGCCTCTCCGGCCCTCAAATAACCGGGCAGCGCCAACACGCATTCCGTTCCCAGGATTGCGTTCGCTGCACGCTGGATGCGGTCATGGATTTGACTCGCCGCCGCACGGGTCGGCAAGGCGAAATAAAGCCCATCGACCAGCCCTTCCGAGAACAGCCGTCGGAAACGCAGAAAGGCCGCTTCCGTCTTGCCCGAGCCGGTCTCGGACTCCAGCACGGCGAGGCGCACATCGAGCCGCAGATCGACCAACGCCTTTTGCATCGGACGAAGCTCCGCTCCTTCTCGCCAGCCGAAAAGCTGTTCGAGCGATGTTTCCATCGCATGCCGGCTTATGAAAGCATCGCGCAGATCAGCGACGTCGATGCGCAAGCTGCGCAGTAACTCATCTGCCGCGCGTGGCGTCGCGCTCTGCCGGTTGAGAGGAAAGTCGGTCTCGCGTGAACCGATCTGATCGGCTAGCGCCACCAGCCCGGCGAAAAAATGCTGCAATTCGGCGCTGGCCGGCAACTCTGGTCCGGGACCAAAGGCGAGGGGATAGCGGCTACGGCAAACGGACCCGACGGCTTTTGCCGCCAAAGCCGGATCGTAACCGTTGCGCGGCTTCCAGTCTGCGGCTCGCGGCATTTCATTGCCGTCAATCGGTCTGCCGTGATGGGCGAGAGCCGCGAACAGCAAGTTGCTTACGGCATCGCCCCAGCCCGCCACTTCAGGCATGCTCAATGCTTCGGCGACCGCATGGTCGTTGTTCTGAAAAAGCTGCCAACCTTGCGCGCTGTGGCCGGCTTTGATCGTCGGATCCAGAGCCTTGGCTTGAAATGCGCTGCTGAGTTTGCCGACATCATGAAGAAAGGCCAGAACGCATAGTCTCGCAATCGTCACGGGATCGGGTTCGTGTCCGATGGTTGACGCGAGCCGGGCAGAGAACAGCGGCAAACGAATCAGCGCGGCAAAGCAGTCGGCAACGTCCGACATGTGATCCGTAAGCGGCAGCCATGTGTCGGGGGCGGAAAACTTTCCCCAGGCAAAAGACGGTTGGGTCATCGGATCGCTACGCTACCACCTCTCGCAATGCGCTTGCCACATGGTCCCGCGCTGGCACCACCACAGCCATTGCTCGTCTGAGCCGACTGCGTTGAGTCTGAAGTTTGGACCACCGGACGTCAGATTTTTCCGGCTCTGCCACGGTGGCGGACTGACTGCGCCATCGTGCTTGTGCAGCAAAATTGGCGGTTGATTGCCGATCGCTGCAAGGGGCCGTTTCTCATTGTAGTCGTTACGACAATCCTCCACCTTTTCCTTGGTGTCTGCAAGGCTTCGGAACCAGTGCGCGTTGAGACATTCTGCCCAAAAGCGGCCGTTGACCCTTCTTGGCCGAGCCGCAGAGCCGCGCTCGTGCTTCGCGCGAAGTCATGCGGTATCCTCCTTCATCAACGTTCTAGCCGCTGCGCCCGCGCTTGCGCGGCTCTGATTCCTGGAGATAACGGCGGAGTACGAAGGCCGGCGTTACCAACTCAAGCCATGTGCAAGAGCGACCGGACCGTTCGAGCTGAAATTTGAAAGCGGACTTTTGGTCCTGAAAAAGCCGAGCGCAGGAATTCTCTAAGTCAGACTTATTGTCGTACCCAGAAACAATCAGTAGGAACTGAGGATTGGCATTTGTTTGAGGGACGCGACCTGGACTTGTATCCTGCTGCTTTCCACAAACCCTTGAGGCCAGTTATGACGGAGCATTCGTAGGCCGATTTGCAGGGCGAATGCCTCATCAGAGAAGATAACCTCGTATCCTTTGCCTGGAGAATCCTTGCTATAAAATGCGCAGTTCGAACGCCCAGGATCGCTCGAAAGCCTCAACATTCTGAGGCGACGCTGGAGCGGCTGCGCGACATGGGCCATCACGTCGTCACGCCGCTGGGACAGACCTCCGCCAATTCGATCGCCGCGGCGCATGCCGGCGGCTGGCTCGGCGCGCCCGATCCACGCACCCGCGGGGCGACGGCGGCAGGATATTGACGCGGGCGAGGATTGGGGGCGCTTTCTCGCAAATATTGTCGCAAGTGCGCTCGCAACCCTTGCCCCTTCGGAGGGCTGGGGAATGGACCGGGGCACGGCAATGAAGGTTGCCGGATGCGAACGCCCTCAGCGCACGACCGCTCTCCGAACCCCGCCCGGGGCAGCGAGGCCCTAAACCGTATAGTTCAGCGCCAACCGCCCGCCATCGACGAAGATGGTCTCGCCGGTGACGTAGCTCGATTTACTGCTAGCCAGAAACGCCACCACGCTGCCGATCTCGCTCGGGTCGCCGATCCGGCCGAGCGGCGTCCGCGACATCACCATGCGGGTTGCTTCCGGATCGCCCGCCACGCCCCGCAACATGTCGGTCATGATCGATCCCGGACCGACCGCATTGACGCGGATGCCGTGCGGCGCCAGCGCCAGAGCGGCGACCTTGGTCAACTGGGCAACGCCGCCCTTGGATGCGCAATAGGACGCGATCGTCGGAATCGCCAGCACGGCATTGATCGACGACATATTGACGATGCTGCCCTTGATGCCGTTGGCGATCATCCGCTTCGCCACCGCCTGAGACGCGACAAAGGTGCCGACGAGATTGATCGACAGCACCTTCTGGAACGATTCGACGGACGTCTGAAGAAAATCCTCGCCGATCGCGATGCCGGCGTTGTTGACGAGCACGGAAATCGGCCCCAGCTCCGCTTCGGCGCGGTCCACCATGGCTACGATGCTATCGGGTTTCGCGACATCGCAGTCGAGTGCGATGGCCTGGCCGGGAAACGCCGCAGCCGTTTCGGTCGCTTCAGCGAGCTTGATATCGGCAATGGCGACGCGGGCGCCTTCGGCGATCAACGCTTCCACGCAAGCCCGCCCGATCCCTTGCGCCCCACCAGTTACGATCGCGTTGCAGCCACTAAGAGACATCGATATTTCCTGTTTTCGAGTTGCGAGTTGGTTTGAGTCGCTAGTCGGCATGGCCGTAGAACCGACGCGCGTGGTCCTCCGTGAGGTATCCGGCGGCGAGATCGTTGCGCAGGGCCTCTCGAGGACGCTGCGAGGGATCGCCAAAACCACCGCCACCGGGCAGGTCGAAGACCACGCGCGCGTAGGCCGGAACCGCTTGTCGGCCTTTTCCCTTTAGCACGGTACCGTCATCGAGCCGCACCGCGCCGGCCTGCCCCGCGAGACCGCCATCGCGGCCGCGCGCCGGATTGTTGACGCGATCGAACATCGCATTGAAGTGCAGCGCATAGCCCTCCGCGGCACCGATCACGATCCGCTGTCCGAGCCCGCCGCGCTGCCGGCCGGCCCCGCCGGAATTCGGCAGCAACTCCTTGCGCCAAACGACGATCGGCCCCGACTGCTCGGTGACCTCGACCGACATGGTGTTGACGCCGCTTGGAAAGGCCGTGGCACTCAACCCGTCGAGCGTGGCGCGGGCGCCCGTGCCGCCGCTGTTGAACATCAGCACCTGGCGCGGCCCGGCGGACGTGCTGTCCGGGTGTATTTCCTCGGCGCTGATCTGGATGTTCCACAGCGCGCCCGCGCTCTCGGCGGGAATTTGACCCGGCAAAATCTCGTGCAGCGCTCCCAGCACCAGATCGGGGATCATATGGCCAATGACGTGGCGCGCCGCGACCGGCGACGGGCGCAACGCGTTGACGATGGTGCGCTCCGGAGCCACCACCTCGAACGGGCTGAGCGAGGCATAGTTGTTGGGGATTTGCGGCGCGATCGCGCATTTCAGCCCATAGCAGGCATAGGCGCGCGTATAGATCATCGGCACGTTGATGCCGTAGCTGCTCACGCCCGACGATCCGGCGAGATCGGCCAGCACCCGATCCTGCTCGATCGTCAGCTTCACATGCAGCTCGACCTGACGATCATAGCCATCGATGCTCATATGGTTTTCGCTGGTGCCGCGCGGCAGCGCATTGATCGCCTCAAGGGTCGCCTCGCGGCTGCGCGAGAAGATGAAGTCCGCCAAAGCGTCGAGATCGTCGATCGCGAACTCCTCCAGCATATCGCGAAGCCGCTTGTGGCCCGTCTCGTTGCAGACAACCAGCGATAGAATATCGCCGACAACCTGACGCTGTTCGCGCACGTTGGCGCGGACGATGTTGATCAGAACGTCGTTGATCTTTCCGCGATCCATCAGCTTCATGATCGGGATGAACAGGCCCTCTTCATATAGCTGGCGGGCGTCGGGACCGAATCCCCTGCCGCCAATGTCGATGACGTGGGCGGTCGCCGCAAAAAAGCCCACCAGGCGATCCTTGTAAAAGGACGGCGTAAGAAGGGTGATATCGTGCAGATGCCCGGTACCCTTCCACGGATCGTTGGTGATGTAGACGTCGCCGGCGCGGATGTTGTCGGGGCCGATATCGTGGATGATATGCTGCGCCGCCTCCGCCATGGCGTTGACATGGCCCGGCGTTCCGGTAACCGCCTGGGCGATCATCCGACCATGGCGATCGAAGACGCCGGCCGACACGTCGCCGGCCTCGCGAACGCTGGTGCTGAAGGCCGTGCGGATAAGGGCCTGCGCCTGTTCTTCGACCACCGCGATCAGGCGGTTCCACATGATCTGGTAGAGGACGTCGTCAATTTTCGTCACGTGCGCTTCTCCTGTTGCGCCGCGCTTTGCGCGCGACGACGGACCAGCAGCAGCGCCCGGTCCGTGCACATCGTTGCATGGAAACTCGACGGCACCAGCGTGCTGGTTTCAGCCTCGACAATGACGGCGGGGCCATCCACGGTCTCGCCGGGCGCCATGGCGCTGCGTTCCACCACTCTGGCCTCGACCACGGTTCGCAGCCGCGCGTCGAACACCTGTCGCGTCCCGGCGACGCGGGCCGGCTGCGGGGCGGGTACCGACCCGAGCGGTCTGTGCTCCCGCAAGGGCGTATTGGCGCGAACCACCCAACTCACCACCTCGATCGGTTGCTGCTCGATGATCTGGCCGAACAGGCCGCGATACGCCGCCTCGAAATCCGCCTTCAGATGCTCCGCTCGCAGCGTCTCCGCGGTATCGACAATCTCGACTGGAATTTCCCACCCCTGTCCGACATATCGCATGAAGGCGCGCATCCGGTAGGTGACGGGCGCCCCTTTCTTGCCGCGCTCGACGAAGGCGTGCGCCTCCTGCTTCATCTCCCCAAGCAGCGCCAACGCCCGGGCCGGCTGTATCTCTTCGAGGCGGCTCCGCGCGCTGCGCACCGTTTCATAGCCGAACGGCGCGGCAAGAAACCCGATGGCAGAGCCGACGCCGGCGCCCGGCGGAATCAGCAGGCGATCGATACCGAGCTTTTCACACAGTCGCGCGGCGTGGATCGGCGCGCCACCGCCGAATGCGATCATGGTGAAATTGGAGAGGTCACGCCCGTTTTCGACGGCGTGCGCGCGCGCCGCATTGGACATATTTTCCTCGACGGTCTCGCAGATACCGAATGCGGCGGCACGGTCATCCATATCAAGATGCTGGCGAATATGGGCGGCAATCGCCGCCTGCGCCTTGTCGACCGAGAGCCGCAGCTTGCCGCCGGCGAAATTGTCGGGGTCGAGGCGCCCGAGCACAAGGTTGGCGTCGGTGACGGCGGGCCGATCGCCGCCCTGGGCATAGCAGGCCGGCCCCGGTGTCGAGCCGACGCTTTCCGGACCAACGCGGATCTGGCGCAACTCGTCGACATAGGCCACCGATCCGCCGCCGGCGCCGATCTCCACCATCTC
>Ga0182742_1003542_pt1 | contig 15133 bp, 18 predicted proteins | sample eDN5th37CBELigMG_FD_128880 | JGI IMG/M metagenome (GOLD analysis project Ga0182742, IMG submission 128880) | Enriched Miracle-Growth compost microbial communities from Emeryville, California, USA - eDNA 5th pass 37_C BE-Lig MG (version 2)... ...
ACAACATCATCTGGTAAACAATCGGGTCTAGTCGCAATTGATAATCCGACAACACCTTCTTGTTTTAAGACAGATTCATACTTTTCGCGTAATACATCAACTGGTGCATGAGTATTGGTGAAGGCTTGAAAGTAGGCCATATATTTGCCATCTTTCCACTTTGTATGCATTTTGTTTTTTATTTTTAAGAATTGAATTTCTAAATCTTCTGCCCGGTTGCCGGCAAAATCACCTGATCCTGAGGCGCTACAAAATGTACAACCTCCATGTGCGACTGTACCGTCACGGTTTGGACAGTCAAAGCCGCCATCGAGAGCTACTTTGAACACTTTATGACCAAATTGTTGGCGCAAATGATAGTTCCATGTGTGATACCGTTTATTATCGGTAGCATATGAAAACGGATTTAATTGACTCAAGTGGTGTAACCTCCATCTATTTCTATCGTTCACAAAAGGAATTGTAACACGAAGAAAGAGCTTATCCAATTGTCATTAAAAGAATGGAAGCAAAATACAACAAGGAATTGTGATAGGAAGCGTTAATATGAACAAAATAAAAGGGAAGCAGTTCCTGCTTCAAATGGTTGTTCCAATTTGCGTTTTAACGATAAAGGAGGGGCTTTCATTGGCGACAAGACAATCTGTCGAGGAACATCTCCAGCAATGTGAAGATGCAATCAGAAATGCCCAAGAACAGTTTAACAAGGCCAGTATGCAAGAACATTATGAGGATGTTTCGTTTACGGAAAGCATGCTCCAGATCGAACAGGCTTATAATGATATTGCTAAGCTTGCGCTAAGCTGTAATGGACAGCAACGTGAACAATTGCATCGCATGCGCCTTCAACTTCAACAAGTACAAAATAATATGATTTTGCTCGACCATTAAAGGGAGGGGAAGAATCATGAAAAAACGTTCAAAACAAAACAACCCAGAGCAAAAAACGCGCAATGGGGTAAACAACCAAGACATGGAATTTGGTTCCGACCGGGATTTGATTAAAGAAGCAAAAAAGAAATATGAAAAATCCGGAGGCCAACCAGTCAAATCGAAATTCCACCCAGAACCGGAACAATCGCGCTAAACGTTAACACAAATGGAAGAAAAATGGATGGTGCCTGGCACCATCCATTTTTCTTCCATTATTTCTGTTCACAAAACGGTTAAATCTGAGAAATTATTTCGTGATAATCGTCACAGCTAGTAGATAGTCGAAACGGGTTAAATAATAGTGAAGATATTACCAGGAATCGTTCATATGTAGAAAAAGTCAAAAAATCTTGTTCCCTTTTTAGTGTTTTTCCCTTGGGAACAAGTTTTTTGCGAAAATAATCGATTTGTTTGTGAAAATATTCACGTAATCGTCACAAAGTTCTATCAAGAAAGGAAGTATTGGACATGTTGAAAAAGGCTTTTGTATGGCCGTTGATTTTCACATTATTCATTTTGTTGACTCATTCAGTTGCTGCGGAGGAAAACCAAAATCCACTTCAAATGGAAGAGTTGACGATTCAGGTAATGCCTGAATTTGCATACCATCCAGAGGATACTGGAAAAAATAAATTGCCATTACTTGTCGGTTATCATGGTGCGTTGATAAACAATAGCGAACAACCACAGAGGGGTCAAATAGAAATCCCCCTCCCAATGGAAGAGGAAAATTTCAGGATTGGCTTTGTAGCAGATTATTCAAGTGATTTAACAGAGATGAATGAAATTGAGTACGAACTTGACCAAAAAAAAGGCACAATCACATGGACAACAACAGAGGATATCCAACCTCAAGAGCTTTATCGATTTGTGATCGAATACTATACAAACAGTATTCATGAAGGGGAAAAAACAAACACCCTCGAGTATAGTTTTAAAAGTTACACAGACATAGGTATGTTGAATTTGATTTTTGTGGAGCCGCTTAATACTGAGAGTATGAAGTTAGAGCCCGAAGCTGAATCCCACCAAAAGAATAGTTACAACATGAATATGTTTATGTACATGTCAAATGGAGTCAAACCAGGTGAAGAAAAAAACATTAAGCTCGAATATGATCGTGCAGAAGAAAGAACGACGGAAGAAGTAATGAATGACATGGTCGGTGGAACCTCTAATCACGGTGTTACTGCAACAAATAATGAAAAAATTCCAGTTTGGATGATTGTGACGGTTATTGGCGGCGTTTCCATTGTGATTGCGGCAGTTTTACTAGTTTTCTTAAGAAAGCGTTCGAAGAAAAGCAACGAAAAAGGCATTAGGAAGGAATCAGCATTAAACATTAAAAAAGCGAAATTAAGAGCCTTGCTTGTCGATGGAACGATCACAGAACAAGAGTATATCGAACTGTTAAAAAAAGTAGGGGGAGAGAAGTAAGATGTCGAAAAACCAAAAAATTATCACTGCTTTGTCGCTGATGGCGGCGGCAATCATAATTATGACTTTTGCATCAATGCCAAGTGCTGGAAGTAAAGAATTGACAATCTCTGATGTTATGGCAAATGCAGAGAAATATGATGGCGATTATATCATGACAGAAGGTTTATTAAATAAAGAAACTGTTCAATGGAATGCGGATAAAATCGAGTTGCAGTTCGAAATCTACGATGAAAATGAAACCAAACTCCCAGTTGTTTACAAAGGGGTTCAACCTGATAACTTCACAGAAGATGTCATTGTCATTGTCGAAGGGTTTATTAGTAAGAATGGTGTTTTCGAAGCAGAAAAAGTGATGACCAAATGTCCTTCAAAATATGAAGGCGAAGATATGGAAAATTACGATAGCGAAATGCATAAAGAGATTTATAAAGACGCACAGGAATAAAACAGATTGGTGGTTATCCGCATGTACTTAATTGGGAACATCACATTATACCTCGGTATAGTGATTGCAGCCTATACCATTATTGCCAATGTAATTGGAATAAGAAAACAGAATAATAAATGGATTGAAAGTGCGCGAGGAGGAGTTTTGTCCCTTTTGTTTGTCTCCTTGATTGCTTCGTTTTTGCTGCTCTACCTATTGGGAACAAGTCAGTTTCAATTTGAGTATGTTGCAGCCTATACAAGTCATAACCTTCCAATGGTGTACAAGCTTACCGCCTTTTGGGCTGGGAATGCAGGGTCCCTTTTATTATGGACAGTCCTACTAAGTGTTTACACAGCAATGCTAGTTTTTTCAAAAGAAAAACAAAATTCAATGATGCCATATGTTTCTAGTATTTTATCTTTAAATATTCTTTTCTTCTTTGTCGTCATGATTTTAGGAGGAAATCCGTTTGCAATGACAGAAACGATCCCAGCAGATGGAAAGGGATTAAACCCAATGTTACAGCATCCAGGGATGATTCTTCATCCGGTTACACTGTATCTCGGATATGTCGGTCTTGCTGTCCCGTTTGCGTTTGCAATTGGTGCTTTGATTTTAAGAAGAATGGATGCAGAATGGATTAAACTGACGAGAAGATGGACAATCACAGCTTGGTTGTTCTTAACACTAGGAAACATGATTGGCGGATGGTGGGCCTACCTTGAATTAGGATGGGGAGGTTACTGGGCGTGGGATCCTGTTGAAAATGCGAGCTTTCTTCCATGGTTAACCGTTTCCGCTTTCTTGCATTCTGTCATGATTCAAGAGCGAAAAGGAATGTTAAAAACATGGAATATTAGTTTAGTAATCTTGTCCTATTTATTAACACTGTTTGGAACCTTCTTAGTTCGAAGTGGAGTGTTAACAAGCGTACATGCATTTGGAAGTGGCCCTCTCGGTACCTATTTCCTTATATTCATGGCGTTTATGATGCTATTCTCCATTTATATTGTCATCTCAAGATATCAACTAATTAAAAAAGAAAGCATTCCAATAGAATCTTATTTTTCAAAAGAAAGTTCATTTTTATTAAATAACTTGATATTAGTTGCTGGAGCATTCGCGGTATTTTGGGGAACGATGTATCCGTTGATTTCAGAATCATTAAAAGGAACAAAAATAAATGTAGGAGCACCTTATTTTAACTCGGTAATGGCTCCAATTCTTTTATTACTTCTATTGTTAATGGCTGTTTGTCCGCTAATTGCTTGGCAAAAAGCAACAGTTGACCGTTTCTTAAAAAATGCAATTTGGCCATTTGCTGTTGGGGTCTTAGCAGCAATTATTCTTGTAGTAGTTGGGGTAAAAGGGACCTTTGCAATTATTGGTTTAGCCTCAACAGTGTTCATGTTTGCCACTCATGTGCAAGAGTTCCTCCAAGGAACCCGAGCGCGGATGAAAGCTACAAAAGAAAATATAGCGAAAGCCATTTATAAGTTAACGAGAAAAAATCAAAGAAGATATGGTGGTTATATAGTTCATATCGGTATTGCACTAATTGCTATCGGAGTTATTTCTTCGCATGCATACCCAGAAGATATTTTAAAAACAGTTGAACGCGGTGAAAATATTGCTATCGGTGATTATGTATTAACCTTTAACGGATTAACAGAACAAACAGAGAATGGAAATGGCATTGTAACAGCCGATTTAAAAGTTGATTATAACGGAAAAAACGTTGGTTCAATTAATCCAGAAAAAATATTTTATGAAACATGGCCAGAGCCTTCTACTGAGGTAGCGATAAAGACCAACTGGAAAGAGGATTTATATGTGGTATTAAGCTCTTGGGAAAATAGCGAAAAAATAACCTTACAAGTGAAGGTGAATCCATTTGTCAGTTGGATTTGGATTGGTGGAGGCATAATGGTCTTTGGTACAGCAATTGCCTTGATTGGTGGAAGAACGAACTCAACTGGCTTGCTGAAAGCATTTAGGGCAGGAAGGTGATAAAAGTGCGGAAGAAAATTTTACTTGCAGGCTTAATCATCTTAATGATTTTACCAGGAGGGACATCTGCGTTTACGGTAAATTCTCAGGAATTTAAAAATGTGATTAAACAACTTGATATGCAAGGTCATGCCGACCATGAGTTTTCGACATGCAGCATCCAAAAAGTATATTACGATGAAGTAATTGAAATGCTCAACGGAGGCATGTCTGAAGAAGAGATTATTCAATCGTATGTCAATGAATATGGACAAGCTGCTTTAAGAACCCCAGCTACAGATAAAAGTGGATGGATCGCTTGGGGAATGCCATTTGTTGGACTAGCTTCTGGAATTGCCATTGTCGGAGTTTGGCTTAGGAAGGTTAAAGGGAAGGCAACGGACACTTTTGATATAGCGGAAGTGAAATGGGAGTCTGAGACAGAAAAAGAAATTGCTGAAAAACTTTTTGAAGAAGAACGGATGAAGCATTTTTAAGGTTCTAAAACAGCTAAAAATGGAAGGTAAGTGATAATTCCATGGCAAATAGAAATGCAGGCATCGCTATCATAGAAATTGATTGAGCCTTAATATTACCGAGTGACTCTTCTGAAAGAGAAGACAAAGGAGTTGAGACAATGGACTTTATTTATTTAATCGTTGGATCTGCGATCATTCTCACCTGTTTCTATTTCGTTGTGTCTCCTTTTTTTTCCAGAAATGAGGGTAGATCAAGTGAAACGGATTCTTGGGAAAGTACTCTCACTCTTGATTCCGTCTATAGTGCAGTCAATGAACTTGAAATGGATTATTTGATGAAAAAAATCAAAGAGAAAGATTTTCTTCAGTTGAAAGAACAATATCAAATGATTGCTACAGAGTTGGTCAAGCAAGAAGGCAAACCAAAAAGGGAAACCAATAATAATGTTTCGCAAGCGGAAGAAGCTGAATTAGAATTGCTCCGCGAGTTGCAAAAACTTAGGAAGAAGAAAGGGAGATCATCATGAGTGGTCTTCCCGCATATCACCCCGAATGGATCATTCGGTTATGGTTTAGTACGCCTGGTCTTCAACAGTTAAATCCACATTATACATTATTTATTTTGACACTATTGACAATCATGGCCGTTTATTTGAAAAAAAAGCGCGTCAAAGAGGAGAAACCAGATGAAGAAGAGGAAGCGTTTAAGCACCTTTTAATGAAAAAAAAGGTGATTGAAGATCAAATCGAAGAGTTAACAAGAAGTTACGAAGAACATAGAATTTCATCGCAACAATATACACAAAAAAGAAACGAGTTTAAGAGGCATTTGGATCGAACGGTTTATGATTTACAACAATTTACGATATGAAAGAGTTGGAGACTATGCTCGAACTAAAAAATGTTACGAAGGTTCTCGGAAACAAGTTGATCCTTCGAAATATCAGTCTTTCACTGGGAGAAGGGGAAACTCTAGCAGTAGTTGGTCCGAACGGCGCCGGAAAGAGTACATTTTTTAAATGTACAGTTGGCTTGTTGCAACCTAGTGGGGGCGAAATCATTCTCGATGGTGAAATCATTAAGAAGAAATCAGTGGCAGTAAAGAAAAAGATTGGCTTTTTGGGACATGAATCGTTCTTATACAGCAACTTAACTCCATTTGAGAACTTAAAGTTTTATGGAAAGCTATACAAAGTAAGTGATTTGGAGCATAAATCTATGAATCTTCTAAAAGAAGTCGGTCTCTATCTTTTCCGTGACGTTCCGATTCGGTCTTTCTCAAGAGGAATGATACAAAGATTGGCGATTGCACGGGTGCTCCTAGCTGAACCGAATATATTGATGCTGGATGAACCGCATACGGGTCTTGATCAAGAAGCCGTTGCTTTACTAAATAAAATCATAAAAGAAAAACAGAAAAATGGGAAATCCATTCTTATTATTTCTCATGACTTTGAACAAGTTCATACGCTAGCTGACCGTGTTGCTATTCTAAAAAAGGGAGTAATTGTAGACACGATACAGTTAGATGGAAAGATGAGTCTCAATGAGATGAAGGAATGGTACGACAAGGTGGTGATGGGAGGTTGATCACAATCCTAACTGATGCACTTACGATTGCAGCTAAAGATTTAAGGAATGAATTTAAAACGAAACAAACATTTAGCATGATGGCTATATTCGCAGTTCTAGTGATTCTTGTCTTTAGCTTTGCATTTGATCCAACTAATAATGCCGTAAAGGCAGTCATTCCAGGTCTTGTCTGGGTTATTACCATATTTGCAGGTATTCTTGGATTAAATCGCTCATTTACTTCAGAATTAGAAAACGACTGTTTAACGGGTTTACGTTCAGGGCCCATTGATGCAACTAGCATATATCTTGGGAAAGTGCTTGCCAATTTTACCATTGTGACCTTGGTCCAAATCATTAGTATCCCAGTACTTTTTATCTTGTTTAATTACCGATTTACTGGTTCATATTTTTGGTTTATCTTGATTCTTTTTGCGGGGACTTTGGGATTTATTATCGTAGGAACTTTCTTATCAGCGCTATCGGCTAATGCGAAAAATAGTGAGATGCTGTTACCGGTATTATTGCTCCCGCTGCTTAGTCCATTAATGATTGCAGCTGTTCAGGCAATGAGGGCGGCACTTGAAAATGAAAACCTTGAAAATGCAGTTTCTTGGTTGCAATTGATGTCTGCCTACGATTTATTATTTTTTGCTGCATGTTTATTATTATTTGAATTTATTATGGAGGGCTCATGATGATAAAGATTAACAACTCCGGTCCGATTGATCGCGTCTTGTTTTATATTCTAGTACCTGCCTTTTTGATTAACTTATACTTAATTTTTGTTTGGTCACCTGTAGAAAAAGTGATGGGCGATGTTCAAAAAATCTTTTATTTCCATGTTGGGTCTGCTTGGGTTGCCTTTTTAGCCTTTTGCGTTGTTGGATTTTATAGTGTCTTAACTCTTATTAAACCCAAGATGGAACGATTTATATATGCAGGGATTTCTGCCGAAATAGGCGTTTTGTTTACAACATTAGCACTTTTAACAGGGATGATTTGGGGAAGAGCTAGCTGGAATACCTGGTGGACATGGGAACCAAGACTGATCACTACCTTAATTCTTTGGTTCATTTATGTAGCTTATTTGTTTGTCAGAAAAATGGAAGGTTCATGGGAGAAAATTGCGAAGCTGTCGTCCGTGTTTGGGATTATTGGAGTCATCAATGTACCAATCGTTTTCATGGCTACTCGTTGGTGGAATACAAAGCTTCACCCTGTCGTATTTGGCGAAGGAAAAGACCAAACAGGAGGAGGAATGGAACCCGAGATGTTAGCTACAATGTTCTTTAGCATCTTTACCATCACGGTTCTATACGTATTCTTATTAAGAAAAGGCGCCCAAATTGAAAAAATGCGAGAGGTAATCAAAAAAGCAAAAACCAACATAATCAATAAAATTGCTAGTTAAAAAAAAGCGGAGCTGGGCAAGAAGCAGTTCAGCGTCCCTCTATCCGTGAACAATGGAAAGTTCAAAAACAAGAAAAAGACTTAGGAGGAAACAAAATGACATATTTATTAATGGGTTATTCAGTAATCTTTGCTTTGATTGCAGGATACATGATGATTTTAGGAAAGCGCCAAAAGCAAATTGAAAAGGAAATTAAGCAATTAGAGGAATGGAATCAAGAAATATAAAAAGCAGGTGAAGAGGATGGTCAAGAAGATTGTACCGATTTTCGTCATTGCTGCTGCGATCGGGGTTATAGGCTTTCTTATGAGTGGTCTAAGTGGCAAAGTCTCCGCTAACCCCGGGGACAAAGCAATTGAGTTTGAGTTGAGAGATATAAATGGACAAGTCTACCGTTTATCCGATTTTAAAGGGCAAATAGTGGTGTTGAACTTTTTCGCCACATGGTGTCAACCTTGTATCGATGAAGCCCCAGAGTTGGAAGCGTTTGGAGAAGAATATAAAGATGCTCAACTCATTATTATTGCTAAGGGCGAGTCGAAAATGAGAATGGAAAAATACATTAAGGAAAATAATTCAAAGCTACTATATCTATTGGATACGAAGGAAGAGACCTCTAATGAGTACAGTGTCATTGGTCAGCCAGACACACTCATTATTAATAAAGAGGGAATTGTTGTTGAACGTTTTACTGGACCAACAACGAAGGATCGTTTAATTGAACTAATTACAGAGAAAGTTTCATCCTAACCATGGTTTAAAGCACATTTGTGCTTTAAATAGATATTAAAGGATTGGGGAGGTGAAAGTGATGTTTAAAAGAGGCATAAGAAAGTTCTTATCGATGGATAAGCGAATGCTTTTATTTATTGGGGTTTTTACCGGGATCATTTTATCAGTCGTCACCGTAAAAGGTCTAGCTTATACGGATTCGCCCGAGTTTTGTGGCAGTTGTCATATTATGAACAATGTTCATGATTCCTTTGCCAACTCTACTCACGCGGAATTGTCTTGTAGTGATTGTCATTTACCACATGATACTTTGATCAATAAGTATACAAACAAAGCCAAGGCAGGGATTGGCCATGTTTACTACAATACGCTTGGTGAAGATAAGATTCCACAGGTTCTACATCCGACTGAGAATACCCAAGAAGTGGTCAATCAAAACTGTATTGATTGTCACCAAAGTACGTTGGACAATGTTTCGCATGATGCAAAAGATAGCTGCTCTAGCTGTCACCAAGCTATTCCCCACGGCAATGACTTTAAAACAGAAGATTATTTTAAACCAGCAAAATCAGGGGAGCTTTTAGAAAACAAGGGAGGTACAATGAATAATGGCTAGGAAACTAAAATGGGCATCTTTGCTCCTAGTCGCTGTCATGCTAATCCTATCCGGATGTGGCGCAAAAGAAGAGACTGCTGCAAATGAAGCGAAAACCGGGCTTAGTGCGGATGAAATCAGCAATGAAGCTTTTAAAGATCTCTTTCCTCTACAATATGACAGCTACTTGAAAAATGAAGAAATGGAAGACACCAAATACAGTGGTTCAGAAAAACGATCTAAATTTGATCATGATAAGGAACCATATTTACCGATTCTATTTAATGGGTATGGATTTGCGACAGAGTATAACGAAGATCGCGGACATATCTATGCGCTTGAAGATGTCCGGGAAATTGCCCGTATTACAGATAAATCTGTTGGTTCATGTTTAACTTGTAAATCAACAGCTGTCCCACATATGATTGAAGAAATGGGCGATGATTATTGGGGTGGCAATTTCAATGAAGAGATCTGGCCAAAAGCTGAATCAATGGGACACTCACCAATTGGTTGTTCGGACTGCCATGATCCAGAAACGATGGATCTACGTGTAACTCGTCCCAGCTTTATTAAAGGGATGGAAGCGCAAGGTATCGACATGTCTAATCCAACGAAAAATGATATGAGAAACTACGTTTGTGGTCAATGTCACGTTGAATATTACTTCGCTGCAGATAATAGTGAAGTAACATACCCATGGGATAATGGCTTCAAACCAGAAGATATGTATGAGTACTATGAAACAGTGGCAAAAGAAAATGGTTTTAATCAGGACTGGATCCACAACGTTTCTGGGACACCAATTCTGAAGGCTCAGCATCCAGACTTTGAAACCCATATGACTGGACCACACGGTGAAGCTGGCGTTACTTGTTCGGACTGTCATATGCCGTACGAACGTGCAGATGGCAAGAAGAAAATTTCTTCTCACCATTGGCAATCACCACTGAAAACAATGGAACAGTCTTGTGCGACATGCCACAGTAACCGCGATTTAGACGAGTTAGAAGAACGTGTTATGGATATTCAAGAAACACATATGGAAGCATTGCATAAAGCAGAAGATGTTTCAATCACTTCCCATTACTATGTCAACAAAATGATTACGTCAGGTGTTAGTGAGAATAAAATTAAAGCAGCTCAAGAACATGTACGTAAGGGGCAATGGTTCTGGGATATCGTAGCTGCAGAGAGTGCGGCAGGTTTCCATAATCCGCAAGGAGCGATGGACACATTAAAAATGTCTTCTGAAGAATCCTTTGCTGCAATTAAACTTGCAACAGAAGAACTAGTGAAAAAAGGCGTAAATATAGAGGAATTAGATAAAGAGATTGAGAAAGTAAAAAAGGCTGTGTACGAAGAAGTAGATAACTTCAAAAAGAAGGATTTAGCGACAAACGACTATTTCCCAGCACAACAGCCAAAATAAAGAGATAAAAAATTTCGAACGAAAACACTGTGCAAATAGGAATTTGTGCAGTGTTTTCTTTAGTTTAAACAGGAGTTTTTCCGGTGTCAAGCATTACAGATAAAAACGATTCACAACGTTCATTTAGTAATTTGAGATCGAGTCTAGGGACCATTTTTTGCATTTATTTCACTATTTTGATTGTGGATTTTTCTATTGCATGTTTTGACTAAAACCCCTAAAATTACTTAGGTTATTGAAACTTAATTATTTTTATAGATAGGAGTTATGACAATGCCTAGAGCCTTATGGCTGCTAGTAATTGGGATGGCGGTAAATGCAACAGGCTCTTCTTTTTTATGGCCTTTAAATACAATCTATATTCACGAAAATCTCGGAAAATCATTGACGGTTGCAGGGTTTGTCCTCATGCTCAATTCAGCAGCAACAGTAGCTGGTAATTTAATCGGTGGAACATTATTTGATAAGCTAGGTGGCTATAAATCTATTTTACTTGGAATTGGGATTACGATTATGGCCTTATTTGGTCTTACGATTTGGAACGGTTGGCCACATTATATAATTTTCTTAATCATTGTCGGCTTCGGTTCGGGAATTGTCTTCCCTTCCATTTTTGCAATGGCTGGAACGGTTTGGAAAGAAGGTGGAAGAAAAGCATTTAATGCCATATATGTAGCACAAAACCTAGGTGTCGCCATTGGATCTGCACTTGGTGGTTTTGTTGCAGCCTACTCTTTTGGCCTGATCTTTTTAGCCAATGCACTACTTTATGCGGTGTTTTTATTAATCGCCGTTTTTGGTTACCGTGGAATTCAAGTGAATACACGGGCGCATACAACTGTCATCCAGGAAAATGGTGCTGTTAGAAATCATAGTAAACTTTATGCATTATTGATATTATGTGCGGGTTATTTACTTTGTTGGGTTGGATACTCACAGTGGTCCGCAACGGTGTCTGCTTACACAGTAGAGTTAGGGATTCCTCTTAAACAATACAGTCTTTTATGGACAGTAAACGGTGCCCTTATTGTACTTGGGCAGCCGATTTTAAATCGTTTGATTCGGGTGTTTGAAAATAATTTGAAACTTCAAATTCAAATTGGTATGGTCATTTTCATGGGCTCGTTTATTGTTCTTGCAGGAGCAGAGCAATTCTCTGGGTTTTTTACAGCAATGATTATTCTTACAATCGGTGAAATGCTTGTATGGCCAGCAGTACCAACGATTGCAGACGCATTAGCTCCAAAAGGACGAGAGGGTTTCTACCAAGGAATCGTGAATAGTACCGCTACCGGAGGGAGAATGATTGGGCCATTATTAGGCGGAATTATGGTTGATTTGTACGGAATGACGGCTTTATTTACCGTCCTAATCATCTTAATCATTGTTGCCATTTTTACAACTGCAATTTATGACCGTAGTTTAAAGAAACAAGCAATGCTGCAGACCTATACTCCAGAAACTGGGAAATAAAGTTATAGAATAAGAGCGGGTAAAAGAACCTAACTAGGATGCTTTTATCCGCTCTTTGTTTTGGCTTTATCTTATCTTATCTTATCTTATCTTATCTTATCTTATCTTATCTTATCTTATAGCAAGGCTCTTTGCTCAAACTTTGTTGCTCTTGAACAAAAAACACTTAAAAGCTAGGTTATTCAAAAAATAGCAGCATTTTGTGAGAAATTTGCATACTAATTTTAAATATATGAAATGACTGCAATGTCGTTAACATCAACCTTAGGATTTTAACGATAAACTTTACGAAAAGCAGCCTATAGTAAAGTTCAAAACTAGCTTATGCTTCTAGGGAGTGGTTTCCATCGTTAACGAAAATCTTCTCTTTTTCTTAGAGGTCGTCAATAATGATGTAAGTTGCCTTGAATGGACCATGTACTCCGACAACAAGTTGCAATTCAATGTCAGCAGAATTACTTGGACCGGAAATGAAATTGATACATGCAGGAAGTGATTTTCCATTTAAATGTCTTTCACGCAGCTTTTTTGCTGCTTGTGTCATGCGAGGCACGATGCTGCTTTTAGGTACTAGGGCTATATAGGTTTTAGGAAGAAAGTTAACAGTACGGCCGTGGTCTTTGCTACTAAGCATGACAACAGTTGCCGATTCAGCTAAAGTGTATTCACTTATTGTAATTCCAATGTTCGCTTTTTCTGCATAGTTGATATTGGTACTCGCTGAGTTGAAATCCCACTCATGATAATCAATCTCTTGCTTTGCCCACTCATTGGTAAATAACTCTTTTAACCCCCACTCCGCGAAACGGTCATCTTTCCAAGTGACCACAGGCCCGCCACCATAATTCTGGACCGCTCCATTTAATGTAGACCCTAAATTGGATTTTGTCGTGTTAATGACTGTTGTATGAATTTTTTCACAATGATCAGTTAATACTTGGACAAGGTCATCCTGTGACGCTCCTTTTAAAACCTCGTCTTGAGGGTTATGTTTCCAAGTCGGTCTATTGACGGGTGTTGTGAGTCGGTCACGACCAAGGTTATTGGCAATATTATTTAAAAATGCTTCTCGGTTTTGGATGGCTCCGGCCATGAAGTACCTCCGCCTTTCTCTCGGTTCTTAAACCAATCTCTAAATCTTTCTTTATTAGGAGCTGGGAAATCTCTAACTTCTGTCCATGCTTTTAGCGGTCCAGGTCCTTTGGTAATTTTATCTTCACTTGTAAATGGGTTCATTGCTGTCGGAGCAATTTTTGAACCCCACTTATATAGAGTTGGTGAGGCAGCACCCAGACCAAAAGCTTTCATCAGCAATTTTTCAGAAACAGGAGCTTTGCCTTCTTTTTCAACAATAACCTGACGGTGTTTATGCAATAATTCGTGTAATGGGATTTTTACCGGACAAACTTCAGAACAAGCACCGCAAAGGGTCGAGGCATAAGGCAACTCTTTGTAATCCTCATACCCACCAAGGAGAGGAGAGAGCACCGCACCAATTGGTCCGGAGTAAATCGAACCATAAGAATGACCACCTACATGACGGTATACAGGACAGGCATTGACACAAGCCGCACAGCGGATACATTGGAGAACCGATTGGAACTCTGTCCCAAGAATCTTTGAACGCCCGTTATCAACGATTACCAGATGAAAATCCTCAGGGCCATCTACATCCAATTCTTCCCGTGGTCCGGTTAGTACGGTCACGTAACTAGGTAGCTTTTGGCCGACAGCGCTTCTTGTTAACATGCTGACAAGGACTTCTAATTCTTCAAAGGTTGGAACCAATCTTTCCATCCCCATGACCGTAATTTGTGTCTTTGGTAGTGAGGTAACGAGATCGGCATTTCCTTCATTTGTCACTAGTGCGAAGGAACCTGTTTCAGCCACTGCGAAATTACAGCCAGTAATGCCAACATCTGCTGTTAAATAATCTTGTCGCAACATTTCACGGGCATGCCATGCAAGTTCGGTTGGATCAGCTGACTTTTTGTAGCCAAGTTTTTTAGTGAAAACGTCGCGAACTTGTTCCTTATTTTTATGTAAAGCGGGTGCGACAATATGGGATGGTGGGTCATGATCATCGACTTGGAGAATGTATTCCCCAAGGTCTGTTTCAATCACTTGGCAGCCAACTTCCTCAAGGCTCGCATTTAAATTGATTTCTTCCGTCACCATTGATTTCGACTTTACAACTTTTTGAGCGTTTTTACTTTGTACAACTTCTTTTATATACTCATTTGCTTCTTCAGCAGTTTCTGCAAAGAAAACATTTCCACCTCGTTTTGCAACATTGTCACTCAATTGTTCCAAATAGTAATCTAAATGTTCGAGAACATGTTGGCGGATTTCTTCGCCATGGGAACGCCATTCTTCCCAATTCCCTAGTTCCTCGATCGCGTTCAAGCGGCGTGCACCGATGTTGTCCTGAGCTCCTGCAACTGCGCCTCGCATGAAAGAATTATTAATGCCTTTTTCGACGCGCTCACCGAAACGTTCATTGCCGATTTTCATTGGCATCGAAAATCGCCTCCATTCTAAAAAGGTAATGGCTTACTAGATTATACGATTTAACGACTATTCAAAATTTCAGCAATATGCATCACTTTGATCGGCTTACCTTGACGATTGATTCGTCCGCCGA
>Ga0182742_1003543_pt1 | contig 15122 bp, 14 predicted proteins | sample eDN5th37CBELigMG_FD_128880 | JGI IMG/M metagenome (GOLD analysis project Ga0182742, IMG submission 128880) | Enriched Miracle-Growth compost microbial communities from Emeryville, California, USA - eDNA 5th pass 37_C BE-Lig MG (version 2)... ...
CCGTGGCGGGCATCCGGGTGGCTCGCGCCGCCGCCAGCTCGTTCGGCGTGATCGAGACCGGCGCCGACGGGACCCGCATCGATGCCTTCCACGAGAAGCCCGCCGATCCCCCTGGGCTGCCCGACGCACCCGACCAGGCGCTGGCGTCCATGGGCAACTACATCTTCACCACCGAGGCGCTCCTGGACGCCCTCAGGGCCGACGCCGAGGACCAGAGCTCGCGCCACGACATGGGCGGCGACATCGTGCCGATGCTCGTGAAGAGCGGCGCGGCCCGCGTGTGGGACTTCACCCACAACGACGTGCCGGGAGCGACCGAGCGCGATCGCAACTACTGGCGCGACGTGGGCACGCTGGCCGCGTACCACGACGCCCACCTCGACCTGGTGTCGATCGACCCGTCGTTCAACCTGCACAACCACGCCTGGCCGATCCTCACGCACCAGCCGCAGCTGCCGGGCGCCAAGTTCGTCGAGGGCGGCGAGGCGCACGAGTCGATCGTGTCGGCCGGGTGCGTGATCGCCGGCGCGGTGGTGGACCACTCCGTGCTGTCGCCCAACGTGCGCGTGCTCCAGGGCGCACGCATCGAAGCGTCGGTGGTGATGGAGAACACGATCATCGGACGCGGCGCGGTGGTCCGCCGGGCGATCCTCGACAAGAACGTCGTCGTGCCCGACGGCGTGCGCATCGGCGTCGACCACGAGCTCGACCGGGCCCGGGGCTTCACCGTCACGCCCGAGGGCCTGACCGTGCTCGGCAAGGGTCAGGCCGTGCCCGTGGGCGCCGACCCCGTTGCAGCCGCTGGCTAGGCTCGCCCCGGTGCCCCCCGACCCAGCGCTGGAGCTCCTCGACGCCGCCCGCCACCTGGCCGACCGCGTGTGGCGCTCCACCGCGCCGCCCGAGGTGCGCGCCGAGGTGGCCGGCGTGCTGCGCGAGGCCGCCGACCGGCTCGGCCCTCCCGTGGAGGGCGCCCCGCCGGTCACGCCGATGGGCATCCGCCTCCCCGGCCGGGGCCACCCGCTGCTCCCGCCGTTGGTGCGGCGCGGTGGCGAAGGGCGCCGCGTCGGCACGGTGACGTTCACCGGCGCGCACGCCGGCGCCGGCGAGGCCGTGCACGGCGGGCAGGTGTGCCTGCTGTTCGACGACGTGCTCGGCGGCGTGGCGGTGCAGGCCGCGCCGCACAGCCGCACCGGCTACCTCACCGTGCACTTCCGGGCCCTCACGCCGCTGGGGGTGCCCCTCGACGTCGAGGGCTGGGTGGAGCGGGTGGACGGCCGCAAGATCTACGTGGAGGGTCGGCTCCTCGACGGCGACAAGGTGTGCGCCGAGGCGGAGTCCCTCTACATCGCCGTCGACGGCTGGTGAGCCATCACACCCGCTCGGCGTCGCGGGTGGCCGCCAGGATGGCCTCGGCGAGGGCGCGCGCCGACTCGACGGTGAGCTCCACCGCCACGCGCTGGCCGATGGCACCGGCGCGGTCGACGAAGTCGATGGTCACCGCGTGCTCGGCGTCGGCGTGCGACGGGTGGTCGTAGGCCACCGCGGCGGACGCCAGCGCGAACCAGCCCTGCGCGCCCTTGCCGCTCCCCGACACGCCTACCTGGTGGACGATGTTGGTGCACATGCAACGATCTCCCTTCAGGCGGGTTCAGGCGGGTTCAGGCGGCGTCGCCAGGTGCGGGCGTGAGGTGGCGCTCCAGGAAGGCCCACACCTTCGCCCACCCGTCGACGGCCTGCTCGGCCCGGTACACCGCCGGGCGGTCGTGGTAGAAGAACCCGTGCCCGGCGCCCGGGTACATGTGGAACTCGTAGTCCTTGCCGTGGCGCTGCAGCTCGGTCTCGTGCACGGCGACCTGCTCGGGCGACGGTGAGCGGTCCTCCTCGCCGAACAGGCCCAGCAGCGGGCACGAGAGGTCGGCGGTGTAGTCGAGGGGCTGCACCGGTCGCTGCTCGCTGAGCTGATCGGGCGGGGCCACCACCCCGCCGCCCCAGAGGTCGACGCAGGCGTCGAAGGCGTCGCTGCGACAGGCGGCCAGGTAGGCGTGGCGGCCCCCCGAACACGAGCCCATCACGCCCACCTTCCCGCTGGCGTAGGGCAACGAGCGCAGGAAGGCGGCGCTGCCCGCCAGGTCGCCCACCACCTGGTCGTCGGCCACGCCGCCGGCGGCTCGCACCGCGGCGGCCACGTCGTCGGGCTCGCCGTGGCCGGTTCGGCAGTACAGGTCGGGCGACACCGCCAGGTAGCCCCGCGCCGCCACGTTGCGCGTGATCTCCTTGTACCAGGCGTCCCAGCCGGGCATGTGGTGGACGAGCACCACCCCCGGGAACGGGCCGGGTCCGAGCGGACGGGCCAGGTAGGCGTGGATGGTGTCACCGCCGTGGCCGGTCACGGTCACGGTCTCGGCGAGCATCCCCTCGTACGTGCCGGTCGACGCCATCGCGGCCTCCTCGCTCGCACCTCGATCCGGGTGGCGGAGCGTACCCGCACGTCGGTGGGACCTCCGGCGGACGACCTGGGACCTTCGGCCCGGTGACCCGCCGCCGTCCCGCGCCGATCATCGGACCAAGGAGCCCAGTGAAGGAGCCCATCGTGAAGAAGATCTTCCCCGTCGCCCTGATCCTGCTCGGCGTGGTGTTCGTGGTCGCCGGCGGCTACACGATCTACCGGGGTGTCGACGCCCGGAACCAGGTCCGCGACGAGCTCATCGCCCAGCGGATCACGACCCCGGAGGACGCCTCCATCCCCAACGCCCGGGTGGACGACGCCGCCACCGCCAAGTCGATGGCGGAGATCATCGAGCAGCACGCCCTGGCCAGCACGGGCGGCCGGACCTACTCCGAGATGGGCCGCTACCTGGCCCTCGACGGCGGTGACACCGACGTGGCCGACGAGGCCGTGAAGGGCGCCGACGGCAAGCCGGTGGCCAACCCGCTGCGCAACACCGCCTTCCAGGCGTCGTCCCTGCGGACCAGCCTCTACACCTCGGTGATGGCCTTCGAGGTGTCGAACCTGGTGCTGGGCCTGGGTGCCATGATCATCGTGCTCGGCCTGGCGGTCGGCGGCCTCGGCGTCGCCCTGGGGGGCCTGGCCATCCCCACGCTGGCTCGGCGCCTCAAGGTCGAGCCGGTGGCGGCCCAGCCGATGGCCCACGCCTGACCGGACCCGGGCGGACCCCCCGCCCGAGCGAGATCTGCCACGAAGCGCCCGGCTCCGGCCGGGCGCTTCCGCGCGCCCCTGGCCCTGCCGGGACGAGGCCCACGCCGGCCGCGGAGGGGCCCGTCGGGGCCACGAGCAGGACCTACGGCCCTACTCGCGGTGCCCGGCCGCCGCCAGCATGGACCCATGGACGAGGCCGAGCCCGCCGACGAGACCCTCAGCCGGGAGGAGTGCCTGGCCCTGCTGGCCAGCTGCTCGGTCGGCCGCGTCGGCCTGTCGATCGACGCCCTGCCGGTCATCCTCCCCGTCAACTACGTGCTCGACGGGGAGCGCATCGTGTTCCGGACCGGTCGGGGCACCAAGCTGACCGCGGCCATCCGCAACGCGGTGGTGTGCTTCGAGGTGGACCGGATCGACGAGGAGTGCCGGGCGGGCTGGAGCGTGCTGGTGACCGGGACGGCCACCGAGCTGGTCGGCCCGGAGGCGGAGGCGGCGGCCCGGCTCCACCTCACGCAGTGGTCCCGTCGCCCGGCCGAGCACCTGGTGGCGACGTCGATGGACCTCGTCACCGGCCGGCGCGTCGGGCCCGTGCTGCTCGACGCCTCTCAGAGCGGCGCCGACCAGCGCACCCGGGTGCCGACACCGCCCGGCCCCGGGCCGATCTCGAAGCGCCCGCCCACCGACTCGGCGCGCGACGTCATGTTGCGGACCCCATGACCGGTGGCGGTGGCGCCGTGCACCCCTCCTCGCCCGTCGTCGACGACCTCCACCGCCACGTCGTCGTGGGCCGACACCAGCACCGACGCGGAGCGGGCCGCGGCGTGCCGGGCCACGTTGGCCAGCGCCTCCCGCAGCACGGCCACGAGGTGCTCGGCGAGGTCGTCGGGCACCGCCGAATCGACGGGGCCGTCGAAGCGCACCGTGGGCTCGAACCCGATGGCGCGCGCCGACTCCGCCGCCAGGTCGATGATCTCGCGGCGCAGGCTGCGGCCGGGCAACCGCCGGGCGTCGAGCTCGAAGATGGCCGAGCGGATCTGCCGCACCGTGACGTCGAGGTCGTCGACGGCGTGCTGGAGGCGCTCGGCCACGTCGGGCCGGTCCCGCAGCCGGCTGGCCGCCGACTGGAGGGCCAACCCCGTGGCGAACAGCCGCTGGATCACCGTGTCGTGCAGGTCGCGGGCGATGCGCTCCCGCTCCTGCGCCAACGACATCTCCTGCGAGCGCTCGTGCAGGCGGACGTTCTCGATGGCGACCGCGGCGGCGCCGGCCAGCGCCATGGCCAGCTCCTCGTCGACGTCGGTGAACTCCTGGCCGCCTTCCTTGTCGGTCAGGTAGAGGTTGCCGAACACCTCGCCCCGCACGAACAGCGGCACGCCGAGGAAGGTGGTCATCGGCGGGTGGTGCGGCGGGAAGCCGTAGCTGTCGGGGTGCTCGCGCAGGTTGGGGAGCCGCAGCGGCTTGGGCTCGAGGATGAGCAGGCCGAGGATCCCGTGGCCCTCGGGCGGCGGGCCGATGCGGGCCCTGGTCTCGGCGTCGATGCCGACGGTGATGAAGTCGCTCAGGCGCTTGCCGGTGCGGTCGAGCACGCCGAGCGCGCAGTAGCGGGCGCCCACCAGGTTGCGGGCCGACTCCGCGATGCGGGTGAGCACCGTCGGCAGGCTGAGGTCGGAGCCGACGAGCACGACCGCGTCGAGCAGTTGGCGGAACTGGTCGACGCCGGGCTGCTGCTCGGTGGCCATCCGTCGATGATACGAGTGCGCCAGACTGCACAGCCATGACGCGTGTCTTCCTCCTCGACGATCACGAGATCGTGCGCCGCGGGCTGCGCGAGCTGCTCGAGAGCGAGGACGACTTCGAGGTCGTGGGTGAGGCGGGCACCGCCGCCGAGGCCCTCGCCCGCATCCCCGCCGTGCAGCCGGAGGTGGCCGTGCTCGACGTGCGCCTCCCCGACGGCAACGGCGTGGAGGTGTGCCGCGACATCCGCTCCCGCCACCCTGAGGTCGCCTGCCTCATGCTCACCTCGTACGCCGACGACGAGGCGCTGTTCGACGCCATCATGGCGGGCGCCGCCGGCTACGTGCTGAAGCAGGTGCGGGCCAACGAGCTGGTCGACGGCATCCGCCGCGTGGCGGCCGGCCACTCGCTGCTCGACCCCGCGGTGACCAACCGGGTGCTGGCCCGGCTGCGCGCGGCGCCCGAGGAGGACGAGCGCTTCGCCGACCTCACCGCCCAGGAGCGGCGCATCCTCGAGCTGCTGGCCGACGGCCTCACCAACCGCCAGATCGCCGAGCAGATGTACCTGGCCGAGAAGACGGTGAAGAACTACGTCTCCAACGTGCTGGCCAAGCTGGGGATGCAGCGGCGCACCGAGGCGGCCGTCTACGCCGCGCGGCTCGCCGAGCGCAGGGCCCAACGCCGCGAGACGTGATGGGCGGGGTCGCTCAGGCGCCGGCGGCCTCGGCGAGCACCTGCGCGGCGTCGACCTCGTAGCGGAGCGGCTCGCCGCGCAGGTAGCGCCCGAGGTTCTCGGCGAACAGCTCGACCAGGCGGTCGTCGTTGCGGGCCCCCGCGCCGGACACGTGGGGCGTGACCGTGATGCGCGGGTGCGACCAGAACGGGTGGCCGGCCGGCAGCGGCTCCTCGACGGCGACGTCGAGCGCCGCGGCGGCGGGGCGGCCGGCGTCGAGCGCGTCCACCAGCGCGGCCTCGTCGACCAGCCCGCCCCGGCCGACGTTGACGAACAGCGCGTGGGGCTCCATCGCCGCGAAGAACGCCGCGTCGGCCATGTTGGCCGTCGACGCGTCGAGTGGCGTGCACAGCACCACCACGTCGGCGCCGGCGAGGGCCTCGGTCGTGCGGGCCGAGGGGTACATCTCGTCGGCCGGGTCGTCCGCGGTGGGCGTGCGGCGCACGCCGCGCACGTGCACGCCCAGGGGACGGGCCAGCGCGGCCACGGCCCTCCCGATGGCGCCGAAGCCGACCACGGCCCAGGTCTGGCCCCGCACCTCGGGGCGGGGCTCCGCCACCCACTCCTGGCGGAGCTGCGCCGCCCGCCAGCCGGCCGCGCCGAGGGTGTGGTCGAGCACCGCCCACAGCACGTACTCGGCGATCGGCGAGGCGTTCACGTGGGACACGGTCAGCCGGCCCCCGGCCGCCGCGAACCGGGTGAAGAAGGGCCCGTCGAACCCGGCGCCCGGTGACTGGAACCACCGGATGCCGGGCGTGTGCAGCACCGTCCCGTAGAACTTGCGGGCCAGCCCCGCGTAGTTCACGTCGGAGGTGGCGAAGACCACCTCCACGTCGGCCGGGTCGCCGACGAAGGTGCCGTCGCCGCGGAGCCGCACGGCGCGGGCCGCGGGCGCGACCGCGGCGATGCGCGCCCAGTACCGGTCGTGGGCGTGCTCCGACAGCAGGATCGTGACAGGGCGGTCCATGGGCGAAGCGGCGTTCGTCAGCGGACGGCCCGGAGGGCCCGCAGCATCTTGGTGAAGTGGTCGATGCGCCAGCCGTCCTGGTCCTCGCCCCAGCCGATCTGGCCCTCGTACTCCCAGCGGAACAGGGCGTTGGCCCCGGAGGCGTTCTCGGACATCCAGCTGACCGCGGTGCCCTCGGCCTGCATGGTGCGGCCGGTGCGGTCGGCGAGGTCGACCTCCATGTGAGCGCTCCAGCCCGTGAGCGGGTGGCGCCACACGCGCATCTTGCTCCTGCTGGGGTCGAGCCGCTCGAAGACGCCGTCCTTCAGCAGCCACCCGACGTTCATCGGCGACCAGCCGGCGGCGTCGCCGTCCTGGGGCCGCACGAAGCCCAGGAACCCGGTGCGGGCGTCAGTGTGGCCGAAGATGTACTGGATCCGCCCCCGTCCCCGTTCGCGCTCCACCTGACGCCAGCGGGGCCCTCCCGGATGGGCGACGCGGTGCTCGCCGCGCACGTAGGCCCCCTTCTGGCTCTGCGAGTGGTGCCCGCCGCGCGGCCCCCAGGTGCGGTCGCGCACCGAGTAGCAGTCGACCGGGATGCGTTCGCCCTGCAGCACGAGCTCGCCCGTGACGTGCCCGAGCTGGTCGAGGTGGGGGTTGTTCAGCATGGGGGCCTCGCCGGGCGTGAACCGGTGGGGCGGGTGGACGCTGCGGTGCTCCAGCTCGATGGCGACGTCGGCGTCGGCGTCGCGGTAGCGCAGGTGGTAGTCCATCAGCGGCCGCAGCATCTTCACGCTGTAGCCGCCCTGGGGGAAGGTGATGTCCCGGAGATCGGGCGCGGCCTCCTCCATCGGGACGTCGGCGGCCTTGCGGTAGTAGGCCAGGCGGCCGGGGTCGGCGCCCCGCGGGTCCCACACGAAGACCCGCCAGGTGGCCTCGTTGCGCTTGGCGTTGTAGCCGCAGTGGAGCCACGCGCCGATCTGCCGCTCGGGCACGTTGAAGGACCACCAGTTGGTCTCCACCCAGAACGGGTCGTCACCCGCCGGGTGGTACGTGTCGTCCTCGGGGACGAAGGGCGTGTCCTCGGTCATGGTCGGCTGGTTCATCGTCCTCCCCCGGTGGTCACCCGACTCTTCTAGCACGGGCCGCGCGCGGCGGTTTCTCGGGCCGCGCGCCGAAAAACCTCGGTAGGTCCACGGTGTCGCCTCGGAACGTGGCGGCCACCATGGCGGTTCGCCATGGGAAGGGAGCCATCGTGACGGAGCTGGCGTGCCGCGCGGTCCGGGGGGCCGGCGCGAGCGTGGAGGTGGGGAGCTCCACGCTCGCGCCTGAGGGCATCGTGCTGGTCACGCTGGCGCCGAGCCGCGGGGGCCACGAGGCCGGGGACGGGGACGGCCTCGCGCTCGTGCACCTCGCGCTGGCCCAGGGGCCGACCATCGTGGACGTCGCCGCGCTGCTGGCCGCCGACGTGGCGGTGACGGCCCAGGTGCTGGCCGAGCTCGCCGATGCGCACCGGGAGGCGACGTGGTGCGTGGTCGCGGGTCGCATGTCGGCCCGGCGCCAGCTCGCGGGCCTGGGCGGCCCGGTGCGCATCTGCCTGTTCACGACCGTGGCGGACGCGCTGCAGGTGTGGCGCATGCACCGCGACGGCTATGGGGCCGGCTGGTCGGTCTCGGGCGGCGATGGGCGACGAGGAGGGAGGAGCTCGTGATCACGGTGCAGACGCGGCTGGAGGGGCGGGCGCGGCTGTTCACGTTGTCCGGCCAGGAGGCCGACCCGGGGTTGCTGGCCTCGGTGCTCGACGGCATCGCCGTCGTGCTCGACGACGGCGACCGGGCGGTGGTCGACCTCACCCCGCTGACGCTCACCGACCGGGTGGGCGCCGCGCCGGTGTTCGCGGGCATCGCCCACCGCCTGGGCGGCACCCGGATCCGGCTGGTGTGCGCCTCGGCCCAGCTGCGCGACGACTGGCGCCGGCAGTACGGGCTGCCTGTGTTCCCGACGGTGGCCGCGGCCCTGCAGGACGCACCCCGCGAGCGCCTGGCCGCCACCCGCAACTGATCCCCGCCGGGCGGCGGGGGCCGGCACGGCCGCTCACCCCTCCTTGAGGGCGGCGCCCAGCTCGGCTCGGGAGGTGATGCCGAGCTTCTGGTAGGCGTGGGTGAGGTGGCCCTCCACCGTGCGGGTGGTCACGAACAGGGCCTGGGCGATGTCGCGGTTGGTCAGCCCGGTGGTCGCCATCTCGGCCACCCGCCGCTCCATGGCGGTGAGCGCGTCGACCCCGCTGGTGGCCCGGGTGCGGGGCCGGCCGCCGGCAGCCCGCAGCTCCAGCAGGGCTGCGTCGGCCAGCACCGTGGCGCCCGCCGCGGTGGTGAGGTGCAGGGCGCGCCGGAGGGGCTCGCGAGCGGCCAGCTTGCGACCGCGGCGGCGGAGGTGGGCGCCCAGGTCGATGAGCGCCCGGGCCAGCTCGAGGCGGGCCGGCGAGCGCTCCAGGGTGGCCACGGCCTCGCGGAGGCCCTCGACGGCGCCCTCGCCCCCCTCGGCCAGGGCCAGCGCCCGCGTCGCCTTGCCGACCGCGGTGGCCGCGCCCCAGGTGCGGGCCAGGGCCAGGTTGCGCGCGGCCCGCTCCCGGGCCTCCTCGTGGCGGCCGCCGGCCAGCAGCGCCAACGTGGTGACCGCCACGCCGAGCGGGCCGACCAGCCCCATGTCCCGCTGGCGCTCCACCTCCAGGGCGTCCTCGACGGCGAGGGCCACGTCGCCCGTCGCCAGCCGGAGGCGGATGCGGGACAGGAGGAGCTCCTGGAACGGCGGTGTCTCCGGACCGGAGCCCTCCAGGCCGTGCTGGCGCAGCAGCGCGGCCGCCGTGGCCAGGTCCCCGCACTCCACCATCACCTCGACCAGCACGCCGACGATCACGGGGAGGGAGATCCACTGGGGCCACGGCCGCGTGGCCAGCGCCTCGGCGGCGTCGGCCTGCGCCTCGGCCAGCGAGCCGAAGCGGCCGTGCACGTAGGCCCGCATGCCCGAGGCGAGGCTGAAGCCGAGCCGGGACCCCCGCCGGCGGGCGTCGTCGAGGGCGGCCTGGAGCAGCCGGTCCGCCATGGCCGCTTCGTCGGCCTGCGCCAGGGTCCACGCCACCTGGTAGACGGCCAGGCTCTCCGAGGTCTGCTCCTGCAGGAGGCGGCCCTCCCCCCAGGCCTTGGTGGCCAGCTCCACGGCCACCGAGGCGGGCTCCCCCCGGGTGAACGTGGCCCCTGCGATGGCCGCCAGCAGCACCCGTTCTGAGGGCGTGTCCCCTCCGACGGCCGTCCGGCGCTCGCTCAGGTGGTCGAGGGCGTCGAGGTAGCGGGGGCCGCCCGCCCGAGCCATCGTCACGAAGCTGGCCTCCAACGTGAGGCGGGTGGTCACGTCGTCCGGGGGCACGGACGACAGGGCCTCGGCCATCAGCGAGCCGATCTCCTCGGCGCCCTGCGTCACCACCAGCACCTGGACCAGCTGGTGCATGCGGGCGATGCGCGCCTCCACGTCCTCGGCCAGCTGGACGGCGGTGCGCAGGTGGTCGATCGCGTCCGGGGCGCCGATGCGGGCCTCGGCCATGCCCAGGTCGCTCAGGAGGTCGCCGCGCTCGGCCCGGTCGGGCGGCTCCTCCAGGGCCCGCTGCAGGTACGTGACCGCGGCCTCGGGGGCCCCCCGGGCCAGGGCCCGCCGGGCCGCCTCCTGCAGCGCCGCCACCGCCCAGGCCTGGCGGTCGGGCTGCGCCGCCAGGAGGTGCGTGGCGACGCGCTCGGGCTCGGCGCCCTCCTCCCACAGGATGCGCGCCGCCCGCTGGTGGCGCCGGGCCCGGTCGGCCGGGCGGAGGCTGGCCGAGATCGAGCTGCCCACGATGGCCTGGGCGAAGCGCAGCGGGGAGGGGCCGCTGGGCCGCCCGGAGCCGTGATCGGGCGGGGCCAGCACCTCGTGGGCCACCAGGGCGTCCGCGGCGGCCGCGGCGGCGGGCGCGTCGAGACCCGCCAACGCGGCCGCCCGGGCCAGGCTGGCGTCGGGTCCGAGCACGACCACCGCCTCGGCCAGCGCCACCGCGGCCTCGCTGACGTGCCGCAGGCGCTGCAGGACCAGTTGCGCCACGGTGGCGGGCCCGAGGTCGCCCACGAGCGCGGCGTTGGCCGCCGTCGGCGGCAGGCCGCTGTCCTGCAACGACAGGATCAGCTCCACCAGGAAGTACGGGTTGCCCCCGGTGGCCCGGTGGCAGGCCACGCAGAACTCCTCGTCGGCCTGGCCCTCGAGGCCGGCCCGGACCACCGAGGCGGCGGCCTCGGGGCTGAGGGGGCCCAGGCGGATCGTCTCGGCGAACAGCAACGTGGCGCTGTCGGCGAGGAGGGGCTCCTGCTCCGGTTCCTCGCCGGTGGTGGTCACGACGCACAGGACGGGCAGCTCGCCGATCCGGCGGGCCAGGTACGACAGGAACCGGCGCGACGGCCCGTCGGCCCACTGCACGTCGTCGACGCCCAGCAGCAGCGGCTGGTGGCCGGCCAGGTTGGCGCACAGCCAGTAGAGGCCGTGCAGGGCCGGGAAGCCGGCGTCCTGCGCCGGCTGCGCCAGCTGGGCCGGGCTCTCGGCCACGTCCCGCCCCAGCCCGAGCGGCTCGGTGGCGAGGTGGGCCGCGCCGGCCAGGAGCGCGGCGCGGGTCTCGGGGTCCGCGGCGCTCAGGGCGGGCTCGAAGAGCTGCCGGGCCACGCCCCACGGGAACGACTGGGCCAGGCGGTCGCCGACGGCGCTGAGGGTGCGCAGCCCCTCCCCCGCGGCCAGCTCGCGCACGGCCCCGAGGAGCCGGCTCTTGCCGATGCCCGTCGCCCCCTCGAGCACCAGCAGGCGCCCGTCCCCCTCGCAGGCGCGGGCCGCCAGCATGCCCACGCGGTCGAGCACCCACCCCCGCTCCAGCAGCGGTACCGAACGACGCATGGCCGTCCCCGTTCCACCCCCGCGGTCCGTGTCCCGGGCCGCACCCGTTGCTACCCCGCGGCTCGCGTCGGCGAACGGGCGGCGGCCCCGCCGGTGACGGCCGACGGGCGGGGCGGCGCCTCAGGCCCGGCGGCCGTCGGGGCGGGGCCAGCGGTTGGAGAAGGCCGGCTCGCGCTTCTCGGCGAAGGCCGCCACCCCTTCGGCGGCGTCGTCGCCGAGGTAGAGCAGCTCGTGCATCGCCTCGCTCAGGTTGATGGCCTCGCGCAGCATGGTGTCGCGCCGGAAGCGCAGCACCCGCTTCACCACACGCACCGACACCTGCGACAGCGCGCAGATCGAGGCCGCCGTGCGCAGGGCCTCGTCGAGCAGCTGCTCGGGGGGCACCACGCGCTGCACCAACCCGATGCGGTGGGCCTCGGCCGCGGGCACGCGCTCGCCGGTGAGCAGCATCCAGGCGGCGTCGCCGTAGCCGATGGTGCGGGGCAGCAGGTGGACCGCAGCGCCGGCGACGATGCCGCGCTTCGGCTCGAACAGCCCGAACCACGCGTCCTCCGACGCGATGCGGATGTCGGCGGCCAGGGCGAGCTCGGCGCCGCCGCCCACGGCCAGGCCGTTCACCGCCGCGATCACCGGCTTGGCGACGCTGCCCACGCCCATCATGTCGGTGATGAGCCCGCCGGTGCTGCCGCCCCGGGCGCCCCGGCCGAGGTCGACCCGGCCGCCGCCCTCGGCGCGCTCGGTCATGTCGCGGCCCGCGCAGAAGGCGAGGTCGCCGGCGCCGGTGAGGACGGCCACGTACTGGTCGTCGTCCTGGTCGAAGGCGCGCAGGGCCTCGGCGAGGAGCTGCGAGAGCTCGGTGTCGTAGGCGTTGCGCTTCTCGGGCCGGTTCATGGTGAGCACCGTGACGTGCTCCTGCCGGCTCGTGTCGATCAACAGCTTGGCTGTCATGACAGGGGCTTGCCGTCGAAGCGCTCCAGGACGGCGAAGGACTCCACGGGCTCGCGGCGGAGCTTGGTGATCACCTTCACGGGGCGCCCGAGCGGGATGAGCGTGGCCAGCACGAAGTTGTCGGGGATGCCGAGCAGCTCGCGCACCTCGGGCTCCGAGCGCGACAGCAGCGACGTGACGACCCCGCCGTAGCCGCGCTGGCGGGCGCCGAGGAGGATGTTGTGGCAGAAGGGGTAGACCGACATCGCCGCGGTGAGCGGGAGGCGGCCGAGCCCGGTGTCGACCGCCGAGACGTTCTCGAGGTCGAGCAGCACCACGAGCAGCACCGGCGCGCTGGCGATGTGGTCGAAGGCCTCGACCGGGAGGTCGGTGCGGGCACGGGCGGCCGCCAGATCGATGGCGGGCGGCGCGGTGTTGCCGGCCTTGGAGGCCTGGAAGGGGACGAGGCCGGCCTCGTGGTGGGCCACGTACTCCCGCCCGCCCAGCAGGTAGAGCTCGCCGAGGCGCTGCTTGGTGGCCTCGTCGCGCACGACGATCACCTTCCAGCTCTGGCGGTTGCCGCCGTTGGGCGCGAAGCGGGCGTCGTCGAGGATGGCGTACAGGACCTCGTCGTGCACCGGCTCGTCCAGGAACTCCCGGGTGGCCGGCGTGGTCCGCATCGCCTCGGTGAGCTCCATGCGTGGCATCTCCTCCAGGTGGTGGGCGGTGCCGGCCCTCAGTACGGCTGCCCCTCGGGGTCGAGGTAGTCGTCGGCCAGCATCTTCTCGGCCCGGTAGCGTGCCATCTCCTCCTCGGACACGCCGAGGATCTCCCGGTAGACGTGGTCGTTGTGCTCGCCGAGCACCGGCGAGCCGTGGCGCCACACCTCGGGCAGGCCGCGGAAGGCCCAGCCGGGGTGGAGGTGGGTGCCCACGTCGAGGCTGGTGAGCGGGCGCATCCAGCCGCGGTCCTGGAGGTGCGGGTCGCGGACGACGTCGACGGGGTCGAGCAGCGGCCCGGCGGGCACCCCCTCGGCCTGCAGCGTGAGGAAGGCCTCGTCGCGGTCCTGCTGGCGCGTCCAGGCCGTGATGGCGCAGTCGAGCTCGTCGTGGTGCCGCTGCCGGCCGGGGGCGTCGCGCAGCTGGTCGTCGTCGGCCAGGTCGGGTCGGCCGATCACCTTGGCGAGGGCGGGCCACTGCGCGTCGTCCGTGATGGTGAGCGCCAGCCACTGGTGCTCACCCCGGCACGGGTAGAGGCCCTGGGGCGCCAGGAAGCGGTCGCGGTTGCCGAGCCGGGCAGGCTCCTCGCCGAGCTGGCAGTCGACCATCACGTCGCCCAGCTGCTGGATGACGTTCTCGCTCTGGACCATCTCGACCACCTGGCCCCGCCCGGTGACGTCGCGGTAGTGGAGCGCGGCGATGGTGGCGAACGCCGCGGCCGGGCCCGACGACGCGTCCATGTACGTGGTGGCCGGCGTGGTCACGGGATCGGAGCCGCGGTGGCCGCACAGCCAGGCCAGGCCGGAGAGGCCGTCGAACTGCGCGCCGAAGCCCGTGTAGTGGGCCCAGTCGCCGGTGGTGCCCGCCGGTGGCAGGCGCACGATCACCAGGCGCGGGTTGCGGGCCTGCAGCTCGCTCAGCTGGATGCCGATGCGGGCCAGGCCGTTGGCCTTGAAGTTGTCGATGAACACGTCGGCCTGCTCCACCAGCCGCATCAGCAGCTCGCGGCCCTCGGCGCGGCGGGTGTCGATGGTGACCGAGTACTTGTTGCGGGCCAGCGAGTTGTTCATCGCATGGCGGTTCCAGGGCCGGTCGGGCCGGTCGGGCACCGGCGGGCCGTAGAGGCTGCCGAGGGCACCGGGGTTCGAGAGCATCGGCCTCGGCGTGTAGCCCTTGGTCGTGGGCGGCAGCACGAACGGGTTCTCGACCCGGATCACCTCCGCGCCGAGGTCGGCCAGCAGCATCGTGGCGTACGGGCCGGACCAGACGGCCGTGAGGTCGACGACGCGCACGCCCTCCAGCGGCGGGCGGGCGGGCGCGCCGCTGCTCGCAGCGGCGGCCGCCGGCGGCCGCCAGCCGTCGCCGTCGCCGATCTCGGCGTCATGCTGGCCGAGGCCGGGCGCGAGGCGCCGGAGGGCGAAGCCGCCCTCGGCGAACCGGGCCGGGGGTCCCGGCAGGTCGAGCGCACCGGCGATGGGGTCGTCGACGTGCACCCAGTAGCCGCGCTGGTGGAGGTGGTCGGCCTCGAGCACCTCGGCCGGGTGGTTCACGCCGGCCAGCGGCCAGCCCCGCTCCTGCGCCGCCGCGGTGATCTCGGCGCGGGTGCGCGACAGCAGCCACGGGTAGAGCGCGGCGTCGAGGATCTCCTTCGTCTCCGGGCGCTCGAAGGCGTCGGGCCGGGCGAAGGCCGCCCGCAGGTCGTCGTCGTCGAGGACGTCGAGCATCTCCTGCAGCTGCTGGGGCGTGGACATCATCGCCACGTGGCCGTCGCCGCACGGGAAGACGCCCGTGGGGATCAGCGTGAGCGTGCTGGCCGGCGCCTCCACGGGCACGCCGTTGCGGTACTGCAGTGCCAGCAGGTACGTGACCTTCATGGGCTGGGTGGCGAGGGCTTCGATGGCGGCGCAGTCGACGAACGTGCCGCTCCCCCCGGCCCGCGCCGCCAGC
>Ga0182742_1003545_pt1 | contig 15120 bp, 11 predicted proteins | sample eDN5th37CBELigMG_FD_128880 | JGI IMG/M metagenome (GOLD analysis project Ga0182742, IMG submission 128880) | Enriched Miracle-Growth compost microbial communities from Emeryville, California, USA - eDNA 5th pass 37_C BE-Lig MG (version 2)... ...
ATCTACTCCTGGGTACTGAGCAATGGACTGGTTGGCAGGCTGGTGAAACACCGCAAGGTCGATGGCTGCGACTCGTGCACCACGGCGCACCAGTGCCTGCACTACTGCCGCGCCCAGCACACCGGCAGCACCGGTCACGACAATCTTGCGTTCTTCAAGCGAATTCAACATAGATAAATCACCGATTTTCGTTCTGAAAGATTGTGTGCGAGGCGTCAGTTCAACTCACCTTCTTCAGCCTTCTTCGAATTCGAAAATCTGTCCGCGGACACTGCTCGGATCGACACGAATCAAAGGCTTTCCACCCACGGATTCGGACGCTTCGACCCACTCGAAATCTGTACCGCGTGCGCGTAGATCTTCTGCCTTGGCTGCCAAGTTATGTACGCTGATCCGGATGTAGTACAAGCCTGGGCCCCAGGTGTGGATATATCGGCCGGCATCGGAGTTCCACCGGGTCGGTTCAATAATGTCCAGCCGTGCGCTATTTGCCAGGGAAAACGGCATTCTGGCGCGACGGTAACCTTCTTGGCTGAAGGCATCTACGGCACTCTCTGGTTCCCAATCTAGATTGAGTGAGCAGCGCCGCAAGGTATCGTCTAGGTCGCGCACGAGAAAACCACGTGCGGTAACCCGAATCATGTCGCCAGGCGAGGGATCGGCAGGTTGCACGGGCGGCTGGGCAAATGTGTCGGGCGGCAATTGCAACGGCTCGATGCCCATGACTTCAATACACAAGCCTCCATCAACCGAGGGCTCGTACTCAATGCTCTCCGGTGAGACGCCGATCCAGAGACGATCAAAATCCATGGCGGCAGTGCGCTGAGCAAGCCGGAATGGCAGGCGACGACGAGCCAGCCTTTCGATTAAACGTTCCATTTTTTCGGTTCGGAGGGCCAGCACCACGGAGTGCGTCACCATGGGGCGATGCGGTCCCTGGAATGCAGACAATCCCTGGAGGAAATCATGAAAAAACGGGTCTCCGGCGTTGGGTCGGTCAAGATGCCACTGCGGTTCTATGCGCGTGGGAGCTATCGCCAGGGATTTGTTGACGCGTAGGAAATGCGCAATGTAAGGGTGGTCATCAAACGCTTGGCGCCAGCGAGGGTGTTGATGGATACCCAGCCTAGCGCTCAAAAGATCGGCCATGCCGTCCGGGTCGGGCAGCATCATATCGGCGGACATTAATAGATCGAACACGTGTGGCTCCGGAAGGATTGGATCAGGCGTTACGTGGCGCGAGTGGCGTCACCGCACCACTGAGCTGAATGCCCGTGCGTCAGGCGCATAAGGGACGTCTCACCGTTAATATAAACAAATATAAATAATATGTACATAAAAAGTTATGGTTCTGGTCGGAACGTTGCCGCTGCACCAGTGTTTTGGATCACTAAAAACTGCTCTAGCCCCCTATTATGTCCGTATATCTTTGATATTTAAGAATATTCTTCTTAACGGACAGGGTAGGAAATATACCCTATGCGAGGGTAATCACTAGTACATATAGGTTTTTAATGTTCAATATAAGATTTATCATGGTGGCCTTCGCAACACAGCTGGGATTCATTAGGCTTAACGGCCAGGGTCCGGCTGACCTACATTGACTCTCAACAAGGACTGACATGAAGCTGTTATCTGTGCTGTTGGCGGGAGGCGCTCTGTTGCCGCTAACCGCAGCTTATGCAAGCGATGCCACTTCGTTCCCGGAAAAACCCATTACGGTAGTGGTGCCCTTTACCGCCGGGGCAGGGCCAGACGTCTTGACGCGTGAGCTGGCGCGCATTGTTTCCGAAGAGACAGGCCAGCCGGTTATCGTCAACAACCGTCCGGGAGCAAGCTCATCGATAGCAGCCCAGGCAGTGGCTAAGGCGCCTGCCGATGGCTATACAGTGCTGCTCACTGGCAATGTCGCCATGACAGGCAATCGCCATACATTCAAGCAGCTCTCCTATGATCCAGTCACGGACTTTGCGCCAATCACTACTGTGGCACGCGGACCGATGATCCTGTACGTAAGCACGGAGAACATTGGGGCGACCAGCATCGGCGAGCTCGCCGACTTTGCGAGGAGCCGGCCCCAGCCATTGCGATTCGCCTATACCAGCATTACAGGGAGGCTGCCGGCTGAGATGCTGAAGTTAAGAACTGGGATACAGCTCGAAGGAGTGGCATACAAAAGCGGTGCGCAAGCGCTGCCTGATCTGGTGGCCGGTCGTATAGACCTCTCGTTCACTGACTTGAGCGCCTGGACTTATGTCGAGCAGGGAAAACTACGGCCGCTAGCCGTCACGGACAGCAAGCGCAGCTCATATGTTCCTGATCTGCCAACCATGCAGGAAGCCGGCTTGAAAGATGTCAGCGTGCCGTTCTGGCTCGGGGTCTATGCTCCAGCGGGCACGCCAGCCCCAATCGTAGACCGTTTGAATAGACTGTTTGGCGAGGCCAGTAAAAGCGCGACTGCGCAGCACGTGCACAAGTTCATGGGCACCGAGCCGTTCCACACGACGCCCAAGGAGCTGGCGGTTTTTCAAGAAAAAGAAGCGGAACAGTGGGGGCAGGCTATCCGGGAGGCTGGGATAGAACTCCAATAGTGACTATTCACTGTTCGATATGAGAGGCCAGCGACTAGACGCTATGCTAGCGGGGGCGGCGCGCCAACGAACCGCTGAGCAAAACGGAAATCAACTTCTCGATGCGCCTGGCGAGGGGCTGTTGCTCTTTGCCCACCGGCACCAGATGTTCGCTAATTGCCAAGCGAACGAAGACTTCGCACAGCAATTCCCTGTCAAGCCTGGTGCCCAGCCTTTCTTCCCATGCATCGAAAACTGGCTTCAGAACGTCCTGAAAGCGGATGACGGAATCATGGAAAATACGTGTGATATATGCAATCGCGTATTCAGGAGCCACAAGCAGCAAGCGCTGCAGTTGCCCCGCTTGAATGCTGCCGGCGAAATAGTCCAAAAATGCCTGGAACCTCTTGTCTGGATCGTCGTGCGGTGCTGTAGCGGCAACCACCCCCTGATAACGTCGGTCGCGACTGTCCCTGGCAAAGGCCTCGAGAAGGTCCTCCTGTGAGGCGAAGTAGCGGTAAAAGGTGCCTCGCGAAATCCCCGCTGCGTTGCATACGTCGAGAATGGATAATTTAGCCGTACCAGCATCGAGCAAGACCTTCCCTGTAGCGTCCAGGATCGAAGCAATGGTTTCTTCCGATCGCCGGTTGCGTCGCCTGCGTATCGGAGCGGCCGGCAAGGTCGCATCGATCGAGGACGCTGTTAGCACTGGCTCAACCGCTTCTGTGCGGGGCGCAGAAGGCTTTTTGCGAGGTAGTCGCTTCGTCGCGGTGGCTGTTTCTGATTTTGACGTAACCTTCCGGCCCACTGCTTGAGTGGAGGAATCGTCTGGAAGATTTTCGAAAGCTTTGGCGTTTTTCGGAGGGCGACCACGTCGGACTTTGGGGGGTATCAATTGGGCTCCAGATGAGTAGTAGGCCTTGCAAATATCATAGCGGGCGGCGCCCATGAAACGCGCGCCTTGCCGAAGACCAGGAGCAGCCTTCGACGCTTGTAGTCAAGCATCGCCGACAGCGCTGGACTCTGCAGCCGAGCTATGTCCACTTCAAGAGGTGTCCATGATAGGCACATTCCGGCGGACCATCAAAATTCGAGATAACACTGCTGCACATGGGCAAGAAGTGCGCGGTGTCCTTGAGGATGATTTTCACCATTTTCGTGTTGCCATTCGGCACGACGGCGCCACGGTCACAGCCATAGACGCGTGGGCTGTACGGCACCCTTATTCGCTTTGTCCAGCGGCCACGCGACCGCTGCGTCGGCTGATAGGCATGCCGCTGAACCGCGTCGCGCATAGCGTGACGCGGTTCACTGATAGTGCTCACCAGTGCACCCACATGTTCGAGCTTGCAGGCCTCATGATCGCCGCTGCAGCGCGGGGCGACAGCTTCAGAAGCTATCGCATCGAAGTGCCGGCTCGTGTCGACGGGCATACTGTTGCGACGCTTTACCGGGACAACGTTAAGGATATCGAGTGGCATGTCGATGGGGTCTATGTCACAGGCCCCGAGCCGTACGTTGGTATGAATCTGCGTGCCGGCATGGCCCGGTGGGCGATACAAACCCTTGGCTCGGGCGAGGCTGAGTCCGCTCTGGTCTTACGCCGCGCCGTGGTCATTTCGCTGGGTCGCGAGAAAGCCCTCGACTCACAGCGGCATGCCGCAGCCACAGGCGCCTGTTTCGTGCAGCAACCACACCGGGCCGAGTACGCGCTCCGCATGACTGGCTCAACATGGGACTTCACAACTCGGCCGCAAGCGATGGGGTTGACTAATGCGGAGTGGGAAGCTGCGGAAGACGCACGCTTTTGGCAAGCGATGGACTCATGATCCATGGTCAACCCAGTGCCCAGATTGGGCGCTTGCTATCAGAGCGCCGGCTTAGTGATCCTGCTTCGCAGAACACCTAGCTGTTCGACTTCCAGCTCGACCACGTCTCCCGGCTTCAAGTAGCGCATTTGTTCGAGGCCACAGCCATTACCCACCGTTCCCGACCCTAGAAACTCGCCCGGGTACAAGGTCTCCGACTGCGATATATGAGCGATCACATCATCAAACCGCCAGCGCATATCCTTAGTGGATCCGCGGCCCCATTCTTCTCCGTTGACCCTGGCAACCATGGTCAGGTCGTAAGGATCCTCAATCTCGTCGGCGGTCACCAGGCTCGGGCCCATCACGTTCGCCGTATCGAAATCCTTGCTCTTGGCCGGCCCCAGCATGCCGCTCATCTCGCGCCCCTGCATATCGCGTGCGCTGATGTCGTTGAAGATCGTATAGCCCACGATATGTTGGCTGGCCTGCTCTTTGCGAACGTCCTTCGCTCGCTTGCCAATATAGCAGCCAAATTCCAGTTCGAAATCCAGCAACTTGCTGAAAGAGGGCCAGATGACGTCGTCATCGGCACCCACTACCGCAAAGCGATTGCATTTGTAGTAGATCGGCTGGCGATTGAACGTTTCCATCACCCGCATATCGGCAGTCATGTCCGTATTGCGCAAGGTTTCTTCTGGGTTCGGCGTACGCATGGCACGGGTCCGTCGCGCAGACTCGAAACACTGCTGCAGATGTAGTTCGAAGCATGAACAGTCACGCATTTGCGGCGGTGGCTGAAGGGGAGCCCGCAATCTCACATGGTCACGTTGCAATACCGCTGGGGTAGGAGAGCGCTTCACCAGCCTGCGTGCAAGTTCGAGAGCAGGTTCTCCTGCCTCGATCAGATCCAGCACACTGTTTAGTTCCGGCCGGCGCGCTGCAAGCATGGTTTCATGCGCCAGTTGGAGATCTAGCACGCACTGCCCACTCTCGATCAGAGCCCCCGCGCGTTGCACGTTACTTTCGTCCACAAAGGTGACCAATCTCATGAAGTACCTCCAACCAATTGAAGAGTAGCGTTACTCCGTTACTTTCATTGTACATAATAAACATATTTGTATAAATGAAATTTGGTGTAGAGTTTTGGTCTCCTTTTATTGCTTGGCACGCTGCTGTTTGTCTTCGTGCGCTCTGCTTTGAGAGTGAGTGAGACGAATCCCATAATGACTTGAAGAGCCAGCACCGCGGTGTGTCCTGAGTTTAGATATTGGACATATAAGTGATATGTGTTTAATATAAGCCAAACTGCAACGGAAAACCATAGCAAGCCAACAACGCCCGGTACGGCCAACGCACAAAATCATTAGAAAGGAGCGCACATGAGTCAGCTGGACAGCTGGGGCAGCGGAATTCGCGACACCCACATCAATGCCCTTGCCCGCATGGTGGCGAAGAACCCGGACAAGACATTTCTAGACTTTTCAGGAGATCTGTATACGTTTGCAGATCTTGACAGATTGAGCACGCGGTTTGCCCACTCCCTAGCTTCCTTAGGTGTCAAGCGCGGTGACGCAGTAGTCACAATGCTCGACAACAACATCGATGCGCTGGTGGCTTGGTTCGCGATCAACAAGCTGTGCGCAGTTAGTGTGCCGGTAAACACAGCGCTGCGCGGGGAGTTTCTCCGGCATCAACTGAGCGATGCGGAAACCGAGATAGTGTGCTGCGAAGCGGCCTATACGGATCGCATCGCGAGTGTTGCAGATAAGCTAGACACGCTGAAGCTCATCCTCCAGCGAGGCGCCGGTACAACCTCAGTGAATTGCAGCGTTCCGATCAAGGACCTGCACACCTATAGGGGAAACGACGACACACCTATCACGGAGTTGCCCGAACCGGGAGATCTCGCCGCATTGATATACACGTCCGGCACGACCGGGCCGTCCAAAGGCTGCATGCTCAGCTACAACTACCTGTGCAATGTGGCACGCCAGCAGTTGGCCGCTGTTCCCGCGGAAGAGCACGATGTTGTGTGGACGCCATTACCCTTCTTTCATATGAACGCCATTGCCACCGGGTTCATTTCCAGCCTATTGGTAGGTGCGCGTATGGCCATCGCCCCGCGCTTTTCAGTATCGGGTTTCTGGCCTGACATTGAACGGTCGGGGGCCACCGTGGTATCCATTTTGGGGTCCATGGGCACCCTGCTGGCCCGCGCTCCTGACAACGACGCGATGACGCGCTGCTTCGGGCAAGTGCATACTGTGCGGGGCAACAATTTTTCAGAAGAAGTCAAGAATATCTGGCGCGAGCGATTCGGTGCCAAGCGTGTAGGCTCCAACGGGTATGGAATTTCGGAAGCCACATGTATCACCTCGCTTCCAGCAGGAGAATATGCGGCTCCCGGATCATCCGGCAAGCGTACAGCCGATTTCGATGTCCGGATTTTCGACGAGAACGACAACGAGCTCCCTGTGGGGGTAGCTGGTGAGGTAGTGTGCCGACCACGCCGGCCGGACATCATGTTTCAGGGCTACTGGCGCCGTCCCGAAGAGACGAACAAGATCATTCGCAACATGTGGCTGCATTGCGGCGACATCGGCAAATTCGATGAAGAGGGCTTTTTTTACTTCGTCGACCGAAAAAAGGATTACATGAGGCGGCGCGGGGAGAACATTTCGAGCTTCGAGATGGAGAACACCTTCATCGCCCACGAAGCCTTGGCGGACGTTGCTGTTCATGCAGTCCCTTCGCCTCTTGGCGAGGATGATGTCAAAGTCACTGCAGTGCTCCGCGAGGGCGCCACGCTTGCAGAAGAAGAGCTGTGCCGCTGGGCAGTAGAGCGGTTGCCTTACTACGCTGTACCACGCTACATCGAGTTTCGTCCATCATTGCCACGTAATCCCCAAGGCAAGGTACTGAAATATCTGCTGCGTGAGGAAGGGCGAACTGCCTCCACTTGGGATATCGAAGATTCCGATATCGTCGTGACTAAGCGCTAAACGGGCGCACGCTGATCCGTAAACGTGGAGACTCCCGCACAATGCAACGTAAGCTTCCTCGCCTCACCGCTGAGACCGCGCCATTTTGGCATGGCGGTAGCGCCGGCGTCCTCAATATCCATTATTGTGGTTCGTGCAAGCGCTACTTTCACCCGCCGGCCCCGGTTTGTCCGACATGCTGGAGTCTTGAGGTTGGCCCTCGCGCCGTATCCGGTCGTGGCACAGTGATGACCTACACCATAAATTACCAGGTATGGCATCCTGATTTACAAGTGCCTTACGTGATTGCCATCATTGAGCTTGAAGAACAGCCAGGGCTGCGGATCACAAGCAACGTTATTGGAGTGCAGCCGGAACAGATGGCCATCGGCATGCCGGTCCGGGTGAGCTTCACTCAGCTGGAAGACATTTGGCTTCCGCTTTTCGAGGAAGACAAATGATACCGGATCGAGTGTATGAAAAGAACGTTGCCATCACCGGCATAGGCCAGTCAGAAGTGGGCCGACCCTCGTCGCTGTCTGCCATGCGGCTAACCGTGGATGCGTGCTTGGAGGCGATCGATGATGCCGGGCTGACGCGCGATGATATCGACGGAGTGTGCTGCTGGCCGGGCGACACCGATAATGGTGGGCCGTTTTCTCCTGTCGGGCCCAGCGCACTGAAAAGCGTTCTAGGACTCAATGTGAACTGGTTCGGCGGCGGCTACGAGGGTCCAGGACCGCTCACGGGTGTGATCAATGGAGCGATGGCAATCGCGGCCGGGCTTTGCCGCCATGTATTGGTGTTTCGCACTATCCATGAGTCCAGTGCGCGTGCCAACAACAAAATGGTCAGCGCATTGACAGGAAAAACACAGGGTAGAGACAGCAGCTATGCATGGCAGTGGCATACGCCATTTAACGTGTTCTCTGCCGCCAACCTGATGGGTATGTATGCGCAGCGTCATTTTCATGAAAATGGCACCACCAGTGAGCAACTGGCTCAGATTGCGATCACGTGCCGCAACAATGCGGCTCTGAACCCGAAGGCGGTTTTTCGTAAGCCGCTTACAGTCGATGACTATCTGTCCTCCCGAATGATATCGACGCCGTTGAGGCTTCTGGACTGCGACGTGCATTGCGATGCATCCACCGCTATTGTTCTTTCTCGCATAGACGCGTCTCGGGACACTCGAAACCCTCCTATCCGCATCGAAGCAATCGGTGCGGCGTTGCATCAGCCGTGGTCATGGGATCAGATTTCGCTAACCGAAATGGCGGCATTTGACGTCGCACGGATGATGTGGGCACGCACCGATATCCATCCTCATGACGTAGGTGCGGCACAGCTCTACGACGGATTTTCGATATTGACGTTAATTTGGCTGGAAGCGCTCGGGTTTTGTCCGGCAGGAGAGGGGGGGCGCTTCATAGAGAGTGGACATCGTATTGCGCGCAACGGTGAGATACCCATTAACACCAATGGTGGTCAACTCTCGGCAGGGCGCACACATGGGCTGGGGTATGTTCATGAAGCGTGCCTTCAACTGTGGGGGCGTGCCGGCGACAGGCAAATAAAGCCCCATCAAGTGGCTGTTGCCGCAGCCGGGGGCGGGCCGCTGGGTGGCAGCTTACTGCTCGTTAAAGAGTAATACTCCAGCGGTTGTAACTGCAGAGTCGGAAAACCCGCGCTACGTAAAGTCGACACGACTTTCTAAGTTTGATGTGGCTCGAAATTTACGTAGCAACGCATGAAGCTCTTTGACCCGGCCAACTGCCAGCCGAACAAGTTGCACGGAGTATTCGGAATACTTTACGCTCGGCGTCCTCCCTCCCGCCGGGCAGAGGTCAATGCCATCCGCATCAGGAGTTTCCTGCATTGAATACTAGAACTATGGCTTCCACCCGGCTCACTTTGTCAATCATCTCCATCGTCTGCTTCAACTTCATGTCCTATGTAGGCAGTGGGCTGCCCTTGGCGGTACTGCCCGGCTTCGTCCTCAATGAATTGGGACTTGGTACAGTCTGGGTAGGAGTCGTCATTGGGACACAGTACGTGTCGACGCTGCTTGCGCGACCGCTGACGGGGATGCTGGCTGATCGCTATGGCGCCAAACCAGCAGTGATTGCCGGACTTGTCGGCCTTGTCGTCTGCGGATTGCTGATCACTCTGGCGATCGTTCTGCACGCTTCGTCTTGGGTCAGCGTTTCAATCCTGATTGGAGCACGTGTTCTGCAGGGCATCACTGCGGCGCTGATATCAACTCCCGGTTGTACCTGGGCCATCGGCCTGCATGGCAAGAAGCACGCGGCACGGGTAATGTCATGGAACGGCATTGCCGCCTACGGCGGTATCGCCGTAGGCGCGCCTCTGGGGGTACTGGTTAGCGGTCAGGCCGGCTTGGCCAGCATTGGATGGTGCATCGCCCTGCTTGGACTTCTACCACTGTCGCTGGCTGCCGCGAGACGCCCAGCACCGGTAGTAACCGGCGTACGGCTGCCGTTTTTTGACGTGTTCTGGCCGGTGGTGCCCAACGGCCTGGCGCTGGCCTGCAGTTCGGCCGGTTTCGGCAGTGTGACTGCCTTCATCGCGCTGTACTTCGACAGTCGCGGCTGGATGAATGCTGCCTGGTGCCTGACGGGCCTTGGCATCGCTTTCATCCTCGCCAGGCTCGTTACGCCCAATGTGGTTCCACGTTTCGGCGGCTATCCGGTAGTGACGGTCTGCATGGTCATACAGGGGGCGGGACTGTTGCTCGTGTGGCTAGCCTCATCGCCAGAGATAGCGATTATCGGATGCTTCCTGACCGGATTGGGAGTGTCATGGGTGTACCCCGGCCTGGCGGTGGAGACCTTATCCCGCACTCCTGACGCCAATCGCAACTCCGCCTTAAGCGCGCTTGCGCTGTTCTTTGACTTGGCGGTGGGGCTTGCGGGCCCGTTGATGGGCCTGATCGCTGCCCGCCTGGGCCTTGCCCACGTGTTTCTTGCCTCGGCAATGCTGTCAGTCATTGGTTACTTCCTGGTGCTGGCACTGTGCAAGGTATCAATCCAACAAGAGCTGACGCAGAAGTCGATTTAAAGAGAACAGCCTTGCCAAATTGTTGAACAGTTTTGCATCGGTCTGCTGCGCCACAGTTGAAAATCAACGACATGCAATTCCACCCCCAGATCAAAGAACAGCGCAAGCGCGCTTAAGGCGAAGTTGCACAATGAACGTACCGTCACAATCAGTCGGGTCTAGCCCAAGATGCGAGTGTTTGATCTATTGATGTCCACCGGCATGATGCTGCCAAATCCAGGCGAGGCAATTGCTGAATTCTGCGAAGACAGGAACTAAGGTATGGCCCGCATCTCTCCCCTTCCGCTCAACAGCCTGCCCGAGCCGCTGCGATCTTCGGTTGACCGAGGCTCAGCCAGCAGGATGATCAGCAACACCCTGCCGGTCCAGATATGGGCACGACGGCCCGCTGCGGCTAACGCCTGGTTAAGTGTCATGGCAGAAATCCATGAGCGCGGCATACTGCCGAATCGCCTGCGCGAACTGGTACGGCTGAAAATCGCCTCCATCACCACCTGTCCGGTATGCCAAGTCGCCCGCAAGTCCGATGAGGTCAGCGAAGCCGACATCGTGGCTTGTAGCGACTGGTCCGATCCGCGGTTCACTCCTCCGGAACAGGCCGCCCTGCGTTTCGCCGAGCTGTTCGCGGGCGATTATTTCTCCCTGAGCGATGAGGTCTATGACCATTTACGCGAACACTTCAGCGAGGATCAGATCGTCGAACTGCATCTATTTAGCGGTCTGATGCTGGCGGGCGGGCGGATGACCTATGTTTTGAAGGGTTACGAGGACGACCCCGCTTGACGTGGGCAGCCCAGCTCTAGGCGCGAGCGGATCAGCGGCTTGATCGAATGACTGTAGAGCCGACGCCTGCCCGTTCGCTTGGTTCAGCAAATGCAAGGATGGTCCTTCGACCGTCTGAGGCCCGCTTGCATGCCCGATAACCTTGTGTATAAATTTCAATGGACGGTGTCGTATGCCCCTAAGTCATTGCACTCGCCGTTATCCCGATGCCGTGTGAGGAGTTCGAGACACCGCTCGCCTGCGCGACTCCGAGGCGGTCGGCATGGTTCGGATGGTCGGCAGGGGTTTCCTGAGGCGTAACCTCGACGGTGCTCGGGGCAGGACGATGCTAGCGACAACAATAAGAAGAACCGCGATCCGAGCTTGGACAGTCGCATTGGGGCAAACTATGCCTCAAATTCACCCGCCGCGAACAAGAACGACCTTTACGACCCCGGCAGCCGAGCACTCCGCTGAGCACGGATCGAAATATGCCTGTGGGAGTGCGATTCCGTCTCATGCCGCTCCGACGTGCTCAACGAGCAGGCCGGCCGTGGCCAGCGTATCGATGATCTCCGCGGATAGGCCCACTTCGCGTAGCACTTCACGGCTATGCTGGCCGAGCGCGGGCGCGGCCCGCGCCAGTGCGGCTGGCCGGCCGAGGCTCCAAAACGCGCCGATCTGGTCCAAACGGCCCTGCGTTTGGTGCACCGGATTGGCCACCAGGCCCGCCAAACGGTTGTCCGGACTGTCCAGAAATGCGTTCATCTGGTCCTCGCGTGCCGGCGCGCAAGGTACGCCGGCCGCGCTCAGCTCAGCTTCAGCTTCGGCCACAGTGCGCCCGGCGAAGCTGGCCTCGGGGTCGTACCCCGACAGCGCCTCGAAAGCTTGCGCCTCAGCGGGTTCCAGGGCGGCCACGGCGATCCAGCCGTCCCTGCACGCGTACACACGGTGCTGCGCTGAGACGCCGGTCTGCGCAGCATCCAAGCGTGCAAACGCGGCTAATCCTCCGTCCAGGCCGACCACGGTCTCGCTGGTGCTGAGAATGGTAGCGCCGAGTAGCGATGCCGAGGTCATCTGCCCCGTCCCCGTGCGGTCTCGATGATACAGTCCTAGCAGCAGCGCATACGCCGACGCCAGCGCAGCCAGATGATCGGTGACGCCCATGCGCAGCCACATGGGCGGGTTGCCGGCGCCGCCGTTCTCTGCTTCCCAGCCGCACGAGGACTGGAACATCTGGTCGAAGCCGGGCCAGTCGGCGCGAGGTCCGAGCGGCCCGTAGGAGCTGACATGGCAGCCGACGATAGAGGGGTTAAGCGCGCGTAAGCTGTCGTAGTCCAGTCCCAGCCTGTGCGCGGAAGGCAGCCGTATGTTGTGGTGAAACGCGTCCGCCCAGCGTGCAAGTGCCGCCAGCGCCGGACGTGCGCGCGGGTCCTTCAACTGCAAGGCCACGCTACGCTTGCCGCGCTGGCAGCCGCAGAAGGTTCTGTCCAGATAGCGCATGAAGTCACCGCTCGTGGGTTCGACTTTGACCACCTCGGCACCGAGATCGGCCAGCAGCATGGCGCCGAAAGGCCCAGCGAGATAGGCACCGAAGTCAAGCACGCGGATGCCCGCCAACGGAAGCGCGGTTGCCGCGAACGCGCCGTCGAGTGAACAAGGGCGGGCGTCGGCGAGCACCGCTTCGGTATCGGCGCCCAGCGTGCGCAGGCCTGCCCGGTCGACCACTGGCGGTGGCGTCACGGTATACGCCGGTCCTGCCTGCAGCACTGATCCGAATTCGGCGTCCTCGACTTGCACGATGTAGCCGTTGGCGCGCGCTTGGGCGTCGAAATAGATGGAGCCGAAGGCCGCCGCCGGCTGCGCGGCCACGTCGTGGGCCCACAAGTGCTCCAGCCATTCGCGCGCCGGCCGAGTGGCGAAAATCTCACGATTTGCACCGAAGTTAGGCGCGGTGTGGTTCTTGCCCCAGCGCGCATTGGCGGCCGCCACGCCGTCAGGGCCGAGGGCGTCGAGCGCGGCGCGCATCAGAGGCGCGTCGTCCGGCGAGTAATGCACGTGGATCCACTCACCGTCGGCGCACCGGTGGATGGCAATCGCTACATTCTTGTCCAGTCCCCGGGCGAAGGATGGGGAGGGTGCCTCGGCGCGCGCCCAGTGCATGGTCATGGGCACCAGCGCACCCTGCGCCAAGCTGGTATGCGCCGGTCCCACGCCCGCGCCGCGGCCTTTCTGGATAAGCCGGGCGACGATGCCAATCGCGCATAGCCATGCAGCGCAGAAGCCGGCATAAGGCATGCGGATGAAGACTGGACCCGGCCGCCAGCCGGGCTGCTCGCTCAACAGGCCCAGTCTAGCCAGCACCAGTGTCTCGCGCGCCGGCGTTTCAGCGTTCGGATGGCCGGGCGGCCACGCCGCCGCCGACGCCACGATCAAGTGGGGAAAGCGTTCGCGCAGGGCGGCGTCGTCAATGCCTAGTGCCGCCGCGCGGCGCGGCGCGGCATCGTGGATTAGCACGTGGGCTGAGGCCAGCAGGCGGTCCAGACTAGGCCGGTCACGCGCTGAGGCCACATCGAGCACGACGCTCAGTTTGCCACGGTTCCAGACATGGAAGCCTGGACTGCCTCGATCCGGTGCACCGCTTGGCGGCTCGACCTTGACGACGCGGGCGCCAGCCTCGACAAGTTGCAGCGCGGCCACCGAGCCGGCTAGCCCGCACGCCAGATCGACCACTGTGATGTCCTTGAGAATGCCTATGGTCACCGAATCCTCCGTGTTTTTCTTTAAAATTTAACGATCAGCAGGCGGCCTGCTAGCGGACTGCCGCTCGAGAGCTTTCTGCCAGTAGTATTCAGAGCCAATTCACTGTCGAAACAGATCCGGGGGCCGCTCTAGACGAACGCTCCGCTCTCGCCCCTGGGACATAGGCAGAGGCTCTCCCGCTAGAACAGCGTCTGGATGCTGACCGTCATAGCGCCGGGCCGTACCAACGTCGACCTTCTTTAGATCGGACCGCACGCCCATAGCGTCGGCCGCATTCGCAGTGGGACCAATCGGGTCCCTATTGATAGTCAGTTGTGGCAGTTTGCTTATGAAACTCTCCTCACGGAGATCTTTCGGGCGGTAACTGGGAGTCGGCGGCCGGCATGGTGCAACTTGCACCGTCCGGACGCACCTGCACGACGAGCTTGCCTGTGGACTGACGCCGCGCCAGCAGAGCGATTGCCTCTCCAGCTTGTGCCAAAGGAAAACGTGCTGAGATCCGCGGGCGCACCCGTCCTGCGGCATACAAAGCTAGCAGGTCCGCCATCTCGCGTGCGCCGGTCTCCGGCGCACGCGCCATGTGGGCGCCCCAGAACACGCCTATGATGGAGGTGCTTTTGAGCAGCGCCAAATTTAACGGCATGACAGGAATCCCGGCCGTGAAACCGACCACCAGATAGCGCCCGCCCCAAGTCATAGCGCGTAATGCAGGTTCGGCATAGTCACCTCCAACCGGATCTATGACGAGATCGACGCCGTCCCCGCCAGCGGCCTGCCGAAGCGCCGCTGAAAACGCCTTGGCATCCTCGCGTGACAATGGCCCAGGCGGATAGGCCAGCACGGCGTCGGCACCAGCAGCACTCGCTAGTTTGCACTTGGCCTCACTGGACGCCGCGGCTACCACCCGGGCGCCCAGGGCTTTGCCCAGCTCGACTGCCGCCAAGCCGATGCCCCCACTTGCTCCTAGCACCAGCAACGTCTCACCCGGGGCGAGCCCGCCGCGCGTGCGCAAGGCGTAGTAGCAGGTACCATAAGTGACTTGGAACGACGCTGCCTCGTCAAACGGCATGGCGTCGGGCAGAGCGACGCAGCGGACTGCGGGCACCCGCACGAACTCGGCCATGGCACCGAATGGCAGAGAGGCCAGCACGC
>Ga0182742_1003546_pt1 | contig 15116 bp, 14 predicted proteins | sample eDN5th37CBELigMG_FD_128880 | JGI IMG/M metagenome (GOLD analysis project Ga0182742, IMG submission 128880) | Enriched Miracle-Growth compost microbial communities from Emeryville, California, USA - eDNA 5th pass 37_C BE-Lig MG (version 2)... ...
AGACGGGCGAATACAGCCACGTCATCGTCGCCATCGGCATCGTGCCCAACACCGAGAATATCGGCATCGAAAAGCTCGTCGACATGGACCGCGGCTTCATCCAGATCGACCCCTTCGCTCGGACCAAGACCAAGGGCCTGTGGGCCATAGGCGATTGCGTGCCCGGCCCCTGGCTGGCGCATAAGGCGAGCCATGAGGGCGTGACCGCGGCCGAGGCCATCGCGCAGGAGTTGGGCAACAAGGAGGTCCACCCGCACCCGCTCAACCGCAACGCCATCCCGGGCTGCACCTATTGCCACCCGCAGGTGGCCAGCGTCGGCCTGACCGAAGCGAAGGCGAAGGAAGCGGGTTACGAGGTCAAGGTCGGCACCTTCCCCTTCATCGGCAACGGCAAGGCGATCGCGCTGGGTGAGGCGGAAGGCATCATCAAGACGGTGTTCGACGCCAAGACCGGCGAGCTGCTCGGCGCGCATATGTGCGGTGCGGAAGTGACCGAGCTGATTCAGGGCTACACGGTCGGCAAGGTGCTGGAGACAACCGAGGCGGAGCTGATGCAGACGGTGTTCCCGCACCCGACCTTGAGTGAGATGATGCACGAGAGCGTCCTTGCCGCCTATGGCCGCGCCGTGCACATCTGAAATCCGGAGCGGACCGTCGCAAAGGCGGGAAAAGGAAGTGTTCCTCGGCGTTTGAACTTCATCAGGCAGGAGCTGACGATGGAGTTCGAACTGATCGAGGAACCTCCCTTGGATGGCGCGGAGGATGATGGCGATGGCGGCGGCGCGATCAGGGATCATCGCCGTGAGATGAACGTCCGTCCGGAGAATCCTGAGGCGAGGGATCAGGCCATCTGCATCCCCGAGCAGGAGGATGGCTAAGCCACCGCGGATTGGCCAGGCGCAGCGCGCCGCGGAAAAGGCCGCTAGCGCAAATGGTCGAGCTGGTCGGCAACCACGTCCAAGTGAGCTCCTACCGCTTTGAGAAGGATGACGAGCGCCTCTGCGGCGGTGAGGTCGTCGCCATCATTGATTCCAACGACGTCGACATCCTCGCTGCCATCGTTGCGCAAGCGGTAGACAAGCCGGGCCAATCGAGCCTCCTGCAGCCGCGGTCTGCCCACATTGGGCGGCCGGTTCCGCTGGGTGATTGCCGCGTTCCTGAGCGAAACAGAAGGCGCAATGCAGGCACGTCCCTCCGCGGGACGGCTCGATCGGCTCAGCCGAGGGAGAAGGTGACGGGTACGAGAACCCACGCCTCGCGAGGCTGGCCAGCCTGAGTGGCGGGAACAAAGCGCCACTTGCCCACTGTCTTCAGCGCCGCGTCGTCAAGGCGTTCGAAGCCGCTGGACTCTTCGATCTCCAGTTTCGCGGCGCGACCGTCCGTGCTGACGAGAACCTTCAGCAGCACCACCCCCTCTTCCTTGGCACGACGGGAGAGATAGGGGTACGCAGGACCTGGATTGCGCAGCTGAGCGGCGCTGAAATCCGGTGGCACGATCGGCGCAGGAGCGGCCGGTGCAGGTTTGGCAGGAATGCGGGTGGGCAGTGTGTCGTTCACCACCACTGTGACTGGCGTTATGGCGGGGCGAACCGCTTCCGGCTGCACGGCCTGCACGGGGACTTCTCGCGGAAGCTCGATAGCCGTGACGGGGGCAGCAATCGGCGCGGAGACCGCTTGTATCGCAGGCTCGGATGGCAGCGGCTCGACGGGGGGCGGGGGAGGGGGTTCCTGAATGGCGAAGCTGGTGACGCGCGGCTGCCGGTTCACGTCACTCGCTTGATAGCGTGCAGTGGCCAACGCACCGATCGCCACGATATGCAGCGCAACGATCGTAGCCAGGACGGCGCCTCGGCTTGGCTCGGGAGCATAGCCACCGCGGGGATGTGGCTCTGACACGGAGGAGTGCGAGATGAGCTGGGCACACGGTCCCGGATCTCGGTCGATGAGCGAACCACGCTCCGACTCACGCTCCAGAAGCCCTAGATCCATCGCGCCCATCATCGACACTCCTCAATGATGTTGCAAGTCAAAATCAATTGCGGGGGCGCTAAACCCCCGCAACTGGCTCAATACCGGGCAGTCAGCGTCACCAGTGCCTGCCGTCCCTCGGCAGGAAGCGCGAAGTGCGGATTGCGCAGCTTGGCAATGTATCGCTCATCCGTGATGTTGTTCACGTTCACTCGCAGGCCGAGATTGTCGTTGATGTCGAACTCGGCATGGGCGTCGAAGCGCACATATCCGTCCGCGCTGATCAGATTGGCGGGATCGGCATAGCGCTTGGAAGCACCGTAGGCGCCGGCTCCGACACTAAGGCGCGGGATGACCTGCCAATCCACCGTCGCTGCGAAGTTGTGCTTCGGCGTTTGGGGCAGGGCGTTCCCGACGTTCGAGATCGTTGCGGGATTGCCGTCGTTCGCTGCGGCATCCGCACGCAGTTCGCTGTCGACATAGGTATAGCCGACCAGCAGGGAGACCGGTCCGACAGCGCCGCTGGCGCTCACCTCGAAGCCCTGCAGCCGCGCGGCCTGATAGACGTTTGGATCGCCCACGAGCGGGTCGCGATTGACGACATTGTCGCGATCGATGCGGAAGATCGCGCCAGAAAGAAGCATTCCTCCGTCGAAGAGTTCCGCCTTGGCGCCGATCTCCCAATTCTCGGTGCCGGTCGGCTCGTAGTATTCATTGGTCGCGCTGAGGTTTTCTGCTCCCTCGCCGACCGTGGTGCCCGGAGGAGTCTTCGCGTTGGCGTAGGAGACGTAGAGGCTGGTCGCCTCCGTCGGCTTGAAGATCACGCCGCCCTGGTAGGACCAGAAGCTCCCCTCGGAAGACACCGCGAACGGAGCGCCGCCGCTCACACCCGTGCCGCTGGCGCTGAAATCGGTCCATCGGACGCCGCCATTGAGCAGAAGGTTGGGTGAGAGCGTCACGGTGTCGAACAAATAGAGGCTCACCTCCTCGGCGCTTGCAGTGGAAGGAGTGGTGCTGCGGGTGATCGCGCCCGTCCAAGGATCACGCGGGTCCGGATTGGCAAGGGTCGTGCAATTGTAGGTCGGCAAGGAGGCGGTGGTACAGCCGGTGCCCTGATTTACGCGGAAGTTTCCGGTCGCGACCGTGTATCCAGCGTTGGTTGAATCCGACTGGCTGTATTCCACGCCCAGCGACACGCTGTGTGCGATAGAGCCGGTGTCGAACACGGCCGCGAGGTTGGTGTTGCTGCCGATACCATCCTGCACCGATCCGCGGCTCTTGGTGTTGCGCCAGACAAAACCGTTCGCGACATTGCCGGCGCTGTCGTCCGGATTGGTCACGATGAAGTCGAACTGAGTCGAGCTGAAGCGCGTCGTGTTCGAGAGCACGAGGCCTTCCGCGAGCACAGCCTCTGCCTGCAGCGTAGCCGCGTCGACATTGGTCTTCTGGAAGTCGCGTGTGAGCAGCCCGTAGAAATTTTCGTAGTCTACGTTGGCCGGGCGCCGCCTGCCGTCGGGCAGCATGCCGCTGGAGGTCAGCGGGATGCCGTAATCGGGCATCGCGTCGGTTTCGAGGTGATAATAATCGAGCGTCAGCCGGAGATCATCGGTGGCGTCGAACGTGATCGAAGGGCTGATGCCCCACCGATCATCATAAACCTTGTCCCGCCCAGGAACCATCGAGTCGTGGTACATGCCCACGACGCGGACGGAGAGTTGGTCCGTCAGTGAAGCGTTCACGTCACCGGTCACGCGGACCAGGTCGTCCGTGCCGACGGTGACTTGGCCCGTCGCGAATTTGCCCTGCCGGGCAACCTTGGAGACGAGGTTGACGGCACCGGCGGCGGCACCGCGTCCGCCGAAGGCGCTGCTCGGCCCCTTGGAGATTTCGACGCGCTCCAGGGCAAATACTTCGCGGGTCTGGGAGCCGACGTCGCGCACGCCGTCCACGAACACGTCGCCCGTCGCGTCAACGCCGCGGATCAACGGGATGTCAGCGTTCGGGACACCACCTTCACCAGCGCCCAGCGTAATGCCCGGAACGGTGCGGAATGCTTCCTCCAGGCTGAAGGACGCGCTGTCCTGCAGCACATCTTCGGTGATCACATTGACGATGCGGGGCGTGTCGAGGATCGGGGCCGTCGCCTTGGGGGAGGAGATCTCTTGAGCGCGGTAATTCTCCTCTACCGCACTGTCGGTGACGGTGACGCCTTCCAGCCGGGTGGGCGTGCCTGCCTGCTGTGCGTGAGCTGGCGCGCTCGCGATAAAGCCGACGCAGCCCAGTGCTACGAAGCTGCCGATTGTCTGCCGGGCGGCGACAGCTTTGTGCGATTTCCTCATTGATGGCCCCTTCTGTTGGCTCGTGCTTGTGAAGGGGGCTATTGCCTCGCAGTTGCGAGGAGTCAACACTAATGAGAACTAATTGCAATTAGCAGGTATCATGTTGCGGCGAGGCTACGCATCTGCCCAGCGCCGCATCAGGTTATGATAGAGATTCGTCATCTCCAGCACTATCGGGTCGGTGCCCCCACGCTCTGAGCCAAGCGCACGGATCGTCCGATCGAGGCGGAACAGCTGTTCCCGCTCACCATCATCGCGCACCATGCTCTGCAACCAGAAGAAGCAGGCCACCCGCTCCCCGGATATGACGGGGGTGACCCGGTGGAGGCTGGACGCGGGGTAAAGCACCAGGTCACCCGCAGCGAGCTTCACCCGATGTTCGCCGAAAAGATCCTGCACCACCAGCTCGCCGCCCTCATAGCTCTCTGGCGCTTCAAGGAAGAGGGTGCAGGAAAGATCGCTTCGAATGCGGAAGTCCGCGCCCGCCAGATTTCGGATGGAGTTGTCGACATGAGCGCCGAACTCTTCGCCGCCGGCATAGCGGTTGAACAACGGCGGGAAGACCTTGAGCGGCAAGGCGGCGGCCACGAACTCCGGCGCGCGGCCCAGCGCATCCAGCACCACCCGGCCGGCCTGCGCCGCCTCGTCGCACCCTTGGCGCAGCTGCCGGTTGCGCTTGGCAAGCCGCGACTGGTGACCGGAGGTCTCGTTGCCGTCCACCCAAGGGCCAGCATCGATGATCGAACGGACGGCGCGCACGCCGTCCGCATCGAGAACCTGGGGGACGCGCAGCATCATGAAATGGGACTCCTCAGGAAAGCCAGCGGACCCAAGCCGCGCTGGAGAGGGTGGTGTCAGCCGCGACGACCCGCGCCGGGATGCCATACCGATCAGCAAAGCCGAGGCCGCGCTCCGGCCCCATCACACTGATCGCGGTGGCCAACGCATCAGCCTGCATGCAACCACGGTGAAGAACGGAGACGGAGTGGATCGTGTCGCCAATAGGATAGCCGGTGTGCGGGTCCAAAGTGTGCGACCATGATTGCTCGCTGACAGACCGCCGGCGGTGATAATTGCCGGACGTCGCCACTGCCCAACCTGTTAGCCCCACGCGGGTGAGCGGCGCGGTACTCTGCGGAGGCTGTTCGAGGTCGATCCACCACGGCAGACCATCCTCTCGCACGCCGATGCCACGCAGCTCTCCGCCGATCTCCAACAAAGCGTGTCGGATGCCGAGCCTTTCCAGCGCCGCGATGCCCATGTCGACGGCGAAGCCCTTTGCGATGCCGGAGAAGTCCAGCGTGATCCCTCCGGGCTGGAGCAGCTCAGGGTCGCCCAAGGACCAGGCGAGGGCACGCCAACCTGCGTCGCTTTGCCCTTCCGGGTTCGGAAGGGCCGTTGGCGCGGGCCCGGCGCCGAAGCCCCATGCCTCGCTGGCTGCCCCGAGAGTGGGATCAAAGGCGCCGTCGCTGGAGCGGGCGATCTGCAGCGCGCAGTCTAGCACAATAGAGAATTGAGGGCCGATCGCCACCCGCTCACCCGGGGCGGCACGATTGTACCGGCTCAGCTGGGAGTTCGGCTCCCACTGGCTCATTTGCTGAATGACGCAGGCGAAGACGCTTTCCAGCGCAGCTTCGATCCGCGCTTCATCAATGGCGCCCGGCACGATAGTGGTCAGGGACCAGCCGGTCCCCATCGTTGCGCCATCCAGCCGAACCGTTCGCCCGCCCCGAAGAGGGCGCACGGCCTCGGGGCGGAGTTCGGGCGGGAGCAAAAGCTCCTCGACCGAACTCTCATCCCTCGATCCGTCCGTTGCGCTTTTCGGCAGCGGCGCAGGCAGGTTCAAAGCGGCAGGAACTCCAGCACCGCCGTGTAGGATGACACGCGCGCGGGCGCTTCACCTTCCCCGCCTCCAGGTCCGCCCTGGCCGCCGCCCTGCGATGCTTCGACATAGTACATGCCTGGCCGCGCCGCAGTGAGCGTCAGCACGCCGTCGCTATCGGTCGTCAGCGTCTGAATGCCGGCGTCGTCGCGGTAGCGCGTGCCACCTTCGACGAACTCCACCTCCAGGCCCGCAGCCGGCTGACCGTCCAGCAGGAACCGCACCTGCGCCTCCTCTCCGGCCACAAGGTCATTCGGGTGAGTGATCGGGATCATCTCCAGGCCTTGGCCGGTCGGCTGAAGCGCCGTCTCAGTCGGGGCGCCCAGCGTGACGAAAGTCTCCACGCGGCTGGCATTCTGCGTCACGCGGACATCGGTCGCGCCCGCCGGCACCTGGTCCGCAACGCCGCGGAAGCGCTTCCGCTCGCCATTCAGCGTGTAGACGCCGGACATGCCTTCATTGGCGATGGCGATGCGGTAGGTGCCCTGCTGCTGCAGCGGCACGTCGAACACGCTGCGGAATTCGCCGGAACCGATCACCTTGTGCTGCACCGGCTGGCCGTCAGGGCCGATCACTTTGAGATCGTCCAGCCCCATCGGCCGGTGATCGAAGGTGAACAGGCCGTTGGAAGCAGCCGCATCCACTGTCACCGTCGTTCCTTCGCCCGCCAGCACGGTGGAGGAGGGGAGCAGCCATCGGCGATGCGCCTCCGCCTTGTGCGGCATGAACGCGGCGAGCCCGACGGCGAGGCCGGCGGCGAGAAGTGTGGGTTTGGCGAACATGGTGCGTTCTCCTTCAGGAGCGTGAGAAGGTCAGGGACGAACGGTCAGGCGGATCGCGCCGAGTTCGGCGGTGCCGCTGGCGGAACCGGTTTGCGCAGAACGGGGCGGCCACTGGAAGGGTATGGTCACGAGCTCACGCCCGCCTACTTCACGGGCCGCTTCCACCCGCAGCTTGTAAGAGCCCGGGGCGAGGCGGCCGAGCGGGCGCGTGCCTTCGCTGAAGCGCAGGTCATAGCGGCCAGGCGCCTGGGTCGGGCCGCTGATCCCATCGGCCGGCATCCGCAGCGATCGGCCGGCGCGGCGCCACCACGTCCGCAGGTCCGGCAACCACTTGGTGCCGGCTTCCTCGCCCTTGAGGTCCACATCATACCACGCGTCGAGGGTAGCGACGGCCTTGCCAGCCTCGTCCTCGATCCAGATGGCGATATAGGGGTTGTGGTACTCGGCAACGCGGAGACGCGGGATCTCCAGGCTGATCTGCATGTCGGCCGCAACTGCCGGCGTCGCTGCCAGGCTGGTGGCGGTGATGATGATGGTTTTGCGCAAAACCGGTCCTTTCACGGTCAGTGCATGAGGAAGATAAGGAGGAACAACGGCACGATCACACCCGCGCCGACCAGCGGCCAGGTGGAGGGGCGCCGCCGGGAATGAAGCTGCAGCAGCAGGAAGCCGGTGAGGCTGAAGATGATGCAGGCGACCGCGAAGATGTCGATGAACCAGGACCACGCCGGCCCGGTGTCCCGCCCTTTGTGCAGGTCGTTGAAATAGGCGATCCAGCCCCGATCCGTGTCCTCGTGCAGGGCTTCGCCGGTTTCGCGGTCGATGGATACCCATCCATCTCCACCGGCACGAGGCAGGGCGATGTATAGCTCAAGCTCGCTCCATTCCGGTGCGCGGCCGCCGATCTCCACGCCCCACTCGTGGTCAAGCCAGTCCGCGACCGGCTCGGGAACCGGTGTGTTCGCCTGTGCCTCGCCGACCTGCTGAAGCGCGGCCAGGGCCTGGTCTGATAGGATCGCTTCCTGGGTCGTGACCACCGCCTCGTTCTCGATGGAAGCGGCATGATTGAGTGTGATTCCGGTGAGGGCGAAGAGCAGCATGCCGACAAGGCAGACCGCGCTGCTCACCCAATGCCAGGTGTGGAATTGGCGCTTCCAGAACGCGCTGACCCCGCCGCTCTTCTTTGCACGTGGCGTCGGCCGCTGCGCAGGAGCTTCGTCAGCGGCGTAGAGTTCGGGTTGCGAAGTCATTCCATCCATCAGCGGATTCGAGAGAATGCGCGTGGGATGCTGCAATTGAGAATAAAGATCAATAGCGGAGGCGCAGGTCCACGGAGGAACAACAGCGCGGTGCCGCCTCCCGCACCGGCTAATCAATCCGCTAAACCATCTCTCGCAATGCCGTGGCGGAGAATGGAGTTCGCCGCCTCTGCAACCTTGGCCATCCGTTCGGCATCTTTGTCCTCCTCCCAGATAGCGTAACGCAGTCCGAGAAAGACGTTCATCCCCATGATGGCCCAGGCGTGCGCTTCCTCCAGATCATCCCGCAGCTCACCGGCACCTGCACCGGCTTGCAGGCGATCCAATATGCGGCGGGCCGTGGTCTCGTAATGGCTACGGAAACTGGCGTGATCGACGAACTCCGCCTCATCGACGATCCGGTAGATCTCCTTGTGTTCACAGGCGAAGCGCAGGAACGCCTCCAGCGCTACCCTCTCAGCGCTCAGCGCATCCAGATCGCCGGTTTGCGCCTTGCGAGCTTCTTCGCCCACGCGACGGCTCAGGTCTTTCACCAACGCACGGAAGATCTCATCCTTCGAGGCGAAGTAGGTATAGAAGCTGCCCAGCGCGACGCCGGCCCGGCGGGTAATCCCGCTGATGGACCCTTCATGAAATCCCTTCTCGCCAAATTCCTCGGCCGCTGCGTCCAGCAGGCGGCGCAGCGTGCGACGCCCCCTGTCAGTGCGAGGGGTTTTCTCCGAGGCTGGAGGCGGCACTGCAGCGTCGCTCATACCTGAACGGCTACTCGCACGCTCTCGGATTGGCAAAACAAAAAGTTGAAAGGTGGTTCGGGTTTCGATAAAGCAGCCACAAGAACAAGAAGTCGAGTTGGGAGAGACGTGATGAGCCAGCGGCGTTTTCGCCATTCCACTGCGTCCGCCTGCGTTCTGGCCGCGCTCGCTACCATCCCCGCCGCTCCTGCCGCCGCGCAGAACGCGCCGTCCGGGCAGGCGGACACGCTCTCCGCAGGGGAAGGGGAGGGTGCCATCATCGTCACGGCGCGCCGGCGCGAGGAGCGTCTGGTGGACGTGCCGATCGCCGTCACCACCTTCGGCGAGGAGGAGCTTGCCCGGCGCGGCGCGATCGACATCACGGATCTCGCGCAGATCACCCCCAACACCACGCTCGAAGCTTCGCGCGGCACCAACAGTACGCTCACCGCCTTCATCCGCGGCATCGGTCAGCAGGATCCGGTCTCCGGCTTCGAGCAGGGCGTCGGCATCTATCTTGACGATGTCTATCTGAACCGCCCGCAGGCCGCAGTACTGGACATCTACGATGTGGAGCGCATCGAGGTGCTCCGCGGTCCGCAGGGCACGCTCTACGGCCGCAACACGATCGGCGGCGCGGTGAAATATGTGACGCGCCTGCTGCCGCAGGAGTTTTCGGTGCGGCTCAGAGGTACCGTCGGAACCTACGATCAGGCGGATGGCATCGTCACCGTCTCCGCCCCAATCGGTTCGGTCCTGCGGGTCGGCGGCTCGGTCGCCCGCCTGTCGCGCGGAGGCTTTGGCGACAACCTGACGACGGGCGAGGAAAACTACAACAAGGACGTCTGGGCTGCACGCGGCGCGATCGAGTTCGGCGATTATGGGGAGCCTTACTCGATCCGCATCAACGGTGACTACACGAAGGACGAGAGCAGTGCGCGCGGCGGGCACCGCCTGATCCCGGGCTATACGTCCGGCACGCCGATGCTGGACGACGTGTACGACACGCGAGGCGGCTTGTCGGACCCGGAGCAGGACGTGGAGGCATATGGCCTCTCGATGAACGCCTCTCTTGAATTGGGAGATGCAGTGACGCTGCGCTCCATCACCGGCTGGCGCAAGGATGACAGCGCGTCCCCGATCGACTTCGACGCGCTGCCAGCGGTCGACCTCGACGTACCTGCCTATTACCGGAACGAGCAGTTCAGCCAGGAGCTCCAGCTTCTCTACGAAGCCGGTCCGCTCAGCGCCTTGGTCGGCGCCTATTACCTCGATGCGAGCGCAGACACGCAGTTCGACACCCGCCTGTTCACCACGCTCGCCGGCTTCACCGCCTTCACCCAGGCGAATGTCGATACGGAGACCTATGCCGTCTTCGCCGACGTGACTTACGACATCACCGCCCAGTTGAGCCTTTCGGTGGGCGGCCGCTATACATGGGATGAGCGGCAGGCCGACATTCTGCGCCAGAATTACCTCGGCGGCGGATCACCCGTCTTCGGCGGGGCAGGCACTCCCTTCGGAGCGCCCAGCACGAACTTCGAAGGCTCCGCCAAGTTCGAGAAGTTCACCCCTCGCGTGTCGGTAAGCTACCAGCCGACGCCGGATCACAACCTCTACGCCAGCTACTCGCAAGGCTTCAAAGGTGGCGGCTTCGACCCACGCGGCGTCGGCACGAACGCGCCTTCCACCACGCCGGGAAGCCCGACCGACGCGGAAGTGGCGGATTACCTCAGCTTCGAGCCGGAATCGGTCGACAGCTACGAAGTCGGCTACAAGGGCAACCTGCTCGACGGAGCGCTCTATGTGGCCATCGCCGGCTTCTACATGGACTATACCGATGTGCAGATTCCCGGCTCCGTCGCCTGCACAACCATCGTCAACGGGCAGCCGACCCAAACCTTCTGCGGTGTGATCTCCAACGCCGGCAAGGCGGAGTTCAAAGGGGTCGAGTTCGAAACAAATGCTCGCTTGGCGCGTGACTTCCTGGCGGAGGGAGACCGGCTCAGTTTCAACGGATCACTCGGCTATATCGATGCCGAGTATCAGGAGTACGTCACCAACATCGGCGGTGTTCCAACCGACGTCGCCGAATTCCGCGAGGTGCAGAACACACCGAAGTGGAGCGGCAGCGCCACGCTCGCCTACACCACGCCGGCTGGGGAGGGAGACCTCTATTTTGGCTCCACCCTCTCCTACAAGAGCAAGACCTACCAGTTCGAGATCCCGAACCCCTATTTCGACCAGGATGCATATGCGTTGTGGGACGCAAGCATCGTCTATACGGCCCCGGATGACCGCTGGAGCATCGGCCTGCATGGCAAGAACCTGACGGACAAGCAGTACAAGACCTCCGGCTACACCTTCATGGCGGCAGATGCGCGCACCGGTGTCCTGCTGAGGGATGGGCAGGGGCGGCCATTCCCCGCGCTCGGCACGGAAGGAGTGCTGACGGCCTTCTACGGCAATCCACGCCAGGTCTACCTCACCGGCACCGTTCGGTTCTGAGCTTGTGCGACGAAGCGCACGCGGCGATGGACCCGGCGATGAGTGATTATACGCCGCACTTCTACCGCAGCGCCTGTGGGCGGCTGGAGCTGTTCGCCCGCGATTATGGGGGCGATGGACCGGCGCTGCTGCTGATGCACGGGCTGACGCGCAACAGTGCCGATTTCGAGCCGCTGGCAGTGCACCTGGCCGGTCGCTATCGGCTGATCGTTCCGGACCAACGAGGGCGGGGCGTATCCGGCTACGACCCCGATCCGGCAAACTATCGGCCCGATGTTTACGCACGCGACATGTTCGCGCTGCTGGACGGGCTCGGCGTCGAACGTGCGGCGCTCATCGGCACCTCGATGGGAGGGCTGATGGCGATGATCATGGGGGCGGTCGCGCCGGAGCGGGTGCCGGCCATCGTCCTCAATGATATCGGGCCGGAAATCGATGCGCATGGGCTCGCCAGGATCGGCGGCTATGTCGGCGGCGTGGAGTCATTCGCCGGCTGGGAAGAGGCGGCTGCGCGCTGCGAGGTGGTGAACCGGGATGCGTTTCCCGATTTCCGCCCCACCGACTGGGAGGCCTTCGCTCGCCGCACCTGCCGGGTGGCGAAGGATGGAGGCGTTGCCTTTGCCTACGACCCAGCCATTGCCAAGGCATTTGAGACGGAAGACGGTGTCGCACCGCCGAACCTGTGGCCGCTGTGGCAGGCACTTGGGGAGAAGCCGGTGTTGGTGATCCGCGGTGCCTTGTCGGACCTGCTCTCTGCTTCGACAGTGGAGCGCATGGCGCAGCTGCATCCCGGCCCCTTCGCTCATGTCGACGTGCCGCATCGCGGCCATGCCCCGCTGCTGGACGAGCCGGAGGCGTTGGCCGCCATTGAGGCCTTCATTGCGGAGCATGCTGCGTGAGCGCGTCCGTCTCCACCGGTGCCGCCCCCGCACAAGCGACCAGCCCGCGCGTGGTGCTGGGTATGTTGCTGCTCGTCTACATCTTCAACTTCGTGGACCGGCAGATCCTCGCTATCCTCGCTGCGCCGATCCAGCGTGATCTGGCGCTGAGCGACGGACAGATGGGCATGCTAGGCGGCATCGCCTTTGCGCTGCTCTATTCCACGCTTGCGGTGCCGCTCGGCGCGTTGGCGGACCGCACCAGCCGCAGTTGGGTGATCACCGTCTCGCTGGTTCTGTGGAGTGGCTTCACCGCGCTTTGCGGCCTCGCACAGGGGTTTTGGCACATCTTCCTCGCCCGGCTCGGGGTGGGGATCGGGGAGGCGGGCGGCGTAGCGCCGTCCTACGCGTTGATCGGCGAGTATTTCCCCAGTGAGAAGCGCGCCTCCGCCCTGTCGATCTATTCGCTGGGCATTCCGCTGGGTTCAGCGGCCGGAGTGCTCGCCGGCGGCTATATCGCCGCGACCGTGGACTGGCGGCTCGCCTTCTTCACCGTTGGGCTGGCCGGAGTGCTGATCGCACCCTTGTTCAAGCTGGTGGTTCGTGATCGACGCAACGCTCGCCCCGGGAATGGCGCTGCCCCAGCCACAGTGCCGCCCCTTCGGGAAACCGCAGCAATCCTCGCTCGCAAGCCATCCTTCTGGCTGATGTCCTTCGCCGCGGCGAGTGGCTCGATGCTCGGCTATGGCATCGCCTTCTGGCTGCCGAGCCTGCTCCAGCGCAGCTTTGGGCTGGACCTGATCGGCGCCTCGCAGTTCTTCGGCACATTGCTTCTTTTGGGCGGCGTGATCGGAGTGCTGGCCGGCGGTTGGCTGGGCGACCGACTGGGCGGGCGCGATCGAGCATTCTATGCTTGGCTGCCCGCACTGGCTTATTTCCTCGGCGCCCCACTGTTCGCGCTTGGCATTGTGAGTTCGAGCCCGGTGGCCGCGTTTCTCTTGTTCCTCCTGCCGCAGGCGCTGGCTTATGTCTGGCTGGGACCGGTGCTGTCCGCGGTGCAGCATCTCGTGGTGCCGAGCGCTCGCTCGACTGCCTCAGCGCTGTTTCTGCTGATCAACAACCTCATCGGGCTGGGAGGCGGGATTTATGCGCTGGGTGCGCTGTCCGAGTTCCTCACGCCGATCTATGGCGAGCAGGCGCTGCGCTATTCCATGCTCTACTCCCTCGTCCTTTATGTCCTTGCCGCGCTGCTGATGGCGCTGGCGGGGCGGAGCCTACGGCGGGATTGGGTGGCGGAGTAGCGACCAGCCTCGTCTGTTCATAAGCTCTCGCGGCCCCGCTTGACAGTTCGCGCTATCGACGCGGATAGCGGCGGCGATGTCCCGCCTCTCGCGCTCTGTAATCGTCCCACCGGTCGAGGCTTCTGCGAAGGCGGCCCAACTCGGCGGCTTCGAAGCATGAACAGCGGCGAAGGCACTCGATCGGGCTTCGCGCTGCTGGCGAGCGGCTCGGCCGTGCGCGAGGTGGCTCCGGGTGGTCCAAGGCCGGACAAGGATGGCGGCTTCCTCTGGGAACATATTGAACTGACGAATGGGGAAGGGCGCGCTCTCGAACAGCGCGGCGACATTCCAGAGGTCGTGCTGTCAGCACTGATCGCTTCGGAAACCCGCCCGCGGTGCGAGCAAATCGGGAGCGGCGCGATCATCAACCTCAGAGGCCCAGCGCTCGAGGAGGATGGCGGGGACGATCGTCTCGTCTCGATCAGGGCCTGGGCGGATGGCAACCGCGTGCTCTCCGTCAGCCGACGGAGCCTGGAGGCCACGGAGAGCGTCGCCGCTGCCATGCGCAGCGGGCAACTGACCGATCCGGGTGATCTGGTATCGGCGCTGGCGCAGAGGATCAGCAGCGAGCTGGACCCGGTGATCGCCAATCTCGGCGACGCATTGGACGATTGCGAAACGGAGATGCAGGCAGAGAACATCTATCAGCTGCGAGGCCGTATCGCGCGCAGCCGATCGGATGCGATCGCGTTCCGTCGCTTCATCGCGCCCAACCGGGACGCGCTTGTCGCTCTCGCACAGCTAAAGACGGACTGGCTTTCCGAAGAGGACCGGCTTCACATCCGTGAGGCGGCCGATCGCTTTGCCCGGATGGCCGAAGAGCTGGAGGCGATCCGCGAGCGGGCCGCTCTCCTGCACGAGCAGCTGACGGACCTTCGCGCCGAAATCCTGGAGCAGCGCAGCTTGCTGATCGCCGTCGTCGCGTTCATCTTCCTGCCATTGACGTTCATTACGGGCCTTCTTGGGATGAACGTCGGTGGCATACCATTCGCCCAAGAGTCTTGGGCCTTCTGGGGAGTCGTTGCGGTTTGTGTCGCGGTGGGCCTGGTCGTGCTCGCCTGGTTCAGGATGCGTCATTGGTTGGGTGCATGATCAGCTTCGTTCGACAAATCCTCAGCGCAGGCCAAGGAGCACACGCGTGACCTCCCGCGAACTTACCGGGTGGAAGCCCATGGAATGGGACAGCGACCTCGAGCGATCAGGCGTCTGGTCCGACCGGCTCTATCGCCTCGCCTTTGGTGCCATCGGATGGCCTTGGCTGGCGATGAGCCTGTGGGGCGGCACAAAAGCCAGCAAGGCGCGCCTGCTCGAGCGGCTTGGGCTTCCTGACGACGCGCTGCCGCACCTCGGGAGCTGGAAAGCAGACACCGGATTCCTGCACAGGATTGTGGACGCCATTGAGGAACTGCGCCCCGCTACCGTCGTGGAA
>Ga0182742_1003549_pt1 | contig 15101 bp, 20 predicted proteins | sample eDN5th37CBELigMG_FD_128880 | JGI IMG/M metagenome (GOLD analysis project Ga0182742, IMG submission 128880) | Enriched Miracle-Growth compost microbial communities from Emeryville, California, USA - eDNA 5th pass 37_C BE-Lig MG (version 2)... ...
GAACGGAGCCGAGAACGGGTTGTCCTCGATGAAGCCGATCTCGGCGGTCATGCGGCCGAACTCGGTGAGGTCAATGCCTCGCGCGGACGCCTGTTCCACGATCTGCTTGTCGAGGTCGCGGTCGCCCTCGATGACGGCGGCCTGCAACTGCCACTGCGGCGCCACCACGTCGCGCCCGTAGCGGAAGCCCGGCAGACGCTTCGGAACGATCTGGAGGGACCACCCGCGATGCGGGTAGTCGAATTGAATCGGGGCCTGGTTGAACGGCGCGTGCACCTCGCCGTTGCCCGTCTGCGTCGCAACCTGGATGTAGTGCAGGAACCACGTGTACACGCGTTCCATCTCGCGATAGGTACGGAGAGTGCCCTGGATAGAGAGGTCGTCCGTGTAGGCGGAGAGAATCTGAACGACCTCGCCCCCGTAGGTGGGGAACGTCTGCGTGTTCAGGCGATACCCCCAGGAGATCTCGTCTGCGCCGGTCTCGACGGTCAGCGCCCCCATGATGTCGTTGACCACGGGGTGGGAGAAGATGACGCTAGGCATTAGAAGATGCCCCCGAGGACCGCCTTCGCGAGGCGCTCACCCGAGAGGACCGGATTAGTCGTCATCTGCACCGCGTTGATGACGGCCTCGCCGCCAGCCTTAGCCACCTGGCCGACGTTCCTGCGTCCGTAGTCTCCATCTTCGACGCCGATAATCTTGAGCAGCTTCTCGGCGCCCGGAGCGAGCCCGACTTCCACCTTGGCGCCTGCGGTCTCGCGGTTCTCGTCCTCGGACTTCTTGGCCATGATGCGGCGGACCTCTTCGAGTCGTGCGTTTGCCGCGTCTGCCGCCGACACATCCTTGTCCTTCGCGAGGGAGTCGATGCCGAGGAAGCTGCGCTTGATGTGCGTGTCGCCAGCCTCCTTGATCTTCTTGATCTCCTCGTCAGAGAAGACGCGATTACCGTCGGCGTCCTTCTGGTCGAGCAGCATCTTCTCCATGTCGCCCCACGTCGTGATGTCGTCCGTGGTGCTGTGCTCCATGTTGTTGAGCACGTTGGCGGCGCTCTCCTTATCCCCGCTCTCAAGGAACGCGTCCACCTGCTTCTTCTGCTGCTCGGTCATCTTCTCTAGCTGCGCGCCAGCGTGGACGACCTTCCGATCGCGCTCCATCTTCTTCAGCACCTCGGGATCAATGCCAAGCTGGTCTGCGGCCATGGCCACGGCCTGGTCGTAGCCGCTGATCGTCTCGACGCCGCCGTACTGGTCGCGGATCTCCTTGTCCCCGAAGCCGGAGTACATCCGGATCAGTTGGTGCGCCGCGTCGTAGTTCATGGCGATGCGCTGACCGGCGGAGAGAAGGCCCTGCTGCTGCGGCAGAAGGCCGGTCGTGGACATACCCATCGCCTGCACGAACGGGTTCTCGGATAGACGCTGCTGGATACGCGGGTCCATGCCGGTGATGGCCGCTGACTGGACTGCGAACTGCGCGCCCTGGGCGAACGTGCCGCCCATCTGCTGCGTCGCGTTGCCGATCTCAAGGATCTGCTGCTGGAGGTCGCGAAAGTTCACGCCTGCTGCTCGGGCGACCTCCGGGATGTCGCTGAGGGTGCGGACGAACTCCTTGACGGAGGTGGTGCCGTATCGTGTCGCCTGGTCGATCGCCTCGGCGTTGAGACCGACATCCATGCCGGGATGACGCTGCTTGAGGTACTTCAGGCCCTCGTACATGCGGTCACGGGCGGGACCGTTGACCCATCCGCGCCGGTATAGCTCCTCGCGGACCTGCTGGGAGTCCTTCCTACCGAAGCCGGGGGCGAGGCCCTCCATCCAGTCCTTCGCCTTCTCGGTGATGTTGTGCCTACCGGCTTCGCTGACGAGCCCGGATCCCGGCAGGAGGAAACCGAACTGGTCGTTACCCACGGTGAAGGGGCCGTCGAAGAGATCCTCTCGCCCCCAACCTGCATGAGTAGCCTGTACGGCGTCTCCTGCCGTGCCGTTGTTGCGAGCGAACGCGCGAGCGAGGAGCCAGTTGTTGACGAAGGGATGGGACAGGAAGCTCTTCGCCATACCCATGAGTCCGCCACGCGGGGTCGCGAAGTCGGCCATCATGCTGAGCTTCTGCCCGAAGTCGAGAGAGTTATCGCGGAAGATCTTCAACGGCGAAAGCGCGTCGGGGTCTACAGGCTTTGCCCTCTGCCCGGTGAGGATCGCTAGCGATTCGGAGACCCAGCGCGGGTCATAGGACCGCTTACCCGCCTGCTGGCGCCAGTACGACGTTTCGTACACGCGCTGCATCGCGTAGTCGAAGACACTATTGCGCTCTGCGGTGCGACGATGTGTCTCTTCTCCTGAAGAGCGCGTGTTCGGGGCGGGTTCGCCACCGCCCTGGGGCCGCTCTGAGGTAGCGCGAGAGCCGTGGAATTCGCGGTTCAGCGCTGCATTCGCTTCGAGTGTCCCCGCCGTGTTCACCCGCCTCATCGCGTCGAGCGACGCGTTGATGCCCTTCAACTGGTTGACGAACTCCTGAAACGCAACGCCGGACTGCTGGCTCAGGATGGAGAGACTGATGTCAATCTGGTTGTCGGGCATATCTACGGGTTACGTGTACGGAAGAGTGACTTGAAGTGAAAGCTCGACTTCGATACAATTCGACGCGAAATGATCCTGGTACCCATTGGCGGAGTCATCGTGATTGCCGTGTTCGCCCTGGTGGCGCTCGCGATCATCGTCGTCGCTGCCATCGGCATGTGGGTCACAGCCGAGGAGCCGGGTGCCAAGGATCCGATCATCGAGGAGTGGGAAGAGCGCATGCGTGAGCGCTTCCCCGGTTGGCAGCCGAAGGATCAGTACTACGCCAAGACGCGCGTGCTCGACTAGTCGTCTAGTTCGAGCGCCCCTGCCTCCACGGCTTCTCGCAGCATCGACTTGAAGTCTTCTGAGCCGATCGAGGCCCACTCGACCTCTTCGTGGGCCTCCTGCTCGGGATCCTTCTTGGAGCCGTAGAGGCGCTGCCACATCTCCGGGTCGTTCGCGAAGATCATCCCCTCGATACCGGCATCCATGATCGTGCTGACAAGCTCGTTTCGATCCGTGATCTCAGCGCGCATTAGCTGAGCCACGTAGAACATCTGGAGGCGGCCTAGCCCTCTGTCGCCAGGTCGTCGGTCGAGATACCCAAGTCGCTCAACAAATCGAGCCCGTGCGAGGAAGGCGTCGGGCTCGTCTCGCGAAAATCCTGCATCGCCTGCCTCGCGGTTAGCTCGCGCCGCTGTAGCTCAACGAAGTACTCGAAGAGTCGCTCTCCAAGCGCCCACGTGTAGTTGCCCGTCCAGTATCGGAAGCGCGAGCGGGCGAACTCGATGGGGTCAACCTGAACACGTGGACAGTAGTCGTAGTTGCCGTTGACGGCATCGACGGCCATGGAGATATTGGCCCACGCCCATGACTTGGACTGCGCTAGCGTCTCGACGTACTCCTTCGTGACGACGCCTGCCGCTAGTTCCTCGTCGCCCTTGAGGGTGCGAATCGTATACTTGGTACCCCATACAGGGAACTCGTCTGAGAGGATGCCGAACCTCTCTAGGACTGCGATATCGTTCTGGATCTGAGGATCGATGTCTTCGAAGCTCACGTTACTCTTTCTCTACTTGACGATTGAGGCCCTCTCGCGAGGGCCTCGGGTTATCAGTTGAAGACCGTTGTGGTGCTGTCGCGCCAGCCGCTTCCGGCCTTGGATCCCGGCGCGTTCGGGTTGCGACCGCCACGCGTGATGTGCGTGTACATGAAGGTGACTTCCTTCACGACCTGGAGCGTCTCGACGGAGACGGTCTCGCCGTCCGCGATGTCAGAGATGACGCAATTGTGATACTCCTCGGTGTACGGGAGCATCTTCTTGCCTCGGATGGTCGGCGGAGCGACGTACTTGACCATCGTGATCGGATGCGCCGAGTTCGCCACGCGCTGGAAGATGTCCACGATATCCACGGCGCCGGTCATCTGCGACAGACGGTCCCAGACACGCTGTCCGTATAGCTCGAAGAGGCCAGCGGTGATGGTGCCCGGACCCATCGCCTGCGGGGTGACGATCTCCACTGCGTACGGAGAGTCCATCGGGTGAATCGGAGTCGCGGGGGCAACCGGGCGACCGGAGGTGTGAGATAGGGACTCGATGAATCCGATTAGCTTGTTGTCCCAATGTAGGTACGTGAAGCCAGAACCGGCAACGCGGGCTCGCGAGGTCGCGCCGACCAGATCTCCCGCTGCGACCATATTGGGATCGTTTGAGTCTACGAATGCCATGTCTTAGGGTCCTCAGGAGGTAGTCACGTCATTCACGCCTGCTCCCAGAGAGGAGAGGTCGATCGAGAAGGCGATGTTGACGTAGTTGATGGGGAATGGCGGTAGGTAGGAGAAGCGGACCTCAATGGTGGTCGGCTGCTGCGCTAGTTGGCGAACCTGAACGCCCTGGTAGTTGACGATCGTGCCCTCACCGCGTAGTGCCTCTAGGGCAGAGATGATCGTGGACTTGACGGTGAAGGGCGCCTGGGAGTCGGCGACGATCTGACCGATGATGTTGTTGTCCACTGTCGCGCGTAGCGTCTCGACCATGCGGTGCTGGGACCGGACGACAGATAGCTCCTGGTACTGCTCGGCCGTCGTGTCGAGCGTGATGCCGTGCCGCACGAAGAGACCCTGACCGCTCTGTTCGACCACGAGTAGGCCAGCGGATGCGTCATCGAACTTATCCTTCTTGGAGCGCGCGTCCGTTGCGCTGACGAAGCCGGAGATCTGCTGGCGAGTGAGTGCGCGCTGAACGGGACGGGAGGCGAGCATGCCTGCGATCGCTGCGGCCATATACTGGCCGCCGACGGCGATCGTGCCGCCTACCGCGTCCGGGCGAGCGCGCAGGAAGGAGGCTGTGTTGATGAGGACGGTCTGTCGCGCCAGTTCGCCGCCGTAGCGCGCTGCGAGCGTGCTAGCGTCAGAGCGGATCCCAGACTTGAGCGCGTATTGCGTAGCGTCGTTCGTGCGGTCCTGTCCGAGGATCGTGACGGAGTACTGGTCACTGTCCTTCAGGAACTTCATGTGGTCCTGGAAGACCTGAGCGATGGCTAGCCAGGTCGAGTTGCCTACGCCCTCGTCCGTGCTCTGACCGACGACCGGCACGAAGACGTTGATGTCCTCGATGTCACGGAGTCCGTAGAGCGTGTCAGCCCATGTCGCCGGGTTCGAGACCGCCTTCGCCGTGGAGGCGGAGCCGCCGATCGGGGCGACCTTTCCTGAATCCGGGTCGCCAGGAGTGTCGAAGCTGTATAGCGGCTGGCAGACGACGAAGCGAGCGCCGTTCTCTAGGGCGATCTGCGCCGCGTACGTCAGCTTGGAGAAGATTGCGCCGTTCTTCCAGGCAGGGCCGAAGCGCTCCGTGATGGAGCCGAGATCCTCAAGAAGGATCGCGTCGAAGTAGTCGGCCGGAACGTATCGGTATGCAACGGCGACGCGAGCGCCGTCTGGGATAAGGCCGTCGCCATCATCGGGCTCGACGCGCGTGATGGTGCCTGCGCTCGTGTTGACCGTGTAGTCGTTCGTTGCCCGGTACGTGCCGTCGTCGTTCGGAGCACTACCCGGGAAGAGCACGTCGGTGACCGCCTGAACGGACGACAGGGCGGCTCCCGCCGGTAGGTTGGGTAGCGGGGTGGCGGTCGTGCCTTCTAGGGTGATTTGGTCTACCCGCTCTACGTACCCCTGGGCAGGGCCAACGATGCTGACGCTCGCAGGCACCGCGAGCAGCGGCGAAATGCTCGGGGAGACAACTTCGGAGATTGATACTCCAGGGGGTCGGTAAGCTAGTGCCATAGTCTAATTCGTCCTCGTTAGTTAGTCCGCGCCGTATCTGGAAAGTAAGGTCAAACCCACGGCGCAGGGTCGTCCTGACCGGCGGGTTGGTCTTCGCTTCCTTCGAGCCAGGGGTAGATAGGCACGGATGTGACGTAACCCCCGCCGGATCGGTCTTCCGGAGGCACGGAGTAGAACTCACCCGACACCGCGACGCGATACTGGACCATGTACAACTGCTCGTCTTCTGACTGCCACGGGGCGGGAGCCTGTGTCTCGCCGAAGCCGGACGCCTTCTTCGCGATATCGATGAAGTGCCAGCGCGCATCAGGCACCACGTCCTCATCGGCGTAAACGGCGTTGAAGAAGTTGTTCGTGTAATCCTCTAGGACGCCCATCGTGACCGTCTGGACGATCGTGTCCGACATTAGGTCGCGATCGTAATTGGAGAGGGCGTACACAGCGAACTCGATGTCTCCCGTGAAGATGTTGTGCATCATCGTCGTCGGGACGAGATCGTCTTCATGAACCTGAATTAGCTCGGTATGTCCGACCCCGATACTCTTGATGTCGCGCTCGTAAAAGCGGATCAGAACTGCGGGGTACCGGTCCTTCTCGCGCGACCATTCGAGCGAGACCTTCACGCCCTCTTCGACCAGATAGCCCTTGGCGTTTGTGGCGCTTCGAGTTCGGAGTGACTCGTCGGGATGATTGGCGAACACGCGTGCGAGCCCGTCTCGAAGAGAGGACTTGAGGAAGGTCTTGTACTTGACCGTCTTCTCGGGCATGTACATCGGCGTGAAGGGCATCAGAAGAGTGCCTCCTGCTTGTGCTCAGGCGGTCGAGCCGGGAACATCCGCCAGTAGTTCCGGCCTTCGCGTCCCTCGCCAATCGAGAGGCCGACGAACACCGATGCGTTGGCCACGAGCGCCCGCTGCATGGCGTCGCGACCGATCTGCGCCATCGCTTCCTTCCAAGCGTCGTTCCGGCCCTCCATGAGAGCCTCGTCGTATTCGATGCAGAGACCGCGCCCGGGGACGACCTCGGACTTGACCGACGCCTCGCGCCAGACGCCGTGTGGATGATCGACTAGTTGCGAGAGCCGGGGGTCCTGGTTTGCGATCTCTGCGGCGTGTCGCGAAAGAAGCTGATGAACCTCGGCGACCGAAGTGGCCGTGATGTCGATGCCGCCAATAGTGAGGGTTAGCTGCATCAGAATAGGGCGAAGAAGAGAGATCCTGAATCGAATTCGAGGTAGTCGCCGGAGTTCACCTTCAGGGGAACGGGTAGTGCCTCGTAGGCGAGCATGTTCCCTCCGGATGCGCTTTCGAATAGGCCGACTGCGACAATGACGGGCCACTCGGCACTCGCGCCTGCGGGGTCATCACCTGTACGTGGGAAGTACACCGGGTCACTTGTGGCGCGCGGATTGCCTGCGCCAGCCCACGACAGTTCGGCCCGAGAGTATCCCGGGGCGGCAACAGATGTTAGCTCGGTGCCTCCGCCTGCCGAAGACGGCATAGCGGAGAACAACGCCGCGTAGAGCGTATCCGGTTGCGGATACGGTGTCCCACCTGTGACGTGGTTGACTAGCTGAGCCGCCAGGTAGTCGGAAATGGGCATTACCAGTAGCCTCGCCCGATCGTGCGCACTCGTAGCGGCGCGGGTAGCAGACGACCAGCCTTCGTGTCCACGAGGAGAGAGGAGTGACCGAGACCCATGAAGCGACGCTTGAACAGGGCTGCCGCCTTGTCATACGCCTCCTTTTCGATCTGGTAGACCGTACCCCAGCGCTGGAGGTAGTCTCGTCGGTCCTGCCAAGGAGCGTTCATGCCCTGCGGCGTCGGCTGCTCGACGTACGAGCGCATCATATGCCGGATCACGGGCAGGAGGGTCCCCTTGACCAGCAGCGGGAGATCAGCCGACGGGTCCCCTGGAGCGTGGAAGAAGTAGTCGATGGTCAGGTTGGTCCGGACCGGTAGCTCGTTGAGTTCGAAGAGCGCGTCGGCGATGAATGCCGACATCTTGCTCTCGTTGAAGTAGTTGAGCGTCATGTCTCGCAGCCACGGACCTTCGTCCTCGGCGTCAAAGCAGTCTTCCAGCTTCTTCCAGACGTAGTAGGCGACCACCTCTGTGTTGGAGGGCGCCGGAGGATCGAAGGGATCGATGACCCTGAAGTCCTGGCGCACCGACTTCTTCGCGCCGTTTGTCTGCGTGAATGTGGCGACGACGCGGTACTGGCCGATTATGTCTGTGGAGTCATAGATCAGCGCGCCCGTCCCGTCGTCTTGGATCACGCCGTCCAGAACGTGGCTTTCGCCGTCCGGCCTCTGGACCGTGAAGTGCACCGACAGAAGGTCGTCCGGGGGAATCGGCTGGTTGTCTACGTCGTAGACGGTCGCGTAAAGCTCGGCGCTGTCGCCGAGGTTGACCAAGACCATCTCTCTATCGAAGCCAAGACTCATACACCCCTTACCCGAAAGAAGGAGACAGCCTTGAGGTACCAGGTAGTCCAACTACAGGTCGTCGGCACCGGAGCCCGGAATCCGGACTCGCACGGTTACGCCGTGTTCGATACGCGAAAGGAACAACTAACATCGGTCCACCCCTACTCGTTGCATGCCGAGGCGATCGAAGAGGCCGACGCGCACGAAGAGTGGGCGACGATCCTCGATCACTGGCCCGAGAGTGACGACCACGAGCTTCGGCAACTAGTGACCGAGCCAGAGTTTCGGCTTGACGAACAGGAAACCTTCGCGTATCGTATGTACCGTGCTTCAGAACGAATCGCTCGCCAGCGCGCCGGACTCCCTGAGCCCGATGCCGTCTGATCGGCCCGATTTGCCGGTCTTCCTCGTCCAGGCGTGGGGGACCAACCCTCCGTTCGACGCGCTCGTGGTTGCGCGCAATTGGGACCACGCCTTCGAACAGGCCGAGCGGGAGTTCCGGCGACGGCGCGGGAAGCTGGCTCCAATCAGCGGCTTCTCCGGCAGACGCATCCAACAGCGGATCGGGAGCGTGACCGTTCTCGATGCTGGTTGACTTCGCGCTCCACTTCGCTCTAGAGGCGATCGGATCGCTGATCGCGATCTTCGCCTACCGGTCGCATCGGTGCTCGAAGACGTGGCACAAGGCCGCCATCTGGACCGGCCTCACATTCCTGACGACCCTCGTGACCGTGCTGATGGTGGGCTAATGGACAATCCGAACCCTCTCCTAGAAGACGCGCCCAACAACCTCCTACGGGCGGTCGGCGATCAAACCGTCGTCTTCCAGGACGGCGACTACGTGCGCATCACGTGCGACGACGACGCGACCTTCGAGGGGGTCCTGACGATCCACGACCACTACATCCTGCTGGATGACCTCGGCTTCGCCATCGACCACATCGATGTCATGACCCACTGGTCGCCGTGACGACGTTCGAACTAGTCCTCATCGTCGTCGTGATCGTCTGTGGCGCCCTATGGGCCTACTTCGCCTGCGAGCTACTCGCGGGGTGATCGTGGTTATGCACGGTCCACGGGGTCACTCGACCATTCCCTTCCTTTAGGGCGAAGATAGCCTTGAGATTCCCTCTCGCGCCGACGGACTTGGCTAGCTGCTTGACGTGGGAATCCATCTCGGGAGTGTCGTCTGCGTAGGCGACCACGAGATCATGAAGTTGCGGGTCCTCTCCGGGCCAGTGCGCCCACTTGCCCGGGTCAAGATACGCGTGGTGAAGAGGTTGCGATCCGTTGACCAAAGCCTGATGTGCCTGGTGCGCGAGATCGGGTGCGTGCGCAACCTGCGGGATCATCAGTACGTACTTCGCAGAGTTTGCCATCGCTCTTTACAACGCAGTGAGAGTAGTGTATCTTGCCCTTGTTACCTCGATCAGGAGACCTTTCATGAACCACTAGGCTGAACACCTAACTCCAAGACCGTAGAAAGTGCAAGAGACCGAAAGCTAAGCGCGACTTGACGGGGAGCAATGAGAATGCCACCGAAACTGTAAGGAGAAGCCCGCCAATGGCGGGCTTCTCCTCTTTGTCAGGCCGCCTTCTTCGGGCGACCCTTCGGCTTACGCGCGGGTGGCTTCTTGGTCACCGGCTTCGGTTCGGGTTCCGGCTCCGGTGTGGACTCGGGCTCGACGGGCGCTACCTCGGGCTCCGGCTCTGGGACTGACGCGCACCTGCATTCGGTGTCGCCGCCGTACTTGCGGCATCGTGTCCCGGAAGGGCAAGGCGGCGGAGACCCGAATAGCTCCTCGCGACGGGCCACTACGAAGGGCCATAGCTCGCGGATGTCGAAGCCGTTGACCCATCCGTCGTTGAGGGGGTCGGCCGCTGCGGCATCGATCTTGTCGGCGTGATGTTCGGCGGCTCGACGTAGGAGCGCCTGATCTCGTTCGGAGTAGTTGCTTAGGTCAGCCATAAGTTTGGGTTAGTCCTGGCGGACGCCGAGCATCGCGGTGAGGTCGGTGTTGTTGCGGGCGCCGTCATCGGCCGCCAGGATGTGCGCCATCTCAGCCTCCGAGCCCGGGGTGTTGCCGACCTTCGGGCCTACGCCCTGGGGAGCGCGCTGGATGCCGCCGTTCTTGCCGGGCTTGATGACGACCTGGCCATCCTCTAGCTGGGCGGCGACCACGCCTTCGTTCTCCGCCAGAACGTCCATCTCGACGTTCTCCTGGCCGACCATGCGTAGAGCGGGATGGACGGCCTGCTGGTTGGTGGCCATCTTCTCCATCGTCTTTAGCGCTTCTGCCTCGGAGACGATCTCAACGAGGACGCCGACGTTCAGGAGGACGGCCGGATCCTTCGCCTCTTCCTTCGTGATCGGCTGGAGGTCGCCGCGCATCCCACGGGGAGCGAACTCGATTCGGCGCTTGGACTGAAGAGTCAGGTACGCCGGGGAACCGTAGAGGTTCCGGAGGTACTTCTGCACGGAACGTGCCATTGAATGTGTGCCTTTCTAGACCGTATGGACACTCGACAAGCTCGGCCGACATAGAGTTTCGCGGCGAGCAAACTAGCTGCTGCTTCTTATCCAAGCGATCCGTGCTAGAATGTGGCGTGTTCTAGTTTCCGACGCCGGAAAGGAGGAGTCCACCGGCTACGGCCCGGACGAACTCTAAGTTTGGGAGAGGTGGCCGAGGAATCCTTTATGCGTACTGCTCTCATTGGCGGCCTCGCGGCCGTCGTCTTCCTATTCGTCCCGAGCGCCGCGAACGCGCACCATGCCTCGGGCACCAAGTGCCACAACAAGGCGCTCATCACCAGCTATTCCGCCCACTACTACGCCGTCCGCGAGACCTTCGGGAAGCGGGCGCCGGGGCGGAACATCCGCAAGTACGGCCTCACGGACCAGCGCCGTTCGAAGTGCCGTCACCTCCGTCGCTCGCTACGCACGCTCAAGTCCATGCGCGTCTCGGGCGGCGCCGCACGACTTCTGACCACGGGCAAGCCCTATACGCCGCCCGCTGGCACCGCGACCGTGCAGGCCGGGGGAGTCCTATCCCGGATCGCCGCCTGCGAGTCCGGGGGCAACCCTCGCGCCGTGAGCCAGGGCGGCACGTATCGCGGGAAGTATCAGTTCGACTACCAGACCTGGGCGAGCGTCGGGGGATCCGGCGACCCCGCCGCCGCCAGCGAAGCCGAGCAGGATCGCCGAGCAGCGATCCTCTACTCCCGACGAGGGGCTCAGCCGTGGCCCGTGTGCGGGCGTCGATAGCCCTCTAACCCGCGCACGCGTATATCCCACATCCGGAGGTCAGTGTCAAGGGTCATTCGGTTCTTGACAGGGATCTAGCACCCCTGATACGTTTCTCTCCGAGAACAAGCGTCAGTGGGAAGGTGACAACCCCCGACCTCCGCCCACTGAACGACGAAGGCCCGCTCACAAGGCGGGCCTTCAGTCGTGGAGTATTGCGTTGCAGCTAGACGATCAGCGGAGACCGGTGATGTCCAGCTTGTTGGCGGTGAACGGGATGGAGCCTGCCTTCACGATGCGGGAGAGACCGCGTGCGTTCAGGATCATCATGCCGATCATCTCGTCCATGACCCATCCCTTGTAGAACTGCTCTACCTGGTGGTTCTCCTCAACGTCGAGCGAGTACATGATGGGCATGACACCCACGAACTCGGGCTCGGCCGTCAGGAAGATCTCACCCTGCGGGATGATGATGCTCTTCTGGATCTGGAACTCACCGAACTTGGTGATCTTGCCGCCAGCGAAGACCTCATCCTTGAACTTGAAGCCCGTGACGTTCAGGTCCCAGGTGTAAAGGTCGCGAATGTCCGCCGGATGGGCGAGGACACGCTTGGCCTCTAGCTGGTTGATCTCGATCTGCGTGACAGCGTTGTAGAAGTCCGCAGGCTCTAGCGGGTTGGACGCGCCGATGAGAACGGTCTGCTCGTTCGGGTTGGAAGCCGGACCAGCAGCGTTATCAACCGCGATACCGCCGGTCTGTACGAGACCTACCGTGTCGGACTGGCCGACAGTCGAACCACGGAGGCTGCCGAGATCCTGAATCGCCTTCTCCAGAAGAAGGACCAGGCGAGCGTCCTCCTGCTTCTGGATGGCCTGGCGGCTCTCATCCTGAGCGTACTCGACCGCGTTGACACGCAGGTAGTACAGATCTTCCTTGCGGACACGCGGGAACGTGGCGATGCGGAAGAGGTGCGGGAAGACCTGCTTACCCTCGAACGGGGTAATGCGGATCTCGGAGTCGGTCTGGTTCAGGTAGTACGCGACACCTAGGTCATCCAGCACGTCGTACGGCATGAGCGGACCACGCTCTAGGGTGTCCTCCACGAGGACGTTCCGTACGATGCCCTCGTAACGAAGGCGGATCTGGATGGGGCCAATCATGCCCTGGCCGATGCGCTGCATCGCGTTCGCGCCATCCGAAAGGATGGTCGCTAGACGCTGCTGCTTCTCAGCCTTCGTTAGCTTGGGAAGAGCCGACAGCTTCTCCACGTAGTCCGTGGAGGCTGTGCAGTTCCTAGCACGAGGTTCCATTGGGAGTTCTAACCGTTTCTTCTAGCTGGTTGTCAGTGGATCAGACGCGGAGGTCTACGACGATGCGGGAGGTGCCGACTGCCTCTAGGAGGTGAGCGACAACCACCACGTTGGTCGTGGAAACCGGCGGGGTAGCCGTCAGACGGCCGTCCGCGCCCGCGTAAAGGGCAACCGGAGCGCCTGCGTTGGACGCGTTGGAGAACGCAGTAGCGCAGTCCGGGTTGAAGGCGGGGGCGAGAATCTCGAATACTGCGTCCGGTCCGCGCCAAACGCCGATCTCGTTGTCCTCGCCAAGCTCATCTAGCTCGCCGCCGACGAAGTTGGCCAGAAGGCCGAACGGGCGCTCGCCGGTGAGGGCGTCGTTACCGGCGGCCACCTTGAACTTATCGCCGGTTCCCGGAGCCTTGACCATGACAAGGCCAGGCGGAAGGGTGTTCTTGTTGGGGATGGTGAACGCAGCAGCCGTACGTGCCGGGTTGGCGGAACCCGAGACGACCGGGAGGACGATGGAGTCATCCGTTGAGCGGAAGGAATCGTCCAGCTTGCCCGCGAACGGGTAAGCCTGCGTCTGACCGTAGAGCGCGCGAAGCGTGCGCTTCTGGTGCTTGTTGCGTAGGTCGCGTGCGCGAATCATCGTTGAGTGTGTTTCCTGTGTGTCTGTTAGGTTGAGGTGCGCCGAGTCTGGCGCTCTACCGTCACCCCTTCAGAGAAGGGGTGATTGTGAAAGTAAGGGAACGCTCGATCAGAGACCGAAGAGAGTTCCCTTCAGTGCGTCGGAGTCATCCGAGTGAGTGCTTGCAACACGGGGCTCAGAGGGGCGACCGAGTACCGGTAGCTTCTTTGCCTCCTTGACAACGGCGGGAGCCTCACGCTTGAGGCCAGCCGTACGTACACGCTCCGCGTAGGCAAGCTCAGATGCCACGCGCTCGTCGGTGTACTCACCTAGCTCTGTGAGTCGGGCGTACTTCTTGTCAGGCTCTAGGAGGCCCGACTCGATCTCCAGGTCCACGAGCTTCAGCGCGTTGACCACCTTGGAGGTGAAGGGGGTTGCTACCTCCTTCGTAACCGGATCCTGCTGCTTCAGGACGCCGTTACCATCCGTACCCGTCCACTGAGCGGTCGGGCCAGAGTTGTTTGCCGGGGACGTAACCGGCTCTAGGACGTTCACACGGTCGCCGAAGGACTCAGCAATGGGCTGAACGCCCTGCACCGCCTTGCCGCCGGAAACGCCGCCGTCGTCCTCCGGGAACGGGCCGGAGTCGTGAGACTTCTTCACGCCCTCGTCAGAGGCCGGGAACACGTCGCCGCCTACCGGGCTCTCCTGCTTGGTCACTCCATTACCGTCGGTGCCGTGCCACGTCTGCGTGGGGATGGCCTCGATGCTCTTGGAGTGCTCATCGCCGTGGTCAACGTGATCGGTCTTGTCTGCCGATACGTCCTCCACGCCGGTACCACCCTTGGCGTCAACCGCAACCTGTGCGTCAGCCTTGGATGCCTGTTCGTTAGATGCGTCTACCACACCGCCGACGCCAGTGGCGTCCGTGCGCACGTCGGGCGCGGCGGCAGGCACGGGCTCTGCTGCTACCTTCATAGTTGTCTCCTGGTCGCGCCCGACCGCAGCGATCATGTCACCAGCGGTGCGGACATGGGAAGTAACGGGAGCGTCGTGATCCTTGAGCACAGTCTCCTGCGGCTCATTGGACGTGGGGACGCTGCCAGGGGTAACCGGACGCTCAATGTTGTTGATGCGCCCCGCAACGCGCGTGTTACCTACTACTGTCCACTGCATGTCACCCTTTACGTGAGAGAGGGCCATAAGGTTTTCCTGTGGCGCGTTCTGTAGTAGGGCCGGGTTGAGGCGCGGATCCTCTACCGGCTGCTGCGGGTATCCATCCGGTCCCGAGACCTGAGGCACCTGCTCCTGCTGCTTGGCCTTCTGGAGGTCCGGGTTGTTGAAGTGTTCCGGCGGCTCGACGTAACCGCAAATGTCGCACGAGCCCTCGTCTAGGGTCGTCGTGCAGATCGGGCACAGCTTCTCCTCACGAAGCGTGTCTAGCGGATCGGGAGCCTTGGTGAGGTCGGCCTGGGGCAGAGGGTTGTCCGCCGTACGCGTAGACGACCAGCGCGGATCGTTCGGCGCGTAGCTCTCGGGAACGAATCGCCGAGAGGGAACGAGGCTATGCGTGTCAGGCGACACCTTCGGTGCCTCGCCACCGTCGCCGCCAGGAGCGGTGAGGTCGCTGGGAACGTTGTAACGTCCGCCCTCGTAGCCGCATGATGGAC
>Ga0182742_1003551_pt1 | contig 15094 bp, 12 predicted proteins | sample eDN5th37CBELigMG_FD_128880 | JGI IMG/M metagenome (GOLD analysis project Ga0182742, IMG submission 128880) | Enriched Miracle-Growth compost microbial communities from Emeryville, California, USA - eDNA 5th pass 37_C BE-Lig MG (version 2)... ...
ACGAGCACGCTCGTCAACTTCCATTTCAAGTACATCTTCCCCATCTAATGTTACAGAACCTTCAGTTACTTCATATTTTGGATGACCCATTAAAGCTGATGCTAAAGTGGATTTACCAGTTCCGTTAGGTCCCATAATAGCATGGATTTCTCCACCTTTAATTTCTAAGTTGATACCTTTTAAAATTTCCTTACCCTCGATTTCTGCTTTCAGACCTTCGATGACAAATTGCGTCGACATAATATTAGATCCCTCCATGTATTCTAATCCAATCTATATGTTAATATAGTTGATTCTCAGTGATTATCAATAATTATTATAATTTAGTTTTTGTTATAAATCAATCTTAACACAATAAAAACTGATATTTAGACAGATTGTCACAATTATTGCAAATGCTTTTTCAAAGCTTCATACTTCAGATTAAATGCCTCATCAGTTAAAACGGGCTTAGCCTTCCCTAACCTTAACTGCTCTTCGATTGTTATCCATGACTTACATCCGCTATATGTAGGCTTCATTGTTAATGATAACGGCTCATGAAACTTGTAAGCACGTAACACTAAAACATGAAGAGGATGAGTTTTCTTCCATTTCAGACGCTCTGTTGCAAACTGCTCAGTCCAAATATGATCTTCATATATGCGTTGTAGCTGTTCTTCATCATAGACCTCAATATCTTCTATAACTTCTGCATAGCCTTCTACATTTAATACTGCAGGGTCAATCTCATGCTGCTTTATTGTATCCACTATTCTTCCTTGGTACGCAGGTTTTAATAAATGTTCTTTTTGATGTTCAAAGGCTGGCATTAATAAAAATTGAGGTGCTTTTAATTCGAATTTCTTTGTTTCCTCATGAATGCCCCCTTTACGCATCACGCATATTAGCTCACCGGCTAATATAGCATTAACTGTAACTGCCCATTCCTTTAAAGCTAAAGGTTGCTTCTGTTCCACGTCTACCTCTCCTTTTAATACCTACTTTTTGGGTTGAAATTGTTGGCTTTTTTATTTATTATTACTTTAACGCTTTAATTAAGTATAAGCTTTTTTATACAGCTATTTTTTCTATTATACTATAACTTTACCTGCATCAACGAAAATGTATTGGAGGAAATACGATGTCAACTTATCATCCTTTAACTGAGCAAGAAGCGATCCAAATTGCCAAAGAGCTTGATGGCTTTTTCAGTCCAAATTCAACGTTAACGAGCAAGGAAATCGGTGATGGTAATCTTAATCTAGTTTTTCATATTAAAGATGAACAGGCTAATAAAAGCATCATCCTTAAGCAAGCATTGCCTTATGCTAAAGTGGTTGGGGAATCTTGGCCATTATCGTTAGATCGTGCAAGAATAGAAAGTGAAAAGCTTATACTTGAAGGCAAATATGCACCTGGACTTGTTCCAATCGTATATAAATATGATCAAGACTTAGCCTTAACCGTTATGGAGGACTTAAGCGATCATATTATTATGCGTAAAGGACTAATAGATGGCCATACCTATCCTCTCTTTGCTGAGCATATTTCTACTTTTTTAGCTCAAACATTATTTTACACTTCTGATTTAGGTATGAATCAACAGGAGAAAAAGCGCTTAGTTAAAAGCTTTATTAATCCTGATTTATGTAAAATTACTGAGGATTTAATTTTCGATGATCCTTATACCCTATCTTCCAATAACAATTACGAATCTGCAATCGAGGATGCTGCTAAGGCATTAAGGGAAGATGAGCTACTTCATCTGGAGGTAGCAATTTTACGTGAAAAGTTTTTAACGAAGGCACAAGGCCTTTTACATGGTGACTTACATACTGGAAGTATTTTTGTTACCGAAAACTCAACTAAAGTCATTGATCCTGAGTTTGCTTATTATGGTCCAATCGGCTTTGACATTGGTGCTGTATTTGCCAATCTTCTATTAAATTATTGCAGCGTAGATCATTGGATTACAGAGGACAAGCGCGATGAATTTAAGGCTTACCTATTAAACACGATAAAAACAACTTGGACTCTTTTTAATGAAAAGTTTACTGCTTTATGGGCAAAGGATGGTATTGATCGTTTAGCTAATAGTACACCTGCCTATAAATCGCATTATATGTTATCCTTATTACAGGATGCTGTTGGCTTTACAGGAGCAAAAATGATTAGACGTATTGTAGGTTTAGCGCATGTATCTGACATTGACACTATTTCAGACGACGCTTTAAGACATAAAGCCCAACGTAAAGCAATCACTATCGGCACAACATTAATAAAACAAAATCGTAGCATCTCATTAATTGAAGAACTCATCGATATTGTTTTAAGCAACTAAGAAACTATGTAACTGGAGAGATTAATTATGAGTGAGCAATATGTAGGTTTACAATCTGTAATTTGGAAAGAAACAATGGTTGATCTACTAGATCAAAGACTACTACCAGAGGAAATTGTTTATTTGCCGCTTGAAACGAAAGAAGACGTTTGGGAATCTATTCGTCATATGAAAGTTCGTGGGGCACCTGCTATTGGTATAGCTGCGGCTTATGGCGTAGTGTTAGGAAGCTATAAAGCCAGTACAATTGATGAGTGGATTAAACAGGTGCATGAAGCATGTGAATATTTAGCTACCTCCCGTCCAACTGCTGTCAACTTGTTTTGGGCTCTTGATAGAATGAAGGCTGCTGCAGATCAATATATCGCAAGCCAGCTTACTTTAGAAGATGCTAAATCAGAATTAGAAAAAGAAGCTGTTCGTATTCAAAATGAAGATGAGGCAACTAACCGTGCAATTGGTGAATATGCACTTTCATTATTTGAGGACGATATGGGTGTATTAACACATTGTAATGCTGGTGGATTAGCAACAGCGAAGTACGGTACTGCTTTAGCTCCGTTCTATTTAGCTAAAGAAAAAGGAATGAATATTAAAGTATTTGCCGATGAAACACGTCCAGTTCTGCAAGGCGCACGTTTAACAGCGTTCGAATTACAGCAAGCAGGCGTCGATGTAACTTTAATATGTGATAATATGGCTGGTATGGTCATGTCAAAGGGCTGGGTAAACGCCGTTATCGTTGGGACTGACCGAGTAGCGGCTAATGGTGATGTAGCAAATAAAATTGGAACATATAGCGTAGCCGTTCTGGCAAAAGCTCATAATATTCCGTTTTATGTTGCTTGTCCATTATCTACTATTGATTTAAATACGCCTACGGGTGCTGAAATTCCAATTGAGGAGCGTCCTGATGAAGAGGTAACAGAGGGCTTTGGAAAACGTACTGCTCCAAAAGGAGTAAAAGTATTTAATCCTTCATTTGATGTTACACCGAATGAATATGTGACAGCGATTATTACAGAAAAAGGAATTGTAACTGCTCCGTTTACTGAAAATCTAAAGAAGCTATTTGAAAGCTAATTTTTTGCTTAACTATACAAGACGCTCCTATATCATATTAGTGCTTCCGTAAAATGGAAATCACAAATAAGATATAGGAGCTTTTTTATGGCATCCTCATAAGTTCTAAAGCTTGATATCCTAACATACCTGGATGTATTCCTCGTGCTTCTGCTTCAGCTGTAACTGATTCTAGCGGAGCATTTAACAGCTCATCTAACGATTTTACTCCTACTGCTCTTCCAGCTAATATTTGTCTAGATGCCAGTCGCTCATTTAGTAATGCTACATCAAGTGCACCACACATAATATAACCATATTCTGTACTTATTGCTAACAGATTAGTTTTAGGTAATTTAACCTCAACAGCTTGAACGTACGCTCCTGATGGTAATTGAAAAGGGATTAAATTAATCACGTTGTGATCACCTTCCTTTTTCATTAATCAAACTGCTTTAGTTTATGCAGGAAAGTACCAATTGGTTCAAATAAACTCATATTAACATTATATGACTTTTTTACTAATTTAAATGTGTAATATTACAGTATTAGGTGCTTTAGCATTATTTCCCTATAATTTAATTGCTGCCTTTATTGCAAAATAAAAGTTAAAATTTCAAATATTAGGACTATGGAAATAGTTCTAATTCTGATATAGTAATCATATCAAGTTTTGCGGAGGAGTCAGCATGGAAGGTCAAAAAAGCTCTTTTATTTATAATGTAGAAATTCTAATCGAGGATGAAAATCATCAGGCTGCATTAATTCAAATATTAAAGAAACTTAACACACTTAATGTTGTTGATTATAAAATTACTTCAGGGATTTTATTAGGAGAAGAAATTCAAGCTAGAAAACAAAAAGCTAAATCCGAAATTACCGTACCTGTATCTTCTGAACAATTAAAAACGACATCAAATAAAGTTAAAGCAGAAAAAAAGACTAATACACAAACTACATTTGCTAATGAGCAGCTAAAAGGATTTAGAGATCAAAATAAGCTAATTAGACTCATTGTAAATCGTGGACTAGGTATTAAGCTAAATATTCCATGTAGAGTTCTTAATATCGATGAAAATGATTCCATGGTTAGTGTTTACCATGTAGATGAAAAGCAAGTTTATACATTCAGACTTATTGAAATAGAAGATATTATAGAATCATAAAAAAAACAATCTAAGTGTAAAGCAAGCTTACACTTAGATTGTTTTTATTTTTTAGAAGTGGTTTGAAATAAACTTACAAATTGCTCCTTGGGAACTGGTGGGCTTTTTAGATAGCCTTGTATTTCATCACATTGAATGGAACGAAGTAATTCAAGCTGCTCAACTGTTTCTACCCCTTCGGCGATAACCTGTAAATCAAGCTTATGGGCCATTGCTATAATAGCAGAAACAATCTCTTCATTGTTCTTCTCTTTTAATATATCCATGACGAACGATCTATCAATTTTTAGTCTACTAATTGGGAAGGATTTTAGATAGTGGAATGAGCTATAGCCTGTACCAAAATCATCTACACTAATCCCTACACCAAGCTTACTAATTTCGGTCAGCTTTTCATTAATTTCTACTATATCAATACTCATAGATTCTGTAATTTCTATATCTAAATATTGAGCCGATAGCCCAGTTTCCTCTAAAATGGTTTTTATTTGCTGTGCCATTTCATTTTTTATAAATTGTCTTATTGATAAATTAACGGATACCGGTACGATTGGATAACCTGCATCTAACCATTCTTTATTTTGCATACATGCTTCACGGATAACCCATTCGCCAATCTCAACAATAAGATTACTTTGCTCAGCAATTGGAATAAAATAATATGGATATAATAAACCTCTTGTAGGATGATTCCATCGAATTAATGCTTCCATCCCTATCATTTTACCGTTCTCTAAATCGTATTGTGGCTGATAGTGAAGTACAAATTCTTTGTTTTTAATTGCACGATGAATTTCATGCTGTAAATTGAGTCGATCATAGGATGAATGAATCCATTCCTGAGAATAGATTAGTCGATATTCTCCTTCAGTTTCCTTTACTTTAAGCAAAGCCATATCTGCTTTCTTAAACATCGCATAGCTATCATCTTCATGATCATAGTTAATGGCAACCCCCATACTAGCTTCAATGTGGAGCTGTTCTCCTTTTAAATCATAAGGCTCAATTAACTGCTTATGAAGACTTTCAACCTTTTCTATAATAGACTCTATCGTTTGATGTCCTACTAAAATAACTGCAAACTCGTCACCCTCCATACGAGCGACAAAATCAGAGGATGATGTAAATCTATTTAATCGCTCTGCAATACTTAGTAGAGCCAAATCAGCGTACTCACGTCCAAACGTTGCATTAACTAATTTAAAATTGTCTAAATCGATATAAACTACGCCAAGTAGCGATTGCTCTTCGTTGGCTCTAATCAGTTCCTCATCTAATCTAATGTGAAATAATGCTCGGTTAGGAATACCTGTTAAATCATCATAATAGGCCATATATTTAATGCGTTCTAGATTCCTTTTATGATCACTTAAATCATGAGCAACAAGTATTGCACCAACTAATTTCCCTTTAGACGTTACGGGCTCAAAGCAAATTTCAAAACTTAAAGGAAATGAAGAACGATGCATAACGGTTAAAGTAGCTGTTACAGCTTCACCGCTATTTAGCTTAGACATTGCAGATTTAAAATCTTCTACACTACCACTTTCGGCTAAATCTATTACTGACGAACCAATTAATTCATCGGCATTATCATAGCCTAGCATTTTATAAGCCGTTTGATTCATTTCAACGATTGTTCCAGATAAGTTGATATACGTTACTGCAACGCCTGTGGACTGAAATAAAGTGTCAGATATTAAGTGATGTAGCTGCTTGGCACGACTTGAGACCTGTTTTGACACGAGGAAAATACATACTGCAATTAATATTACAGATATTGAAAAGGCTACTACCTTCTCTCGCACCGTTTCAAAAATAAAACTATTTGCCGATAACCAAATAATACAAATAATTAGTAGAAATACAGCTATTGTAGATGAACTCTTATATTTATCAAAAGATGATTTATTCAATATCTGCTCCCTCAATTCATAAAGCGTTTACTTGCCTGTTTATTACCAATTATAATCGAATTATTTGGGAAGTGATAGAAAAATATTAAATTTTTTTCATAATCGCAAAAGCAGCATATACAAAGCCAGCAATCATGAACACTCCACCTATTGGTGTAATCGCTCCTAAAAACGTCATCCCAGTTAACGCCATCGTATATAAACTACCACTAAAAATAATTGCTCCTATCATAATGAGTAAGCTGGCTAGTGATAAGGGCTTTCTCAATTCTAATTTTAAAGAGGCTGCAAGAGCAATAATCATCATGCCTAAAGAACAATACATTTGATATCGGACACCAGTTTCATAGTTAGCTAGCATTTTTTCTGACACCATTTCTTTTAATCCATGTGCACCAAATGCACCTAAGGCAATACCTAAAGCAACTCCAAGCGTACCGATAATAAAATATTTTTTAATCAAAATTCATCATTCCTTTACTTTGTAGTATAATATAGATAATTTTAGAAAGGGGATTACTATGGAAGAAAACAATAACAATAATGTAAATTCGAATGGTGAGCAAGCAAAGTCTACACCATATTTATCAAAGCGTGGCCAATATAATCCAAACTTAAAACAACAAGCAGCTCAAACCTATGCTGCACCAAATCAGCAACAGCCACAACAACCAAGCTTTAATCAGGTGCCACCAAATCAGTATCAAACATATCAAGGGTCAGCAGCACCACAGCCAAATTTTAATCAACCTAACTATACATATCCTCCTATGCAGCCACAGGCAGTAAAGCACTCGGGCTTAGGGATTGCAAGCTTTGTAATTGCTATAGCTGCCATTATTGTATCCATTATATCGTTCGTCTTGCTATTTGCAGGCGTAGCTAATCTTATGACAAGCAGTAATTTGGATGTTAACTCATTGTCTGATCCAAATGCAGTTAACGATATGATGCTAAGTGGTGAGCTGAGTGGTGACATGGCTTCTTTAATAGGCGGTAGCCTACTAATGTTTTTAAGTATGGGAATTGCCTTTGTTGGTGGCATTTTAGGTCTTATCGCTGTATTTCAGAAAAATCGTAAAAAGGTGTTTTCAATTTTAGGCTTAATTTTTAATGCATTAATATTTGTAGGCTTTATCTTTATGTTTTTACTTGGCCTAGCTACTAGTATGTAAACAAATGAATGTCTAGCTAAATGATACCCCAATTATTAGCCACTACAAGCTAACAATTGGGGTATTTTTTTATCTTTTGATTACAAACTGAGCCTTAGCATGTCCATCACGAGACTTTGTTACTTCTAAGCAAGCATCTAGTGCATCCTTTAGCTCCTGAACATGTGATATGACACCAATCATACGACCAGCACGTTGTAAATCTATTAAAGTTAGTATTGCTTTTTGCAAAGCTTCCTCGTCTAATGATCCAAATCCTTCATCTATAAACATCATCTCGATTGACACACCGCCCTGTGACGACTGAATAACGTCCGTCATACCTAAAGCTAGGCATAATGATGCATTAAATTTCTCACCACCTGATAAGCTTTTGACATCACGATTTTGTCCAGTGAAGCTATCATAGACATCTAACCCTAAACCACTTTGCTTGCCATTTGCCTCTAAACGATCACTACGCTTTAATTCAAACTGTCCATTTGTTAATCGTTTTAATCTTAAATTTGCCATTACTATAATTTGCTCTAAGTAATCAATTAATATATACCTCTCATAGCTTAATTTTAATCGATTATCTCCTTTTACAGTTAAGAACAAATCGTGAATCATAGATACTTCTTGCTCTTTTGTGCTCAATTGTTCAGCTAATGCTGTTAGTCTGTTCATACTGCCTACTAACTGCTTAATTAACTGCTGCTTGCCCGCTTCATTTTTCAAAATTTGCTCAAAGCTTAGCTCATATTGAGCAATTTTTTCCTTTATCTCGTCTGTACTTGTAAAAGCTTGATCCTTTATTATCGCTTCTAAAAGCTGAAGCTCATGCTTAATTGTAAGCAGCTCTTGCTCGTATTTTTGAATTTGGTGCTTTAACTGTTCTATTTGCTGTTCGCTTAGCTTTGCATTTAAATACTGTTCTACTGAGCTAAATTCATATTCCTTTAGCTTGTCTACAAAATCTTGCTCCGCTTTTACAAATAAGCGTTCACTTTCAATGACGGTCTGCTCTGCAAATTGTATCGTGCTAATTAATGCAGTATACTTTTTATCTAGCTCTTGCATTAATACTTCTGCTTGTTTGTATTGAAGCTCGAGCTGCTCTAACACCAGTTTTTTTTCTTTATATTGCTGCTCTAACTCAGAAAAGCTATTAATTTGCCCTGGAATACGCTGCTTAAGCTCATTTAGCTTGACCTGCTGAGCTGTAAATTGTAAATTAAGCTGCTCAACCTGCTTTGTCGTATGCATGAGTTGTTGCTCAGCGACCTCAAGCTTTTGCTCCTGAGCCTCTAATTGCTGTTTAGCTTGCTCATATAGACCATTAGCTTGCTCTAGCTGCTCAAATTTTACTTGCTGCTCCTTCCACAATTCACGTAGCTGTAGCTGAAGCAAAGTTAAGTCATGCTCCACAGCAGATACATTATCTGTTAATTGAGTGAGCTGATTCGAAATAGCAGAGTGATGAATATCATCAGCATAGCTGCGAATTTGTGTTAGTGAGGATTGCAGCTTTGCTTGTAGCTCAAGTACTTGATGATGCTGGTGATCTAACTTTGTTTTTTCATTATCAAGCTGCTGTTTTGTAGGTGCCTCAGCTTCAAGTTTTGCCTTTTGCTGATGCTCAACTGATCCACAAACTGGACATGCTTCATGATCATGTAAGTGTGATGCTAAAATAGCAGCTTGAGCATTGATCCAGCGTTGCTCTAACTTGCTATAGCTTGATTGCTGATCCTCAAATAGCTTTAGCGCATGTACTTCGTCTTGCTTCATTGTATTAATGAGTTTAATGTGTTCTAATAGCTTACTTACTAATTTACCTTGGCGAAGCGTCTCTTCCTTCTGCTTTGATAAATTAACCAAATCAAATTTTGCTTGTTCATATTGCGACATCGTTTGCTTTAGTTGCTTAATATGGTCTTTCGCCTGCTGGAGCTGATCTGTTTCTGTCTGAAGCTTCACTTGCTCCTGCTGAAGCAGTTTTTCTCGTAGTACTAGCTGCTGCTGGAGCTCATTAAACTCATTTACAATAGGCATTAGCTCTTCTATCTGATGTATAGCAATCGCAAGCTGCTTTCTTTCTTCTTCCTTCGAAAGAGCATCAGCAAAATTGTGCTTCGCATCTGCTAATTGCCCAGTTAATAATGCTAATTGCTGACGTTGACGCTCTAGCTGGTCTATTTCCTGTTTTAAACGCAGCTGTGCTTCTTGCTTAGCCTTTTCCACCCATGCCACCTCAATAGCATGGGTTGCAGTTTGAAGCTTATGCTTCCACTGTTCATATCCAGCCTGCTGCAAGCTAAGCTGTTCTAATCTTTCAGTGAGGATTTGCTTTCTCATGATTTTTTCGTTAAGCTGCTCCTTTTCAGATAGTAGCTGCCTAGCGTCAGTTAGCTGAAGCTGTACATTCTGCTTTTCCACTATTATCTGTTCGAGCATCTGTTTTAACTGCGTTTCCTCTTCATGTAAAGCTACAACAAGCTGATTGGTGTTAAAGTCGGGCTGTTCAAAGAGTGTCTTAACAGCATCTGAATGAGGAGTAGCTAATAATTCCTTAACCTGTGCAATCAAAGCCTGTTGCTCTGCTAGCTGTTCTTTAACCTCCTCTTGCCTTTGCTTATACTTTTGACCAACGAGCTGTTCAAGACGTTCAAATTTCTCCGTTCGAAATATTTTACGTAAAATTTCTTCCTTATTATCTGTACTTGAGGTTAATAGCTTACGAAATTCACCTTGTGGTAGCATTACGATTTGACTAAATTGATCCTTTGTTAAGCCTAAAATTTGTGTGAGCTTATGATTAACATCCTGCACCACAAAACGATCGACTGCAGGTACTTCCACGTCATTTTCATCTATCTCAAATAGCTCTATTTTATCTCCAGTTTCGCTTTTATTATTCCCTTTACGATGTTTCATCTGTCTAAAAACACGATATGTTTTGCCCTTTACAGCAAACACGAGCTCGACTGCAGTGTGTGTTTGTTCATCAGCAAAATGACTTCTTAGCGTTCTAAACTCTGCACGATCTTCTCCACTCGCACTACCATATAAGGCATAGCAAATCGCATCAAAAATTGTTGTTTTTCCCGCACCTGTATTACCCGAGATGACGAAAATTTTATGCTGCTCTAATTTTGTGAAATCAATCGTTTCTGTATCCTTATACGGACCAAATGCAGTTAAAGTGAGTTTAATTGGCTTCATCTATTTCTCTCCCTCCAAACGCTCGAGCTCTTCATAAATGGAGATAAATAATTGACGTTTCTCCTCTGATAATTGCTGCTGATTAACTTCCTCATAAAAGGCTGAGAAGAGCTGTATAGGATTTAACTTTGACTTCGTTTCATTAGTTTGTAATTGACTTGTATTAGCATCTGCTACTGCTTTTGCCTGTCTATCAACATGCATGGCATTCGGATAAACTTTTCTGATGCGCTCCATTGGAAATAACACCGGATTTTCATCTGTTAATGTGACAAATACATAATCTTCGTTGTAGGGATGCTTTTCTAGCTCAGTAATAGTTGCTTTTATTCTTTTCATATCACGAATAGGTGTAAGTGATCTCTTTTCTATATTAACTATACCCTTTTCCTTAAGATCAACAACTAAAAAGCCTTTTTGATGATGTTCTTCGGAGATTGAATATTTAAGTGGAGAGCCGGAATAACGAATATATTCCTGTTGTACAAAATGAGCTTGATGTAAATGCCCTAATGCCACATAGTCAAAGCATTCAAGATAGGATGCATTGACATGCTCTGCACCACCAATAGATAGTGGACGCTCTGAATCACTCGTATTTTGCTCGGGCTGTCCAAGCTTTGTAACGAAGGCATGTCCAACTAATATATGTCTAGCTTGTTCATTCCAGTTTTGTTTAATATGCTCAACAACGATACGCATAGCATCATCATGATTTTTAATTTCCTCTTGACCTGTAATATATCGCACGATGCTCGGATCTGCATAAGGTAGTGTATAAACCTCTACTTCTCCATACTGATCATTGAATACGATGGGCTTAAGCGGATAGCGAATTTGTCCACTTAAATACAGGTTATTTTTCTCCATTAGCTTAGTTGCAAAATCTAGTCGATCAGGACTATCATGATTGCCAGCTATGGCGATAACGGGTTTATTTAGCTGTAGTGTCAGCTTTTCTAAAATATTATTTAATAGCTCGACCGCTTCAGTCGGCGGAATTGCTCTATCATATAAATCTCCAGCAATGATAATGATGTCTGGATTTTCTTCTTTCACTGCTACTATAAATTGCTCTAACACATAGGCTTGGTCCTCTGTCATATATATACCTTGTACAAGCTTCCCTAAATGCCAATCAGCTGTATGGAATATTTTCATTTCTTTTGCCCCCTAATAGAGTACTAACTCTAGTTTATCATGTCGTTCTCTTACACTCTATAGTTTCATTTAATAGGAAATATTAGAGGCTCATCATACATCCCCTAGTTTTGCATACAATGTAATCATATAGAATTTCGAGATTTAGAAATCGAGGTGAACTATGACTAATAAACATCTTTTTATTGTTTCGCGGGAAGACTGGTCATTGCATCGAAAAGGCTATACTGATCAAGCCCGACATCAACAAAGAGTTAGAGAAGCGATTAAAAAAAATCTGCCAGACTTAGTATCAGATGATAGCATAATTATGTCAGATGGCAGAAAAACAGTTAAAGTACCAATTAAAAGTTTAGATGAGGCTCATTTTATTTATAACTTCAATAAAAAGCAGCATGTTGGGCAAGGTGACGGAGATTCAAAGGTAGGTGATGTCATCGGAGTAGATCCACAGGTTGCTAAACGAGGGGATAAGGGAAATGATGCTGGTGATCAGCCGGGTGAGGACGTTTATGATACTGAAATTAGTATCGATGAACTAGAGGATATTTTATTTAATGAAATGGAATTGCCTAATTTAGAAGAGAAGCCTAAGCAAATTATGCAAACGAGCGAAATCGTATTCAATGATATTCGTAAAAAAGGGATTATGTCTAATCTCGATAAGAAGAAAACGTTACTGGAGCATATAAGACGCCATGCAAAGGCAGGAAGTAAGGAGCTAGGGGCAATATCACCAGATGATTTACGTTATAAAACGTGGCAGGAAATTGTGAAACCTCGTAGTAATGCTGTTATTTTTGCCCTTATGGATACAAGTGGATCAATGGGAGCATTCGAGAAATATTGTGCACGCTCTGCATTTTTTTGGATGAATCGTTTCCTAAAACGAAAATATGAGCATGTAGAAATCGTTTATTTAGCCCATCATACTGAAGCTAAGGAGGTTACTGAAGAAGAATTCTTCACTAGAGGCGAAAGCGGTGGTACGATTTGCTCCTCAGTATATCAAAAAACACTCGACATTATAGAGGATCGCTATTCACCTGATGAATGGAACATATACCCTTTCCACTTCTCTGATGGAGATAACCTCACCTCAGATAATGAGAGATGCGTCAAGCTAATTGAGAAGCTAATGTCCATTTGTAATATGTTTTGCTACGGTGAGGTTAACCAATATAATCGAAACAGCACTTTAATGAGTGCTTATAGACATATTAGCAACAAAAAATTTCGTTACTCCATCATTAAAGAAAAGGGCGAAATTTATAAGGCCTTAACCCATTTCTTCTCAAAACAACCTGCATCCAATTAAGGATGCAGGTTGTTTTTATAGCTATTAAGGTTGAATTAGGTGTTTATCAAGCATTAATTGATCTAAGCTTTCAAAGACATACCCTTGCTTTCTTACCGCATCAATGACATCTGGCAAAGCTGTCGCATTATCAACAGAAACTGAATGGATAAGCATTATAGCACCAGGATGAATTTGACGCATAATTTGATCGTAAGCGTACTGTTTACCCTTTTGGTTATTAACTTCCCAGTCTTTATATGCTAGAGACCAAAAAACACTTGTATACCCTTCATCTTTACTCACTTTTAATACACGCTCGTTAAAAATTCCTCGTGGTGGGCGCAAATAATTCATTTCAGTTTGACCTGTAATTTTTGCGACTTCCCCTTTAACCCGTTTAAGCTCCTCTTTAATTTTAACGTCTGACATAGTTGTCATATCAGGATGTGACCAGCTATGATTGCCAATAATATGGCCTTCTTCAACCATTCGTTTTAATAGTGACTGCTGGTCTTTAACATATTGACCTGTAACAAAAAAAGTTGCAGGAACCTGCTTTTCCTTTAATATATCTAATATTTTTGCTGTATAGCCATTTTCATAGCCATTATCAAATGTTAAATAGACAACCTTTTTATCTGTACTTCCTAAAAACAACGCGTCATGCTTATTAATGATACCTTCAAAGCCCTCTTCCTTTATACTTGGAAGCTGTCCATTTTTAGACTTCTTAAAGCCGAAGTGATAGGTTTTACTATTTTGTATTTCATCACTCGCAAGCACTTGATAAGGGAAGGCTGTCATAAATAAAAAAAGGCTTAACACTGCAAGTGTATATTTTACTTTAGAATTTAGTTTTTTCATCATACGACCTCCAAATTAGTTAACATTACTATCCCCTTATCATCTTAATTTATACATAAAAAAGACTATTTAAGTCATGTCGCTCATGACTTAAATAGTCTATCGTCTCGTTATATATTTATTGATTTATCTTTTGTATTTAATCATGCTTATGTCCATTATTTCAATTATCCGTAAAGCCTTAACCAAGCTGTAGTAAGAGGAATAAATTCCTTTGTATAACGATGCTTTACACCTTTAAGCTCTGTAAAGGAGCGTGTATGCGGTAAAGCCTCAAACAAAGATTTTATCGTATTTGCAGGGGTCGCTGTATCTAGTTCACCTGCTATAAGTAATACAGGTAATTGTAGTCTATGTGCATGTGACATAGTATCAATGTGGCCTATTATGTACCACTCTTCTGCTGTAGGCAGCTCACCCTGTACGCCTTGTAATACCCAAGCATAAGCACCACTAAAGTTAGCAAGAGGGAAATTAGTCAAAAATGGTACATCAGCACAAACCGTTTGAACGCCCTTATCCTTAAAAATAGAAGCTAGTAGTAACGCACCTCCGCCTCCTTGGCTTGTACCAAAAAACGAAATGCGTCTATCCAACTTAAAATGCTCAATGACCCAATTTGTAGCAATAATAACTTGCTGTAGCCAGATAGAGTAGCCTGCTTCTCCTTTCGAAGCAACAGTGTCAGGTAACACTGGCCAAATACCATGCTCATTTTTTAGCTCCTCGCGTCTTCCATCAGGTGTACAATAGCCCATTGGCTCAACATGTAAAACATGATAGCCCTGACTAACTAGCTCAGGGTGCTCATGTATTTCAGCACCATAGCCAGGAATATGAACAGCAAGTGGAGAGTTGTTAGAAAATGAAGGCTGCCAATATGCATAAAAGCTATCACCACTTGGCATTTTAAATTCAAT